>Ga0190275_10000926_pt1 | contig 22946 bp, 19 predicted proteins | sample Popmic550T_FD_133745 | JGI IMG/M metagenome (GOLD analysis project Ga0190275, IMG submission 133745) | Populus adjacent soil microbial communities from riparian zone of Yellowstone River, Montana, USA - 550 T | ecosystem: Environmental > Terrestrial > Soil > Riparian zone > Trees stand | place...
GCCGCAGGCCGAGGCCACGATGGTCGACCACGCGGGCAGCTTCGATCCGGTGTTGCTGGCCCGGATCGGGCGGCGCCTGGCCGAGATCGTGGACCCCGACGGTGTCCAGGCCCGCGACGAGCAGCCGATCCTGGACAAAGAGGCCGACGCCCACCGGGACCGCACCCTGACCCTGAGCCCGGATACCAACGGCGCCGGCGGTTACCTGCGGGCCCGGCTCGACGCGGTCGGCTACGCCACGGTTTCCGCCTACCTGGGCGCGGCCACCGCACCCGGTCTCACCCCCGATGGAACAACCCAGCCTCCCCCGTGCGGAGACGCCCGCCACCTCGGCCAGCGCCGCCACGACGCGCTGATCGAAGCAGCACGGCAAATGCTCGCCGCTGGGAAGCTGCCCAGCTCCGGTGGAGTGAAGCCCAGGATCGTGCTGACTCTCCCCTGGGCTGTCTCACCAACCGGACCGGCGCGGCCCTGGAAGTCCGCGACCGCGGCTGCGCCTGGCCAGGCTGCGACCGACCAACCAGTTGGACCCAGGCCCACCACATCCTGTCCTGGCTGGACGGAGGGCAGACCGCGCTGGACAACGGTGTGCTGCTCTGCCTGTTCCACCACCACGAAATCGAAGAAGGCGACTGGACCGTGCGAATTCACCACCGACGAGCCTGGTTCACCCCACCAGCCCGGATCGACCCCGACCAGAGACCCCGCATCAACCCCATGCACCACCCACCACCACGCGAATAGGCGAGCGGGTCGACTGGCTCAGGCCGTGCGCTCGAGCATCACGTCGCACAAGCTGGACAGGGCGTCGCGGACAGGACCGACAGGCAGCGGCTCCAGGGTGAGCTTGGCCCGTTCGACGTAGCCGGCCAACATCGACCTGGCCCGCACCATCGCGTCGGAGCCACGCAATCCCGCCAGCGTTTCGGCGTGAACCTGTGCGTCGGTCATCGGGCCGGCCAGTAGCTCGCGCAACCGCGCCTCGGCCGGCACCTGCCCCGCGCGGGCCAGCAGGACCGGAAGGGTCGCGATTCCCTCGCGTAGATCGGTTCCCGGGGCCTTGCCCGAGACACCCACCTCGCTGGAGATGTCGAGCAGATCATCTGAGATCTGAAAGGCGATTCCGATGGCTTCGCCGTAGGAGGTCAGCCCCTTCCCGATCGCATCGGGAACTCCGGCGAACATGGCTCCGAACCGAGCCGAGGTGGCTACCAATGAGCCGGTCTTGTCGGTCAGCACAGACAGGTAGTGCTCGACCGGGTCAATCCCTTCGGCCGGGCCCACGGTCTCCCGGATCTGGCCGGTGACCAGCCGCTCGAACGTTCGAGCTTGAATCCGAACAGCCTCCGGCCCGAGATCGGCCAGCAGATCCGAGGCCCGGGCGAAGAGGAAGTCACCCGTCAGGATGGCCACGCTGTTATCCCAGCGACTGTTCGCGCTCGGCGCCCCGCGGCGTAGGTCTGCCTCGTCCATCACGTCGTCGTGGTACAGCGTGGCCAAATGGGTCAGCTCCACGACGACTGCCGCTGGAACCACGCCCGGAGCATCGGCGTTCCCGAGTTGGGCTGCCAGCAGGGTCAGCAGCGGGCGGAAACGCTTCCCGCCGGCTTCGACGAGATGTCGCGATGCTTCGCCCACGAACTCGAAGTCACTTGCCACGCTGGTGCGGAGCAGTTCCTCGACTCTCTCGAGGCCACGCTGCATATCGACCTCAAGGTCACCACCGATCGCAGTGAGACCGAGCGCCGACGCGGCTCGACCCGGCACCGCCGACTCGGCGACTCTGCCGCTCCCGTCGCGAACGTCCACGTCCGGACTAACCGACCAGAACCGCGGCCTGCTCGACGAGATCGAGGACCGCCCCGGGAGCAAGTCCGAGGATGACTGTGGCGGCCGCGGTGACCGCGAGGACGATCGTCGTGGGAAGTCCCGGTACACCAACCGTGGGGCCGTCCTCGGCGGGCGCGGAGAAGTACATCAACACGACCAGGCGCAGGTAGAAGAAGGCGGCGATCGCGCTGGTCAGCAAGGCGACCACGACCAGTGGCCACGCACCGTCCTCGATCGCGGCCCGAAAGACGGCGAACTTGCCCGTGAATCCGCTGGTCAGCGGGAGGCCAGCAAGGGCGAGCAGGAAAAGGGTCATGACCGCAGCAGTCAACGGCGAACGCGAGGCGAGCCCTGCCCACTTGGACAGATGCGTCGCCTCTCCGTCACCGTCACGAACCAGCGTCACGACGGCGAAGCTGCCAACCGTCATCAGGCCGTAGGTGAGCAGGTAGAACAACGTGCTCGCCAAACCGCGCCCAGCCGTTGAGTTATCGCCCAGCGCGATCACACCGACCAGCAGGAAACCCGCGTGCGCGATCGAGGAGTAGGCCAGCATCCGCTTCACGTCGGTCTGGGTGACCCCGAGGATGGCGCCGACCACCATTGAAACGATCGCGATGCTGTAGATCAGTGGACGCCAAGTCCATTCCGATGTCCCGAAGCCGACGTAGAGCAGCCGCAGGATGGCGCCGAACGCGGCCACTTTGGTGCAGGCAGCCATCAGCGCAGTGACCGGCGTCGGAGCACCTTGGTAGACATCCGGGGTCCAGGCGTGGAACGGCGCGATCCCGGCCTTGAACAGCAGGCCGACGACCAGCAGTGCGAGCCCGGCGATGAACAGCGCATCGGAGCTGCCCGAACCGGCGGCGGCCTCGCGCAACTCCCCGAGGTCGACCGTTCCGGCAAAGCCGTAGATGAGGGCCAGCCCGTACAAGAAGAATGCCGAGGCGAAAGATCCCAACAGGAAGTACTTCACCGCCGCCTCTTGGGACAGCAGCCGACGACGCCGCGCCATCCCACAGATCAGGTACAGCGGCAGGGACAGCACCTCGAGGGCGACGAACATGACCAGCAGATTGTTCGATGCCGCGAACAGCATCATGCCGCCGATGGCGAAGCTGGCCAGCGGGAATACCTCGGTCTGCGAGTACGGCGCCGAGGCCAACTTCCGATCTGAGGCGCTGCCCACGGGCAGTGCGGCCGATGCGACGAAGGCGCTCTTGGCAGGGTCGAGGGAGCGCTCGGCGAACATCAGGATCGACAATGCGCCAAGTGCTGCGATCGTCCCCTCGAGGAAGAGCGAGGCCCCATCCACTGCGACCGCACGGGCTGCGGTGAGCTCGTTGCGCCCAGCCAGCAGGACGGCGGCCGCGACAGCCCCGATGGTGCCGAGCAGGGCAATGGCGACCTGGGCGTTCCAACGCAGATGACGCGGCGCGAACGCCTCCACCAACACGCCTATGCATGCAGCGCTCAGCACGAGAAGAACCGGCGCCAGGCCGGCGTAGGAGATTGACGGTGCGCTGAGATCGGGCATCAGTCGCCTCCTCCCCCTTCAGGTGGGGCACTGGACTGTGCGGCCCCCACGTCGGCCATTGTCGCGTTTACCGCCGGAGTAATGATGTCCAACAACGGCTTTGGATAAACGCCGAGAACGATGATCAAGGCCAGCAGCGGGCTGAGATACGCCATTTCACGCTTGTTCAAGTCCTTGAACCCACGCGTGGACGCCTTGATCGGCCCGTGCATCGTGCGCTGATACATCAACAAGATGTAGAGCGCCGCCAGAATGATGCCCACGGTCGCCAGGATGGAGAAGACCGGGTATGGCCCGAACGAGCCGATCAGGACCAGGAACTCACTGACGAAACTGTTGGTGCCGGGCAGCGCCAGGGAGGACAGACCCGCCAGCAGGAAGGCACCGGCCAGCAACGGAGCCACGCTGCTGACTCCCCCGTAGTCCCCGATCGTGCGCGACTTCCCTCGACTGATCAGGATGCCCACGATCAGGAACAACGCTCCGGTCGAGATGCCATGGTTGACCATGTAGAGGACGGCGCCCGTTCCGGCCTGGGTGGTGAAGGCGAATACTCCCAGAGCGATGAACCCGAAGTGCGCGATCGAGGTATACGCGACCAGCCGTTTCATGTCCGTCTGACCCATGGCCAGCAACGCACCGTAGAGAATCCCGAGCACCGCGAGCACCAGGATCGCGGGTGCAAAGGCCCTGCTCGCGTCAGGAAACAGCGGCAGGCAGTACCGCAGGAAGCCGAATGTGCCCACCTTGTCCAGCACACCCACGAGCAGGACCGCGCCCCCGATCGGTGCCTCGGCACCTGCATCGGGCAGCCAGGTGTGGAAGGGCACCAGCGGCGCCTTGATCGCGAAGGCGATGAAGAAGCCGAGGAAGAGCAGCTTCTGCAGGTCCGGGTCGATGCTGATCTGGCGGAGGGCATCGAAGGCGAAGGTGCCCTGCCCGATCTCGTTGGCGCTCACCACGTAAAGCCCGATGACCGCGGCCAACATGATCAGACCGCCGACCAGGCTGTAGAGGAAGAACTTCACCGCGGCGTACTGACGCCGCGGCCCGCCGAAGCTGCCGATCAAGAAGTACATCGGGACCAACATTGCCTCGAAGAACACGTAGAACAAAAAGATGTCGGTGGCCGCGAAGACCCCCACCATCAACGCTTCGAGCACCAGCAGCCAGGCGAAGAAGGCCCGCATGCTGCCCCCGCGCCCCGCGCCTCGCCCGGCGTCGGTGCCCTCGTTCCAGGAAGCTCCCACGACGACCGGCACCAGGACCCCGATCAGCAGGATCATCACCAGCGCGATGCCGTCCACACCAAGGGAAAAGCGCACGCCGAAGTCGGGAATCCACGGGTAGGACTGGACGAACTGGAATCGAGGGCCGGTGGGCTCGAAGGCCACCGTCATCAGCACACTCAGGCCCAGTACGACCAGAGACACCAGCAGGGTCACTCGCCGGATCAGATCGTGACGATGCTCGGGGACGGCCAGCAGTCCCACACCGGCCACCAGCGGCAGCCCGATCAGAATCACCAGAAAAGGGAAGTGGGTCATGTCGTCGGACCCTCATGCGCTGCGCGCACCGCTCGGTCCGCTCCTCGCTCGCTGGCGCTCGCTACGATGCTCCCTGGCTTTCGGGTCATACGAACCGCACCGCCAGGAACGCCACGGTCACGACCAGGGCGCCGCCGAGCATGCTCAGGGCGTACGAGCGGACGAACCCGGTCTGGGTACGTCGCAGGCGACCCGAGGTCCCGCCCAGTCCTGCCGCGAGTCCGTTGACCGCACCGTCAACCCCCTTGTTGTCCACGAAAACCATTGCGCGGGTGAGCCACTGACCAGGACGCATGAACACCGATTCGTTGAAGGCGTCGCCGTACAGGTTGGCCCGGGCGGCCCTGATGATCGCAGAGACGTTGGCCGGCGGACGCACCGGAACTTCGCGGCGGGCCACGAAGAACCATGCAGCGATGACACCGAGGGCGACGACCACCGTCGTCACGATCGAGACCACGATCGGTGCGACAACGTGATCGGCCTCGGGCTCGGGACCGAACACCGGCTCCAGCCACTCCGAGAGAGGGAGCACGTTGACCAGGACGAAGCCGGCGAAGACCGAGCCGAAGGACAGCACGATCATCGGTACGGTCATGACCGCTGGAGACTCATGTGGATGGGCGTCCTTGTCCCACCTGGGCCTACCCAGGAACGTCATCACCATGAGACGGGTCATGTAGAACGCGGTCAGGCCGGCCGCGAGGGTGGCGCCACCGCCGAGAATCCAGCCCATCGCCCCGCCGGAGTCGAAGGCGGCCTCGATGATCAGGTCCTTGGAGTAGTAGCCCGACAGGAACGGGAAGCCGATCAACGCCAGATAGCCCAGGGCGAAGGTGATGTAGGTGATCCGCATCTTGGAGCCCAGGCCGCCGAACTTGCGCATGTCGACCTCGTCGTTCATGCCGTGCATGACCGACCCGGCGCCGAGGAACAGCCCCGCCTTGAAGAAGCCGTGGGTGAGCAGGTGCAAGATGGCCACCGCGTAGCCGGCCGGGCCCAGTCCAGCGGCCAGGAACATGTATCCGATCTGGCTGACGGTGGAGTAGGCGAGCACCTTCTTGATGTCGTCGTAGGCGCAACCCACGATCGCCCCGTACAGCAGGGTCACCAGGCCGACGATCGTGACGGCCATGCGGGCGGTCTCGGAGAGGTCGAACAGTGGCGCAGACCGTGCGATGAGATAGACGCCGGCGGTGACCATCGTCGCGGCGTGAATCAGCGCCGAGACCGGGGTGGGGCCTTCCATGGCGTCGGGGAGCCAGGCCTGCAACGGCACCTGGCCGGACTTGCCACAGGCACCGAGCAGCAGTAACAGGCCAAGTGCGGTGACAGTGCCGGCGGCCAACCCGCTCGCGCCGGAGAAGACGTCAGCGAAGGACGTGGAACCGATGGTCACGAACATGATGAAGATCGCGATGGCCAGGCCGACGTCGCCGACCCGGTTCATGATGAAGGCCTTCTTGGCCGCCGTTGCCGCGGCCGGGCGGCGATACCAGAACGCGATCAACAGATAGGACGCGAGTCCGACGCCCTCCCAGCCGATGTAGAGCACCACGTATCCGTTGCCCAGGACGAGGAGCAGCATCGCTGCGACGAACAGGTTCATGTACCCGAAGAACCGACGGCGTCCGGGGTCGCCGGCCATGTACCCGATGGAATAGATGTGGATCAGGGCGCCGACGCCGGTGATGAGCAGGACGAAGACGGCTGACAACGGGTCCAGCAGCAGGCCGATGTCGACCTGCAGTTCCCCGACGGGGATGAAACTGAACAGGGTGTCGGTGACCGCGCTCTGGCCCTCCTCCTGCGCCGCGAGAGACGCGACGAGGGCTAGGCCGAGGAGGAAGTCGGCCACAATGGTGGCGCAGCCGATCAGGTGGCCCACCTTGTCCAGCCGTCGACCGCCCAGGAGAAGTACGGCTGCGCCGAGCAGCGGGATGGCGACCAGCAGCCACGCGGACCCGAGCAGCCCACTGGCTTGCACATAGGAGGTCTCCATGGGTCGCCTCCTCAGTACTTCAACAGGTTGGCGTCATCGACCGAGGCCGAGCGTCGCGTGCGATAGATCGCCATGATGATGGCCAGCCCGACAACCACCTCGGCAGCTGCGACCACCATGACGAAGAAGGCCATGATCTGCCCGTCGACCGTGCCATTGATCCGGGAGAAGGTGACCAGCGTCAGGTTCACCGAGTTCAGCATCAATTCGATGCACATGAAGACCACGATCGCGTTGCGACGCACGAGCACCCCGACGGCGCCGATCGTGAACAGGATGGCGGCAAGGACGAGGTAGTAGGTAGGCGTCACCCAGGCACCCCGTCGCGGTTGGCGCCGCTGTCGACGGTGACGTCATCGAGACTGTCGATCGATCCTGAGGGCAGGGCCGGAGGTGTGTTCATCTCGATCCCGGTCGCCCGGCTGTCCTCGGCCACGGAGCCATCAGGCAGCAATGCGGGAGTGGCTACGGAATTTGCCCGGGCATAGACTCCCGGCCCGGTCAGGGTCTGCGGTCGGGGACCTTTGACCCGGGCAATGGACTGCTCCTTCTGACCAGGGCGAGCGCCTGGCTCCCGTTCGATGTGGGCCAGGATCATTGCGCCGACCGCGGCGGTGATGAGCAGCGCACTGGTGAGTTCGAAGGCCAGCAGATAGTCGGTGAACAGCAACCGCGCGATCGCCGGGACGTTGCCGCCTTCGGCGTTGATCTCGACCAGCCCGACGGCTTCCACCCCGGACGTCGCATCGGCGATCAGTCCGCCGACGAGCCCGGCGAAACCGATGCCGAGCAGGATTGCAGCGACCCGCTGCCCACGCAGGGTCTCGACGATCGAGTCGGAGTAGTCACGGCCGACGAGCATGAGTACGAAGAGGAACAGGATCATGATCGCACCGGTGTAGACGATGATCTGGACCGCTCCAAGGAATGGCGCCTGCTGGACGAAGTAGAAGCCACCCAAGCTCAACATCGTCAGCACGAGCCAGAGCGCCGAGTGAATAGCGTTGCGCGCCAGCACCATGCCGATCGCCCCGGCTAGAGCAATCGGTCCCAGGACCCAGAACGCAACGGTCTCCCCGCTGCTGACGACGTCAGCCGCCAGCGTTGCCGTGTTGCTCATGTACGGGACTTCCCGAGTGGTTTGGCGAGCTCGTCGGCGTCGGGACCGATGTCGTCGCCCGAGGCAGGGGCCGTCGACTCAGGTGGCACCGAGTGTTGCTCGGCCGCTGAGCCGGCGGTCTGCTTGAGCGGCTCACGGCCTACGTAGTAGTCCTGCTCGTGATCGCCGAGGCGCATCGGATGTGGTGGCTGTTCCATACCGGGGAGCAGCGGTGCCATCAACTGCTCCTTGGTGAAGATCAGGTCCTCGCGGTTGTCATCAGCGAGTTCGTAGTCATTGGACATCGTCAGAGAGCGGGTGGGACACGCCTCGATGCGCAGGCCACAGAAGATGCAGCGCAGGTAATTGATCTGGTAGATCGCGCCGTACCGCTCGCCGGGTGAGAACCGCGCCTCCTCGGTGTTGTCGCCGCCCTCGACGTAGATGGCATCGGCCGGGCAGGCCCAAGCGCATAGCTCGCAACCAACGCACTTCTCGAGCCCATCCGGGTGCCGGTTGAGCACGTGTCGACCGTGGTAGCGGGGTTTGGTGGCCTTCTTGTTCTCCGGGTAGGACTCGGTGGTCACCTTCTTGAACATGTTCGCGAAGGTGACCCCGAAGCCCTGGACTGGCTTGGGCAGGATGCTAGGCACGGTTTCCTCCGGTGCGTTTGCCGCCGCCGACTGCTTCGCGCTTGACCAGCGCGGGGCTCGGCGGAACGACGAGGTCCAAGGGCGGCGTCGGGAAGGCACCCGGCGTCGTGGGCGGGGTGTCCTCGTCGAGGTCGGGATCGGGCTTCTTGTCCGGCCAGAGCCAGACCACTCCCAGCACGATGACCAGCACCGGGATGCCCACGTAGAGGGCGATGTCGCCGGCGGCCAGGTCGTACTCGCGGGACAACACCCGCATGGTGGCCACGATCAGGATCCACAGCAGAGCGACCGGAACCAGGACTTTCCAGCCGAAGCGCATGAACTGGTCATAGCGCATCCGGGGCAGGGTCCCGCGCAGCCAGGTGAACACGAACAGCCCCAGGATGACCTTGCCGATGAACCACAACACCGGCCACCAGCCGGAGTTGGCGCCGTCCCAGATCGAGATCGGCCATGGTGCGCGCCAGCCGCCGAGGAACATCGTGGCTGCCAGCGCGGAGACAGTGACCATGTTGATGTACTCGGCGAGGTAGAACAGCGCGAACTTCAATGACGAGTACTCGGTGTGGAAGCCGCCGACCAGTTCGGACTCGGCCTCGGGCAGATCGAAGGGCGCCCGGTTGGTCTCACCCACCACTGCGATGCAGTAGATGATGAACGACACGGGAAGGACAACGGCGTACCAGCCTGGGCCGTCGAAGCTCAGACCGAACGCGTCAACCCGACTGCCGCTCTCCTGCGCTTCGACGATCCCAGTTGTCGACATCGTGCCCGCATAGAGGAACACGGCGACGATGGACAGCCCCATGGCGATCTCGTAGCTGATCATCTGGGCGGCGCTGCGCAGTGAGCCAAGCAGCGGGTAAGTCGATCCCGACGCCCAGCCGGCGAGCACGATGCCATAGACACCCATTGCCGAGCAGGCCAGGACGACGAGGACACCGACCGGAAGGTCAGTGAGCTGCAACGGGGTTCGCTCGCCGAAGATGCTCACCATCGGCCCGATCGGGATGACCGAAAAGGCGAGAAAGGCGGGGACGGCGGCGATCACCGGGGCGAGGAAGTAGATCGGTTTGTCGGCCAGGGCCGGCATGATGTCTTCCTTGAACGCCAGCTTCAGCCCATCGGCCAGGCTCTGCAACGAACCGCCCGGTCCGACCCGGTTGGGTCCGATGCGCTGCTGCATCCTTCCGACGACCTTGCGCTCGAACAGGATCGCGAACAGGGTCAGGGCCACCAGGAGGGCGAAGATGCCGACGACCTTGATGGCGATGATCCACCAGACGTCGGTGCCGAAGTCGGCGAGGGTCGGCGAATCGGAAGCCACGAGAATGGTCACATCGCCTCCCTGGCGACACGAACAACGCCGCCCGGAGCGGTCCCGAGATCGGTACGCACGTCGCTACCGGGAGAACGCATCGGGACCCAGACGACGGCATCGGGCATCTCGGTGATCTGTGCCGGCGCGACGATGGCACCGCGTTGTCCGCTCACTCGTACCGCGTCACCTTCGGCGATCCCGAGCGAGGTGGCCATGGATTTCGGAAGCCGAACCGTTGTTGGGCGTGCCGTTCCGGCCAGTGCCGGTTCTTCGATCTGCAACGAACCGCCGTCCAACAGGTGATGCCAGCTGGCCAGGACTGCCTCGTCGGCACGCAGACTCGGCTGAGCCGGCGCCCGCGTCGTGAGCAGCGCAGCGTCGCGCGTCCCACGGTGCCGGCCGATCCGCGCGAGTTCGGCCGCGGCGGCGCCCGGCGTGGGAAGCCCGAGGTCGACATCGAGTTCCTCGGCCAGTCCGTGCAACACCCGAGCGTCGGAGAGCATCCCGCTGGTCACGCTGGCTTCGAAGGTGCGGCGCCGTCCCTCCCAGTCGAGGTAACTGCCACCCTTTTCTGCTGCTGCCGCAACCGGCAACACCACGTCCGCGTACTCGGTGACCGCACTGGGCATCAGCTCTAGGCTCACCAGGAATCCGGTCCCGGCCAAGGCCTCTCGCACGAAGGCCGGGTCCGGGAGATCATCGGGGTCGACGCCGCCGACGAGAAGCGCACCGAGGTCCCCGGCTTGCGCGGCGACCAGCATGGCGGTCAGATCCCGACCGGGACTGGACGGCAGGTCGACCCGCCAGGCCTTGGCCAGCTCGATTCGGGCGGCGGCATCGGCGACCCGTCGACCCCCCGGCAGCAGGTTGGGTAGCGCCCCGGCCTCGACCGCGCCACGATCCCCGGCCCGACGCGGCACCCAGGCGAGCCGGGCGCCGGTGGCATCGGCCAGGGCCGCAGCAGCAGACAGTGCTCCCGGAAATTCGGCCAGCCGTTCCCCGACCAGGATCACCGCACCGGGCCGCCGGAGACCAATGGCCGCCTTGGCGCCCGGCCCGCCTGCGGTGTTGTCGGCCAGTGCGCCGAGCACGCTTGCCTCGGCGCCGGGTGGGGTCGCCAGCACGACACCGCTCATCTTCGTGAGCCCGCGAGTGGCGAATGGAGCGATGTCATAGACGACCAGCCCGCTCGTACGGCTCGCCTTACGCATCCGCAGGAAGATGATCGGCGACTCCTCCTCGGGTTCGAGGCCGACGGTGAGCACCGTCTGCGCCGCGCTGAGGTCGGCATAGGTGACGCTGTCGGCAAGCTCGGTGCCCGCTACCCGTTCGGCAAGGAACTGCTCCTCTTCCTCCGAGTGCGCTCTGGCGCGGAAGTCAATATCGTTGCTACCCAGCACGACTCGCGTGAATTTTGCGTAGGCGTAGGCGTCCTCGTAGGTCAGCCGACCGCCGGGGAGGACCCCGACCCCACCGCCACCGGTCGGCATCGCCGCTGCGAGCCGCTCAGCTGCGAACTCCAGGGCCTCGGTCCAGGATGCCTCGGTCAGGACCCCGCCCCTGCGGATGAGTGGGGACATGATCCGCTGATTGCTCGCCGCATACCGGAAGGCGAAGCGACCCTTGTCGCAGTTCCATTCCTCGTTGACCTGTGGATCATCGGCGGCCAGGCGACGCTGAACGGTGTTGCGGCGGACGTCGGTTCGCTGCGCGCAGCCTGAGGCACAGTGCTCGCAGACACTCGGCTCGGAGACCAGGTCGAAGGGGCGGGAACGGAATCGGTAGGCAGCACTGGTCAGCGCACCGACCGGGCAGATCTGGATCGTATTGCCGGAGAAGTACGACGAGAACGGCTCGTCCTCGGAGATCGCCACCTGCTCCAGGGCGCCGCGTTCGAACAGTTCGATGAACGGGTCCCCGGCGATCTGCTGGGAGAACCGGGTGCACCGGGCACACAGGACGCAGCGCTCGCGGTCCAGGAGAACCTGGGAGGAGATCGGGATCGGCTTCTCGTAAGTTCGCTTGGCATCGACGAACCGAGAATCCGCGCGGCCGTTGCTCATGGCCTGGTTCTGCAGCGGGCACTCCCCGCCCTTGTCGCAGATCGGGCAGTCCAGCGGATGGTTGATCAGTAGCAGTTCCATGTTGCCCTGCTGCGCCTTGTCGGCCACCGCGGAGGTGAGCTGGCTGTTGACGACCATGCCGTCGGCGCACTCGATCGTGCAGGAGGCCTGCGGCTTGGGCATCTTTCGACCGCCCATCTCGACCTCGACCAGGCACTGCCGGCAGGCACCGACCGGATCGAGCAGCGGATGGTCACAGAAGCGTGGGATCTGGACCCCGATGTGCTCGGCGGCCCGGATCACGAGTGTGCCCTTGGGGACCGTGACCTCGACGCCGTCGATGGTCAGCGAAACGGTCTCTGTCACGTGCGCGCCTGTTGTCGTCATGAGCGACTACCGGCCAGGTCACGCGCAGGTGTGCGCGCTGGGTCGAGTGGACAACCGCCGAGGGTCAGATGGTCGAGGTATTCCTGGCGGAAGTACTTGATCGAGGAGATCACCGGGCTGACGGCTCCGTCACCGAATGCACAGAAGGATCGGCCCAGGATGTTGTCGGAGATGTCGAGCAGCTGGTCGACCTCCTCCTCGCGAGCCTGACCGCGCTCCATCCGGTCCAGGATCTGGACCATCCAGGGGTTGCCCTCCCGGCACGGTGTGCACTTGCCGCACGACTCATGGGCATAGAACTTGATCCAGCGCCCGACGGCCCGCACGATGCAGTCGCCGTCGTCGAAGATCATCAACGCGCTGGTCCCGTTCATCGAACCTGCGGCTGCGACCCCGTCGAAGTCCAGCGGTACGTCGAGGTGCTCGGCGGTGAACAGTGGTGTGGAGGATCCGCCGGGGGTCCAGAATTTGAGCTCGTGTCCCTCGCGGACCCCACCGCACATCTCGAGCAATTCGCGCAGTGTGGTCCCCATCGGCGCTTCGTACTGACCCGGACGGGCGACGCGACCGGTCAGGGAGTAGACGCTGGTGCCCGGTGACTTCTCCGGTCCCATCTGCTTCCACCAGTCGGCGCCGTACAACAGGATCGACGGGACGCTGGCCAGGGTGCCGACGTTGTTGACCACCGTCGGACAGCTGTACAGGCCGGAGACGGCGGGGAAGGGCGGCTTGAGCCGAGGCTGCCCGCGGTATCCCTCGAGGGAGTCCAGCAGCGCGGTCTCCTCGCCACAGATGTAGGCGCCAGCGCCCGGGTGCACCACGACCTCGAGGGAGTAGCCCGAACGCATCACGCTCGCGCCGAGATATCCGGCTGCGTAGGCCTCGTCGACCGCGGCGCGTACCCGGCGCATCGCGTGGACGGCCTCGCCGCGGACGTAGATCACAGCGAGGTTCGCCTTGATCGCGAAGCTCGCGATGATGATGCCTTCGAGCATCGAATGCGGGTCGTTCATCATCTGCGGCAGATCCCGGCAGGTTCCCGGCTCGCCCTCGTCGGCGTTGACCACGAGATACTTCGGCTTGACTCCCGGCCCTGTGGTTTCGCCGGGCTTTGCCTGCGGGATGAATCCCCACTTCATTCCGGTGGGGAATCCTGCGCCGCCCCGGCCACGCAGGTTCGAGTCCTTGACCACGGCCGTGATGTCTTCAGGCGCCATCGTCAGCGCCTTGCGCAGGGCGCGGTATCCATCGCTGCGCTCGTAGGCGGCGAGCGTCCACGACTCGGAGTCGTTCCAGCGGCGGCTGAGCACCGGGGTCAAGGGCATCGGTCAGGCATCCTTCCGGGCGGGTGCGCTCGCCCGGCCCGCGGGTGGTGCCTCGCCGCGCTCAGCTGCCAGTCGCAACCCGACAAGGCTCGGATCCCCCGTCCCCGGCCCGGCCAGAGCGGCCGCAGCTCGCTCGGGTGCGGAGAAGCCGGCGATCTCGCGCGACATCTCGCGGAAGCTGCACAACGGTGCGCCACGGCTCGGCGCCGGCCGTTCACCCGACTGCAACGCCTGCACCAATTCTGTCGTCGACTCGACGCTCTGCTGGTCGAAGAACTCGTAATTGACCGTCACCACTGGCGCGTAATCGCATGCAGCCAGGCATTCGGCGTGCTCCAGGGTGAACTTCCCGTCGGGTGTCGTCTGGTCGTGGGAAACGCCGAGCTGTTCCTGTACGCCGGCGAAGATCTCCTCGCCGCCCAGGAAGCCGCACAGCGTGTTGGTGCAGACGCTGATCAGATATTCACCGGCCGGACGGCGCTTGAACATCGTGTAAAAGGTGACGACCGCACCGACCTCGGCCTTGGTGAGGTTCAACTCCTCGGCGCACATGGCGACGCCGGCTGAACTCACATAGCCCTGTACAGACTGCACCAGATGCAGCATCGGCAGCAGCGCGGAGCGCGGCCGAGGATATCGGGCGATGATCTGCCGGAGCTCACGCCGGGTCTGTTCAGTCAGCGGTGGAACCCCTTCGGGCACAACCTCTTCTGTGCGAGACAAACCGAGGTCACCGATGTCGACCGGGCTACTCACCGCACTGGCTGTGCCGTCCCGACCGTAGGCCGCGCTGTGTGTCCCGGCCGGTCCTGCTCCACCCTCGGTCACCTGTCCACGCCCCCCATCACCGGGTCGATCGATGCGATGGACGCGATCACGTCGGCGATGAGTCCGCCCTCGGACATTGCCGCCGTTGCCTGCAGGTTGACGAAGCTGGGATCGCGTACGTGCACTCGCCATGGGCGAGTGCCGCCGTCGCTGACGACGTGATAGCCGAGCTCGCCACGAGGCGACTCGATCGGGACGTAGACCTGCCCGGGGGGGACGCGGAAACCCTCGGTCACGAGTTTGAAGTGGTGGATCAGGGCCTCCATCGACTGGCCCATGATCTTGCTGACGTGCTCCAGGGAGTTGCCCATGCCGTCGGGGCCGAGTGAGAGCTGCGCTGGCCAGGCGATCTTCTTGTCCCCCACCATGACCGGGCCGGGCTTGAGCCGGTCCAGGCACTGTTCGATGATCTTGAGCGACTCGCTCATCTCGGCGACCCGGATGAGGTACCTGCCGAACGCGTCGGCGCTGGTCTCGGTGCAGACGTCGAAGTCATAGGTCTCATACCCGCAGTACGGCTCGACCTTGCGCAGATCCCATGGAAGCCCGGACGCGCGCAACGGCGGCCCGGTCACGCCCAGGGAGACGCACCCCGTCACGTCGAGATAGCCGATGCCCTGCAGCCGCTTCTGCCACACCGGTTGCCCGGTGAGCAGGCGGTGGAAGCCTTCGAGTCGCTTGGGGAAGACCTTCAGCAACTCCCGGATCGACGCCTCCGCGGTGTCCGGGAGATCCTGGGCCACACCGCCTGGCCGTACGTAGGCGTGGTTCATCCGCAGCCCGGTGATCTCCTCCAATACGTCCAGGACGATTTCGCGCTCGCGGAAGCCGTTGGTCATGGCGGTGAGCGCGCCCATCTCCATGCCGGTCGTGGCCAGGCCGACCAGATGGGAGGCGATCCGATTGAGCTCCATCACCAGGACCCGGATCGTGTTCGCCCGTTCGGGGACTTCGATGCCGAGCAGCTTCTCCACCGCCAGGCAGTACGCCGTTTCGTTGAACAACGGTGCGAGGTAGTCCATCCGGGTGACGAAGGTGGTCCCCTGTGTCCAGTTGCGGTACTCGGTGTTCTTCTCGATCCCGGTGTGCAGGTAGCCGATCACGACGCGTGCCTTGGTCACCGTCTCGCCCTCGAGGTCGAGGACCAGGCGCAGCACTCCGTGCGTCGATGGGTGCTGGGGACCCATGTTGACCACGAGCCGTTCCTCGGACATCGGGTCGCCGCTGAATGTGGTGTCCCAGTCGCCGCCGGTGACGGTGTAGACGCGTCCCTCGGTGGTCTCGCGAGAGCCTGCGTAAGGATCGGCGCCTGTCCCTGTTGTGGTCGTGCTCATCGGTAGCTCCTCCGCTCATCTGGCGGCGGGATGGTCGCGCCCTTGTAGTCCACCGGTACCCCGCCCAGCGGGTAGTCCTTGCGCTGCGGGTGCCCGTCCCAGTCGTCGGGCATCAGGATCCGGGTGAGGCCAGGGTGTCCGTCGAAGATGATGCCGAACATGTCCCAGGCTTCACGTTCCTGCCAGTCAGCGGTCGGGTAGACGCCGGCCACCGATGGAATGACGGCATCCTCGAGCGGTACGGCGACCTCCAGGCGAATCCGACGCCGGAATGTCATCGACGTGACGTGATAGGCCACGTGCAGCCGATCCTCTTGGGGCCCACCAGAACCCAGGTAGTCAACGCCCGACAGACTGGACAGCAACTCGAATCGCAGAGCCTCGTGGTCGCGCAGCGTCTGGCACAACTTCACAAGTCGCTCGCGGGCGACGTAGATGGTGAGTTCGTCCCGATCGACGACCACGCGCTGGACGGTGGCCGCGAAACGCTTGGGCCCGAGGGCGAATTCGATCGCGTCCATGACCTCGTCGAAGTACCCGCCGTAGGGCCGCTCGCTGCTGTGCAGGGTGACCGCGGAGCCCGGGGCCACCCGCACCAAGCCACCGAAGCCCGACGTGTCCCCGGAACCACTGACCCCGAACATCCCACGTTGTTGGTCGGTCTCAGGTGGCAGACCAGGAACGGCGACATCCCCGTGCTCGGTGCTCGTCATGATTGCCCAGCGCTCATTTCTTGGCCCGCTCCAGCGCCTTCGACAGCGCCCCGTGCTCGAGGTCGCCACGCTGCACGGCCTGAGTGCGCTCGAGTGCGTACTGGGTGCTGCGCTTGTCCTCGGCGGCATCGATCCACTCCTTGCGCGCTGCCTTGTCGTACCGGATCGAGGACGGCATCTCGGTCCAGAGTTCCTGCGGGTTGGCCGCGAGTTGCTTGGCGCGCTTGGGCCCCAACGGTTCGTGCTTGATCTTGTGGTGCAGCTTGAGAATCGCGTCCATCAGCATCTCCGGACGCGGCGGGCAACCGGGGAGGTAGATGTCGACCGGCACGATGTGGTCGACGCCCTGCACGATGGAGTAGTTGTTGAACATCCCGCCGGAGCTGGCGCAGACACCCATCGCCAGCACCCACTTGGGTTCGGGCATCTGGTCGTAGATCTGGCGGAGTACGGGAGCCATCTTCTGGCTCACCCGCCCGGCCACGATCATCAGGTCGGCCTGGCGGGGGGATGCGCGGAAGACTTCCATGCCGAACCGGGCCAGGTCATAGCGGCCGGCTCCGGTGGCCATCATCTCGATGGCGCAGCAGGCCAGTCCGAAGGTGGCCGGCCACAACGAGGCGGTACGCGTCCAGTTGACCAACTTCTCCACATTGGTCAGCAGGAAGCCGCTCGGCAGTTTTTCCTCTACGCCCATGTCAGTCCCATTCCAGTCCGCCGCGGCGCCAGACGTAGGCGTAGGCGATGAACACGGTGCCGATGAAGATGACCATCTCGATCAGTCCGAACAACCCGAGCGAATCGTTGGCCACCGCCCAGGGGTACAAAAAGATGATTTCGATGTCGAAGATGATGAACAGCATCGCGGTGAGGTAGTACTTCACGGGGAAGCGGGAGCCTCCCAGCGGCTGGTCCACCGGTTCGATGCCGCACTCGTAGGCATCGACCTTTGCCTTGTTGTAGCGGCGGGGACCGATGAACGGCGCGGCCGCCACCGAGAACAGGGAAAACGCCGCCGCTAATGCGAACAACCCCAGGATGGGCACATAGGGGTTCAGCATGGTGGGAACCTTAACGAGGGGGCAGGCCGAGCCTGGAGCGCACCTTGCCCAGGGTCAGAACCGACTTGTCCCATCACCATGATCATGCCGCCGGAGCCAGCCGGGTGAGTCCGTTGATCACCCGGTCGACGGTGTCCCCGCCGCGCTCGTCGGTGAGGTTGGCCAGCAGCTTGAGCACGAACTTCATCAACAGCGGACGAGGCAGGCCCTTGGTCGTGCACAGCCGCATCACTTCGGGGTGGCCGATCAGCTTCACGAAGATGTTGCCGAGCCGGTAGTAGCCGCCGTAGGCACTCTTCAGGGAGTCCACGTAGGCGCGCAACGCCTGCTCACGGTTCGGACCGGACGGGCGGGCAAGCGCCTGGACGGCGTGCTCGGCGGCCAGCTTCCCGGTCTCCATGGCGTAGGCGATGCCCTCTCCGTTGAACGGGTTGATCGCCCCGGCCGCATCGCCGACGAGCATCAGGCCGCGGGTGTACTGGGGAGTCCGGTTGAACCCCATCGGGAGCCCGGCGCCGCGGACCGGTCCGGTCGCGGTCTGCTCGGTCAGCCTCCACTCCGGCGGCACGTTGTCCAGCCAGCGCTTGAGCATGTCGCGGTAATCGGTGTGCCCGTAAGCGCTGGAGGAGTTGAGGACTCCGAGCCCGACATTGACGGTGCCGTCGCCCATGCCGAAGATCCAGCCATAGCCCGGCAGCAGCCGCTCCCCGTCGCGCAGCTCCAGCCAGGACTCGATGTACTCGTCGTTCGTCCGAGGAGAGGTGAAGTACCGGCGTACGGCCACGCCCATCGGCCGGTCGGTACGGCGGGTAAGCCCCAGCGCCTTGCTGACCGTTCCGCTCATCCCCCCGGAGTCGATGACCAGGTGAGCGCGGTAGGTCACCGGGTTGCCACCCTCGCTGCGGCCTTCGACGCCGACGACTCGACCGGCGCGATCCAGGACCGGGGCATCGACCCTGGTGCCCTCGATCAGCGCAGCCCCGGCCTTCTGCGCGTGACGGGCGAGCAGCTCATCGAAGTCCAGCCGGGGGCGGACCAAGCCGTAGTTGGGGTAGCTGGCCAGCTCCGGCCAGTCCAGTTCCAGGCGGTGGCCACCGCCGTAGACGCGCAGGCCGCGGTGCCGGATCCATCCGGCGTCGGGGCCGGTGTCGATCCCCATGTCGATGAGCGGCTTGACGCCGCGGGGGGTAAATCCGTCGCCGCACACCTTGTCCCGCGGGAAGACCGCCTTCTCCAGCAGCAGCACGTCCAGACCGGCCTGGGCCAGCCAGTACGCGGTGGCCGAGCCACCGGGACCAGCGCCGACCACGATCACATCAGCTTCGGCGGAGGGTACGGCGAGAACCCGGTCAGTCACTGCAGACCTCCTCGCGCGGGCGTCGCCATCAGCGTCGGTTGTTACGTCAGAAAAGCGCGCTTGTGAAGACTTTCACGAACTTTCTCGGCAAGTGTAAGCCCCGTCGAGACAGCATGCCGAGCGGGACTTTCTCGCCCGGGTCAGCCCAGCGGCGCAGGGGCCGGGGGAAGCGGCGTAGGGGGCTGTCCAGGTCCAGGAGCCGGACCTGGTTTCGGTGCCGGATCGGGGCCTGGGCTGGGGCTCGGCTCGGGAACCGGGCTCGGCCCGGGTACGGGCGAAGGTTGCGGATCGCCCGGTGCCGGCACGGGGCCAGGCGATGGCTGGGTGGGCTCGGGCGGCGGCTGAGGGAACGGCGGGACTGTCATGGGGACAGTCTGGCGCCCACGGTCAAGGTCAGCTACGCGTGGCGCGGTGCAGGGCGACGATGCCGAAGGTGAGGTTGCGCCAGGCGACCTGGGTCCAGCCGGCTGCGCCGATCCGGTCGGCCAGCGCGCGCTGACCTGGCCAGGCCCGGATCGATTCGGCGAGATAGCGGTAGGCATCGGGATTGCTGGACACCTGATCGGCGATCCATGGCAGCGGGCGGAGCAAGTATTCGCTGTAGGCGCGGTCGAACCATTCCCAGACGGGTCGGGAGAACTCGCAGATCACCAGCCGGCCACCAGGCCGCGTCACCCGGGCGAACTCGGCAAGTGCGGCGTCGACATCGGTGACGTTGCGCAGCCCGAAGCTGATGGTCACCGCATCGAAGCTGGCGTCGGCGAAGGGAAGGGCCAAGGCGTCGGCGGCGACCTTCGGAACGTCGCGGCCGGCACCGGCGGTGAGCATGCCCACAGAGAAGTCACTGGCCACGGCAAAGGCGCCACATGCGCTGAACGGGACCGTCGACACCGCCGTACCGGCGGCTACGTCGAGGACCTTGTCCCCACTCCCGGCTGCCACCGCCGCTGTGGTGGCCCGGCGCCAACCGCGATCCTGGCCCAATGACATCAGGGTGTTTGTCAGGTCGTACCTGGTGGCGACCTCGTCGAACATCGCCGCTACTTCGGCCGGTCGCTTGTCCAGGCCGGCTCTGGAGCCAACCCCGTGTCTGCCGGTCACACCGCGACGTTACCGACCCGTAGCCCTGCCAGGCCTGGCCGACGGTGCGACCTACGCTGTGGGGGTGAGTGCGGACGCTGACCTCAGCAACCGGAGCACCGCACCGGATCACGCCCACCTCCATCGGTTGCGCACCCGGGAGATCGACGGTTCCGAGCGGTTGATCGACCTGCTGCCCGAGGATCAGGCTGTTGCCTGGGTCAAGAACGACGAGGGCCTCATCGGCTGGGGCGAGCTCGCCCGGCTCGAGGTCAAGGGACCGGACACCTTCGCCCAGGCCTCGCGGTGGTGGCGCGAACAGTTGGCCCAGATCGGCGTGACCGATGAGGTAGGCCGGCCGGGAACCGGACCGGTTCTCTTCGCGAGCGCAGCCTTCGACATCCGTACCGGGGCCTCGGTCTTCGTCATTCCCCGGATCGTGCTCGGCCGTGCGAACGGCCGGACCTGGCTGACGGCGCCACGCGATGATCCTGCACCGCAGCTGTCGGTCGACAAGGTCTCGGCGCCGGGAGCGATCCGGTACGCAGACGGCGCTCAGACCGCGGCGGCCTGGACCTCCTCGGTGGCCGAAGGTGTCGCCCGGTTGCGCGCCGGGGACTTGGACAAAGTGGTCCTGGCCCGCGACCTCATGGCCACGACGGACGAGCCGGTCGATGCCCGGCATCTGTTGCGGCGCCTGGCCGGTCGTTGGACCGAGTGCTGGACCTACGCTCTGGACGGACTCGTCGGGGCCACACCGGAGTTGCTGTTGCGCAAGACCGGATCGCAGGTCACCTCACGGGTCCTGGCCGGCACCGCTGCCCGGGCCGAAGCCGCCGAGGACGAGGCGATCGGACAGAAGTTGCTGGCTTCGGCCAAGAATCAGGACGAGCACAGATACGCGATCGCGTCACTGGTTGACACTCTTGCCCCGTTCTGCGCCTCGCTCGAGGTGCCAGAGGCTCCGCATCTGCACACCCTGCCGACGCTGATGCACCTGGCCACCGACGTACACGGGATGTTGGCCGGTGATCCCGACCTGTTGACCGTTCTTGGTGCGGTCCACCCGACCGCAGCGGTGTGCGGCACCCCACGGGAATCTGCACTCGACCTGATCACCGAGCTCGAGGGCATGGACCGCGGCAGATACGCCGGCCCGATCGGATGGTTGGACGCCGCAGGAAACGGCGAGTTCGGCATCGCGCTGCGCTGCGCTCAGATCGAGGACAGTTCACTGCGGCTCTATGCCGGCTGCGGGATCATGGCCGGTTCCGATCCCGAGGCCGAACTGGCCGAGGCTCAGGTGAAACTGCTCGCCATCCGCGACGCGTTGGAGAGCTGAACCCCGCATGAGTCCCGCGCCGCCAGCATCCGCCGAACTGACCAGCGCAAGGCGCCGGGCAAGGCACAGCCGTTCGCGGCCGGGACCACGCGTGCTCGCGGCGAGCACGTCGGGCATCTTCATCGAGTCCTTCGACTGGTCCCTGTACGCGCTCATGGCGCCCTATCTCGCCGACCAGATGTTCCCGGGCGCGAGTCCGGTCGCCAGACTCCTCGGTGCCTACGTCGTCTTTGCCGCGGGCTTCCTGGCCCGCCCGCTGGGCAGCTTTCTCATGGGCCGGGTGACCGACCTACGGGGCCGTCGCGCGGGTCTGACCTATTCGGTCTCGCTGATGGCATTGGGCGCTCTTGTCATCGCCGTCACGCCTACCTCGGCGGTATTCGGCTGGGGCGCAGCTGTGTTCGTTGTTCTTGCCCGGCTGCTACAGGGGATTGCCATGGGTGGCGAAGTCGCGATCGCCGCAACCTACGTCGTGGAGACCGCGCCCGAGGACAAGCGCTATCGGTTCGGTTCCTTCACCTACGCCGGTGATGCCATGGGCACTCTCGGTGCGACGATCGTGCTCGCAGTATTGCTGTCCTTACTCGGGACCGACACCGTCGAGTCCGGCGGATGGCGGATCGCCTTCTTCCTCGCCGCCGCCCTGGGCCTGGTCGCCCTGCTGATCCGGCGGGGAGCTCCGGAGTCGGCGGTCTTCGAGGCTGCCCAGTCACTCGAGGTAAAGCCAACCCTGCGGCCGATGATCCGTGCGCACCTACCGAAGATGGTGTTGGTCTTCGCGCTGACGATCGGCTCCACCATGGGGGTCTATTTCGGCAGCATCTATCTGCCCCAGTTCGCCGCGCACACCGGCCAGATCTCCGAGGAGGCAGCGACCTCACAACACACGGTGGCCCTTGTTGTCCTCCTCCTTGCGATGGTTGCCTCCGGGTTCCTGGCTGATCGCTTTGGTCCGCTGGCTCTGATCAGACTCGGCTTCACCGCCGCCGCAACGCTGACCGTCCCGCTGATGCTGGGGCTGGCCACCGGCGTCCTCCCGTACGTGATTGCCGCACCGCTGTTCACGCTCTGCGTCGGCCTTCAGCTCGGCGTCACCCCGGTGACCGGCGCCCGGTTGTTCCCGGTACCCATCCGTGCAGTGGCCCTGGGAATTCCGGCCGCGCTGGCGATCGCCTTGTTCGGTGGCACCTTCCCCTTCCTTGCCGAATGGTTCATCGACCTCGGCAAGCTGAACTGGGTGCCCACCTATGCCGGGATCGGGCTCGCGATCTCGGCCTTGGGCTCGTGGCTGGTGACCGAGAAGTTGCTCTACTCCGTTGACCACATGGGGAGCGAGGAACCTGAGGCTGACGATTGGCCCACGGACGGCTCTGGTTGGCGGGCGGCTGGGTACTAGCACGGCAGCAACGAGGCGTACGGGGGGTGGCTCGGCTTTGTTGCTCGGCCGACTGGAGGGACCGTTGGAAA
>Ga0190275_10000927_pt1 | contig 22926 bp, 18 predicted proteins | sample Popmic550T_FD_133745 | JGI IMG/M metagenome (GOLD analysis project Ga0190275, IMG submission 133745) | Populus adjacent soil microbial communities from riparian zone of Yellowstone River, Montana, USA - 550 T | ecosystem: Environmental > Terrestrial > Soil > Riparian zone > Trees stand | place...
CTGATAGCATCTCTAAGTTCGCGCGAGTGGCGGAATTGGCAGACGCGCTGGCTTCAGGTGCCAGTGCTCGAAAGGGCGTGGGGGTTCAAGTCCCCCCTCGCGCACAGCGGCTCTTCCACGGAAATACCAGACATGGATTCGTGTAAGTGCCAGGCGAACCAAGAACGGGCCGGTTAGACAGGAATGTCGAACCGGCCCTTTCTGTTTTCGGTGTGCTCGGTCCCGTGGCGCCGCATGGTGCGAAGCCACGTCACAGGCCAAGTAGCAGGCTCGCCGCGATGGCGATCATCACAACGGCGATCAAGCCGTCGAGGATGCGCCACGCCGCCGGCTTCGCGAAGACCGGTCGCAGCATCCGGGACCCGAACCCTAACGCGGTGAACCAGGCAACGCTGCCGAGCGCTGCACCGACGGCGAACCACCATTGCAGGTCCCCGTAGGTGGCGCCGATGGAGCCAAGAAGCATGACCGTATCCAGGTACACATGCGGGTTGAGCCAGGTGAGTGCGAGGGCTGTGATGACGGCCGTTCGCAGAGGGATCGGAGCTCCGCCGGGGTCGGTGTTGAGAGTGGCCGGCCGACCGGCGCGGATGGCCGACCGAACGCCATACCACGTGAGGAACGCCGCCCCGGCGATCCGAACAGCAGCGAGCAGCCAGTCTGTCTCCTCGATGAGGGCACCGAGTCCCCAGACGCCCAACGCGATCAGCACCGCGTCGGACAGTGCACAGATGATCACCACGGCGACGATGTGCTCACGCCTCAAACCCTGCCGCAGGACGAACGCGTTCTGGGCACCGATCGCAACGATGAGGGAGAGACCGAGGCCAAGACCGGCCAACAGGGGAGTGAGCATCCAGTCACGCTACGGCCTATAAGTAAAGCAGGCCAGCTACATATTCTGAAGATAGATTAGCCTTGCTTATCATGGATACCGCGCAGTTACAGGCGCTTGCTGCGGCAGTCGACGGTGGCACCTTCGAAGCCGCGGCCCGATCGTTGCACGTGACGCCATCCGCCATCAGCCAGCGCATTCGAGCCCTGGAGAACTCCGTCGGCGGCGTGCTTCTCCAACGCAGTAAACCAATCGTGCCCACAGCGGTCGGGACGATCTACCTGCGGCTTGCCCGACAGATAGAATCCCTGGCTGCGGACGCGGCAGCCGAGGCAATCAGCGGGAGAGCCGATCAGTGGCCGGGCGTCTCGCTTGCGATCAACGGTGATTCCCTCGCAACCTGGGTCATGCCAGCCCTCGCCGGCCTCGCGAGTGAAGTCACCTTCGACATTCACCGCGAAGACCAGGACCACTCGGCCGAAATGCTTCGCGACGGCTCGGTCATGGCTGCCATAACAACGGAACAACGGCCTGTGCAAGGGTGCACGTCGACGCGGCTCGGTGTTATGCATTACCGTCCGATGGCCTCGCCCGAATTCTTCCGCCGATGGTTCCGCGATGGTGTGGACGAGCGCACTTTAGCGGCGGCGCCGGTGGTGGTTTTCGACCATAAGGACGACATCCAGCACCGTTATCTACGAGCGTTCTCGCGCAAGACCCTCACGCCGCCGCAACACTTCGTGCCCGTTTCGGCGGACTTCGCGGAAGCCGTCCGGCTCGGATTCGGCTGGGCCATGCTGCCCGACCAGCAGTCCGAGGAACTTGTTGCCCGCGGAGAGCTTCTTCGGTTGCCCGCCGGCGAAGCGGTAACCGTGACGCTGTACTGGCAGCAGTGGGCGTTGCGGATGCGCGCCCTTGATCGTGTTGCGGAAGCAATGCGCGTCGCTGCAAATCGGGTGCTCTCCTAGCGCGGGAGCCAGCGATCAGGCCCAAGAAACAGAATGCCCTGTCTAGGGTAGGGGGATGACCGACTCTGACACCGGTACCGTACCCGACCAGCCTGCGTCCGTAGCCACCCGCGTCTTTGAGACAACGGTCGGCCACATTGTCGGGCGGGTCGACGGTGACGTCGTGCGAGTGCTCGGCGTGCCTTATGCGGTTGCGGAGCGTTTCGAGCGTCCGCGACCTCGGTATCCGGTCATCGGCCCGGACGGTGAACCGATGCCGGTCCTTGCCCTCCATCGGTCGCCGAGCTCTCCGCAAGTCTCCTCGCCGGTAGTCGATGAGCTGATCGAGGGGTCGAACGACGGCTTGACCTTTCTTGAAGATTGTCATGCGCTGAGCATCACCATCCCGGCTGATCCGGCACCCGGGGAGCGTTTCCCCGTGATGGTGTGGATACACGGCGGCGGCTACGTCACCGGAGCTGGAGACTCTGAGATTCACGACCCCCACGCACTCGTCGTCGAGCAGCGAGTCATCGTCGTGACCATCAACTACCGGCTGGGCATGCTCGGGTACTACGGCGATGGCAAGGCCATGCCCGCCAATCTGGGTCTGTTCGACCAGCTCGCGGCTGTGCGCTGGGTACACGAGAACATTGACGCGTTCGGAGGCGCGGCCGACTCAATCACGCTCTTCGGCCAGTCGGCCGGCGGGGACGCCATTGCCCACCTCATGATCAGTGAGGATTCGGCCGGTCTCTTCCACAGGGTCATCGTGCAAAGTGCACCGCTCGGAATCAGTCGTGGTCGTTCGCGGATGGTGCGGGCAATGGTGAAGGCTGCGGGTGCGCCGTCGCCCGAGGCGCCATTATCGGAGGTGCTCGCCCTGCAGGGTGTCGCGGAGCGGGCGGCTCGACGCTTCGGCCTGCGAGGTGCCATGGCCTTCGGAACTCAGTATGGTCACGCACCGTTGCCGCCGGAGAAAGACATCGACGACGCGTGGCGGGCAGTTGCGCCCGATGTCGACGTGCTGATCGGGTCGATTGTCGACGAGACACGGCTCTACATCCCGCTCCTCCCACGTGTGCACAGAGCGACGCGCCTTCCCATAATCGGGAGGGTGGCACGGTGGTTGCTCGTGCGGCTGACGACCCACGCGGTCTACACGCGCGGGGTCCGCCACTTCGCTGCACGACATCGTGCCGCCGGCGGCCGCGCCGTGATCTATGAGCTGAGGTGGGCACCCGAGCGCAGCCCGGTCGGGGCCGCGCATTTGACCGACGTGCCGCTGCTGCTCGGGTCGCGGGATGCCTGGACGCGCACCTCACTCGTGGATGCAGCGGATTGGGAAGAGATTGACGCCCGCGGCCGGCGAATGCGACAGATCTGGGCTGATTTCGCGCGCACCGGAACGGTTGCAGCCGATGGCGACGCAGATCTTCGATCACTGATCACCTTCGACCGAGGCTGAGATCGGCGACCGGCCGGTCCGACTCCGGTAGGAAAATCAGGTGCTGCTCCCCTCTATAGGCGCGGCTTGCCCTGTTTTCCCTGGTGAAGCGCGGGGCGAGGCTGGGGTCGCCGTGCCATGATCGGTGATGTGACTGAGCGCCTGATGCTCCTGGATACCGCAGCCCTGTATTTCCGTGCGTTCTACGGGGTGCCCGACACCGTTCGCGCGCCGGACGGAACCCCGATCAACGCGGTCCGCGGGCTGCTCGACATCATCGCCCGGCTGGTCAGCGAGTACGAACCCGCCCAGCTGATTGCATGCTGGGACGACGACTGGCGTCCGCAGTGGCGTGTCGACCTCATCCCCAGCTACAAAACGCACCGGGTCGCCGAAGTGGTTCCAGGCGGCACGGATATAGAGGAGACGCCCGATCCGCTCGAAACGCAGATTCCGATCATCCGGGAGGCACTCGCAGCGCTCGGGATCACCGTCCTGGGAGCACCGAACCATGAGGCCGACGATGTGATCGGCAGCCTCGCGAGCCAGGCGACGGTGCCGGTCGACATCGTGACCAGCGACCGAGACCTGCTCCAACTGGTCGACGACGAATCGGACGTCCGGCTGATCTATACCGCGCGAGGCATGAGCCAGCTCGAGGTCATCACGGATGCCGTCGTGATGTCGAGATACGGCATCACGCCGAGGCAGTATGCGGATTTCGCCGTCATGCGCGGCGACCCATCGGATGGCCTGCCGGGGGTGGCCGGCATCGGGGAGAAGACGGCCGCAAGCCTGCTGGCGCAGTATCAGGACCTCGAGGGAATTCTTGCCGCGGCGCTGGACCCAAGCTCGCCCATGTCGCCGGCGGTGCGGGCGCGGCTGGCAAGCGCTGCCGCCTATTTAGAGGTAGCGCCGCCTGTAGTGGCCGTGGTCCGTGACCTCGAGCTCGGTGACGTTGACGCGCGCATCCGCCCTCTTGACGACGAGGGTCTTGCCGCCGTGAGGAAGCTGTCGTCGATGTGGGCACTCGGCGGGTCGATGGAGCGTGTGCTCCGCGCTCTGGGCAATGAAGCCGAACCTGGGGTGGACGCTCAATAATCGGGCGGCAAGCCGTTGGTTCAGACGTCTCGCGTGAGCTCTCGGTAGGCGGTGCCATCGCTGCGGCGATCCTGAACATCGCCCAGCCACATGCCCAGGAATTCGCGTCCGGTCGAGTCGCGGGGATCGACAATGAGCGCGGGCAGCTGGCCGTGCCGGTTCGGCCTCACTCCCATTGAGCCGATGTGCGATCCGTCGGATAGGTGCAGGGTCACGATCTGGCGCATTACGGGGAGGCGGTCCTTTTCTGTCTCAGAACTCATGAACCGTACCGAGGACCCGTGACGCCGCGGCACCCCCATACCGGGTGCCGCGACCCCGCTCGTCATGGAGCCGGCCTGCCGACTGCCTCTAAAGTAACAATTCCACGAATCGAGCCGTCAGGGCGGGCAAGGAGTGATGCGTGTGCACCGGTGATGCGCGTGCCGCCCTGTAGCCTCCGAACATGAGTGACCACACCCGGACCTTCCTCGGCGCATCGGCTGCATTTCTCGGCTTCGTCGGCCTGAGTGCTGTCGCCGGGCTCCTCGTCACTGTGGCCGTTACTCCCGCCGTCGCAATTACAGGCATGGCCGCGAGCAACACGATCACGACCTTCGAGAACCTCCCGAACTACCTCAAGATCAATGAACTCGCCGAGGGCTCCACCATCTACGCGACCGCAGCGGACGGGTCCGCGGTCAAGCTCGCGACGTTCTATGACCAGAACCGCGAGGAAGTGCCCCTCGAAGCCATCTCACCGTTCGCGGTGGATGCCGCCATCGCCGGCGAGGATCCCCGGTTCTACGAGCACCGCGGCGTCGACCTTCAGTCGACGGCCCGCGCGACTCTCAAGACCTTGCTCAAGCAAGGCACCCAGGGTGGTTCGACCCTCACCCAGCAATACGTGAAGAACGTCCTCGTCCAGGACGCGGTGATGACCGCCAAGACCAAGGAAGAGCAGGAGAAGGCGGTGGATGCCGCCATCGAGACCACCCCGGACCGGAAGCTCAAGGAGATGCGTTTCGCCATCGGCCTGGAGAAGCAGTACTCGAAAGCCGACATCCTCAAGGGCTATTTGAACATCGCCCATTTCGGCGGGACGGTATACGGGATTGAAGCTGCCAGCAAGTACTACTTCGGTAACGTCAGCGCCAAGGACCTGACACTCGAGCAGGCGGCGAGCCTCATCGCAATCGTGAACAACCCCGAGAAATTCAGGCTCGATCGCCCCGACAGCGAGGCCAATGGTGCGGCTGCCGGTTACAAGAAGAACCACGATCGACGCAACTACATCCTCAAGCAGATGTACAAGCACAAGAAGATCACGATCGAACAGTACGACGCAGCCCGTCAGCTGCCCGTCGTTCCCGCCATCCACCCTCCGAGCATCGGCTGTAGTTCGGCAGCAGGTGCCGGCTACTTCTGCGACTACGTGTACGAAGTCATTCGCAACGACAGCACATTCGGGGCGACCGCCGAGGAGCGGATCGAGAGACTCCGCCGGGGTGGCCTGGACATCTATACGACCCTGAACCTCGGCTTGCAGGCAGCATCCGAGGCCGCCCTCAACGAGAATGTGTCGAGCACAGATCCCCGATTCGACGTGGGTGCGACCGCGGTCACCGTGGAGCCCGGGACCGGGCGCATCCTCGCGATGACCCAGAACAAGGTCTTCAGCAACGACCCGGAGGTGCTGCAGGCGAACGGTCCTGGCTGGTCATCGGTGAATTACAACACCGACATCGACTACGGCGGATCCAGCGGATTCCAGCCCGGCTCGACCTACAAGGTCTTCACGCTGGCGGAGTGGCTCAACCAGGGACACTCCCTGCGTGAACATTTCGACGGACGCAAACGGCCCTTCACGAAGTTCACCGACAGCTGCGAAGGTAACTGGAACGTGAATCCGGGGTACAACCCAAGAAACGACGACGGAAGAATCGCGTTCAACGCCATTGACGCGACGATGTGGTCGGTGAATTCAAGCTTCATGGCCATGGCGCAGCAACTTGACTTGTGCAAGATCAAGCTGACGGCCGAGGCGTTCGGCATCCATCGCGCCGACGGAGGCACCCTCATGATGTACCCGGCCGATGTTCTCGGCTCACAGGAGGTTGCCCCGATCACGATGGCCGCGGCTTTTGCCGGGATCGCCAACAAGGGCGCTACCTGCGAGCCGGTAGCCATCGACCGCATCGTGGACCGGACCGGGGCAGACGTGCCGGTTCCCCCATCGAAATGCAAGCAGTCGGTCGAGCCCAGCGTGGCGGCGGGCATGGCGTACGCCATGCAGCGGACGTTCTACTCAGGCGGAACGGCCGGGGCGTCTCACACCGGCACCGATGTGCCACACATCGGCAAGACCGGAACCACGGATGACGCCGGGGACACCTGGATGATTGGCGCAAGCACGAGAGCTGCAACCGCTGTGTGGGTAGGAAATGTCACGGGGGAGGCAAACCTTCGCGACCTGGAATTCGCCAGCGGCGACGCTGCCACCGCCCGCCACCGCATCTGGGCGCGCATCATGAGGACTGCTGACGACACCTGGGGCGGCGACGCATTCCCGGAACCCGACGCGAAGGCGCTGCGCGTCAGCCTGGCCGACGTTCCGGATGTCCGAGGCAAGTCCCTCGAGGACGCACGGCGCATCCTCGAGGAAGCAGGATTCACCGCGGTTGACGGCGGGCAGCAGGACTCAGAGTTGCCGGCCGGACAGGTCACCGGAACCGACCTGTCGGGTACCGCTCCGCGGGGTTCGACGATCCAGGTATACACGAGCAACGGCCTGGTGGCTCTGATGCCGAACGTAATCGGGATGAAGACCAACCAGGCGCAAGCGGCGCTTGCCGGGTTCTCCGTGCGGGTCGACGACGTGGGAACCACCGATCCAAACCAGGATGGCAAGGTCACCGCAAGCAACCCGGCCGCGGGCACGCCAGTCAAGGCGGGCTCGGAGGTCATCATCGCGGTGGGCAAGCTGAAGAAGGCCAACGGCTGAAGCGCGGGTCAACGGATGGAGGGCGCACCAGCCCGGGGCGAAACGCAATGGTAAGGTAAGCCTTACCTTCATGCCGCAGGGGCACTGCCTCCCAAACCGAGATAACCGTGCTGAACGATCACATCACCACTGCTCTTTCCGCGTCCCGCTCCACATCGAGCACCCGGGCCCGCCCTGCAATCGGCAGCGAAAGCCTCCGGCTTCTGGCCGGGGAACCGTCCGCTCCCGCCCTCGTCACCGCCGACGGAACGCTGACCTACGCCGAGCTGGCTGATCGCGTCAGCTCCAGGCGGGAAGAACTGGGTGAGGGACGCCGATTGGTGATGGTGTCCTGCGCCAATGCTGTCGAGCCGCTTGTGACCTATCTTGCTGCGCTCTCCGGCGGACACCCCGTCCTGCTCAGTGCCGGCGACCGAAACGACCCCGGCCAGGAACGCAATCGGATGGGCCTCATCGAACGCTACGACCCCGATGTTGTCCTCACTCCCGATGATGGCAACTGGAAGCTGGAGCAGCGCCGCGAGGGCAGCATCCACACGCTGCATCCGGAACTCGCCCTGCTGCTGAGCACATCCGGCTCAAGCGGATCACCGAAACTCGTGCGGCTCTCTCGCAACAACATCCTCAGCAATGCCAGAAGCATCGCGGACTATCTCAACCTGACCTCCCGCGACCGGGCCGCGACGACCCTGCCCATGCAGTACACCTACGGGCTGTCGGTCGTGAACAGCCATCTGATCTCCGGGGCGAGCCTTCTCCTCACCGAGCGCTCGGTTGTTGAGCCGGAATTCTGGACCGAGTTCGAAGCCGCCGAAGCAACATCCTTCGCTGGAGTTCCGTACACGTTCGAGTTGCTGGATACGACTGATTTCGACCGAATCGAATTGCCGCACCTGCGCTACGTGACCCAGGCGGGCGGGCGACTCGGTGCAGACCGCGTGCGTCATTACGCGCGGCTCGGCCGGAAACGCCGATTCGACTTCGTGGTCATGTACGGCCAGACCGAAGCGACGGCGCGGATGTCGTACCTTCCGCCGCACCTCGCAGAAACCCATCCGGAATCCATCGGAATCCCGATTCCCGGTGGCCGCTTCCGCATCGACAGCGTTGGCGATGACGGAACGGGCGAGCTCGTCTACACCGGCCCGAATGTCATGATGGGATACGCCGAAAGGCCGGAAGACCTGTCCGAAGGCAGGACGTTGACCGAGTTGCGCACCGGGGACCTCGCGCGCCGGCACGACGACGGGCTCTTCGAGATCGTCGGACGGAGAAGTCGCTTCGTCAAGATCTATGGCCTGCGGATCGATCTCGACCGCGTCGAGCGAATCCTTGCCGATGACGGGATCCCCGCTCGGGCAGTGAATCTCGACGAACGGCTCATCATCCTGGTTCGCGAAGAGTGGGCACTCGGTCTGGCCGGGCCGATCGTCGCTGATGCGCTGGGCCTTCCCGGCCATCGCGTCGGCGTGCATCTCCTGGCGGAGTTCCCCGTCACGGCCAGCGGCAAGCCCGATATCCCTCGCATGGTCCAGCACGCCGCTTCTCTCGAGACCACTGCGTCGGCGACGAGCGCCGGTTCCGCGACTGCTGCGAACATCCGTGCCCTCTATGCCACGATCCTTGATCGACCGGATGCGAGTCTCGACGACAGTTTCGTGGCACTGCACGGCGATTCCCTGGACTACGTCGAGGTCTCGGTGCGCCTCGAGCAGATGCTCGGCACGCTGTCCAGGGACTGGCCGGCGAGATCAGCGAACGAGTTGGCCGGCGAGCACACCGAACCGGTTTCCACACGATCACGACGTTGGTTCGCTGTGATCGAGACGCCCCTGGTGCTCCGGGCACTCGCGATCGTGCTCATCACAGGAACCCACGCGAACCTGCTCAACGTCCAGGGCGGTGCACACCTGCTTCTCGGTGTGCTGGGCTTCAATCTCGCCCGGTTCCAGTTCGCTGACGTGCCCCGGCGGTCGCGTCTGCGCAACCTGGTCAGGAGTGCGGTACAGATCCTTATTCCTGCGGTGCTGTGGATAGGCGCGGTTGCGCTGATCGGCGGTGTGTACCAGCCCGTGACGGTGTTCATGCTGAATGGATTCCTCGGTGACGGAGACCAGTGGAGCGTGCAGTGGCAGTACTGGTTCCTTGAAGCCGTGCTGTGGACGATCCTCGGGCTCGCTGCACTCGTCGCCATCCCGCGAGTGGACAGGCTGGAACGCCAATACCCCTTCGTGTTCGCGTCGTCATTCGTGGTGCTCGCTCTCGCGCTCAGGCTGGTGGTGACCGGTGATGTCGAGGCCGGTGCAACCGAGCGCTACGTCCTGCCCGTGGTGCTCTGGCTGATCGCGGTGGGCTGGCTGATCGCGCGTGCCTCCGACGTGAAACGTCGAGTCGTCACCTCAGCTGTCGTGCTCCTCACCGTTCCTGGGTTCTTCGGGGACCTCGGTCGCGAGGCAGTCGTGGCAGCCGGCTTGCTCGTGCTGCTCTGGATCCCTGCGATAGTGGTGCCACGAATACTGGTGCCTGTGCTGGGCACCGTCGCGTCGGCATCGCTGTTCGTGTACCTCGTGCACTGGCAGGTCTACCCGGCTCTCGAGGATGACTTTCCGGTGCTGGCAACCCTGGCATCCTTCGCCGTGGGAATCCTCGCCTGGAAGGGCTATTCGGCAGCAAGTGCGTGGTCCGTGACCCGGGTCCCCGCCGTCGCTTCACGGGGTGCGACCCTCCTGAGGGCGAGCATCCGCCACCGTTGATGATGCAGAAGCCCGGCCCGATAATGGGCGCATGGATGTCAGGGGACTTGGCTGGAGCGGCACCCGCACAGCGCAGGCGGAAGAGCTCGCCGATTTCTACCAGAACGTGCTGCAGCTGAACCTGGTCTACACCGAACCGGGGTTTTGGGTATTCACTCTTCCGGATGGCCGCAACGTCGAGGTGTTCAGTGCGGACTACCCGGGAAAGGACCACTTCACGACCGGTCCCGTCGTCGGCTTCGCGGTCAGCGACCTGCCGGCAGCGGTGGAGGAGCTGCGGTCCGCCGGCGTGGAATTGGTCGGCGAGCCGGGGCCCACCTGGCAGCATTTCCGTGCCCCGGACGGCAATGTCTACGAGCTCGTTGCGGAGTGAAATCGTCGTGCCGAACGGCGGACGGCACCACTAACATGAGCGTATGTCAGCAGATCCGCATGCCTATGAGGAAGCCCTGGAGCGAGCGAAGGCCCACGCGCTGGACTGGCTCTCCTCGTTGCCGACACGTTCCGTCGGCCCGCGCGTCGATGCGGACGGGCTGCGAGCCGGGTTCGCCGCTCCTCTCCCTGAGCAGCCGACGGACCCTGCGGCGGTCATCGACGAACTCGTCGCGTTGGCGGAGCCGGGCCTCATGTCGATGCCATCCGGTCGCTTCTTTGGATGGGTGATCGGCGGAACCCTTCCCGCCGCGCTCGCCGCCGATTGGATGGTGAGCAGCTGGGACCAGAACTCCGGCATGCGTTACGCTACCCCGGCAATGGCGGCGGCGGAGGAGGCGGCCGGTGGCTGGCTTCTTCAGTTGCTTGGCCTGCCCGAAGGATCCGACGTCGGCTTCACCACGGGTGCGACCATGGCGAATTTCGTCGGCGTCGCTGCCGGTCGTAAGGATGTCCTCGACAGGGTCGGCTGGGACGTTGCGGTGAACGGGCTGTCCGGTGCGCCACGAATCCGGGTGTTCGTGGGGGCCGAGCGGCACGGTGTGGTGGACCTCGCCCTCCAATACCTGGGACTCGGCGCCCCCATCGTGGTGGCGGCCGATGAGGAGGGGCGAATCCGTCCGGATGCCCTTGCCGCGGCGATGGACGACCCGACAGGCGGAGGCGGGCCGGCCATCGTGTGCCTCCAAGCGGGAAACCTGCATTCGGGCGCGATGGATCCCATGCGCGAGGCAATCACTGTCGCGCATGAGCGTGGCGCGTGGGTGCACGTTGACGGGGCGTTCGGCCTGTGGGCCGCCGCGAGTCCGCGCTACCGTGGCATCCTCGATGGCATTGAACTGGCTGACTCCTGGGCGACCGATGCGCATAAGACCCTCAACGTTCCCTACGACTGTGGGATGGCAATCGTGGCCAGGCCCGAAGTCGTACGGTCGGTCTTCGCCCTGCATACGAGTTATCTCATTGCGGATGACCAGGGACCCGGCGATCCGTTCGAAAAGGTACCCGAGCTCTCGCGCCGGGCACGCGGGGTGCCGGTGTGGGCAGCTCTCCGCTCGCTCGGCCGATCCGGAACCATCGACCTGGTCGAGGGCCTGGCAACCCACGCCCGAGCCCTCGCCGACGGTATCGCCCGCATCCCCGGGGCGGAGGTGCTCAACGACGTGGTGTTCACCCAGGTGAGCGTGAGCTTCGGCGACGACGAAAGAACCAGGAACGTGATCGAAAGGCTGCTCGCCGAAGGTGTGACCTGGATGTCCGGCTCACGGTGGCGCGACCGGGACGTGCTGAGAATATCGGTCAGCAACTGGTCGACCGATGAGGCGGACATCGCTGAGTCGCTGGCGGCGGTGGAGCGGGCGGCGGCGGCGGTTTACGCCTGACCGAGAGCGACCGGCTCGAACTCGAAAGAACGGAATGTGCTCAGGCGTCCTGCAGTTCGCGGGGGAGCGCGATGACGTCGACCAGCGCGCCGCTTCGCCACACCGTTATCTCGATTCGCCTGCTGATCGCATCCTCAACCATCAGCCGCTGCACCATGGTGGTGGTGACGACCTTTTTTCCGTCGAGCTTGACGATGATGTCCCCGCGCCGCAGTCCGGCTTCGTCGGCCGGACTTCCGGACACCACCTGGGCGACCTGGAGGCCGGTCGCTGAACCGATCTTCTCCTGGAGGGCAGGGGCGAGCGGAACCTGCACGCTGGCGATTCCGAGCCACGCGCGGCGCACCCGGCCCTGTGTCATCAGCTTGGAGATGATGTCGCGCGTTGTCGGGTTGATCGGGACCGCCAGACCGAGCCCAATTCCCGCCACGGCCGTGTTCACGCCGATGACCTCGGAGGCTCCGTTGGATAGGACGCCTCCGCTGTTGCCGGGATTCAGCGCCGCGTCGGTTTGGATCACCTCGTCGATGACCCGACCGGACTGGGTTGGCAGCGACCGGCCAAGGCCCGAGACGATTCCCGCGGTCACGCTTCCGGTCAGTCCTAACGGATTGCCGAGAGCCACGACGAGTTGGCCGACGCGGAGCTGCGTGGCATCGCCCAGCGTGACGGGCTGCGGCACCGGTCCTCGTGCCCGCATCACCGCGAGATCGGAGAGCAGGTCGCGGCCGACCACGTCGACGACAATCTCGGTGCCATCGGAGAAGGCGGCCTGCGCGGTGTCCGTTCCCGCGACGACATGGGCGCTCGTGAGCAGGAAGCCATCGGAGCTGATGACGCTGGCGCTGCCCGCGCCCTGGCCACGCGAGCTCTCCACCCGCACGCTCGCAACACTGGGCAGCACGGACTCAGCGACTCGGATTACCGCTTCCGAGTAGGCGTCCAGGGGGTTGTCACTGGCCATGGTTAATTACAGCCCCAGCCGCCCCCGTTATGCGAGTAAAAAACTTCGCTGGCGGCGGAAATTCCCACCGCCGCCTCCGCGGGGGGAACTCGGGGTTTCCCCCGATCCGGATGTGAGCTCCCGTCCGGGCCTATTCGCGCCCGTCCATCTCAACCGCATCACGATGTGCCCACTCGTTGCCGACGAACGCGAAGACCAGCAAGTCGGACACCACGAGAGCCGGCCACACCCACCAGGGCACATCCCCGCCCACGACCATCCCCGCAACGAGGATCACAAGCAGGGGGGCGCCGCAGACGACTCTTCGAAAAGGGGTCGCAGAGAGTGCGCGTCGCGCGTCGCGTCGAAACGGATCGATCAGGTCCACGCGCAATAGCCCCCGCATACGCTGGTCGTCGAACGACTATCCGAGGAGCAGCCGGCCCAGCTGGTCGGACGAGTGAACGACAGCGGTGGCGGATGCGGCTTCGGCGGGGGAGCCGTAACCCCATTCGACCAGGATCGCCGGAATGCCGTTGGCGGTTGCACCTTCGGCGTCGTATGAGCGGTCACCGACCATGACGGGCGCGCTGATGTCCACCCCTTCTTCGTCCAGGCGACGAAGTGCCTCGGCTACGATGTCGGCCTTCTCGCTGCGGGTCTCGTCTTCGCTGGCGCCGACCATCACCGTGAAGTACCTGGCCAGGTCGAAGAACTCCAGGATGCGGATTGCATTGCTTTCCGGCTTGCTCGTGGCCAGCGCCAGCGGGATGCCGGCCTGGTGAATGCGCTCAAGCAGGCCGGCGACGCCGGGGTACACGGCGGTGTCGAGTGACGCCTCACCCTGGTAGTCGGCACGGTAGACCACGAGGGCCTCGTCGGCCTCTTCTTCGGTCATGCCTGCGAACTCGCGGAAGGCGGCCAGGAGCGGCGGGCCTACGTAGGAGAGCAGTTCGGCATCAGACGGAACGGGGCGTCCCAGCACTGCGAACGTACGCGAGAGCGAGTTGGTGATGGCCGGGGCGGAATCGGTGATCGTTCCGTCGAGGTCGAAAAGTATGGCGCTCCAGGTGCGCGTGAGAGTGGGATTCACTCGCAACATCCTAGGTGTCAGATATGCGAAAGCACGCCACGATGGGGTCGCACGGTTCCTGTACCCCCGTACTGGGGGTATTCCCACCGGTCGATCAACAGTCGGTCAGGGTTCGATCAGCTGCCCCGCAGGCTCAGAACAGTCGCGAATGCGTATCGTCGAGCCCACGCATGGCGTCGTAATCGAGGACGAGGCAACGGATGCCGCGGTCCTCGGCGAGCGTACGGGCCTGCGGCTTGATCTCCTGGGCCGCGAAGACACCTGACACCGGTGCCAGGTGGGGATCGCGGTTCATGAGCTCGAGGTAGCGGGTGAGCTGTTCGACGCCATCGATGTCACCGCGTCGCTTCAGCTCGACCGCTACCGACGCTCCGGACGCGTCCCTGGCCAGGATGTCGACCGGCCCGATCGCCGTCATGTACTCGCGGCGCACCAGCGTGTGCCCGTCGCCGAGGAGGTCGATGTTCTCCGCGAGAAGCTTCTGCAGGTGCGCTTCGACGCCGTCCTTGACCAGGCCGGGGTCGATGCCGAGTTCGTGGGCGGAATCGTGCAGCACCTCGTGCACGCTGACGATCAGGGCGTCCGCGGTCTTGGCGTGGGTGACCTTCCAGACCGCGGTGATGCCGGCATCCACCTGGTCATCGTCGGGCCCCACCTCTGAGAAGGTGCACGGCGGGCTCATCCAGTTGAGCGGCTTGTACGATCCGCCATCCGAATGCACGAGCACACTGCCGTCGGATTTGATCATCAGCAGCCGGGTGGCAAGTGGCAGGTGCGCACTGAGGCGCCCGGCATAGTCGACGGAACATTTAGCAATCACAAGGCGCACTGGTCGAGTTTAACCGTCGTTTCTATGGATGGGTGCGTTCCCGTGCGGCGGGTGCGGCGAAGCCGGCGAGGATCATGAGCGCGACGATCACGAACAGCGCGTTCAGGATCCCGACCGCCTCGCCGATCAGGCCGATCACCGGTGGCCCGATGAGGAAGGCCGCATACCCGATGATCGCTACGACGCTCACCCGGGCGGCGGAGTTCTTCTCGTCATCCGCCGCCGCCGACATTCCGACGGGGAAACCGAGTGCTGCCCCGAGTCCCCAGAGGATGGCGCCAACGAAGACGAGCCAGGTTGCCGGAGCGAGGATGAAGAGGAGCAGACCCAGGACTCCGACCACCGCGCTGACGCGCAGCACCGGGACACGCCCGAAGCGATCAAGAACCGGACCGCCGAGCACCCGGCCGGCTGTCATTGCGGCGACGAACGTACCGAACACGACTGCGCCCAGTGTGTTGTCCAGCCCATGTCCGTCGACCGCGGCCAGCGCAATCCAGTCGTTCGCGGATCCCTCGGCGAAGGTCATCCCGAGGACGATCACGCCGATGAGGAGCAACTGCATGTCGCGCCAGACCGAGAGGTTTCGCCGCAACCGAACCTGCCATGACTCCTTGGCCGGTTCGGCTGTGCCTTTCGCTGCGGGGTCACCCAGTTCGGCGCGGACGGGAATGTAACGAACCGAGATCACGGCCGTCGCAAGGATCAGAACGGCGATGATGGCGAGGTTCCACGACACGGACATGTTGAGCGCCGAGGCGCCAGCGCCAAGCAATGCCCCGACGACCGTGCCCAGGCTGAAGCAGGCGTGCATCAGGGGCATCAGTGTGCGGCGGATCGCCCGCTCCGCTGCGGCGCCCTCCACATTCATCATGACGTCGACGGAGCCCAATCCGAAACCCACGAGGGCGAGGCCCGCGAAGACCACCGGTGCCGCCTGGAACAAGTCTGATCCGGTACCGACGACAGCGAGCCCAACTGCCGCGATCGTGAAGCTGACAATCATGGCGCGACGAGCACCCAGTGTTTGCAGGAGCCCGGCCGCAACAGTGAGACCGATGACGGATCCCGCCGAGAGGCCAAAGATGAGGATGCCCACCTCCGCGGTAGACAGGGTGAGGCTGTCACGCACAGCGGGAACGCGGGCTACCCAGGCGGCGAAGCCCAGTCCGCTGATGAAGAAGATAACGAAGACAGCGTTCCGCCACGCGATCAGAGAGCCGCGGTCCCCTTTCACAGTGGGAATGGAGTCAGTGTTGTTAACAGGCTGAGACAAAGGGAAAGTCCTAGGAGGCTGGTGCCCTGCGATGGGCGCTGAGACGATGCGTGAATGATCGTTGGTTTCAAACTAATGGTCCTGTGCGCGGAAATGGAGTGTTCAGCCGCCCATTCTTGTGCGCCCCGTCTTCCATAACAGGAAAATCGAGGGTACCCCCGCCCTATACGCCGAGCTACCCCAGTTTTTCCTGATGGAGCGGCGGGTAGGAGTCCATGAACGAGGAGCACAGTAGTTCAGCGGGATTACCCGGCGCCGCAGCAGTTAGGATAGCCTTACCTCTCCGTCGCCAACTGAGTCCTGGAGTATCGCCATGCGCACCACGTCCCTCCTGACTGCGCTTGCCGCTGGGGCTACCGTCCTGGCCCTGGCCGGGTGCTCCGCACCGGGCGCACCCGCGGCGAACGGCGCCTCCTCCGGGAGCGACAAGGCCTTCACGCTGTACTCCGGGCGAGACGAAGAACTGGTGCAGCCGCTGATCGACATGTTCGAGGACGAGACCGGAATCGAGGTCGACGTCCGTTACGGCAACACGCCGGAGCTCGGTGCCCTTCTCCTCGAGGAGGGCGAGCAGACTCCCGCTGACGTGTTCCTGTCCCAGGATGCCGGTGCACTGGGGGCACTCAGCAACGCGGACCTTTTCGCTCCCCTGCCTGAGGAGACGAACGCCGCCGTGCCCGCCGGCTTCACGTCTGCCGATGGCACCTGGGTCGGAGTCACCGGTCGTGCTCGCGTCATCGTCTACGACGGCCAGGAACTCACCGCCGCACAGGTTCCGGACTCGGTGGACGCGTTCACCTCTCCGGAGTGGGCCGGCCGATTCGGGATCGCGCCGTCCAACGCCAGCTTCCAGGCCTTCGTCACTGCGTATCGGGTACTCAAGGGTGTGGAGGCAGCTGACGCGTGGGTCAAGGCCGTCGCCGCAAACTCCCCACAGATCTTTGAGAACAACCTGGCGATTCTCGCGGCCGTCAATGACGGGGTGATCGACGCCGGCCTGGTGAATCACTACTACTGGTTCGCCCAGGCCGATGAGACGGGCGCGGAGAACTTGCGCGCCCAGCTCGCATACCCGAAGCCGGGCGACCCCGGCGCCATCGTGAACGTCACCGGCGCCGGAATCCTCCACGGTGCCGCTGACGACGCTGATGCGCTGGAGTTCGTCAACTTCCTCGTGTCGCCGACGGCGCAGCAGTACTTCGTTGAAGAGACATTCGAATACCCACTGGTCGAGGGAATCGAGGCACCCCAGGGCCTGCCGCCGCTCGACTCCCTCAAGAACCCCGATCTCAACCTCTCCGACCTGGAGTCCCTCGAAGCGACCCAGGAGCTGCTCAGCCGCTACGGCCTGATCTAGGGGGATGGAAGCGGCAGCCATGACGTCGTCTCATCGCGGGACACGCGACCGCAGGAAAGGGTCGAGGTCCTCCGGAGCGCCGCCGTGGCTTGTGGCACTGGCCGCGGTGTGCGCTGCTGCGGCCGCCATCCCGCTGGTCTATCTCATCGTGCGCGCGCTGGATGCCGGCATCGCGGGGTCCGTTGTGGCCACCCTCTGGCGCCCTCGCGTCCTGGAACTCGCCCTCAACTCCATCACCCTGGCGGTGGCGGTGACGGGAACCTGCCTGGTGGCGGGAACGGCGAGTGCCTGGGTGTTGACGAGGGTGCGGATTCCCGCACCGGGGATCTGGATCCTGATCGCGGCTCTTCCGCTGGCTGTGCCGTCCTACCTCGCCGCGTACGGCTGGCTCGTGTGGGTGCCGTCGATGAACGGATTCTGGGCGAGCTGGCTCCTCCTGTCCGCGGTGTGCGTGCCGTACGTGACTCTTCCCGTTGCGGCTGCCTTGCGAGGGGCATCCGGAAACCTGCATGACGTCGCCCGGACCCTCGGCCGTGGGCCGTTCGGTGCTTTCGTCTCCGCCACCTGGCCGCAGATCCGGCCGGCTGCGATCGCCGGCGCACTGCTCGTCTGCCTGTATGCGCTCTCCGACTTCGGCCTGGTGTCGTTGATGCGGTACCCGACGCTCACGTGGGGCATCAACGCCGCCTATGGTGCGAGCTTCAACCGAAACCAGGCCGCGCTCCTCGCCCTGGTACTGGTAGCCCTGGCCCTCGCCGTCGTCACCGGGGAGCGAAGCATCCGTGGTGGGCAGGACCAGGTCGCCGTTCGTGGAGCCCCTCCCGTCATTCCATCCGGTCGCTGGAAGCTGCCGGTCGCCGTAGTACTGATGGCGGCACCGGTGCTCGGCGTTCTCGTTCCCGTGTTGGGACTACTCAGCAGGCTGCTCGAGGCAGAAACTCTTCGATCGATCGACGTGCCGCGCCTGCTCGGAGCCGTCGGCGCCACTCTCGGACTCGCCGTGGCCGGCGCGCTGCTCGCGACGCTTCTTGCCTTGCCGATCGCGGCGCTTGCGGCGCGGCACAAGAGCCGCCTCGTGTCCGTCATCGAAGCGACCGGATTCCTGGGGCACGGTCTTCCAGGGATCGTGGTCGGGCTGTCGCTGGTCTTCTTCGCACTCGCCGTGGTCCCGGCGCTCTACCAGAGCGTCATCGTCCTGGTGTTCGGTTATGCCGTTCTATTCATGCCGAAGGCCATCGGCACCATGCGTAGCGGGATCGCCGGCGTCCCCGGCAGCCTCGTGGAGGTCTCACGGATGCTGGGACTTTCGCCACTCGCAACGTGGTGGCGGGTGACCGCACGGCTGGCTCTCCCGTCAATCGGAGTCGGGGCGTTGCTCGTGGCCATTTCCGTGATGAAGGAACTTCCTGCGACACTGTTGCTGCGGCCAACAGGTATCTCGACCCTCGCCACTGAACTGTGGAGCCGCACGACCGTGTTCGAATTCGGGGCCGCCGCTCCGTACGCGGCAGCACTCGTTCTCGTGGCCGCGGTGCCCGCGGTGGTACTTTCCGGTTTTCGAGGCGTCAGCAAGGAGGACCTGTGAGCTGGGTGTCCATCGACGGGCTGCAGGTCGCCTACGGTGACGCAACGGTGCTCGACGGCATCGAGCTGGAGATTCCGCGCGGCAGTATCGTCGCTGTGCTCGGGCCCAGCGGATGCGGCAAGACCACCCTGCTGCGGGCCGTCGCCGGCCTGCTCCCGATAGCGGCCGGGACGATCCGGGTGGGAGAGCGGCTGCTGTCGTCCCCGTCGGTCCAGGTTGCCCCCGAGAAACGGGGGATGGGCTGGGTTCCCCAGGACTCGTCGCTGTTCCCACATCTCACGGTCGGCGAGAACATCGCCTTCGGAATGCCGAGGGGCTCGCGCGCGGATCGAAGCACACGAGTCGCTCAACTTGTCGACATGGTGGGACTCGGCGGCATGGTCAACCGGGCACCGTCCCAATTGTCCGGCGGTCAGGCGCAACGCGTGTCTCTGGCGCGGGCGCTGGCACCTCGGCCCGACCTCATGCTGCTCGATGAGCCCTTCGCCGCCTTGGATCCGCTCCTTCGCTCGGCACTGCGTGTCGAGGTGGCAGAAGTCCTGCGCCACCAGCACAGCACGAGCCTCCTGGTCACGCACGATCAGGAAGAGGCGTTGTCGCTCGCCGATTATGTTGCCGTCATGCGCCAAGGCCGCATCCTGCAGTGGGGCACACCCGTCGAGGTGTACGAACAACCCGCCAATCGCTGGGTGGCGAGCTTCGTCGGTGACACCGTCGAGCTCGACGGGGTCTGGTACGGCGGTCGGGTTGAATGCGCGCTGGGACTCGTGGAGGCCGCGTCACCCGCAGACGGGCCCTCACCGGGAGACGGAACTCCCGCCCACCTTGTGCTGCGGCCGGAGTGGATACACCTGCACGGAACCGGAGGGATCGACGCCACGGTGACGGCAATCGCCTACGGCGGGCACGACGCCCTCGTCAGCCTGGAGCTGTCCACCGGGCAGACCGTGCGGGCGCGGGTCGCCGCGCCGAACCTGCCCCGGCGGGGCGACCGCGTCGGGCTGAGCGTTGTGCACACCGCGCTGGCGTATCCTCCCGCTGCTCCGACCGGCGTCCCTTCGGTAACAGGAGATCGCGCTTAGCCGACGGAAGCGACGCCGAGCACCAGCCACCGGTCGGACCGGGCCCGCGGCCACAGCGTTCCGAGGCGCGCCCCGAGGTAGCCGAGCGCGAACGCCGCAATGAGGAGCGCCAGCCCCAGGGCACCGGCCGGCGCCCACGCCGCCACGGCAAGGGCCAGGGGAACGAACACGGCCAGATTCACGAGCCCCGTGATCGCAAGGTACCGGGCGTCGCCCGCGCCGATGAGCACTCCGTCGAGAACGAACACCGCGGCCCCGAGCGGGACTGAGATTCCGAGCACGACGAGGGCCGGCGTGAGGACGTCCAGAACTTCCGGGGCGCCGGTGAAGATTCGGCCGAGGATGCCGCTCGAGGCGATGACCGCCAGTCCCATCGCGGCGCCGACGGATACTCCCCACTGCAGGCAGCGCCTGAGGACGGCCCGGACCGTCACGACGTCCCCCGCTCCGAGACCTGCGCCCACGAGGACCTGCGCGGCGATGGCGAGGGCGTCGAGGGCGAATGCGAATGTTGCGAACAGCGTGATGGCGATCTGGAAGGCAGCCAGCTCGGGCGAGCCAAGGCTGGTCGCCACAAAGACCGCCAGCAGGATGGCCGCACGGAGGCTGAGCGTGCGGAGGAACAGCCATCCGCCCGATGAGATTCCGAGGAGGACTCCCTTTCGGTGCGGCCGAAGCGGCGCCTTCTCCCGACGGGCATGGCGCAGGATGACAATGAGGTAGACGGCCACCATGCCCCATTGGGCAACGACCGTGCCGAGTGCCGAACCGGCGATACCCCAGCCGAGCCCGTAGATGAAGACGACGTTGAGCACGATGTTCGCGGCGAAGCCGATGCCCGCGACGTAGAGGGGCGTGCGGGTGTCCTTCAGGCCGCGGAGAAGTCCCGTTGCCGAGAAGACCAGGAGCATCGCGGGCAGCCCGGCCATGGAGATTCCCAGGTACACGGCGGCGTCCGCTGTGACGGCCGGCTCGGCGCCGAAACCCCCGACGAGGATCGGCGTCGCCGCCCAGCAGGCCAGGGCCAGCGGGATTCCAATGGCGAGGGCGAGCCACAGCCCGTCAATGCCCACGGAGATCGCTCGGAGGCGGTTCCCGGCCCCGAGCCACCGTGAGACCGCGGGGGTCGTGCTGTACGCGAGGAACACCATGAGGCCGATGATCGTCTGCAGCACGGCACTTGCGATGCCGAGCGCCGCCAGCTCGGTCCCGCCAAGGTGCCCCACCAGCGCGGAGTCGGCAAGGAGGAAGAGCGGCTCGGCAATCAGTGCCCCGAGCGCGGGCACGGCCAGCCGCAGGATGTCGCGGTCGAGGGTTCCGTTGCGTGTTTTTCCGATTCCCCAACCCTACGATGCCCACATGTTCCCGTGAGGGGTCACCTTTCCCTAGTCGGCGGTGCTTGCGACTGAGGATTTGTGACCCCTCACGAGGGTGCGGAGAGGGGGTTTATGGTGGGGGAATGACTGACGTGACTGTGCGCTCCGGAATTCACCTCGACGAGCTCGACCCGGCCGTCCGCCCCCAGGATGACCTCTATCGCCATGTGAACGGCGCGTGGATCGAGCGCACCGAAATTCCCGAGGACAAGTCACGCTGGGGCTCCTTCTATCTCCTCGCCGAAGAGGCCGAGAAGGCGGTGCGCGGGATCATCGAGGAAGCGCAGACGGCAGAACCGGGAACGGAGCAGCGCAAGTTCGGTGACCTCTACGCGAGCTTCATGGATGAAGAGAGGGTGGAGGAGCTCGGAGCCACGCCGTTGACGGCCGACCTCGCATCCGTTGACACGATCACATCCATCCCGACCTTGCTGAACACCCTGGGACGGCTGGAGCGAGGCGGCGTCGCCGGTGCCTTCAAGCTGTACGTCGACAATGACCCGGGCAACCCGGAGCGCTACCTGGTCTTCGTCGAGCAGGGCGGCCTGGGGCTTCCCGATGAGTCCTACTATCGCGACGAGAAGTTCGAAGCCATCCGGGAGAAGTACGTCGTGTTCGTCGAGCGGATGTTCTCGCTCGCCGGTTTCGAGGATGCCGCGGCACGCGCCGGCCGAGTCTTCGACGTGGAGACAGAGCTTGCCACGCACCACTGGGACAACGTCGCCACCCGCGACAGTGAGAAGACCTACAACCTCAAGACCTGGGGACAGGTGTCAGCGCTCGCCGCGGGTGCGGAACTCGAGTTGTGGAAGGCCGGCCTGGATGCGCCGGCGGGAGTCTTCGACGAGATTGTCGTGCGGGAGCCCTCCTTCCTCAGCGGACTCGCTTCGATGATCACCGAATCCCGGCTCGACGCGTGGCGGGAGTGGCTGCGGTGGCAGGTCATCCGTTCCTCGGCTCCCTACCTTTCCCGCGACTTCGTTGAGACCAACTTCGACTTCTACGGCCGAACCCTTTCGGGTACCCCACAGCTGCGTGAGCGGTGGAAGCGGGGAGTGTCGTTGGTTGAGGGCGCCCTTGGTGAGGCCGTCGGCAAGATCTACGTCGACAGGTATTTCAAGCCGAGCGCCAAGCACAGCATGGACGTCCTCGTCGGTTACCTCGTCGACGCGTACCGGGAGAGCATCAGCAAGCTCGACTGGATGACCGACGAAACCCGCGGGCGTGCGCTTGAGAAGCTCGAGAAGTTCACGCCGAAGATCGGTTATCCGGTGAAGTGGCGCGACTACTCGACCATGAGCATCCGGCCCGACGACTTGATCGCGAACGTCCGTGCGGCGAGTGAATTCGAGTTCCAGCGGGAGCTGGGCAAAATCGGCAAACCGCTCGACCGCGACGAGTGGTTCATGACCCCGCAGACGATCAACGCGTACTACAACCCCGGCTTCAACGAGATCGTGTTTCCCGCGGCCATCCTGCAGTTCCCGTTCTTCGACGAGAACCGC
>Ga0190275_10000928_pt1 | contig 22917 bp, 15 predicted proteins | sample Popmic550T_FD_133745 | JGI IMG/M metagenome (GOLD analysis project Ga0190275, IMG submission 133745) | Populus adjacent soil microbial communities from riparian zone of Yellowstone River, Montana, USA - 550 T | ecosystem: Environmental > Terrestrial > Soil > Riparian zone > Trees stand | place...
CCTCGGGCTCGCCCCGGCGCAGCCGCGCCAGGAGCAGACGATCACCCTCCCCGTCCGGCACCCTGGCCGTCACCGTTGCCTCCTGCCCCATGTCGAGCAGCTCGCTCGAAGACACCTGTGCCCTCCGTGGACCGGCTCCCAGGGCACCCCTCCGAGCCTACTACACCGGCTCCGGCTGCCCCGCGGACCCTTGGACAGCCGGGCCGCGAGAAGGTTCCCAGGGGCTTGCTCAGTCCACGGCGGCGCTGCGGTTGGGGTTCTTCACTCCCAGCAGCTGTGGGGTGATGAACTGATCCAGGCTTCCGTCCAGCACCGAGTCCACGTTGCCCGTCTCCACCCCGGTGCGCAGGTCCTTCACCATCCGATACGGCGCCAGCACATAGTTGCGGATCTGCGAGCCGAAGGAGATGTCCTTCTTCTGCGCCTCCGCCGCGTCGCGCTCGGCCTCGCGCTTCTTGAGCTCCAGCTCGTACAGGCGCGCGCGCAGGATCTTGAAGGCCATGTCCTTGTTGGCCGACTGCGAGCGCTCCGTCTGGCATGTGATCAAGATGCCGGTGGGCAGGTGGCGCAGCTGAGCCGTGGACGAAGTCTTGTTCACCTTCTGGCCGCCCGCGCCGCCGCCCCGGATGAACTTCAGCTCGTACTCCTTCTCCGGGATGTCGATCTTGATGGAGTCGTCCACCTCCGGGTACACGTCCACCGAGGCGAAGGCTGTCTGCCGCCGCGCGTTCGCGTCGAAGGGGCTGATGCGCACCAGCCGGTGCACCCCGATCTCCGCCTTGAGGTAGCCGTAGGCGTACTCGCCCTTGATGTGCAGCGAGACGTTCTTGAAGCCCGCCTCCTCGCCCGCGACCATGTCGCTGACTTCCACCTCCCAGCCGCGCTGCTCGCAGAAGCGGGTGTACATGCGCATCAGCATGGCGGCCCAGTCCATGCTGTCCGTGCCGCCGGCCCCCGCGTTGATGTCCATGAAGCAGTTGCTGCGGTCGAACTCTCCGGAGAGCATCCGCGCCAGCTCCAGCCTGGCGACCTCCGCCTCCAGCCCCGCCAGCGAACCCTCCGCCTCCTGGGCGCTGGCCTCGTCGTTGGCCTCCTGGGCCAGCTCCAGCAGCGTCTGCGCGTCGTCCAGGCCGCGCAGCGTCTTGTCGAACGCCGCCACACTGGCCTCGAGCGTCGACTTCTCCTTCAGCAGCGCCTGCGCCTTGGTGTTGTCGTCCCAGAAGCCAGGCTGCGTGGAGTCACGCTCGATCAGCGAGATGCGAGACTTCTTGCGGTCGAGGTCAAAGATGCCCCCGGAGCGCGAGCAGGCGCTCCCGAAGGCTGCCGATCTTCTCCATCGTGTCGTTCGCCATGGTGCAATCCTCGTTGAACGCGCGACCCGCGCGCTAGGGAGACTTCAGGGAAGAAGGAAGGGGCTGCTGCCGCGGCTCACGGCCTCCCGCGGAGGCCCGCTCCAGCAGCCGATCCAGGTGGAAAGCGCCCGCGAAGCCCAGAGAGATGGGCAGGATGAAGGCGATGAGCCGCCAGTTGTCCTGGTTGAACACGGGGATGACCTTCAGCAGGAGCCCCAGCACGCCAAGGCCCGCCAGCACGAGCCAGACGACTCGCAGCCAGGCCCGCGCCTTCACCGAGCCCCAGGCGAGCGCGATGCCCAGCGGCACCACCCCCAGCGTCAGCGGGCTGGCCAGGAAGAGGTTCTCATTGCGGAACGCCACCGTGTGATCGGTGAACAGCCACATGATGGCCAGCACCAAGCCCGGCACTCCGAGCGCCAGCCCCAGGAGTACATGCTCCAGCCCCAGCAGCACGCGCGGCAGCCGAGCCCCGCGCCGCCCCCAGTACGCCAGCCCCACCGCGCTGCCGCCCACGGCCAGCCCCAGGAGCAGCATCCACGGCCCATACCGCGGCGGCTCCTCAGGAGGACGCGGCCGGTCCGACTTGAAGAAGTCCCAGCTCTTCGCGACGAGCGGCGCCTTCTGCCCGTCCGGCCCCGTCACCTGGAGCGAGGCCACCTGCCGCTCCAACTCGTCCGGGAGGAAGGCCTCCTCCCAGCGGGTGATGGGCTGGTCGATCTCGTCGTTCATCAGGAAGTCGAGCACCACGCTCATCGGAGGGCTGACCGCGGTGTAGCGGCGCGTGTGCTCGCGCAACGTCATGCGCCCGGGGGCGGCGGCGGCCTGCCGGAGCTGCCCGCCCACGGCCCGGTCGATCATGTCCCGGAGCCGGGTGACGCAGTTGTCGTTGTAGTGGTGGTAGAGGTACTCCCGGTTCTGCGGCAGGACGTTGTCCGCAAGCAGGCGGCCGATCTCCACGCGCTGCGCAGGCGTCAGGTTCAGCTCCTGGAGGCGCACATCGCGGTTCATCGCCCGGTAGTAGCGGTAGGTGCCCGAGGGGCCTGCCTCGGCCACCCAGAACTCGAGCCGCCCCATGGCGTAGCGCCCGAGCATGGTCGAGTCGAAGGAGAACATCCCGTAGTTGTAGAGGCGCGCCGCGCCCAGGCGCCGGTCCTCCACCACGAGCGAGCCGTGCCCCCACCACGAGGCCACATCATCGCCAGGGCTGAACGTCACCAGCGAGATGGCCAGATCCTCGCCCTTGCTCTCCCCCGTACCCCAGGGTGCAGGTGGGGCCGCATGGGCGGGAGCCGCGACGAGCAGCAGGCCGAGCAGGCAGGCAATCAATGGCGCAGAGCGGGGCATGTTCCGTCCAACAACTGGAGGCACACCTACCTATCATGCGCGTCGCGCGACACAACGGAGAGGTTCGCCCGACTGTCAGACAAGCCGCCGGGCGCGGCTGGCACGCACCGCGTCGGCCACCATGCCGCCTTCCCCGAGCAGCTTCTCCTCCAGGGCCGCCATCTTCCGGGCCTCCTGGGGGCGCTCGTGGTCATGCCCGAGCAGGTGCAGCAGGCCGTGCGCGAGGTAGCGCTCCACCTCCGCCTCCAGCGTCCGGCCGTACTCCTTGGCCTGCCGCTTCGCCGTGTCCAGCGAGATGACCACGTCCCCCAGCTGCCGGGGCCCCGGCGTCCCGCGCGGCAGATCGCCCGCCGGGAAGCTCAGCACGTCCGTGGCCTTGTCCTTCTTGCGCCAGGTGCGGTTGAGCCGGCGGATGGCCCGGTCCCCCACCAGCGAGAGGGACAGCTCGCACCCGTGGAGCTCCAGCCGCTCCATGTAGGTGCGCCCCAGCGAGGCGAGCGGCCGGGCCAGCGCCTCGCCCTGGGCGTGCGCCACTTGCACGGTGACGTCGTTGGCCGGGAGCGCCTCCTCGACGACCTCGACATGCGCCAGCTCGGGCCGGAACGCCGGTGCACAGATGGACCAGTAGTCACACGCCCCCTGCCCGTCATTGCGGTAGGTGACACGCCGGCCCTTTTGCACCCACCCCACCTCGCCCGCGGCGATGCGCTCGCGCTTGCCGTCGACAACCAGCGTCAGCTCGCCGCGCAGCACCAGCACGGCCTCGTCGAACTCGGGCTTCTGCGCGGGCTCGGACCAGCCCGGCGGCGCCAGCATCCGCGCCACGGACACCGAGGCACTCCCCGTGGTGGCCGCGCCAATGAACTCCTCGATGCGCTTGCCATCCTCGCGGGGGATGAGCTTTCCCTTGCGCAGTCTCACGAATCTCCACCCTCTGGGGGACGGCCTCAGGCGCTCCGGGCCTTGCCATCCTGCTTGGACGTGGACGCCACCACGAGCGGGCCGCCCTTTGGACCGCCTCCGAGCGCCCCAGCCGGGTACTCTGGGCGGGCGTGGTAGATGCCCTCGAGCGTGTGCAGGAAGGAGTTGGCGATCAGGTTCAGGTCCTTCAGCGTCAGGTCACACTCATCCAGCTGCCCCTCGGAGAAGATGAGGTTGATCATCTTCTGCACCTGCGCCTGCAGCTTCGCCTTGGTGGGCTCCGGCATGGCGCGCGTGGAGGCCTCCACCGCGTCCGCGATCATCACCAGCGCCGCCTCGCGGAACTGGGGCTTGGGGCCGGGGTAGCGGTAGATGCTCTCGTCGATGGGCTGGGGATTCTCCTTGCCCTCCTGCTCCTTGACGGCCTTGTGGAAGAAGTAGCCCACCAGCCGCGTACCGTGGTGCTGAGGAATGGCGTCCGCCACCAGCTTGGGCAGGCGGTACTGCCGCGCCATCTCCAGCCCCTCCGTCACGTGCCGCTTGATGATCACCGCGCTCATCGCCGGCGCCAGTGAGTCGTGCCGGTTCTCCCCCCTCTGGTTCTCCCCGAAGTAGAGCGGGTTCCGGCCCTTTCCGATGTCGTGGTAGTAGGCGCACGAGCGCGCCAGCAGCGGGTTAGCGCCGATGGCCTCCGCCGCGTTCTCCACCAGCGTCCCGATGATGATCGAGTGGTGGTACGTGCCCGGCGCCTGGACGATGAGTTCCTTGAGGGCCGGATGGTTCAGGTTGGCCAGCTCCAGCAGCTTGATGTCCGAGGCGTAGCCGAAGATGGCCTCGACCAGCGGCGTGAGCGCCATCACCATCACCGGCACCGCGATGGCCGTGCCTAAGCAGGCGAACACCGCCGTGAGCGCTGTCTCCCCCGTGAGCCCCTTGCCCTCCACCATGAAGAGGCACAGCACGGCCACCAGGTTCACCGCCCCGGTGATCAAGCCCACCTTGAAGATGCCCACGCGATCCCGCGCCCTGGTGATCCGGTCGGCCGCCACCAGTGCCCCCACCACCGAGTACACGCCGAACGACAGCGAGTTGCCCAGCATCACGCCCGCCAGGCACGCCAGGACGATGGCGAAGAAGAGCGCCAGCTCCTCGGAGAGGATGAAGCGCACGAGCATCGCGCCCGCTGCCATCGGGAAGGCGTAGTACAGCGCCTCGATGGGCAGCGCCGTGTAGCGATCCTGCACCGCGTCCGCGATGGACACCCAGAGCTGCAGCAGCCCTAGCATCACCACCAGCAGCAGCCCCAGCAGCACCCCGTCCTTGCGCGTGGGCCGGAACCGCCGGAACGCCGTGCGGCAGAAGACGAAGGACGCCGAGATCAGCAGCGCCACCAGCCCCGTGCCGCCGACTTGAAGCTGGATCAGATCCAGCTGGTCCGTCTGCGAGCGCATCCCCTTGAGGATGACCAGGTGCGTCTCGTTCACCAGCTCGCCGTCACCGATGACTCGCTGCCCCTTCTTCATCGAGAGGACGGCGTCCTTCACCGCCCCCGCCGCCTTCAGGCGCCGGGCGTTCGTCTCCGCGATGTTGATGGTCAGATCCGGGCGCACCAGCCGCTTCGCCAGCCGCAGCACCGCCCGGCGCTGCATGCCCGGCGCGTCCGGCAGCAGGTTGCCGGGGATGGAGGCGAAGCGGTCCATCTCCGCGTACGCCTCGCGCGTGTCCATCACGTTCGCCGCGTTGCCCGGCAGCGTCTGCTCCCCGCTGTGGCGCACATCCCGGACGGTGATCCCTGCCGGGCCCTCGCGCGTCAGCTCCTCGCGCGAGCCGGCGATGAAGAGCGGCCCTCGCTCCGAGCCATACGCGCGCTCCAACAGCACCAGCGTCGCCGCCTCGGCCTCCTCCGAGAACCCGTTGGCCAGCAGCGCCTGGAAGTCCTCCACCTCCACCGCCGTGTCCCGCTGGCGGAACAACAGCTCCTGGAAGTCCCCCTGCAGCGCCTCGCGCTCCTTGCGCAGGCGCTCCAGCTCCTCTGGCGTCGGAAGCGGCGTCACCGGCTTCTTCACCTTGGGCGCCTGCGTCGCCTTGCCCTCCTTCCGCCCCTCCCCCTCCTTGCGTACCTCTCCCTCCCCTTCCTCACTCAAGCGGCTCTCTTCGGCGGCCTTTGTGGCCAGGCGCACCCGCATCTCCGAGAAGGCCAACTTCACCGAGCCGCGGATCTGGTCCACGACGGCCGGGTTCAGGTCATACACAGGGAGGACGGAGTTGCGGGCCTCCTGGCGCCGCTGCTCCGTCATGGCGCTGTGGATGATCTCGTAGTCCCGCGCGGCCTTGAAGCCGGCGGGTGAGTTGGCCCGGAAGGGCTTGCCCAGAGACTCGTCGGTGAGGGCGGGGATCTGCTGGCTGTAGAGCCCCGGAGAGATGACGAACCCGGCAGCCACCGACACCCCGAGCAGCAGCGCGATGAGGCTCAGGCGGCGGCCCCAGGATTTGTCGCCCAGACCTAGACGGCGCATGAGCGCGTCCAGGGGGCTCGGCCTGGGGGAGGAGGGTTCCGGTTCGGCCATGGAACCCCCGACCCTACGCAAGCCTTGACCGCCCTATCAAGGACGCAGGGCTTTTCCCGCCCTCTTCCTTGCTTGCTCGAAGGCTGGCCTCACGGCCAACCTCCTGAAATCACGTGGCGATGGGCTCTTCCACTTCCGGCGTCTCCGGCTCGACGGGGTCCTGCGCCTCCCGGGCCGCCTGCTCCTTGGCCGTCACGGACTTGGAGGCCTCGAACCGCTCGTAGGCCCGGATGACCTCCTGAACCAGGGGGTGGCGTACCACATCCACCTCCGTGAACTCAGAGAAGCAGATGCCTTCGATGTTCTTGAGGATGGCCCGGGCGTGGTTCAGGCCGGACATCTTCCCCACCGGCAGGTCTACCTGGGTCACGTCACCTGTCACGACGGCCTTGCTGTTGTAGCCCAGGCGCGTGAGGAACATCTTCATCTGCTCGACGGTGGTGTTCTGCGCCTCATCGAGGATGACGAAGGCGTCATTGAGCGTCCGGCCGCGCATGAAGGCCAGCGGAGCCACTTCGATGACGCCCTGCTCCAGCAGCTGCGTGGCACGGTCGCCCGCCATCATGTCGTGCAGCGCGTCATACAGGGGGCGCAGGTACGGGTTCACCTTCTCCGCCAGATCGCCCGGCAGGAAGCCCAGCTTCTCGCCCGCCTCCACGGCCGGCCGCGCCAGGATGATGCGCTTGACCTTCCGCTCCTGCAGGAAGGCCACCGCCATGGCCATGGCCAGGTAGGTCTTTCCCGTACCCGCCGGACCGACACCAAAGACGATGTCGTAGGCGCGGATGGCCTCCACGTAGCGCTTCTGGGCAATGCTCTTGGGGGCGATCTGCCGGTTGCCCGAGCTCTTGAGGACGGGGCCCAGCATCACCTCACCGAGGGTCTCGGCGCCGCCGCGGCCCAGCACCTTGATGGCCTGCTCCACGTCCTCCCGGTACACGGAGCGGCCGGCGCGAATCATCTCCACGAGGTTCTCGACGAGGCGCACGGAGAAGGCCACCGCATCAGCGGGGCCGGACAGGTGCAGCTCGGTGCCGCGCTGTCCCACGCGCACGCCGAGGCGGCGCTCCATGAGCTTCAGGTTCTCGTTCTGGTTGCCGCAGAGGGCCAGGGCGGTCGCGTTGTCCTGGACATCGACCTTGGCAGAGGTGGGGCGGACGGCAGGAGCTTCCAACGTGGCAGGGTTTCTCAAAGAGGTCCGTTCCTCCATTCGACTCAAACAGTCCCGGACTGAACGTAACGTCGGCCCCTGACCCGGGAAAGGGAGGCAGGCGGGCTGGCTATTGCAAGGGAGGCAGGAGCACGAACTCCCGAGCAGCCAGCCGCCGGTAATAGTACTGCTCCCGCCAGGGGTAGCGCAGCTCTTCCGGCTTCAACAGCTGCGCTTCCACCAGCGCATCCAGCTTCTCCGGCAGCTCGCCCTTCTCCAGCCGGAAAACCTCCAGCGCGGCCTCTATCCGCTTGACTTGGGCCCGAGAGATGAAGCGCTGGGCCGCAGGATCGGAGAACGTGGAGGCAGGCGAGCTGGCCAGGGAGACAACGCCCGAGAGCTGGGCCACCACGAAGACGATCGCGCCCAGGGCGGCCATGCTGGCTCCCAGGTTGCCCAGGCCGTGCCCCACCTTCTGCAGCACGCCGTTGCGCTCGGTGCTGGGGCCTCGGCCATCCCCCGTGAGCGGCCGGATGTACTCGAGGTTGATGAGGTTGAGCAGGGCCTTGCAGGTCTCGAACTCGCCCAGACAGCACACGTCGATCAGCTTCCGGACATCGCGGCCAGGGGCGACCTTCTCGTAGACAGCGCGCTCCGAGTCTCCCACCGACTTGAAGTCGCCCTTGTTCTCGTCCTTCTTCTTCTCCGAGAAGGCGTCGTCGAACGCGGCGTCGAGATCCTCCTCCTTGTGGACGGGCGGAGGCAGCGGCTTGAGGGTCTCGAAGGTCATCTCGTGCCGGTTGATCCTCCTGCGGATCACCGGCCACTCATCGACCATCCGGAAGCCTTCCATCAGCACCGACTCGGCACGCAGCGGGGTGATGGCCTCCGAGTCGTTCTCGACGGGCTCGGCCTTGAACTCGTAGGTGCCCGCGTCCCAGCTGAAGAGCCGGTAGATCGTCTCCGTGGCCTGCAGCTGCATCATCTTCTTGAAGCGATCGGCGGTGATCGCCCCGCTGGAGACGAGGACATCTCCTAGCCGCTTGAGGGTGCGGCGCTGCGTCTCCAGGGACTCTTCGAGCTGGGCCTCGGTGATGATCTCGGCGCGGACGAGCATGTTGCCGATGAGATCCTTCTTCTTGCGGGTGACGCTCTCCACCCGGGCGATGTTGCCGTCCTTGAAGAAGATGTTGACCTCCTGCTCCTTGTTGGCCAGGCAGAGCTGCCCTGTCTTCTGCTGCTGGCCAATGAGCTGCAGGATGTCCGCGATTCCGAAGTCCTTGAGGGTTCCCTGGAGAGCCATGGGGTTGCGGGCCTACTCCGCCTGGCGCTTGCGCAGCCCGCGCAGCGACAGGAGATAGAGGGGGAGGATGAGCAGGGCGACGGGCAGCAGCTTGAGGTACACCGGCGCCTCGCCATAGGGGGCCCGGAACACGCCATCGCGCAGGAGCACGGCGGCCAGAGCCAGCAGGAAGAGGAAGGTGTAGACCGCGCCGCGGATGGGCAGCCCGGAGAAGACGTGGCCGGCGCCGGACACCAGCGCCCCGAGCGCCAGGGCCAGCCGTCCCATCCACGTCTGGTGACGCTGCACCTCGGCCTGCTTGCGGGCGCGCAGCGCCTCTGGCACCACCCCCTTGCGGGCGAAGACGTTGGTGCACTGGCTGCACATGAAGGCGCCCATCCCCAGGTCGGGATCACACCGGCGGCACACCGGGCGCCCACACTTGTCGCAGGACTTCGAGGCCTGGAGCCGATCGCGCGCATAGCCCCACAGGAAGAAGAGCAGCGCGAAGACCGCGGGGTAGATCCGCGCCGCCGTGCCCGTGGTCCCCAACAGCAGGCGGTCGAGCTGGGTCTCGACGCGCTCGCTCGTGGCCGTCCCAACCGCCAGGGACATCATGTCGGAGGAGGGCAGGTTCGGCGACAGCAGCAGCAGGTTCACCAGGAGGCGATCGTCCGGAGGCACATCCCGCCCCACGAGAGAGGAGTCCAGCCGCTGGGCCACCTCCATGGTCTGTCGGGCGCGCTCCAGCGCGGCGCCCACCTGGGCGTCCGGCAGCCCTCGCGCCTGGTGCCGGTAGAGCAGCGCCAGGTTGTAGGGCGCGGCCGCGAGCGAGGAGTCCGCCTGTTGGGCCTCCTGGTAGATGCGCGTGGCGGCATCCATGTCCCCAGAGGCCAGCAGCACGTTGCCGTAGTTGGTGAGCAGCAGCGCGTTGCGCTGCTTCAGGGCCGCCGCCGCCTTGTAGGCCGTGGCGGCATCCTCGAGCTGTCCGCGGCGGGACTGGTAGCGCCCCAGGGCGAACAGCTCCGCGAAGGTGGCCTCCTTCGCCGCGTGGCGCGTGAGCACCCGGGACGCCGCCTCATCCCCGGTGAAGCCACCGCGCTCCAGCAGGTACACGTCCTCGGCCACCGTCCCCGCGAAGGCGGTGAAGTGGGCCATCTGGCCCGCCACCAGGGGGATCGCCCCCACCAGCGCCAGCAGCACGGCCGCCACGGCCCGCTCGGTCATCGTGAGGTAGAGCGCCATCGCGGCGAACAGGACGATCAGCACCGGCACCACGCCCAGCCGCAGCAGCACGGGCGTGAGGAGCACCGCTGCCGCCACCGCGATGGACTGGAAGCGCCCCATGCCGCGCGGGAAGAGGTGGTGGAAGTCGTGCAGCACGTAGCGCAAGCGCCGCGCGAAGAGCACGCCCACCACGGCCACCCCCGTGGCCAGCAGCGCCAGCAGCGCCATGGCCCCCAGGTTCGCCAGCGCCGGCCGCCAGAAGCGGGGATCCCTCACCAGCGCTCCAAGCCCCGCCTGGATCTCGCCCGCGTAGTTGCCCACAGCTCCCAGGTTCTTGCGCGCATAGGCATCCGCCAGCGCGAAGCGGGCATAGGGCAGGTTCGGCGAGAGCGCCACCGCGGCCTCGGAGAGCTGCACCGCCCGGGTGTGATCCTTGGCCTTGAGCTTCTCCTGGGCCTCTCTCAAGAGGCTCACGCTGAAGGTGTCGAAGTCCGTGGCGGACACCTCATCCCGCAGCTTCAGCAGATCCCTGCGGCTCTGCTCCGCCACCTGGGCATCTCCCTTCTGTCGCGCCTCCCTCCAGCGCTCCCACACAGCCAGCAGATCCGCGTCCGAGACACGGGGCGCCAGCAGGGGCGGCGGCGGGGGACGCGTCGGAGCCTCCGCCGGTTTCGCCGAAGCAGCAGTCCCCTCCGGCGTGCTGGGAGGCGCCGCGGGCGTCGCCGGCTTCTTCTCCTCCGGCACGGGCGCCTGGGCTTCCTCCTCTTCCTCCTCCTGCGGGTCCCGGCCCTTGGGCTTCTTCTTCGAGCCCTTCCTCGGGGGCGGGTCCTCGTCCTCGTAGACCGAGTCGTCCTCCTCCGAGTCATCGGACGGCGCGACGTCGGGATCCACCTCCTGGAGAGGAGTGGGAATGTCGATCTGCGCGTTCGCCTTCACCGCCGAGAGCAGCGCAAGGCAGAAGAGCACCGGGAGGAGGCGGTAACAAAAGGAGTGAGGCATCCGGACCTTCGATGATAGGCGAGGGCCCCTCACTGCGAAAGCAATCCCACCCCTCTCGCCCCCTGGCTTACCGGGTAGGCGGCCATTTCCAGGGATCAAGCAGGCAGGCCCAGGCAGAGGCCGGAGGATTTGGAGGTTGGTTCACTCATGAGTGCAAGCGGGGCGGAATTGGAGCGGCTGGTCGGGATCATGGCGCGCCTGCGCGCCGAGGGTGGCTGCCCGTGGGACCGGGAGCAGGACCTGCGCTCGATGCGCCCCTACCTCGTCGAGGAGACGTTCGAGGTGCTGGACGAGATGGACCGGGTGGCCTACGGCGGCCCCTGGCGCTCGCTCTGCGAGGAGCTGGGGGATCTGCTCTTCCAGATCGTCTTCCACGCCCAGCTGGCCGCGGAGAAGGGCGAGTTCACGATGGAGGATGTCTGCCGCTCCATCAGCGACAAGATCGTCAGCCGCCACCCCCACGTCTTTGCTGATGGCCAGGTGAAGGGCTCCGAGGAGGTGCTCTTCAACTGGGAGAAGATCAAGGCCGAGGAGAAGAAGCGCAAGACGGGCCGCGAGGGCTCGGTGCTCGATGGCGTCCCCACGGCCGCCCCGGCCCTGCTGCGCGCCGAGCGGCTCACCGAGAAGGCCAGCCGCATCGGCTTCGACTGGCCGGACGTGGCTGGCGTGCGCGCCAAGCTCTACGAGGAGCTCCAGGAGCTGGACGAGGCCATCGCCTCCGGCAACCGCGACGAGCTCGAGCACGAGCTGGGCGATGTCCTCTTCTCCCTGGCCAACCTCGGCCGCTTCCTGAAGACGCCGCCCGAGGATGCGCTGCGCATGGCCGGCCGCCGCTTCATCACCCGCTTCCAGCACATCGAGTCCGCGCTCCGCGCCGAGGGCATCCCCCTGGGTGAGGCTACATTGGAGCACATGGAGCGACACTGGCAGGCGGCCAAGGCGGCGGAGAAGGCCCTCCCGCCCCCCGCTTCCCTGCCCCGGGCCCCACTCACCTCGCTGCGCTTCTGCGTTTCGGACGTCGCCGCCCAGGAGGCATTCTGGAACGCCGTGGCGCCGCTGATCGGCTGGCAGGCCGAGCGGGGAGCTCCGAGCGAGGCCTGCTATGGCGATGGGGCCCTGCGCCTGGTGTTCACCCCCGGATCGGCCGCGGGTTCCTTGTCCGGAGCGGCGCCCTCACTGACCCTGGGGGCCCCATCCGTCCGGGCGGTAGAGCGGCTCCGGGTCGCGCTGGAGGCCTCGCACCCGGGGGCCGTGCAGGGCGCCGAGCCCCAGCGGATCCGCTTCCGGGATCCGGCCGGACTGCTCTGGGAATACACCGTGTAAAACGTGCACCTTGACGCTCGGGGGGCGTCGCTGTAGGTACGGCCCCCTCTTTTTCCACAGTTGTCCGTTGGAGATTACCTTGGCGAACACCAAGTCTGCAGAGAAGCGCAACCGTCAGGCCCTGAAGCGCCGCGCCCGCAACAACACCGTGCGCACCTCGGTGAAGGGCGCCCTGAAGAAGGCCCGTGAGACCATCGCCACGAAGGATACGGCGAAGACCGGGGACGCCCTGAAGGACGCCATCCGCACGCTGAACAAGGCCGCCTCCAAGGGAGTCATCCACCCGCGCAACGCCTCGCGCCGCATCGCCCGGCTCTCCAAGGCCGCGCAGGCCACCAAGGCCGCCAAGTAGTCCGCGGGCCGGAGCGCCCCCGAGCGCTTCACCAGTTGCGGGCCAGCCGCTCGTAGCCCTCGCGCATCAACGTCTCCGAGAGACGGTGGAGCGCGGCCTGGCGGTTGGCCTCGGCTTCCAGGACATCCCCGCTGCCCGGCAGGTAGTCCTCCGTACCGGAGACGCTCGTCTCCGCCAGTACCCGCTCGTCCTTCAGCAGCCGCAGCCGCACCTCCGCGAAGGCGCGGTAGCTGGCCAGTTGCGGGGGGCTCTCGGGTGTGGGCTCGGTGACGATGGTGGGTGAGCTGTACACGCCCGTCACGACGCCTTCGAGGCGGGCCTCGCACACGGCCCCATCCCCCAGCGTCCCCACGCGAACCAGCTCCTGGCGCATCGCCCGGGTGAAGAGGGTCTCCAGGCCCGGCTCGGGTGTCTCGTTTAGGAAGACGGGGGCGCAGACGGCGCGAACACCCTCGGGCAGCGTCGTGTCTCGAGGCACAAAGCGGTAGCCACACCCCAGTCCCGCCACGAGCACCGCCGCCACCGCCGCACAGAGCCGAGCCATGGCGCCCACAGTAGCGGGCCCCGATCGCCGGTCAAGCGCTGGGGCCGAGCGCGCCAGGGCCATCGCGGACCGCCACACCGCGTGAGACCAGGGCCTGAGCCGCCGCGGTCCAGGACGCATCCAGGAGGCGCGCCCGGTCCGAGCCGAGCCTCACCAGGCCCAGCGGCCACTGGAGGCGCTCGCCACCCGCCTTCACCACCAGGAAGTACCGACGCCACAGCACGGCCCCGAGCAGCCCGAGCCCCGAGAGCACTGCCGCCACCGGCCTCAGGGACGGGACGACGAGCGCGAGGACGAGGGCGATCGGCACCAAGGCCAGGGACTCCACGAAGAGGCGGCGGCCGAGCGCCACGCCTTGGAGCTTGCCGAGCTCGACGACGACGGGGGCCGCGGAGGCCTCCGCGTGGTACGTCAGCCGCCGGTCCACGCCCGAGATGGCGTGCCCGCCCCCTTCCATCAAGAGAAACGGCGCCTGCGGTGCCGCTCCCGCGGGCAGCGGTGCCTCTGGCAGGGTCTCCCCGCACGCCACACAGGGGCCCTCGCGGGCCGGCTGCGGCCTCCTGCACCTCGTGCACATGACGAGGACTTCGGTCGGCACCCAGGCCTCCGATCAGCCGACGACGAAGTTCACCAACCGCTTCGGGACGAAGACGAACTTGCGCACCGTCTTGCCCACCATGGCGGCCTTGACCCGCTCGTCCGCCTCGGCCGCGGCGCGCACGTCCGCCTCCGCCGCCTCCGCCGGCACCTTGATCTCCGCACGCAGCTTGCCGTTGACCTGCACCGCGTAAGGGATCTCGTCATCCACCACCAGCGCCGGCTCGAAGGCTGGCCACTCCTGGTTCACGGTGAACGTCTTCGAGCCGTACACCTCGGCCACCTCGTCTGCGATGTGCGGGGCGAAGGGCGTCAGCACCACGGCCAGCAGCCGCATGGCCTCGGCCATGGCGGCCTTCTCCTGGGGCGTCTCGGGCGTACCCACCGCGTAGAGCGCGTTGATGTACTCCATGATGCCGGCGATGGCCGTGTTGAAGGACAGGCGCTCGATGGCCTCCCCTACCCGCTTCAGGGCCTTGTGTGCAGCGCGGCGGATCTCCAGCGCCTTGCCCTCGAAGGGTCCGGCGTGCGTGGCGCCAGCGACGCCCTCATGCGTGGCGGCCAGGATCCATACGCGCTTCAGGAAGCGGAAGGCCCCCTCGACCTGGGCGTCGGACCAGTCGAAGTCGCGCTCCGGCGGGCCCGCGAACAGGACGTAGGTGCGCGCCGTGTCCGCCCCGTACTTCTTCACGATGGTGGCGGGCGTCACCACGTTGCCCCAGCGCTTGGACATCTTCCGGCCGTCCGGACCGTTGACGATGCCCTGGGTGACCAGGCGGGTGACGGGCTCGTCCACCGGCGACAGGCCCAGCTCCTTCATCACCCGGGTCCAGAAGCGGAAGTACAGCAGGTGCATCACCGCGTGCTCGGGGCCACCCACATACACGTCCACCGGCAGCCAGCGCTGGGCCTCCGCTGGATCAAACGGCGCGGCGTCGTACCTCGGCGAGAGGTAGCGCGCGAAGTACCAGCAGGAGTCGACGAAGGTGTCCATCGTCTCCGCCTCGCGGCGCGCAGGGCCTCCGCACTTCGGGCAGGAGGTGTTCACCCACGAGGCCACCTTGGCCAGCGGCGGCTCGCCCTTGCCCGTCAGCACCGCCTGGGTGTCGATCTCCGGCAGGCGCACCGGCAGCTGCGCCACGGGCACGGGGATGCCGCGGCGCTCCGGATCGCACTTCTCGCAGTAGACGATGGGGATGGGCGTGCCCCAGTAGCGCTGCCGGCTGAAGCCCCAGTCCTTCTGCCGGTACGTCACCGTGGCCTTGCCGCGGCCCTCGGCCTCCAGCTTCGCCGCCATCTTCCGGCGCGCCTCCTCCGAGGGCTGCCCGGAGTACTCGCCCGAGTCCGCCAGCACGCCGTACTCGGTGAACGCGGCCTCCAGCGTGTCGCCCGAGGGCAGCTTGTCCCCGCTGGCCGGCTGGATCACCACCTGGATGGGCAGGCTGTACTTGCGCGCGAACTCGAAGTCCCGCGCGTCGTGCGCCGGCACGCTCATCACCGCGCCCGTGCCGTAGTCGGACAGCACGAAGTTGGCGATCCAGATGGGCACCGGCTGCCCGGTGAAGGGGTTGATCGCGGAGGCGCCCGTGAAGACGCCTTCCTTGGTGGCACCCTCCGCCGTGCGGTCCGTCTTGCTGATGGCCGCCATCTTCGCGGCGAAGGCCTCCACCTCGGCGCGGCGCTCCGGCGTCGTCACCTTGGCCACCAGCCGGTGGTCCGGTGCCAGCACCACGTACGTGCAGCCATAAACGGTGTCGATGCGGGTGGTGAAGACGCGGATCTTCTCCTCACTGCCCTTCACCGCGAAGTCGGCCTCGGCGCCCTCCGAGCGGCCGATCCAGTTGCGCTGCATGCTGGTGATGCGCTCGGGCCACTCCTTCAGCTTGTCCAGCCCGTCCAGCAGCGCCTGCGAGTCCCGGGTGATCCGGAACGCCCACTCGGGCATCTCCTTGTCCACCACCGGCGAGTCACAGCGCTCGCACGTGCCGTCCTTCACCTGCTCGTTGGCGATGACGGTGTGGCAGCCGGTGCACCAGTTCACCTTGCTGAAGCGGCGGTACACCAGCCCGCGCTCCAGCATCTGGATGAAGAACCACTGGTTCCACCGGTAGTACTCGGGCTGGCTGGTGTTGAGCTCCCGCGCCCAGTCGTAGCTGTAGCCCAGCGAGCGGATCTCCGCCTTGAACGAGTCGATGTTCTCCTGCGTCCTCACCGCCGGGTGCACGCCGTCCTTGATGGCCGCGTTCTCCGCCGGCAGGCCAAACGCGTCCCACCCCATGGGGTGCAGCACGTCATGGCCCTTCATCCGGAAGTAGCGCGCGTACACATCCCCGATCAGGTAGTTGCGCACGTGCCCCATGTGCATCTTCCCGCTGGGGTACGGCAGCATCTCGAGGATGTACTTCTTCGGCGCCCCAGGCCGGGTGCCCGCCCGGAACACGCCCGCCTCTTCCCAGCGGATCTGCCACTTTCCTTCGATCGTCTGCGGCTCGTAACGCTCGTTCATCGCCATATGTCGGTGCGCCTCTTACGGGAGCCCTGCCTCCTTATCAACAAGCGGATCCCGCCCGAACAGACGGGTAAGCCCAGGACTCACACATACAGCCCTCGTGAACTTTTCGCTTGCTACTGTTCACGAAAGAAGTCATGCTTTCCCTGTCTCGGCTGGACCTGTCGGAGTCCAGCACCTCCGGGGAAGTCAGATGACACCACGTTCCGTTTCGAGAGCCGTCCTGCTGCTTGCCGCGCTGACCGCCCTCTCCTGTGGAGAGGAGCCCGGTGAGCGGTCGAACGAGTCGTCGTCCGAGCTGACGGAGCTGACGCCTGGCTCCGGGGCGCAGGTGCTCGTCAGCGCCAACAAGGTGCTGGTCCTGAGCAGCAGTGTGGCAGGCGAGCGTCAGAGCCGTGAGGCGCAGGCCGTGGCCGCCCTGTCGCCCGCGACCTCGATCGAGTTCGCGTCGCCGGAGCAGTGGCGGAGCAAGACGGTCCAGGAGTTCATGTCGTACAAGGCCCTCATCATCGGCGATGCGGCGTGCCAGAGCGGCACGGCCGCGTTCCAGGCCGCGGTGGACACCCGCGCCACGTGGGGCGCCATCGTCGACGGCGACGTGGCCGTGATCAGCACGGACCCGACCAGCAACCACACGCCGCAGCTGGTGGAGAAGGCGATCCGGTTCGTCCTCAACTCGCAGTACAGGCGCACGGGCATGTACATCGCGCTGGGCTGCGCCTACCAGAGCGCCCCCGCCGACACCGTGGTGACGCTGCTGGAGCCCTTCGGCACCTTCAAGGTGCAGGGCGTGCCGGGCTGCGCCAGCTCGGGCCATGTCTTCACGACGAGCACTCCCCTGCTCTCCGACGGCCTGGAGGATCCGATGCTCATCGGCGACGGGTGCGCGGCGCGCTCGGTGTTCACCTCCTACCCGAACCGCAACTTCTCCTTCGTGGCGGTCGCGCAGGGCTCCTCTGGGAGCTCGATCCCTGGCGAGCAGCTCTTCTCGGACTTCCTCGTGGAGCCGGACGCCGAGACGTTCTTCGCGGGCACGCCCTACGTCCTCGCGCGCGGCACCTCGCCCCTGGCGGCCGGCTGCGGCATGGACCCGGTCCCCTCCGGTGAGGAGTGCGATCTGGGTGACTTCATGAACGGCCAGCCCATCATGCCGGGGCAGGATCCGCTCAACAGCTGCTCGTACTCCTGCCGGCGGAACTGGTGCGGCGACGGCGTCGTGGACGCGATCTTCGGTGAGGAGTGCGACGAGGGCGCCTACAACGGCCGCACCCAGGACGCCTCCGGTAACATCGGCACCTGCAGCGCGTTCTGCCGGGTTCCCAACCTCCCGCCGCCTCCCAGCAACCCTCCGCACGCGCTCTGCCAGAACGTGACGGTGGTGGCGGAGTACACCTGTGGCGTCGACGCCTACGTCGACAACGGGTCCTATGACCCGGACAACGATCTGCTGGACTGCACGCAGAGCCCCGCCGGTCCGTACCCTGCGGGCAACACGACGGTGACCCTGACCTGCAGGGATCGGGCGAACCACACGGCCTCGTGCACGGGTGTGGTGACCGTGGTGGACCAGGTGGCGCCGACGGTCACCCTCAACGGCCTGGCCCTCGTTGCCCAGGAGTGCAACCGCACCGGCGTGTACCAGGACCCTGGTGCCACCGCGAACGACATCTGCGAGGGCCCGCTGTCCGTCGTGAGGACGGGCACGGTGAATATGGGGCAGCCCGCCAGCTATGGGCTGACCTACAGCGCGACGGACGCATCCGGGAACCAGGGCTCGGCGAGCCGCACGGTCAATGTGGTGGACACGACCCGGCCCACCATCACCGTCGTCGGTGCGCTGAACCAGACGGCGGAGTGCGGTGGCACGTACACGGATCCGGGCGCCACGGCGAACGACACGTGCGCCAGCTCCGTGCCCGTGACGACCAGCGGCTCGGTCAACACCACCTGGCCGGGCACCTACAACCTCATCTACTCGGCACGGGATCCCTCGGGCAACATGGGCGGCACGACCAGCCAGCGCACGGTGACGGTGAGCGACACGCTGCCTCCCACCCTCACGCTCAACGGCCCGGCCACCATGCCCCTCGAGTGCGGCTCGACGTTCCACGACTCGGGTGCCGTGGCCCATGACCAGTGCGTGGGCCCGGTGATCGTCACGAAGACCGGCACGGTGGACAGCCGGGTGCTGGGGCCCCACACGCTCACCTACAGCGCGAATGACGGCCGTGGCCACAGCGCCTCGACGACCCGCACGCTGACGGTCCGCGACACGCTGGCGCCGTCCATCACCGTCCTCGGCCCGCTCCATGACACGTTCGAGTGCGGCTCGGCCTACGTGGATCCCGGCGCCACGGCCAACGACGTCTGCGCCGGCAACCTGACCTCCGCCATCCAGGCGACCCAGGTGGGCAACCCGGGCCAGCCGGGCACCTTCTCCATCGCCTACAGCGTGAGGGATCCGTCGGGGAACACAACCACCTCGGCCATCGTCCGGACGGTGTCGGTGAATGATAGTGCGCCCCCCACGCTGTCCCTCCTCGGTCCTGCCAGCCATGCGCTGGAGTGCGGCACGCCCCACACGGACCCGGGCGCCGTGGCCCAGGACGCGTGCTTCGGGGATGTCACGAACCGCATCCAGCGCACGGGCTCGGTGAACCACCAGGTGCCGGGCGCCTATACGCTGCTCTACAACGTCGCGGATCCCGCGGGCCGGAGCGCTCCGACCCTCGCCCGTCAGGTGAACGTCAGCGACACGCTGGCGCCGTCCCTCACGGTCCTTGGCTCGCTCAACGCGCAGGTCGAGTGCGGCACGGCCTACACCGATGCGGGCGCCACGGCCACGGACGTCTGCGCCGGCAACCTGACCTCCGCCATCGTCACCTCCAGCACGGTCAACTCCGGCGCGCCGGGCTCCTACGCCGTGAGCTACTCGGTGACGGATCCCTCTGGCTCCACCGCCACGGGCGGCCGGGCGGTGACGGTCCGCGACACCCAGGCCCCGCAGATCCAGCCGCGCTCCGGCCCCTCCGCCATCCAGTGCAACGGCGCGCCCTATGTGGATCCGGGCGCCTTGGCCACCGACGCCTGCGCCGGGGATCTGACGGCGAGCGTCACCTCTACCACCAACCTGGACCAGACCCGGCCCGGCACATACTCCGTCACCTACCGCGTGGCGGACGCCTCGGGCAACGTGGGCACCGCGGTCCGCATGCTCACCGTGGGCTCCTGCGCCACCTGCGTCAACGTCGACCTGGACGGCTACAACCTGTTCCTGCTCGAGGACTACAACGGGGGCCACGACGTGGTGGGCAAGGTGGCGGCGGGCGGCAACATCACCATGACGGACTTCGCGGTGGGCTCGGGCCTGCCGGACACCAACATCTCCAACACCCTGGTGGCCGGTGGCAACCTGACCCTCTCGCGCGGCGCCGTATGGGGTGACACCCGGTACGGTGGCACCTTCAGCACCAACCCGAGCGTCGTCTACCCGCGGGGTACCGTGGCGCAGGGCAACCCCATCAACTTCGCGGCCCGGTTCGCCGAGCTGCGCAGCCTGTCCTCGCAGCTGGATAGCCACGCGTCCAACGGCACGACGACGCGCGAGAACTGGGGCGGCGTGATGATGCGCGGCACGAGCGCGAACGTGAACGTCTTCGACGTGAACGCCAGCGCCTTCAACGGCGCGGTGCTCTGGTCCATCGACGCGCCGGCCGGCTCCTTCGTGGTGGTCAACATCCGTGGCGCCACGGCCAACTTCGGCGGCTTCGGCATCCACTTCAGCGGCGGCATCGACCAGCACGGCGTGCTCTTCAACTTCGTGGACACCACCCGCATCAACGCCCAGGGCTTCGGCTTCTGGGGCACGGTGCTGGCGCCCTACGCCCATGTGAACTTCAGCAACGGGAGCTGGGATGGTGGCATGTACGCCAAGTCGTTCACGGGCAACGCCGAGGGCCACATCAACCCGCTGAACGATCGCGAGATCTGCCCGTAAGCACTGTGGCGGGGGCTGCTCCCCGAGCCCCCGCCGCGGCCCTCCTCCGAGGCTGGTCCCTGGAGTCCCCTCGCCCTGCCTTGCTTCAGTGGCAAAGCCAAGAGACGCGCAGCAGCGACCCTCAGCGCGGAGTGACGCGTCCGCCAATCTCCGGGAAGCGCTCATAGGCGCTCAAGAGCGCGTCCAGGTGCGCGGGGTTGTCGAGATCCAGCGGCACCTCCGTGAGCCGAACAACCCACCCACCCATCGCTGTCTGCCGCGCCCGAGAGAGCAGGTCCGCGTCGCGCGCAGGGTCCGGAAACCCGATGGCCCGAGCGGCAGCGGCCGACCAGTAGTTCAGCCACCCGAGTCGATGCGGAACCTCGGGCGAGCGGATGTCCCACGGGAGCTTGAGCGCCGGGAGCCCGCGTGGTGGAGGCTGCGGATTCGCCGCCCAGTTTTTCGTCTGGCGCGCGATATCCACCCCCGCACTGAACGGCGTCGCATGCCCCCAGAACGCGCGTGCGCCCTCCCCCACGCCCTCCAGCACATCCACTGCCACCGCGATGTCGTCTGCGGGCAGACGCAGGTTTGCATGGACTTCAAACTGGGCCTGACCGCCCGGCGAGCTGCCCGCCGAGGTTTCCGTTCCGTTAAGCGACACGAGGTAGCTCTCGTTGCCGTTGCAAACGAGCGGAAATCCCCCTTCCGGCCTCCCTCGGGCGAGCCATGCCTCGCGCTGCGGCAGTGGGATGAATTGCCCCTCGTCAGAAATCGCCCACCCCAGGCGCAGGCCTGGGAGCGCGCGTTCCATGGAATGAACAACGGCCAAAGGGCGGCCATCTTCGCCCACGAGCGCAGGCGCGTAGACGATGATGGTAATTCGTCGCTTGGCCGTCATCTCAACACCAGTCCATGACAACGATGAGTCCCTGGAGATCCGGGTACGCGTTCTCAAGTTCGGCTTTGTGCGCAGCGCTGCGCACCCCGACTCGGAAGTCAAACCCGCAGGCCCTCGCAAGGTCGCGCTCGCTCCGCAACTTCGGCCCCTGACTCGCGATCACAATGTCTTGAAGGGCGTCCGTGTACGTGTCGAAGTTGTCGGTCTTGACCTCCCAGAGAGTGCGCGTGGGAGGTTGCAGCGCGTCGAAGGCCTTGCCGTTGACGAGCGCGTTGGCGCCACGGAAGGCGTTGAGCGGAATGTTATCGGCGCATTCGTTATGGAAGGGGTGTCCACCCTTGGGCGGCACCCGTCTGGGGGTGCACTCCGGGCGGTGCTCTCGCGGCTCCCGGGACTCGGGGGGCTCGGGGGAAACCAGTCCCTGCCCAATCCCGGGCATACCCCCACGGTATCGTTGAAACGGACCCCGCCCGTGTCGAGCGCGTGAAAGCACCTCTCCACCACCACCGGCCAGGGCTGGGCGGCCTCTTGGGCCACACACCGCCCATCGTCCCTCCAGGGCAGCGCTGCCGCCCTCTGAAGATTGGCGATCCTCGGGTGCTGGGCCACCACTTCACTCGGGCGCGGCTCCGTCGTCGCACAGGAGGAGAGGAGGAGCAGGAGCCCGAAGAAAGTTCGAAGGCCCATGGGCACGTCCTTTCATTCAACAAGGGGGCGCTGCGGCTCAACACGGTCATGGTGGCGCCTTCGCACGAACCCCGCCGCCAACAGCAGCGCCACGGCTCCCAGCCCCACACCCGGAGAGGCCCCGCACCCGCAGGCCACGTCGAGCTCCGCGGGTTCCAGCACCTCGAAGGTCGTGGTCCGCGAGGAGAGGCCCGGATTGCCCTGGGCGTCCCACGCCTGGGCGGTGACGGAGTGCTCACCGGGCGCAAGCGCCTGTGCCGCCGTGAGCGTGTAGTAGAAGCGGCCCGCCCCGTCCAACGGCACGCGGGCCACCTCGACTCCATCCACCTGGAGGCTGATCGAGACGCCACTCGCGCTCGTCCCCGCAACCAGAGGGGTGGGATCGACCTGCTCGCCCTCCGCGGGAGAGACCACGATGGGCCCTGCACCGATGCCGCCATCAGCCACACCGCCATCAGCCACACCGCCGTCGGGCACGCCTCCATCGGCCGGTGCCACGACGTCGAAGCGGCTGGGCTCGGAGAGGGGGCTGCGGATGCCGAAGACCTCGGCGGAGGCGCGCAGCTCGTGCGGGCCTGGCGAGAGATCCGCGACGGCCCCATAGGCGAAGTCTCCGAGCGTGCCCCCCGCGGCCAACCTCACATATGGCACTCCATCCAGGAAGAGCTGAACCATGACGCCCGGCTCGGCCACGCCCTCGAAACGGGGGCGAAGCGCCACGCCGACCGCTCCATTCGCCGGCTGCGTCACTGTGGGCGTCGCTGGCACCCGCAGGGCGATGGGAATGGACTGGTCGCTGCCGTAGGAGCTCCCGCTGTCGGTGCTGGCCGGTCCCGCTCCCCGGCTGTCGCCCGTTGACATCGAGCGCCCAGGCGAACCCGCAAGGACTGTGACGGGACACGAGAGGGGCTCGCCCTGCAGGAAGACGAAGCCACCGCCGCCTCCTCCCCCGGGCCCCATCAGGAAGGAGGGATGCACAGTGTCTCCGCCCGCTCCGCCCGAGGCCTCCGCGGCGCCGCAAGCCAGCTCCCCAGCGGACCGCAGGGAGATGACGCCTCCCGCGCCGCCTCCTCCCGCCCCATCGTCTCCCCCCTGAGTCGTGGGCCCCACCGACAGGCCCCTCGCGCTGAAGCTCCCTGCCCCCGCCACCGTCCCCGCGCGGATGAGCACCACTCCGCCCCCC
>Ga0190275_10000929_pt1 | contig 22906 bp, 20 predicted proteins | sample Popmic550T_FD_133745 | JGI IMG/M metagenome (GOLD analysis project Ga0190275, IMG submission 133745) | Populus adjacent soil microbial communities from riparian zone of Yellowstone River, Montana, USA - 550 T | ecosystem: Environmental > Terrestrial > Soil > Riparian zone > Trees stand | place...
AGAGTGGTAGGTCCAAATCGCCCCTCGGGCCCTCACGGGTCCGGGGGGCGTCCAACCTTTTTCGTCTTTACTGGACTTTATCCGCCTCCCTTCGGGGAGGCGGATCAGGTCCTTTTTTGCGTTGTGGGTCAGGTGTTCTGGAAGCTGAGGGCCAGCTGCTTGGCCCCCAGGGCGTAGGTGCCGCCGTTGAGGATCCGCTTCACCGCCGCCAGCGGGGAGGAGCCCACCAGGTTGCCGTTGTACTGCTTGTCCCAGAAGCCGATGTGGGTGAGCAGCACCTGGGGCAGACCGGTCCAGGTGAGAGGGGTGACGTTCCAGGTGGCTCGGGACGACGGCGGGGTCAGGGTCATCTTCTTGCGGATGTAGGCCCCGCCGAACACCTCGCTGGCGTAGGCGCTGGCCACCTGCGGGTTGTCGAAGTGCAGGGCCGCCCAGTAGTTGTTGAGCTCGCCCAGCCACTTCTCGACCTGGTAGTCGCTGAATACTCCTTGGTCGACCATGTCTCTCCTACGAGCTCGCTGAGCCCATGTCGGCCCGGAAGCAGCGACCCAGGAAGTAAGCCGTCTGCACGGTGTCCTGGAAGAACATCGCGTAGAACTGTCCCGCCGCCTTGTTGGTGATGTTGGCGTTCCGGTTGTTCACGTCGATCTCGTTGCCATCGGCGTTGAGCTCCCACTTGGTCTCGTCCACCAGCATCCCGGTGACCGCGCCCTTGGCCCCCTTGGTGGACGGCCAGTAGCCAGCGGGCTCCTCCATCGTCCCCCAGGCCGCCAGCATGTTGGTGCCCGAGGAGAGCATCTGGGCGTCATCGACCTGCTCACCGGTCCGTTTGTAGGTGTTGAACGCGGTCGGGAAGAACGGGTAGCGCTCGGACTCCTTGTAGCCGTTCGGCATCCCCTTCTGGTTCTTCGGGATCATCGGCATCGCGTCCACCGCCGTGCCGTGGTTGTCGTAGAAGCCGACGTGGAACGGGATCTTCAGCACGTTGCCGTTGGCGTCGAAGGCGGCTATCTGGGTCAGCCGGATGGTGGCCTTCTGCGCTCCCTTGCAGGGCACCGACTGGGCGTACTGCCTGGTCGAGCTGTATTCGTAGTCCTGCCACCGCTGAGTGGCCTTGGATCCCTTGCGGGAGACCTTGACGTAGTACTCCGGGTACTTGCTGGGCGGGTACTTCTTGGTCCAGGCGGTCCAGGGGAACGGGGTCTCCTGGGGCATCGAGTTGAAGAACTTGGTGGCGTCCCCGGCCTTGGAGCCGGACGGGATCACCCCGGAGCCCTCGAAGTAGCTCCAGGGCTTGGAGATGTCGTTGGTCAGAGCCCCGACCTGTCCGGCCTTCAGCGAGTTCACCGGGTCCATGGCGTCCCGGGTCCGGGCGTTCACCTCGGCCACGGTCAGGGCGTCCCGGAACTTGGTGTCCACCGTCAGGGAGACAGTGCCACCCTCGGGGGAGACCGACACCGAGGAGATGTGGAACAAGACGTCGGCACCCCGGAAGTTGCGCACCAGGATCTGTCGACCGGCGATGATCAGCAGCCGGTTGAACGGCTGCTCGGCCAGCAGCGGGTCGGTGGTGAGGGTGATGGAGCCGGTGAGGCCGGGATCGGCGAACCGTCTGATCTGGGCCAGCGAGGCATCCCTGGCGGCCTTCTCGTCCACCCCGTTGCTGAACTGCACCCGGGTCTCCTTGCGGATCATGCTCGGGATCCGACGCAGGTTGGTGGCGTTGGCCGGGTAGACCTGCGGCAGAGCGGCGAACGGCTCGTACCAGGTGGACTCCCCGTCCGCCGACACCTGAGCCCCGGAGAAGGCGGTGCCCTGCAGGTCCTGGCCGGTGCCGTAGACCACGTTGGCGGTCTGGCTGTAGTCCCGCGAGGCGGTGACCTCCACCCCGGGTACCCCGTTGTAGACCACCAGGGTGTTGGCGTTGGGATAGGTGAGCGGCTCCCGGACCCGCAGCACCGGCTGTCTGCCGTAGGCCTTCATGACGGTCCACTGGTCCCCGTCCGGGGTGTACATGGTGCCCAGCAGGCTCTGGATGTACCCGGTCAGTGAGGGCTCCCAGGCCCCCGTGGAACGGGTGGTGAGACCCGACCACCTGTCCCCGGGCACCACGCCCCAGGGAGCCAGGTACCACTGGTAGTCGGGGTGGGAGAACTTGGGCACCTTGACGTTCCAGCCCACTGGCCAGTCGATCCGCAGAGCCTTGTTCCACTTGGTCGGCACCTGCTTGAAGATGCGCTCCATCATCTTCTCGTAGGGCACCGGATTGGTCGGGTAGAACGGCATCGCCAGGTAGTTGTCGTAGAGGTACAGCGTGCCCTTGCACTGCACCGAGTAGGGCTTGCCGATCTCCTCGGAGACCAGGAACCCCTCCCAGATCCAGGTGGGGTGACGGACCGGAGTGCCGTCGATGATGTCCCACCAGAAGATGCTGACCTGGCTCCAGGGCACCAGCCAGAACAGGTCACCAGATCCCGGGGAGTCGAAGCTGGTGATGTTCTCGAAGCTGATCTGGGCGGTGGCGTCCCCGAACGGGTCGGAGAAGGTCAGGCTGTCCACCTTGGAGGGGGCTCCCCGGAAGAAAGTGACGTCCTTGGACCGCCCGTCCGGATGAATGAAGAACACCTGGAAGTAGCCCTTGCCGCCACGCAGCAGCCGGACGCCCGGGTCGTTGGCCATCAGTACGCTCCCACCGTCTTGTGTGCGCCCAGCGTCGAGGCGTATCTCGATACGATCTCTGCCGGGGCCGGGGCCTCGGCGGACCACAGGTCCAGGGAGAACACGTCCATGTCGCCCTGCAGGTTGAACACCAGCGAGATGGCGTCGTCCCGGCTGATCGGGGCCGTGCCCTGGTAGAGCTTGTCCGCCGCCAGCCCGCACATCAGCCGCAGGTAGCCCTCCTGGACGTCCAGCACCAGGTAGAGCGGCTTCTGCATGTAGGCCGAGAAGGGCATCGTCACCCCGAAGGACTGGCCCAGGTAGTTGGCCTCCAGGCCGGTGCCGGAGACCGCGATCCAGCCGCCGTTGCCGAAGTTCATGAACGGGATGTCGGTGGGGTTGCGCAGGTTGATGGCCATCCCCAGGGTGAAGTCGAAGGACTCGTCGAAGCCGGAGTTGAAGTTCGAAGTCAGTGGCGACTCCACCGAGACCACCATCGCCTCGGGAGCGAACCGCTCATTGCCCAGCCGGTACTCCACCTCGTCCAGGAACGGCTTGGAGGAGATGTCGCCCTCCATCCGGTACCGGGACACCGACTCGTCCCGCACAGGCGTCCAGACCCCCGTCACGTCGTCGTAGGAGTCGGTCAGCGGCACGAAGGAGACGAAGGCGTCCTCCTGCACGTCCTGCAGGGCGTCCCGCTCGGTGTAGTAGGTGCCATCGGCGGTGACCAGGGTGGAGGCGTTACACCAGATCTGAGGCACCCGGGGGCGACCGTTGTAGACGGCGTAGTCATCGGGAATGACCGATACCGTCCGCTGGGACACCTCCCGGGGGGCCGGGGGCGGGTCCGGGTAGCGGACCTGCGGGGTGACGAAGCCGTACGGGACGATAGCCATCTAGATCGTCTGCATCAGCCACTGGGTGCCGGTCATCTCGATCCCCACGGCTCCCGGGGTCAGCACCACCACACCGGTGGCCAGGATGTACACCGGCTCCTCCAGCTGTCCGACGAAGAACACCCGACCACCCTCCTCCTCGTCACAGATCGCCCAGTAGCCGATCCTGCCCCACTCCTCGTCGGCGGGCGGGAAGGTGATCTCGAAGACGTTGGCCACGGTGCCGTCGTGGATGGCCCAGTTGGCGCTGTCGTTGACGATCTCGGCCCGGGCGTAGACCTCGGAGTCCGGCTCGTCCAGGTTCTCCCCATCGGCGGCGAAGGTGGGTGGGATGGTGCAGATCAGGGCGACGTAGTAGGCACCCACCGGCTCCTCGCCCGCACTCCACAGCTCGGCCAGGTACGCCAGCCCGTCCGCCGTCGCTCCGCCAGCCACTAGAGCACCATCTCCAGAGAGGTGGTGGGCCGGGCCGCGTAGCTGAAGGTCACCGAGCACATCCGGTTGTGCAGCAGCACGTGGGACATGTCGATCCGGTAGTCCGAGCACTCACAGACCAAGGTCTCCATCAGGTCCTCGGTCCGGAACCGCACGTTGTACTCGTCCTGGGTGAACCAGTCGATCAGGCTCTGCTGGGCCTCGGCCATCTGGGCGATGGTCTGGCCCCGGACGTAGACCATCAGCGAGCGCTTGGTGTTGTCCCGGACCTGTCCGGTGGAGTAGCTGCCCTCGAAGTAGTCGCTGTTGACCTCACGCCGCCGCCAGGTCTGCTCCACCTGGCCGAAGCCCTCCGGGGCGGCGCGGAAGTTCACGTGGTCGTTGATCGAGTGCCAGAAGCCCGCGTAGGACACCTCGATGTCGATGTCCATCGGCTCGTCGGAGTAGGGCAGGTTCACCGAACCCTGCTGGAACAGTCTCACTTCGAGCTCCTCGGTGCCGTCAGGGCCGCCATCCGGGCCTCCGCCTCCAGCTGATGCAGCAGCTTGTTCGGGTCGTTGCTGACCACCTGCACGCTATCCACCCGCACGCTGTGGTCGTAGGAGACGTTGTTCGTGGTGGTGGTCCCGGGGCTGACCGTCTGGCCCGCCTTGCCTGCCATCATCGCCATCTTCGACTGGGTGTGGTTGAGGACCTGCTCGCCGCCCTTCAGCTTGACGAACTCGTAGCCGTGCTCACCGACCATCTTCCAGCCGGGCGTGGCTGCCGGGGTACCGGTCCACAGCCCGTCACCGCCGCGTGCGTAGTCCTTCTGCTGCCAGTAGGCCCCCGAGCTCTTCCGGTTCTTGTTGACGTAGCCGTAGTCGTCGGACTTGGGCACCCCGTGCACGTGGTTGGCGTACCGGGTACCTGCAGAGGTGGTGGCCCACTGACCCCGGACCCAGGCGGCGACACCGGCCTTGCGCAGCGCGGCCTGCAGGGCGAAGGCCTGCTTCTTGGACCCGGTCGGAGTGGCGTCGATGGCGTCGGCCTCGTGGGAGTAGCCCGAGGCGGCCACCGCGCCGTAGTTCCAGCCGCCCTGGGTGACCTTGATGTCACCGGAGAAGAACTTGTCGGCCTTCAGCAGGGTGTTCCTGAACTTCTCGGTGAACTGCCCGCCACGCCACTTCACGATCTTCTTGCCGCCCGTGCTCGGGCCGGACCCAGCCGTGCTGCCCTCGCTGGCCCCGAACTCGTTGCTGGGCAGCGCGTCGCCCTTGAACGACTTGTAGTACTCCTCGGACTTCTTGTTGCGCCGGTTGACGGCGGAGTCGGAGACGTCGGCGGCCCGCTCGTACTTGCGCAGGAAGGACCGGGTGGCGTTGAACACCGAGGTCTGCTTCCTCAGGTCCGAGCCAGCGGCACCCTCGGCGTGCGGTCCCTTGCCTGCCAGCTGCTGCATCAGCGCCCAGATCTGGTTCTCCAGGTTGTTCTTCTTGCCCGCCTTCTTCAAGATGTCGCCCAGCTTCGTGCCGGGGGTCCACTGCACCAGTCCGTAGCCCGCCCGGTGGTTGGTGCTGGAGGACCGCGCCCCGCCCTGGACGATGTTCCAGATCAGGTTGGACTCGTGGAACATGTTGCCCATCACGCCAGCGGCCTGCTTCTCGCTCAGGCCACCGGTCCGCAGCGCGTTCCAGATCCCTCGGGCCCCGCTCTTGCCTCCGGTATCGGCCCCACCGGAGGTGCCCACACCTGCTGCCGCGTCCGCCTCCTGCTTCGCCTTGACCTTCTTGTCGAAGTCCTTCTGGACCGCCGCAGCCAGCGCGTTCTGACGGAAGAAGAAGCTGTTGCGGTACTTGACCCAGTTCTTGTCCATGAAACCCATCGAGGACAGCAGCTTCTCGTACTCCACGAACGGCTTGGCCTTGGCGAAGTCGGGCATCGGGCCGGACGGGGTGTCCCCACCGCTACCCACGGTGGAGGCTCCCTTCAGCCACTTCATCGGGTCGATGTCCCTGCCGTTGACCCGGACCTCGAAGTGCAGATGGGGACCGGTGGCGTTGCCGGTGGCCCCCACGTCACCGATCTTCTCGCCCTTCTTGACCTTGTCCCCGGACGAGACGTTCTGGGCGCTCTGGTGGGCGTACCAGGTCTGCACCCCGTTGCCGTGGGAGAGCTTGGTGAAGTTGCCGTAGGCGCTGTTCCAGCCCCGGAAGACCACGGTGCCATCGGCAGCGGCGTAGATGTCGGTGCCGGAGGGGTTGGGGAAGTCGGTGCCGGAGTGGAAGCCACGACCCAGCGAGGTCGATCCCGACCAGCCACCACGCTGGCCGTACTTGGCGCTCTGGGTGTGGGAGGTGGTGGGGTAGCCGCGCCCGGCAGAGGCGTCGTTGCTGGCGTAGCTGTTGGCGCTCATGCTGCCGGGGTTGGCCACCGTGGGCCCGCCGAAGGCCCGGCTACCGGCGTACAGGGCGGCGTTGACCGACTGCTGGTCATGGCTGTCCGGACCACCACGGGTGTTCCCGCCCAGGGTGCTGTTGCTGTCGCGGACGGGGGTGGAGGGACGGCTACCCGGCGTGGTCTTCGCCTTCTTGTCCGGGGAGATGCCCCACTCGTTGTAGACCTCGTAGATGTGCCCGGCGATGGCCTCGTTGCCGGAGACGATCTGCTTGTCCAGGGTGTCCATCAGGATGCCGGTGGCGTCGGTCTGCTCCTTGGTCAGCCCCTTGGTGTTCTCCGCGATGATCTTGCGGTTCTCTTCCCACGACCGGGCGGTGTTCTCGGCGTAGTGGTTGATGTTCTCCATCTGGAGATCCATCTGGTAGCTGAAATCGTCCTTCATGTCGATCCAGCCCTGGTTCATCTGCTTCCGCTGGCGCTCGCGGTTGATGTCGAACTGCTCGATCTGGTCCTCGTTCATCGTCTCCATGTCGGTCTTCTGGTTCCGCATGGACTTCAGGAACGCCTTGCTGGACCGATCCAGGCTCCGCTCGAACTGCCTGTCGCCTCGCTTCAGGTTGCGCTCGCGGTCCTCCTCCTGCTGCTGGTACTGGGTGTTCGACTCGTCCCGGATCAGGTCACCGGTCTCGGCGATCCGGGCCTTGACCGCCTTGTTGTACTCGGCCACCACCTTGGGGTCGCTCAGGTCCGGCAGCAGCCGCTCCAGCTGCTGGGCGTTCTGGGCCTCGTTCAGCCCGAGCTGGGAGATCGCCTGGTCGCTCAGCCCCGCCCTGCGGGCCGCCGCCAGGTTGGCCTGCTGCTCGACCAGCCGCTTCTGCTGGTCCTCCATGTTCTGCAGCAGGGACTGCGAGCTCCAGGTGCGCTGTACCGTGACCCGCTGGTAGGCGTTGTAGAGGGTCTTCGCCTGTTCCTCGATGTTCCGCTTGACCATCCGGTCGTGGTCTTCCTCCTCCTCTCGCCGCGACCGGTCGAAGTCCTCACGGGCGTAGCGCTGCTGGAGGTCGAAGTCCTCCTGAGCCCGCTTGCGCTGCAGGTTGAAGTTGCGGAGGTTGATCTCCCGCTGCCGGTTGAAGTCCTCCTCCTGCCACTGCTGCTGCAGCCCGAAGTCCCGCAGCATCCGTGACCGGGTCCGAGCCAGCTGCTCCTCACCCTGTTGCCGCTGCCAGGTCAGGTTGACGAACTGGTCAGCCAGCGCCTGGGCCTGCTGTGCCCCCTCCATCCGGAGGTCCTTGGCCGCGTCGACACTGGCCTTCAGGTTCTTCGCGTTGTCCGGCGCGGTCGGGTTGTCGACGAAGGTCCGCATCTGGTTTGCGAAGTCACCCCGACCGGTGGCCAGCCGGTCCTGGATGGTGGTCTTGCCCGACATCGTGTTGGCGTACTGCCGCTCGGCCACGATCATGGCCTCGATGGCGTTGGTGTGCTGGTTGATCTTGTCGGTGGCAGCACCCGAGGCGTTGCCCATCAGCTGGACCTGGCCAGCCGCCTTGGAGAAGTCCCCGCCCGCGTTAGCGATCAGCTGCTGGGCCATGGACACGTCAGCGGTGATCTGGGTGTCCTCGTTGGCCTCGGCCCCCAGCGCCGCGTTGAAATTCTGCCGGGCGTTCCAGAACTGACCACCCAGCTTGCTGCCGTCGATCTCGGTGGCCACCCGCCCGGCTTCGGTGGTGCGCAGCCGGTCGATCACCATCTGGGAGCCGAAGTTGGCCAGCGGACCGAGGTCAGCGTTGCCCTTCATCATGTACTCAGCGGAGCTGATCATGCCGCCCTGCTGCTGGGCCTGCTGCAGTCGGAAGCCCAGGTCGGTGCCGCCCAGACCCTCCCGCATCCCCTGGGCGAAGATCTTCTCCAGCTCCTTGGGGTCCTCCACCCCCATGGACCTCTCGGCGATCTTGTCCATCGCCTTGGTCAGCGCCTCGCGGCTGGCCTTGTCGTTCTCGGCCACGCCGAAGGAGTTGAGGATGGCGTCCCGGCGTGCCCGCTGGGCCGGAGCGGTGTCCAGGCCCGACCGACGAGCTCTCAGCTCCTCCTGCCCGTAGCCAGCGAACTGGGCCTGCTGGACCCGTCCGACCTCCTCCGCACCACCGGTCTCCGCCGCTCGGGCGATGTTGCCGGTGAGGGACCCCTTCAGGATCTCGGCGGAGGCCTTGTTGCCTTCACTCAGCCGGGTCTGCTTGAACAGCGCCCCCTGGTTCCACCAGCGGTCTCCTGCGTTCTCCGGGCTGATCGCGCCGAACAGGTTCTGCATGTTGCCACGGTTGCCGTAGGCCGTGTTCAGGATCTCCTGGCCCTGGGTCTGTCCGAACCGGGCGGCGACGTCCATCTTCAGCTTGTTGGCCGCCTGCGGTGAGGCGGTGCCCAGGACGGCTGCGGCGTACCGCTCGACGTCGGCCCGGGAGCCCTTCTTGATCTGCTCGTCCTCGATCAGGTCCATCCGCCCGAAGGCGGTCTTGGCCTGCTCCGCAGTGATCAGCAGGGCCTCGCCCATGCCGGAGACAGCCTTCTCCGTCCCTACCCCGGCGTCCTCCATGGCCTTGGCGAAGGTCCGGGTGGCCTTGGTCGCCTCGCCCAGGGCCATCCGGTAGGCCGCTCCGGGGGCGCTGTCCACCCCGACCTCGTTGGTGAAGGCCTGCTTGCGAGTGGCATAGGCGTCCATCACCGAGGAGGCCGCGAAGCCAGCGGCTGCGGTGGCCCCGCCGATGCCCAGCCCGACTGGACCACCGAGCCCACTGAACAGGGCCGAACCTGCCCGTCCGGCGAGACCCAGCCCTGTTCTGGCTGCACCGTAGCCGACCCCGCCGATGAACCCCGCACCCGCCTTGGCCCCCATCAAGCCGGTCTGGCCGATGGACCTGGCCAGCTGCCCGAACACGGTGGCCGAGGTCTTGACGCCCTTGTTGGTGTCCTTCAGGCTGCTGCTGAGCTCCTTGAAGTTCTTGGTGACCCCGGCAGCGGCCTCCTTGGTCATCTCTGCGTTGAGAGCCACGCCTTCGCGGGAGGCACCGAACCCGAGTCGACCCAGACCACCCATGACCGCCCGCCCGGGACCGGTGTCCCGCAGCCGGTTCTCCTGGGTGAGGGCGAACCGGTTCTTCTCCGAGGCCCGGGCCGAGTCCTCCAGGTAGCCCGGTGTCCAGGGCCTCAGCTGCTCCTGGGCGATCCCACCCAGCAGGTTGATGCCACCGATGCCAGCCTTCCTCAGACCACCAGAGACGCCCGACTGAGCCCGCATCACCTGCTCGGCGTAGTTGGCGGGCAGGATGCCCCGCTCGGCCATCCAGTCCGCGCCCCGGGCCCAGCCAGAACTGACGTTCTTCCGTCCGCCGCCACCGGCCTGCTGGAACTCGATGTCCTCCAGCCGACCCCGGCGACCGATGGGGTTGAACATGTCGCCCGCGTACATGGCAGCGGAGAACATGCGCCGGTACATGGCGTTGCCGCCACCGCCGACGAAGGTCTGCTGGGCGTCGGACAGGTTCCTGCCGGGGTTCCGGCCCAGGGCGAAGCCCTGCCCGATGGAGCCCCTGCCGATGGCGGGGAGCAACGAGGTGGCGCTCAGGATCGAGAGGATCTTGGGCAGCATCGGCACCAGGGCCCCGAGCCCCAGTACGGCGGCCCCCGCCCACTTGGCCAGGTCCGGCATGTTGGACACGGCGGTACCCAGGGCCCCCAGGGTCTGGGCGATGGGGGTGATGACGTTGGCCACCTTCTCCATGGCCGGGACGAAGACCGAGCCGACCCCCTGGGCGAAGGTCTGCAGGGACTGGGTGGTCTTCTGCATGCTGTCGTAGAAGCCGTTCATGGCCTCTTCGGCGGACTTGTCGAACTTGGCTGTGCTCCCCCAGCCCTTGTCAGCCTGGTTGATGCCCTCCCGCAGACCGCCCTGAGCGACCACTGCCTGGACAGCCTTCTGGGACCGGACCCCCTCCAGACCCAGCCGCTCCAGGGTCTTGATGCCCTGGGGTCCCTGCTTGTTCAGCTCGGTGAAGATGTCGGTGATGACGTCGGCCTTGGGCATCGCCTTGAACTGCTCGACGGTGACACCCAGGATGTCGCTGTAGGCCTGCAGCTCCGGTGACCCGTACTGGATCGCCCGGTTCACATCGGACAGGATCTTGGTGTAGACGTTGCTTGCCGCCCCACCATCCGCCCCGGCCTTGGAGAAGGCCGCCGAGATGCCGGTGATCTGCTGGGCGCTCATCCCCATGGTCTTGGACAGGGGAGCGATGCTGTTGGCGAACTGCAGGGTGGCCTCGGCCCCGGCCCCGTAGTTCTGGGACAGGTTGGCCACCATCGAGGAGTACTTGTTGACGGCCCCCTGTCCGGTGCCCATAGTCCGGATGAACTGCTGCTGGCTGGAGGCCAGGGCACCGATGTTCTCCCCGGTGACCGCTGCCAGCTTGGCGTAGGACCGGGCGGTCTCCTGCGTCTTGGTGAAGGGGACGTTCAGCCGGTTCAGGTTGGTGACCAAGGCGATGGCGTCGGACCCGGTCATCCCCAGGGTCTTGCGCAGGTTGGCGACGGTGGCGTTGTAGGCGTTGGTCTTCTGACCCGTCATCACCGTCCGGGCCGACAGCTGCTCCATCTGCTGGTCCAGCCGGGCAGCGGCCAGACCGGCTGCGGTCAGGGAGGCGACATTGGCAGCGGTGATGAAGGTGAGCTTGCGGTCTGCCGACTTCCACAGCGACTGCATCTGCGCGCCAGCAGCGGCGAGGGCCTGGGTGAACCCGTTGGTGGCGGTGACCGCCTGACCCATCTGCTGTTCGTACGGTTTGACGTTGGCATCAAGTGTGACTGTGTAGTCATCAGCCTGAGCCATTCTCTGCCGCCTTCTTCCGGTCCCGGATGGCCTTCTCGTACCCCTGACGCTGCTTCTCTAGGAAGGCCGCTGAAGATGGCACCAGAATGATTGTCGTCCCTGGAAGCCGTCCTGTCTCCTCACCGGCGACGTGGCGGGCGTAGCAGCCTGGACAATGTTTCTCCACGGGGGTATACGCGAAACGGTTCTCCCGCCACTCCCAAGCCATCGTCCCGCACAGGGCGCAGCGGTCAGACTCCTCCAGCAGGTGGGCGTGCAACTTCGCCCGGTCCTCGGGTTCCCAGTCCAGCAAGGCCGAATGGGGCAGTCCCTTGTCGGCGCACCAGGACAGCTCCAGTGCGAACTTGGTGTCCTGCCTCAGCCGCGCCCGCCAAAAGGGACGTCGAACCCCCGCGAGGTGGTACCCAGCACGATGTTCAGCAGGTGACCCAGCTCACCCGGAGACCACTCCTCCGAGGTCCAGACGTCGGTCCACTCCTCCAGGTTCATCTTGGGCTCTTGGATCGAGGCGGCGAACAGGGCGGGTGGGAAGGTCTTGGAGTTGGCCCCGATGAGGTCGTCCTCCTCCTTGTTCCGCCGCTTGGGGTGAGCAGCCACCAGGTCGTCGAACACCCGCTGGTGCAGGGCCTGGATGGTCACCTCGACGATGTTGCCGTCCAGGGTGATCTTCTGCTTGTCGATCCGCCTCTTCTTCTTCAGGAACTGGTCCCGCAGTGAGACCTTGTCTTCACCGAGGGCCTCTTCACTCAGCGTGGTGTTGTCGAGCGCGATCTTCGCGGTCATGGCCCCTCTTCTGTCGACTTACCAGGGAGGCTACACAGAGTGCAACCCCGGTGCCTAGGAAAGACACCGGGGTCGGAAAGAACTGCTATGCGCCGATGAGGGCTTCCTCGTCCGGCTCCTCCGGGACAGCGGCGGTCATGGTGAAGGTGAGGACGGTGTTGTTGCCGCCCGCGCTCATGGTCCGGGAGACCACCAGGATCGGCCAGACCTCGACGGTGTCGGCAGCGATGGGGGTGGCACCAGGACCACTACCGCCGAAGCGGGAGAGGACGACGTAGCCCTTCTGCTTGCGCGGGAAGGTCTCCCAGGCGAGGTCTTCCTCGTCGTCGCGGTAGAAGTCAGCGGTGAACGAGCCCGAGACCGTACCGGCGATGGAGGTCTCGAACAGGGTGTCCAAGGACGGCGTCGGCACCGTGTTGCCGGTGGTGGCCGCCGTGACGCTGAGGGCGTAGGACGTGACGTCGATGGCCGCCGCGAGCTCCGATGTCTTCGGCGCGTGGATGTCGACGATGGTGGGGCAGAACCCGATGTAGGTGTTCTCGTTCGGGATAAGACGGGTCACTGTGCTGTTCCTTCCGTGCCGGAGGCAGCCGCCTCACTTGTTGCGGTTGTCTCGGTGGCAGACGGCTGGTCTTGCACGTCAGCCTCCGACTCCTCCTGTACCGTCCAGCCGTTGCGCTTGAACGCAGGAACCGAGGACGGCACCAGCCACGCTTCGAGGTCGCCATTGGTGACCCGAACCATGCCCCGGTGAGCATTTCCACCCTTTGCCATCTCAACGCCCCTTACGGCAGATCCGGACTGATACGAGGTCACGCTGGTTGAGCTCTGACGGTTCGACGCTGCGGTTGATGTCGATGCCTCCGATGGAGGTGGTTCGTGCGTCCATCACGCCCCAAACCACCCCTCCGAGATCGACTTCGTCCCTCACCGTCTCTGCCACGATTCTACGAGCGGTGTCTGTTTGATCCTCCAGAGAACGAGCCGAAACGGCGTAGCTGGTGAGCGCGTACGGCAGGTTCCACATCAGCCCGTAGTCCTCCAGCGAACCGTCCGAATCGCTGCTGGTGAGAGGAACCAGCACCGTGTACGGCTGGTAGTAGGAGCCGATCTGCTTGGGGTCGTCGGACCAGCCACCGTCCCAGTCTCCGTTCGGGGTGTCCACGACGACGGAGATGATCTCGGAGTTCAGCCGGGTGCACAGCCACTCGGTCAGGTAGCGCCGGTTCGGCGAGCTAGCCATGAGGCCTCTTCCCGGTCTTGATCACGTCGATCTGCAGCTGGGCCAGCCTCGGCAGCATCCGCTCCATCACCTTCTTGCTGGAGACGGTCATATACGGGTTGGGCCTGGTGCCCGGGTGCTTGACCGACTTCGCGTAGTAGGTGACCCCACCGATCTTGAACCGCAGCGTCGAGGCGTTCTTGGGCTTGATCGTGTGCGGCTTGGTGCCCTCCACCACGAACTGGTTGTACTCCACTCCGAAGGGTCCCACCCGCACCTTCATCGGCTCGTTCAGGGCCCGGATGGCGTCACGGAGCTTCCCGCTCTTGACCGGGGCCGCGTCCTTCATCTCCCTGACCATGGCCGGGCCGACCATCTTGTGCAGCCAGAACTCCACCACCACCGGAGCCAGGTCGACAGCCTTCTTCAGCCTGTCGCTGAGCTGGGTGACGGCGGCGTACTCGATCACCACGAGCTCTTGCGCGACTCGGAGATCCGCACCTGGAAGCGCCGGGAGGCTCGCAGCCCACCGCCCCGGACCACGCTGATGATGTCCAGGGAGCGACCCACCAGGTCCTCGTCGTCAGAGTCGATGACGGTGATCAGGTCGTCGTGCTCGGGCAGTGGCTGGACCCAGAAGGGGATCGCCAGGTAGGTGGAGGTGACCACGACCTCCTCCTCCCCGATCACCACCTGCTGACCGGCAGGGGCCTCCCAGATACGGGCGGGGCCCTCGTACAGCAGGTCCCCCACCGTGGACGTGTCGCGTCGGGTGACGGGGTCGTACTCGGTGCCGGGACGGGAGATCCTGACAGCGGCGCTCATCAGGTTGGTGGCTCGCTGACGGATGTGGTCACGCGGGTAGGTGCCGATCACCACCGGGATGGGCGTACCGCCCGCCTCGATCATTCCCCACCGACCCAGCGCTCTCGCCAGTCCCAGTAGGGGCCGTAGTTGATGTCAGCGACGTCGCCGTAGTCCTGCTGCCCGGCCTCGGGGTTGTCATGCATCCGGGTGCCGAAGGCAGGTGACTCGGCCCCGGGAGTGATCGCGGTGGTGTAGTCCAGCCCACCGACGTAGATGGTGCCGGGGAAGCCCGCCGCGTCCTGGCTGCGGAGCCGCTCCGCCAGCCGTAGGTACTTCTCCTGCAGCTGAGCCGCCGCCACGCTCTGGGAGTCGGCACTGATGTCGACCTCGCGGGCGAGCTTGGCCGCGATCCCCTCGGCACAGTACGAGGCCACCTGGTAGTCGCCGTACTCTCCCCAGATCGAGAGGAAGAAGTCGATCTCCTCGTCCGCCAGCAGCACCTGACCGGGGTTGGTGTCCCCAGTCAGGAGCCGTAGCGCATCCCGACGAATCGTCGCCGGGTCGACGTAGGAGAAGGTCATCTCACGCCGGAAGCTGTCCAGCAGTCGGCTGGTCGCCAGGCAGGTCGTTGTTGGGCTTGGGGTCGTTGCCCTTGCCCTGATCGTGGTCACCCTCCCAGTCCTTGGATGCCTTGTCCTTGCCCTTGGCCTTGCCCCGGGACTTGCTGGCCGGGGCATCCGGAGCCGTGTTCTCCTCGGTGGGCTCGCCGGTGTCCACCTCGGTGGGCTCAGCGGGTACCGGGTCGTCCAGCTCCTCGGGCTGCTGCTCGATGTCGGGATCCTGGACCGGCTCGGTGTCCTCGGCCTGGGCCTCCTTCTCCTTGGCCCACTCCTCCTTCAGCTCCTCGGCGTACTCCTCGCGCTCGTCCGGCTCCAGCTGCGGAGAGCTGAACACCTGGTTGTTGAAGGGGTCCATCCGGTCCAAGATCGCGGGCTCACCCTCGACGACCTCGATCTGCTTCTTGCTGTCGGTCACGGCCTGTACCTCCTCGAAGGTGTCCTGGAGATCGCCATCATCGAACTCCGGGCGCAATGGGTTGTCCTCGCTGGCGTGGTACTGCGGGGTCTCGACCAGATCCTTGAACGCCTCCTCGGCGGCCTTGGCCCGGACGTCGAGGCGGTCCTCACCATCATCCTCGCTGTCGTCGGCCACCTCCTCCGCCTCACCCTTCTTGGAGTCAGTGAACAGCTTCTCGGCGGGCAGCTCGACCGGGCGCGGGGAGATCTGGTTGACCTCCAGCTTGTGGGTCCAGTCCTCGGCGGTGGCCGGGGAGGAGGTCTTGGCAGCGAGCTTGCTCAGCTCCTCGGCGTCCACGTTGTCGATGGCTGTCTGCAGCTTCTTCGGTGGTGTCCATTCCATCTCTATCGGAGCCTCTCCTCGGGCGATGATGTCGTTCACTTCCTGATAGGTCTTCACCGCGCTGAACACGTGCGGCGGCAGGTAGGCGTAGTTCGCGTCGGGGACGTAGGCGTAGAGGAACCCTGCTGAGAGCAGCGCGTAGAGGTTGGGCGAGATGACGGCTTCCTCGGGCGCGGGCTCACCCGGCCAGGCCCAGCCCTCGGAGGTCTGGAACGGACGACCCACGATGTACTGGGTGTCCTCGGTCGGGTCCAGCTTGGTGCTCATCTCTCTCCTATCAAGCAAAAGGGACGGGGCCGTGTGGCCACCGCCCCTCAGGCTGTACTACTGCTGGACCTACACGTCAGCAGCCGTGCCGACGACGTCGGTGAGGAACAGACCGCAGTCCCGGCTGACGACCTGCATGGAGTACGTCATCTCACCCTCGATACGGTCCGAGCGGATCGAGTCCATGCGGAACCGAGCCATCCGGATGCCCTGCGCGTTGCCGCCCAGGTAGCCGTTCCAGGTGAAGGTGTACCCGGCTGCCGGGCTCATCAGAGAGGGGCTCGACGGGGTGTAGCAGAGCAGAGCGTTGTTCGGGTTGGCGATGAACTTGTTCACCGCAGCCGCGTCCTGCAGAGCCATGTCCGGGATGTCCACGCCATCGGAGTAGGTCGCGTAGGAGACCAGGATCTTCTCCACTCCGAAGAGCGTGCTGAGCAGCTCCTCGGTGACGATGCCCCGCTGGGTGTACTTGATCCGGTCGATGATCGCCGGGTGGTTCTTCAGCGCCTTCAGGCAGTTCGCGCCCATCACCAGCGTGTTCGGCTTGAAGCCGGTCTGCTGGATGAACTGCACCGTGGCGGTGGCGAAGAAGCCGACCGGGTCCGAGGTGGCGAGATCCCACCGCAAGCCCTCCGGGTTGCCCCCAGCGGTCTTCTTCAACTGCTGGTCGGTCTGCCAGACGCCGGGCCGGAAGAAGCTGGCCGCCCAGTCCAGGTCTCGCTTGATCAGCAGCTGGTTGGTCACGAACGCGGTGGCGTCGGAGTCCATCTTGAACAGTGAGTCCGCGTTGGCCCTCAGCTGGTCGTCGATGTCCTTGTGGACGCCGTACACGTGCGCGAAGTAGCTGTCCGTGCCGACGTTCCAGCCGGTACCCGGAGTCTCGGTGCTCGGGGCCCGACGCTGCACGTCGGTCCGTCGCCAGTCGCTCTTGGAGTACTTCCAGTAGAGATCCGACTGCTTGGCGACAGGGACCTTGGGGAACACCTTGTCCGCGATGAAGTTCTTCGCGGACTGGATGTAAGCGACGCTGACGTTGGTCAGCGGCTGGTTGATGTGCAGATCATGCTGCGTGGGGCTCGGCATCAGTCACTCCTCTCTCAGTTGCACCGGAGCAGGACGGATGTCAGCTCATTGGCGACAGTGGCAGCTTCGACCGAGATACCGATGCCTGCGCCAGCACCGGCAGCAATGGCTCGTCCGGTGGCGTCGGTGTCGATCTTGACTCCTGCCGCGAAGGGACCACCGGCCAGCACCCGGGAGACTCCCCGGATGGAGACCGTGGCTGCTTCACCGGCAACCTGCGGCTTGCTCTGGCAGACCCCGACCACCAGGTCGGCTGCCGCCGTCGCCAGACCACACTGCTTCGCGCCAGTGATCTTCACGAACCGGTACTGAGCCTTCCCGAAGTGCGGGCTCGCCGAACCAGGTGTACCGGCGACGCCGGTGTACCCCGCGAGGCTGGCATCAGCTGTGAGCGTGATGTTCCTGATGGCTTCGTCGTACGCCATGGTGCTCTACCCTCCTTCAGGGGTCAGAACTGGTAACGCGGTGCGCTGTTGTAGCCACCGGTCTCGTTGAGGTACTGCGAGTAGAGCGACGGGTCTGCCTCGAAGGCCTTGGCGATCTGGGCCTCCGTAGTGGTGTCCGCGTCCTTGGAGATGCCCTGGTTCGCATGCTCCTCGATGACCGCCATCACGTCGGAGTTGAAACCCCCACCCGAGGAGCCGATCTCGGCCAGCGCCGAGTCACTGGCTGCCGACAGGCACTTCTGCAGGGTCACGATGCTGGACTCGTCCAGGTTGTCCGCGCAGTCCATCAGAGCTGCCGCGAGCTGATCCTCGCCCACCGGGAGACCGGAGTAGGACTTGGCGATCTCCATGTACTCGGCCTCGCGGCGGATCTCCCGCTCGGTCTCGACGTCGGACTGCGCCTTGTGGACCAGGCTCTCCAGGTGCGAGATGTACCCGGCAGCCTTGCTGATCACCTCGTCGCGGTCCTCGTCGGTGATGGCCTTGGAGAGCTGCCACCGCACGTCCTGCTCGAAGTTCGGCTCCTGCTGCCCGGTTCGCCGGGCGGGGAAGCTCTTGCCGACCAGTGCAGGCTCCGGCTCGACTTCCTCGTACTCCTCGTCCAGTTCCTGCTCGGTGTAGACGAACCCCTGACCGTCTTCGTCGAAGACGACATCGCCTTCCGCGAGTGCGTTGACGTCGACGGGGTTCCCATCCTGGTCGGTGTATCCCATGGCTTCCTCCTGTTCGACGCCGTCATCAGACTTGGCGATGGCGACCCGCGAGTGCTGGTTCGCGCCCTTGTAGACGAGGCTCACCTCGTCGAAGATCATGTCGCTCAATCTGTTCGGCATTTCGTTCCTATTATGTCGAGGGTGGCAACGATGGTGTCTCAGTAGTACTGGGGCCGATAGGCCGGTGCGTAGGTCTTCCCACGCCTGCTTCTCTCCGAGTTGGCGAGCTTCCCGGCAGCCACCAGAGCCCCTCCGCCACCCAGCGTGAGCAGGGCGGCCTTGCCACCTTTGGCGTTCCGGATCCCCTTGGCCCGGTTGATCGCCGTCTTGGTCTTCAACTTCCCTGTCCGACCGTGCTGGCGGTAGGCCTCCTTGCCCGGTCCCACGGCAGCAGCCAAGGACCCAGCTCCGCCGACACCGAGCACACCGGCACCGATCTTGTTCTGCCTGTGCCGCTCCGCCTCCGGGTCGTAGGCCTTGTGAACCGTCGCGTCCAGCCGGTTGACCTTGTTCTTCAGCGCGTTGTACTCCGCCTGCTTGTGCTTGTTCTTCTTGCCCTCCTGGTGCTGGATGGCGGCGTAGTTGTAGCCACCGATCCCGCCGATCCCGGCAGAGGTGGTCAGGATCGGGGTCTCCTTGCCCTTCAGACCTGACCTGATCTTCTTCAGCCGACCCGCCACCTGAGGAGACTTGGTGCCGAGGTGCTTGATGGCCTGCTTGCCCGCGCCCGAGCGCAGACCCATCACACCCAGAGCACCGAGGCCCATGGTGGAGGTGGCGATGGAGGTGGCACCGCTGATGTTCTTACGACGCTGCAGCTGCTTGTCGGACCATTCCTTCTTCTCGATGGACTCCAGCGTGATGAGGCTAGGCATCAGCCGGGACCCGTCGTCCCGAACCGTGCACCGAGAAACCGGCCAGCTTGCCGTCCTTCGCCTCGGCCCAGGTGTGGTCATCGTTCACCTTGAAGCCGACCCACCAGCCCTCCGGCGTCTCGTCCGGGAGGCCCATGGCGACCTTCTTCTCCGGCGTGACCACGAAGCTCTCGATCATGTCGCTGACGTGGATCGGCCCGGCGTCGCCCTTCTGATGCATCTTGCCGCCGACCCGCGACTTCTTGACGAACTCGTACGCGGCCTTCTCGATCTCCTCCAGTGGGATCACGTCACCCTGGAGATCGACCACGTCGATGCCTCCCGACTTGGTCACACTGGCCCAGCCGAAGACCTGACGCTTGTCGGTGTCGACCTTGCTGATCTCGGTGTAGATGTCGAACTCCGTCTTGCCGAACTCCTTCGGCGGCTTCTTCGGAGCGGTCTTCTTCCCCTCCTGGCGCGCTAGCACCTGGTTGGTGACCGCGTCACCGGCGAGGTTGCCCACCTGCAGAGCGGCTCCACCCCCCGCCAGACCGAGAGCCACCTTCGGGTTCTTCAAGGTCTTCAGGGCCCCGTGCCCGGCTCGGGCCAGACCACCCTTCACCCCGCCATCAGCCTGACCGATCCGCTTCAGTCGCTTCTGCATGCTGGGGCCCTTCGGCTCCGGCAGACCTTTCGCCTTGCGGTAGGCGGGTCCGATCTCAGCGATGGCACCTGGGGTGGCAGCCAGGCCAGCGCCGAGACCGACCACGTTGGAGACCTGGGCCACCCGCTTGGCGGTGTCCGGCTTCTCTTCCTGCTTCTTCTTGCCGAACTCGACCAGTGCCTTGGCTACTTCCTCGCCCCGGTCGCCGTAGAGCAGGTCGACGATGGTGGCACCAGCCTCGCTGTGCTCCTGCAGTGCCTTGACCACGTCCATGGGTTCATTCTCCTTTGGCCGTCTACTCGGGCTCGTCGTCGTCAACCCAGTCGAACGGGTCGATGAGGTAGGTGTCCGATCCGATCTGCGCATCCGTATCCGGGTCAGTCACAGGATCAGTCAGACCGAAGTTGCGATGTGGCCCGCTCACGTTCCAGTCAGGGTCCGCAGTCGGACCTGTCCTGTTCATCGACTCCCTGCTGAATCCAGGGTTGGAGTCCACCCTGGGTATCTTCACGACCGCTGGCATCAGCGATTCGAGCAGATCAGGTATCGGAAGACCATCGACCTTGACCTTGTCGTACAGCTCCTCTGCCGCCAACTGGTGGTCCTTGCGGTCGTAGTTGGTGGTGGTGCTGATCGTGGCGTCCCTGGCGGTCCAGTCTCTGAGGTCCTCATCGTGCTCCAGGGCCAGCTGCTTGCCTCTGGTCCATTCGATCAGCTCACGAACCGCCTGCTCGTCGGCGTAGTGCTTCCTGCCCCCCTGGGAGTAGACGAGCTTGGTGTCGTTCGTGGCGAACTCGTTCTGGATGCTTTCTTCGTACTTTTCCGCCAGTGCGTCCTCTAGTCTCACCTTCAACTGGTTGATGTCCGGCCCCGCGTCAAGATCACTGACCGTGACCTCGGCGGCATTCGGCTCCATGTCTGCTGGCATCACCGCGTAGAGCTCGTGACCCCGGTCGAAGGCGATGATGCCTGGCTTGGCCGCCCGCAGGTCTTCCTGCGCGTGCTGGCGCTCCTGTGGACGCGGGGCCACCGGCTGCGGGGTCGCCTGGGACGGGGTGTAGGTGGCGTGCGAGAACGGCGTCTTGTGGGGCGGGAAGGAGAGCCGCTCGGCAGGTTGCGGTGGAAAGGCGAGACGCTCGACTGGCGGTGTCGAAGGGAATGACAGTCGCTCTACCGGTGGTGGTTGTTCTGGCTGAGCTGACGGGAAGGAGAGGCGTCCAGCCGGGAGTGACGACGGTCCAAAGGAGAGACGACCACTTGGTCGTCCGAACGAGAGTCGATCTGGCTGTTGTGGAGGTGGTGGAGGTGGAGGAGGTTCTGGCTGCTCCGGGTCATCCACCGGTTGTGGTGCAAGAGCAGGCTGAGGCACCGCGTCCTGGCTGCTCGGTCCCTTGACCCACTGACCCTCCTCATCACGCTTCTGGTGCCGGGCCCAGGGGTGTCCTTCGTAGGCCTTCTTGACCGGTTGCTTGCGGAGCTGACCCAGCAGGATCCGACGCATGCTGGCCCGCAGCTTGACCTCGCACCGGCAGTTGACGTGCAACGGCGGGGTCAGCGTCTTGCCCAGGTCGGTCTCAAACTTCTCGGTCACCTTGATCTTGACGCCGTCCAGCGGACCACAGGAGGGACAGACCCGCTCATCGTCGGCGGTCTGCCAGACCTTGGTGGCGGACCCGGTGATGATCCCCTCGCCCATCGCCCACAGCCAGGCCGCCTCCTTGGCCTGCTCCCGAGCGTTCCAGGCCTCATGCGCCCCGATAGTGCGGGCTCGGTCCTTGATTCCCTTGGACGCGATCAGGGAGGCACGCTTCTCCTTGACCGAGCCGATCCGCTTGACGTTGGTGTAGGCCTTCTCCTCCTCGGCGGTCCACACGTTCACCAGCGTGTTCATGGCCCGGGGTCCGACTCCGAAGGCGCTGGCGGTCTGCCGCAGAGCACGCCGGTGGTCGACCTTGCGGTTGACCAGGGCCCGGAAGCCGCTCAGCATGGCGTCGCTGCTGACGGTGTGGATGTAGGTCCCCAGGCTCTGGCTGTAGCCGTTGGCCATCTGCTCCAGCACTTCGGTGGGCAGGGTCACCCCGGACTGCTTCACACCGGCCAGGTAGCCCGCGTACATCAGCGGCGAGGACATCTTGACCCAGCTGGACTGAAAGCTGGCGAAGGCGTCTTCGAGTCCGAGGAGCAGGGCCTGCTCCATCAGCAGCGGAGTCGGTGCGTCGATCTTCTCCATCCGTCGCTGCATGATCCAGCGGTAGACCATGAAAGCCGCCGAGAGCGCGCGACCGACCGACGCCGTCCCGACCACTCGGCGGGCGGAGATCGCCTCGACCGCGATGGCCTCTTCCGGACTGAGGAACGAGCGGGCAAGCAGGCCTTCCGGATCCGGAACGGCCATCGGCTATGCGCTCCTACGGCGGAAGGGGTAGACGTTGGTGTTACCAGGCGGTGGGTAGACGTTGGAACCAGCGCCAGGCGGCAGGGTGGACGGCGGGACAGGTGGCGGTGAGGAAGGAGGCGGCCCGCCAGCGAACGGGCTGTTGTTCTGGTTCCTGTTCTCCAGAGTGTGCTTGCGGAAGGCGAGCAGCCGTAGCAGGTCCGCCTCCTTCTCCTTCAGCTTGGCTCGCTCCACCGGGCTGGTCTCGGCCTTGGCCTGGTCCTGTGCCAGCAGGGCAGCCTGCTTGACCTGAGCGTCGGACATGTTCCGGGTGAGCTCTCCTTCCCCTCGGACGAAGCCTCCACCTAGTGGGCGGGTCTCGGTGATGTAGCCCCGCTGGAGCAAGATCCTGCGGTCCTCGTCACTGAAGGGCTGAGGTGCGGACGGGTTATCCCTCCCGGCCTTCACCGCCTGCTTGACTGCCTCCACGTTGTCCACGATCCGAGGAGCTGCACCCGCCACCGCCTGGCTCTGGGGCATAGCCGAGATCCTGCCGACAGCAGTCTTGATTGCAGCCTGGTTCTGGTCGGCGAACGCCTTCTGATCCGGGGCATTGCGGAGATCGTCCAGGATCTTCAGCTCAGGCGGGATGTCCGGGATGGGATCGGTTGGCAGGGGCAGCTGATCTGCCCAGAACTTCGCTGCCTGGTAGACGGAGTCGTCCCGCTCAATCTCGGCAGTCCGCACCCGGCCTTGGTTGCGACCACGCTCGGCGTGCTCCTCCGGCGAGCCTGCGGCCTGCGTCCGACCACCCACGGCAGTGACCGGCGCCGCCTGACCAGGCTGGTCCGGAGCAGACACAGTCCCGGGAGTCGTGGCGGGAGTCTCGCGGTCCCCCTGTGGAGCCTCGGTCTTCATGTGCTGCCGCACGCCCCAGTTCTGGTAGTGCAGGTTCTCCGCCGACCGCTTGGTCTTTCCTTCTCCCTCGATCCCCGCCCCGAAGTAACCGGCCTGGGCTGCCTCG
>Ga0190275_10000930_pt1 | contig 22905 bp, 21 predicted proteins | sample Popmic550T_FD_133745 | JGI IMG/M metagenome (GOLD analysis project Ga0190275, IMG submission 133745) | Populus adjacent soil microbial communities from riparian zone of Yellowstone River, Montana, USA - 550 T | ecosystem: Environmental > Terrestrial > Soil > Riparian zone > Trees stand | place...
GCAGCATCCCGATGATCGAGGCAGCGGGACCGATCGCGTTCAGGAAATACCCGACCAGTCCGATCAGGATCAGCACGATCACGCCGATGATCCACACCGGTGCCGTCCGGCCGGCCCGCGGCTTCACCGGAACGGCGGCGGGCGACGTCGGCGCGGGCGCGATTCCGGCACCCTGCGCCATGCGCGGCTGCGCGAGCGCCGATGCGAAGTCGGGAGGCGTGAGGGAGGGGCGGGTCGACCGGTTCGGGGCATCGGGCTGCCCCGGCTCATACGTCATGCGCACAGCCTAAGGGTGCAGGCGAGGCGCCGCGCAGGGCATGGCAGCCCGGTAGCGTGGAACAATGCGCTTCGCCCACGTGTCCCTGCCGGGGTTCGAAGAGCCTCGCCTCGCCGTGGTGCAGGACGACACCGCGCTCCTCGTGGAGCACTTGTTCCCCGGAGCGCCCCGATTCCTCGAGCAGCTGATCGCCGGCGGCGATGAACTGCTCGATCGGGTGCGCGAGACCGCAGCGGGGCCGGGGCCGCGGCATCCCCTGGGCGACGTGACCTACGCGTCGGCCCTGCTCACTCCTCCCGTCATCCTCGCGATCGGCCTGAATTACGCGGCGCACTCGAGCGAGCTGGGCCTGAAGACCGACTCCACCCCGACAGTGTTCGTGCTGTGGCCGAACTCCCTGACGGGCCACGACGCCACCACGACGTGGCCGCGCTCGCTCAGCGAGTCGGTCGACTACGAGGCAGAGCTCGGCGTGATCATCGGCACGCCCGCGAAGGACGTCTCCCCCGAGGACGCGCTCTCCCACGTATGGGGCTACACCGTGGTCAACGACATCACTGCGCGCGACATCCAGTATTCCGAGGCCCAGTGGTCACGCTGCAAGTCGTTCGACGGGTTCACACCGACGGGCCCGTTCGTGGTCACCGCCGACGAGATCGCCGACCCTCAGGACCTGCACATCTGGACGGTGCTGGACGGCCGCACCCTGCAGGACGCCTCGACCAGCCAGATGGTGCGGCCGGTCGCCACGCTCATCTCGCATCTGTCGAAGTCGGCCACCCTGCTGCCCGGCACCCTCATCTCCACCGGCAGCCCGGGGGGCGCAGGCTACTCCCGCGACCCGCAGGTGTTCCTGCGGGACCGCTCGACGGTGACGGTCGGCATCGACGGCATCGGCGCCTTGACCACGCACTGCCGAATCCTGGGCTGAGTAAATGACGGACGCCCGCCACATCTCGTGGCGGGCGCTCGTCGTGACGGATTCTCAGCGACTGATGGTGGCGCAGTCGATATCGACACCCTGAACGGTCACCGTCCCCGAGAAGTCGACTGCCTGGCACGCTTGGAAGGCCTCGTTCGCGAACCCGGCGGCGGCGGCGAACGCGGTGAATGCGACGATCGCGACGATGATCCCGATGACGAACAAGACGGCGCCGACGATGATGGCCGCGACGGCCCACCCGTTCTTGTAACCCGCCTTACGACTCTGGACGAGCGCGACGATGCCGAGGATCAACCCGACGACATTGAAGAAGATCGCCACGATCAGGGCGACGATCCCGAGCGTCTTGCCGGGAATCGTGGAACTGGCCGGCGCGCCGTACGGTGCGGGCGGAGCCGATGAGTACGCGGGCTGTGCGGCGGGCGGAGGCGCCGCGTTGTACGACGGCGGAGGCGTCTGGCCATCGTTCGTCGGCGGCGGAGGAACGTCGGGGTTCTGCGGATCAGACATGCGAGGTCCTTTCGAATGGATACTGCCCTCGAACGCTAGCGGTCAGCCTGCCGGTCGGCAACGAGGCACGCGCATCGCTCAGGCGTCGCGCAGTCCGTCATCGTCGAGGCGCACGACCGGGATGGCGGCGGTGGCGGTCTCCAGGCCGGAGAGTCGTGCGGGTGAGAGCTGCTTCATGCATTCGTCGCGGGACATGAGTCCGGCTTCGACTACGAGGTCGGCGACGTTGCGTCCGGTCAGCAGGGCGGTCTTGGCCAGGGCCGCGGCAGCGGCGTAGCCGATGAACGGCGTGAGCGCCGTGATGACACCGACGGATGCCCCCACCATCGCGCCGAGCCGCTCGGTGTTGGCGGTGATCCCGTCCACGCAGTTGACCCGCAGGGTGTACATCCCGCGGCGCATCCAGGTGATCGACTGGAACAGCGAGTGCGCGATCACCGGCTCGAACGCGTTCAGCTGCAGCTGACCCGCCTCCACGGCCATCGTCACCGTCATGTCCGCCCCCACCACGGCGAACGCGACCTGGTTGACGACCTCGGGGATCACCGGGTTGACCTTGCCCGGCATGATGGACGACCCCGCCTGGCGCGCCGGCAGGTTGATCTCCCCGAATCCCGCCTGCGGACCCGAGGAGAGCAGCCGCAGGTCGTTGCAGATCTTCGACAGCTTGATCGCGTTGCGCTTCAGCGTCGAGGAGAACGACATGAACGCACCGGTGTCGCTGGTCGATTCCACCAGGTCGGTCGCGGTCTCCAGATCCAGTCCGCTGATCTCGCGCAGGTGACGCAGCACCGCCCTGCCGTACTCCGGATGGGTGGTGATCCCGGTGCCGATCGCGGTTGCGCCCATGTTGATCTCGCACAGCAGGTACGCGTTCTCCTTCAACCGGCTGTGATCCTCACCCAGAGTGGTCGCGAACCCGTTGAACTCCTGCCCGAGCGTCATCGGCACCGCATCCTGCAGCTGCGTCCGCCCCACCTTGAGGATGTCGTGGAATTCCACCGCCTTGGCCAGGAAGGCCCGCCGCAACAGGTCCAGCTCATCCAGCAGGGTCAGCAGGTCCAACCCCAACCCCACCTTGATCGCCGTCGGATACACGTCGTTCGTGGACTGGGAGCGGTTGGTGTCATCGATCGGCGACAGGAACCCGTAATCGCCCTTCTCCCGCCCGGCGAGCTCCAGGGCGACATTGGTGATCACCTCGTTCGCGTTCATGTTCGTCGACGTGCCCGCGCCGCCCTGGATCACCCCCACCACGAACTGATCGTGGTACCGGCCGTCGATCACCAACTGCGACGCCCGATCGATCAGATCAGCCTTCTCCGCATCCAGCGCACCGATATCCCGGTTGGCGCGCGCCGAGGCCTGCTTGACCATCGCCAGCCCGCGGACCAGGTCCTTATAGACCGAGATCGGCCGCTTCGAGACCGGGAAGTTCTCCAACGCCCGCGCGGTGTGGATGCCCCAGTAGGCATCCGCGGGGATCTCCAGAGAACCCAGGGAGTCGGTCTCGGTTCGGGTGCGCGTCATTGCGTCGACAGCCATGTGTATGTCCTCGTGGGTCGGTCACGGCGATGTGATGGGATGTTTCGAGGTTACCCGCGCGATCTCCGGCACCGCCCGTACAGCGCGGCCAACCAAGGGGTGCGCGGTGTACGCGGCGGCGATCTGCTCAGCGCCCGGGCTTTCGGGAGAACGCCTCGAGCCGCTCCGCCGGTGTCAAAGCCGCCATCCGCTCGGCCCATCTCGCCGAGAAGTACTCTCCGGTCTTCGCCTCCACCACCGGAACGACCGCGTGGGTGATGGTCTCGTCGTACACATGCACGAGGTGGAACGACTGCCCGGCATCCATCCCATTGACCTCTACCGCCGGCCGCGCAAGATTCATCGTGTAGCAGGTTGCGGCCGCGACGCTCACGGGGATGCCCGCGAACGTGCCGCTCGTGGAGTAGTGCAGGTGGCCAGCGAGGATCGCGCGCACTTCGCTGCCCGCGAGAACCTCAGCGAGACGACCCTGATCGCGCAGCTCGAGGATGTCGAACAGCGGCACGTGGGACGGAAGCGGGGGGTGGTGCATCGCGAGGATCGTTCCGAGCGGCGACGGCGTCGCGAGCACCTCCCGAAGCCACGCGAGCTGGGCGTCGTCGAGGTCACCGTGGTGCCAGCCGGGCACGGTCGTATCGAGCGCCACCAGGCGCAGTCCGCCGAGGTCCCACACGCCGGTGACCGGCTCCTCGCTCGGTGCCACATCGAGCAGATCACGGCGCAGCGCGGGCCTCTCGTCGTGATTGCCGGCGACCCAGATCACCGGTGACCCGAGTCGCTTCGCGACAGGCTCGATCATCGCGCGAAGCGACCGGTAGGCATCCGGCTCACCGAGGTCGGTGAGGTCGCCGGTGAACACGATCGCGTCGGGTCGGATGCCGAGGCCCTCGACCGCTGCGAGCGTGCGACGCAGATTCGCCGCGGTGTTGTACTGCCCGCCGAGCGGCACATTGCCCGCGAGCAGGTGCGTGTCGCTGAGGTGCAGGATCGTGCGGCGCGCAGGCGGATACTGACCGAACTGCACAGATGACGCCGTGCCCTCGCGACGGAAGTCTCCGGGCGTCCCGTTGACGGCGTCTGAAGGGGGCGTCGGGACCATGCTGCGAGTCTATTCGCGGGCCACGACCGAGCCGTCGTTGCAGGCCGGATCATACGGTCGGCCCTCGAAGACGGCGAGCCCCGCAGTGCCACCGGGCAGCCAGCGAAGGCGCCTCCCAGATCGCCGCTCCCGCCGCCGGGCGATTCTGACCTTCGGCGAGTTCGACGACAAGACGGACGCCGCCCTCGTGGAGGAGGCGCGCGCGGTCTTCGACACCATCACGTTCGTCTCCGAATGAGGGTGCCGGTCGAGCACCCACGACGGATGCCGGCCCCGTGCCGGCATCCGTCGTCAGTGATTGAAGATGATGAGCAGGAGGCCGCCGAGCACGGCGAGCGCCGCCATCCCGAACGACAGGTAAGCGCCCACGGCGGCGACCTGGCGCTGGCCGGCTGTCAGCGGGCTCTTCCGTGCTGCCTTCGCAGCCGCCTTCGCCGCGCGCTGGGCGTCTTTGACCGTGATGACGGTGATGGCGTCCGTGAACTCGGCGGGGCCGACCACCGGTACCCGGCCGGCCCGGACGAGCAGGCGAAGGCCGAGGGAGTAGAAGCCGACGACGAGGACCGCCGCGAGCAGGGCGGCGAGGAAGACCTGGATGAATGCGAACCAGTCGATCGACAGGCTCATTTCGACGCCTCCTTCTCGCGACGGGCCTCGGCTCGCAGTGCGGCACGCTGGCGCCGTGTCGGCGGCGGATTGCGCGTGACCTTCACGGCGGTTCCCGACTCCGCCACTTCGCTCATCGCGTTGGCGGCGGTCACCGCGTTGCGACGCGACAGCAGGAAGATCGTGAGGATGACGACGACCGCGAAGATCGCGTCGATCACAATGCCCCAGCCTCCGAGCCAGGCGACCACGAGCGCCATGATCCCGCCCACGGCGCCGGCGGCCGGCAGTGTGAAGAGCCACCCGATCATGATGCGACCCGCGGTGCGCCACCTCACGGATGACCCGCGTCGGCCGAGCCCCGACCCGATGACGGAACCGGAGGCGACCTGCGTCGTCGACAGCGCGAAGCCGAGTGCGCTGGAGGCGAGAATGGTGGCGGCCGTGGACGACTCGGCGCTGAAGCCCTGGGCGGGCTTCACGTCGGTGAGCCCCTTGCCGAGCGTGCGGATGATGCGCCAGCCGCCCATGTACGTGCCCAGGGCGATGGTGATCGCGCACGCGAGGATCACCCAGGTCTGCGGGTCGGCGTCGGCGCTGCTCTGCCATCCGGCGATGATCAGAGTGAGGGTGATGACACCCATCGTCTTCTGGGCGTCGTTCGTGCCGTGGGCCAGCGCCACCAGAGAAGACGTGAAGATCTGGCCCCATCGGAACCCGTCTCTGCCATCGGGCTTCGCATCGTAGCGACGGGTCATCGCGTAGGCCAGGCGAGTGGCCAGGAACGCGATGATCCCCGCCGTGAGCGGCGCGAGGATCGCGGGGAGGATCACCTTGCTGAGCACGACGCCGTAGTCGATCGCCATCCAGCCGGCACCGACGATCGTCGCGCCGATGAGGCCGCCGAACAGCGCGTGCGACGAACTCGAGGGCAGGCCCAGGAGCCACGTGAACATGTTCCACGTGATCGCGCCGATCAGCCCGGCGAAGATCAGCGGCAGAAAGGCATTCGGGTCGATCTGGTCCTCGCGGATGATGCCGCTCGAGATGGTCTTGGCGACCTCGGTGGACAGGAACGCTCCGACGAGGTTGAGGATCGCCGCCAGGAGCACAGCGACCTTGGGCTTGAGCGCACCGGTCGCGATCGGCGTCGCCATCGCATTGGCCGTGTCGTGGAAGCCGTTCGTGAAGTCGAAGAACAGTGCCAGGACGATGATCATCACGACGATCAGGGTTGCGGTTTCCACCGATTGCTTTCCGTTGATGGTGAAAGAAATGTGGTGCCGACGTGATCGGCGGTGCGAACGAAGAGTTCACCGTTTGTTCTGGAACCGGCAACCGGCCAGAAGAATCCTTACACCGCCCCTGCGTCCGGTCAACTCAGCGAACGGTCAGGTCCGCGCAGCTCATGCCCCAGAGGTGACGCGAGCGCGCTTGCCGGGGTGTTGAATGAGCGCACGTGCCTCACCTCGCCGAGGCAGAAGTCGGGTGGCAGATGAAGAAGTGGTTCGTCGTTCTGATCCTGGGCGCGGCCCAGTTCGTCATGGTCCTGGACAGCACGGTGATGAACGTGTCGATCTCGGCCGTCGTGGCCGATCTCGACAGCAGTGTCACCGCGATGCAGAGCGCGATCACCTTCTACACGCTGACGATGGCGGCCACCATGCTGCTGGGCGCGAAGCTCGGCGACATCTGGGGCCGCCGACGCGCGTTGGTGATCGGCTCGATCGTGTACGCGATCGGCTCCTTGATGACCGCGTTCAGCCCGAACATGGTGGTGCTCTTCCTCGGCTGGTCGATCATCGAGGGTCTCGGCGCCGTTCTCGTGATCCCGGCCATCGCAGCACTCCTCGCAGACAACTACGAAGGCCGTGATCGCGTCACCGCCTTTGCGGCGATCGGCGCCGTCTCCGGCGCGGGCGTGGCGGCCGGCCCGCTCATCGGCAGATTCATGACCACGTACTTCAGCTGGCGCTACGTCTTCGTCGGCGAGGTGGTGATCCTGGTCTTCGTCGTGCTCTTCGCGCGAAGGATCGCCGAGAAGTCGCAGCGTCAGAACATCCGCATCGACGTGTTGAGTGTCCTGCTGTCGGCGCTCGGCCTCGTAGGTGTGGTGTTCGGGATGCTGCAGAGCAAGGTGTGGGGCTGGATCGTGCCGCTGCACTCCCCCGAGATCAACGGCGTTGAGATCGCGCCCCTGGGAATCTCGCTCACCGCGTGGTTCATCGTGCTCGGCATCGTCCTCCTGGTGCTGTTCTTCGCGCGGCAGCGGAGCCTCGTCGCCCGAGGACGCGATCCCCTGCTCCATGCCGACCTGCTCTCGATCCGGCAGCTGCGCAGCGGCCTGAGCGTGCTGGGCGGCCAGTACGCGATCATCGCGGGCCTCTTCTTCATGGTTCCCGTCTATCTGCAGATGACGCTCGGCTTCGACGCGCTCCAGACCGGCTGGCGCATCTTCCCGCTGTCGATCTCCCTCATCCTCTTCTCGATCTTCGGCACCCGCCTCTCGACGCGCTGGTCTCCGCGCCGCGTGGTGCGCGTCGGGCAGTGGATCCTCGTCGCGAGCGCGATCCTCCTGCTGACGGCGATCGATCCCGAACTGTCGAGCCCGGCTTTCGGAATCGGGATGTTCTGTGCCGGAGCGGGCCTCGGGCTGCTCGCCTCGCAGCTGGGCAACGTCAACATGTCGTCGGTGACAGCCAAAGACACCAGCGAAGTGGGCGGCCTGCAGGGTGTCTTCCAGAACCTGGGCTCGTCACTGGGCACCGCCCTCATCGGCTCGATCCTGATCGGTGCCCTCGCGTCGTCGTTCGCGAGCGGCGTCGCGCAGAGCACGCTTCCCGCCGAGACGCAGGCCATCATCAACGAGCGAACCGAGGGCGGCGTCGGGATCATCCCGGCATCCACCGTGCAGAAGATCGCGACGGACTCGGGTCTGACCGCCGATGAGGCCGCGACGCTCGAGGCGATCTACATCGACTCGCAGCTCTCGTCGCTGCGCATCGCGTTCTTCGGTCTCATCCTGCTCGCCCTGGTGTCGCTGCTGGTCTCGCGCGGCATCCCGAACGAGGTCCCGCTGCCGCGGGCGAAGCCCGCACGCGCCGCCGGTCCGAAGCCTTCGGGTCCCGGCGGCGCGCACGGGCACGTCGGCTAGCGTGGGACGGTGACCACCGACGCCGCACCCGCCATCCCTCCCGTCGCCGCACGCAACCCCATCGTGCGAAGCCATCACGGCGATGACGTGGAAGACGCATACGAGTGGTTCCGCGCGAAGGAGGACGCCGCGGTCATCGCGCACCTCGAGGCGGAGAACGCCTACACGGCGGAGCGCACGGCGCACCTCGCGACTCTTCAAGACACGATCTTCGGCGAGATCAAGGGTCGCACGCAGGAGAGCGACCTCTCGGTTCCCACGCGCCGCGGCGACTGGTGGTACTACGGCCGCACGGTGGAAGGCAGCCAGTACGGCATCCAGTGCCGCGCCCCGCTCGCCTCGGCCGACGACTGGACCCCGCCGGCGCTCTCGCCCGACGTCGCGGTCGAGGGCGAGCAGATCCTGCTCGACGGCAATGTCGAGGCCGCGGGGCACGACTTCTTCTCGCTCGGCAGCTTCGAGGTGACCACCGACGGAGCCCGGATGCTGTACGGAGTCGACATCGCCGGCGACGAGCGCTACACGGTACGGGTGCGCGACCTCGCGACCGGCGCGCAGCTGCCGGACGAGATCCCCGGAACGTTCGCCGGGGCGACCTTCTCCCCCGACGGTCGCTTCATCGTCTACACGACCGTCGACGATGCGTGGCGGCCCGACACCGTGTGGCTGCACGAGCTCGGAACCCCCATCGAGGACGACGTGAAGCTCTTCCACGAGCCCGACGAGCGGTTCTGGCTCGGCGCGGGCTTCACCCGCAGCGACCGCTACCTCGTGATCGGCATGGGCTCGTCGATCACCTCGGAGGAATGGCTCGTGGATGCCGCCGACCTCCGCTCCGAACCGCGTCTGGTCTGGCCCCGCTCCGAGGGTGTCGAGTACGACTCGTCCCACGCGGTGATCGACGGCGAGGACGTCCTGTTCATCCTGCACAACGACGGTGCCCTGGACTTCGAGCTCGTCCGGGTCACGGCATCCGACCCCACCGGACCGCGTGAGGTCGTGGTGCCGCATCGCCCCGGCGAGCGGCTGCTCGGCGTTTCGACCTTCCGCGACTGGGGCGTGCTCGGATACCGGCGCGGAGGCCTCGCACGGCTCGGGATGCTGGACTACACCGACGGCTCGGTCAGCGAGCTGGAATTCGACGAGCCGCTGTACTCGGTCGGCTCCGGCGGCAACCCCGAGTGGGCTCCGCCGCTGATCCGCCTCGGCTACGGCTCTTTCGTCACCCCCGGCACCGTGTTCGACTATGAGGTCGCGACGGGTGAGCTGCTGCTGCGCAAGCGCCAGCCGGTGCTCGGCGGCTACGAGCCGGCCGACTACGCCCAGTCGCGTGTGTGGGCGACCGCTCAGGACGGCACGCAGATACCGATCTCACTCGTCTGGAAGCGGTCGTTCGGCGACGCCGGCGCCGCGCCGCGGCCGCTGCACCTGTACGGCTACGGGTCTTACGAGCACTCGATCGAACCAGGCTTCTCGGTCCCGCGGCTATCGGAGCTCGACCGTGGCGTGATCTTCGCCGTCGCCCACGTGCGCGGCGGCGGCGAGATGGGCCGGCAGTGGTACGAGGACGGGAAGCTGCTTCACAAGCGCAACACCTTCACCGACTTCGTCGACAGCGCGCGGCACCTGATCGACGCCGGGTACACCACGGCCGACCGGCTCGTGGCCGAAGGCGGCTCAGCCGGGGGCCTCCTCATGGGCGCCGTGGCCAACCTCGCGCCCGAGCTGTTCGCCGGCATGCTGGCGGACGTGCCGTTCGTCGACGCGCTCACCTCGATCCTCGATCCGTCCCTCCCGCTCACGGTGATCGAGTGGGACGAGTGGGGCGATCCGCTGCACAACGCCGACGTCTACGCGTACATGAAGTCATACTCGCCCTATGAGAACGTGCGGACGGATGCCGCGTACCCCCGCATCCTCGCCGTCACCTCGCTCAACGACACCCGGGTGCTGTACGTCGAGCCCGCGAAGTGGGTCGCGCGGCTGCGGGAGGTCGGTGCGGACGCGCTCCTGAAGTGCGAGATGGTCGCCGGTCACGGCGGCGTGAGCGGCCGCTACAACGCCTGGCAGGAGCGGGCGTTCGAGCTGGCCTGGCTTCTGGACGTCCTAGGCGCCGCCGACGCCTGAGCTGCGGCATCCGCTCAGTCCGCTGCTTGCGCCGAGACAGGCACTCTCGCCGAAACAAGGGCGCTCGGCGCCATGCCTCGACGGAATCCCCCGTCTCGACGGCTTCAGAATGAGCGTGGATTCGTCGCCAGCGTGGCGAGGCCGCGCCGGTCAGGAGACCGACCGGGCGAGAGTCCGGCCGCGCGCAGGGCACGATCGAGCGGACGAGCGGCCATCGTGTCGGCCCAATCCCAGCGGGCGAACGGATGACCGTTGCGTCGCAGCCGGTCTTCGCGGCGCTTCTCGGCGACGAAGTGGAGCTTCATCGCCTCAGGGTCGTCGGCGTCGTACTTTCCGTAGCCGTCTGATTCCGCAATGGCCTGGGTGCTCGGAAACAAGAAGTCGACGCGATCCTCCACGCCTTCATATCGAAAGGTGACCTGGGCTCGAGGGCGCTCGTAGCCCAGCCATCCGGTGACTGCTCGACTCACGGACTCGCCCGCCGACTCGGCGAGGGGATCGGCGTTCTCGTCGATCCAGTCCAGCTGCCGCACGCCGCGGCGGTTTGCCTGCTCACGTCCCCGCTCGCCCAGAGGTCGCCCCCTGCCTCCCCACCGGAAAGCCCGGTCGGCGACGCCGAGGGCGAACGCGGGAGGCAGCACCCTGCACAGATCCAGTGTCGTGTCTGCCAAGGGTGTCACCAGCATCCCGTCACGCTCACTCACGTCGCGCTCGTCTCTGGTTCCATGCACGACCACGTCGCCCTCACGCCACGACAGACCACCGGGACCGAGGAGGTGGATCCACCGCGGCTCACCGAAGATAGGGAGGTTGTGCACCGTCGCCGCGGCCTCCAGGCAGAAGACCGGCGCGGTCCAGGTTGCCGCGACGGCACGCACTCGCATCCGATACCGGTCCCACGGCGCCAGCCCGTCCCACGCTGCACGCTCGATGTAGACGCCCGCGCGGATGCGGTGCAGGCGCGAGTCCCGATCAAGGCGGCCCAGCGTGCTCGGCCGGTCTCGCGCGAACAGGAGATGACTCTCCTTGCTCCGCGCGTTCTTCGACATGCCTCAGCATCCGCCGCCGTCGTCGCGGGCTTGCGGCGGGCACGACGATCTGTGGACTCAGCCCGACTCAGCGACCTCGTGGAGGAGCGCACGGAGCCCCGCCAGCGCGAACCAGGGGATTCCGCCGAAACCGGGACTCGTGTCACCCTGCCTCGGCGGGATCACTTGACTCGGCGACTTCACGTGCGCCGGGTGACGCACGACGACGGATACCGCGGCCCGCGGCATCCGCTCAGCCGAAGAGCGCGGCCGCTTCTTCGTAGCGGTACAGCGGCACGGAGTTGAGCTCGCCGAGCGCCTCGGCGAAGGGCACCCGCACGATGTCGGTGCCCCTGAGCGAGACCATCTGCCCCCAGGCCTGGTCCATCACCGCGTCCGCCGCGTGAAGTCCCAGGCGGGTCGCGAGCACGCGGTCGAAGCCGGACGGCGAACCACCGCGCTGAATGTGGCCGAGCACCGTGGCGCGCGTCTCGATCCCGGTGATGCGCTCGATCTCGGGAGCCAGCACTTCGCTGATCCCACCGAGACGCGGGCGGTTGAACGCGTCCAGTCCCTTGTCGCTGTAGGCCTCGTCCATGCCCTTGAGCGTGAATCCCTCGGAGACGACGACCAGGGGCGCGCGGCCGCGGTCGTGCGCCTTGGAGACGAGCTCGCAGATGTCGTCGATCGTCAGCGGCACCTCGGGGATGAGGATGGCGTGCGCGCCGGCCGCGATGCCCGCGTGCAGGGCGATCCAGCCGACGTGGCGGCCCATGACCTCGGCGACCATGCACCGCTGGTGCGAGTCGCCCGTGGTCCGCAGGCGGTCCATCGCCTCGGATGCGATGTTGACCGCGGTGTCGAAGCCGAATGAGTAGTCGGTGGCCCGCAGATCGTTGTCGATCGTCTTCGGGACGCCGATCACGTTGATGCCGTCGGTGGCCAGTCGGTCGGCAGCCGCCAGAGTGCCCTCGCCGCCGATCGCGATGATGCCGTCGATCCGGTGACCGTAAAGTGTCTTGGCGATGTTCTCCGCGCCGCCGCGCGAGCCGTCGTACGGGTTGGTGCGGCTCGTGCCGAGGATCGTGCCGCCGACCTTGGACAGGCCCTTGACCTCGTGCCGTGTCAGGGGGAAGAAGTCACCGTCGACCACGCCACGCCACCCGTCGCGGATGCCGACGAACTCGAGACCATAGGCCGTCGTGCCCTTGAGCACGACGCCGCGGATGACGGCGTTCAGTCCGGGGCAGTCGCCACCGCTGGTCAGGATGCCGATCTTCATGCTGTGATCCTCGCTGTCGGATGAGTGAGTCGGCGACGCTGCCTCACCCGAGGTTAGCGCCCGACGCGGCGCACCGCCCACGCCGGCGACCCGGCGGTGAAACCAGGCCCGCCGCCGCGTGATCAGTCGGCGCCGAGCGCCTGCCGGACGAGGTGCATGAGAGCCGACAGCTGGACGGAGTCGCTCGACTGCGGGTCGACGGCTTCGCCGTCGAGCGCGCGCTGGGCCAGACCCTGCTTCGAGTCGATCAGCTCGGCGATCTTCGTGTCGATCGTGTGCGCCGCGATGATGCGCCATGCCGTGACCGGCTCATCCTGTCCGATGCGGTGCACGCGGTCGATCGCCTGCGTCTGCTCGGCAGCGGTCCACGACAGCTCCGCGAGCACGACGTTCGACGCCGCCTGCATGTTCACGCCGACGCCCGCCGCCGTGAGCGAGCAGACAGCGATCCCGACGCCCGGGTCGTTGTTGAAGGCGTCGATCGCCTGCTGACGCACGGGGGTGGTCTGGTCGCCGCGCACCGAGATGGTCCGCAGCCCGGCGGCTGCGAAGTGAGCCTCCGCGGCATCCATCACGTCGATGTGCTTCGCGAAGAACACGACCTTGCCGACCGAACGCTGCAGCTGCACGGCGTAGTCCGCCGCCAGCAGGGCCTTCGCCTGCCCGATCTTGCGCACCATCGTGAAGACGTTCTCGGATCCGTTACCCGCAGCCTTCGACTCGTCGAGCTCGTTCTGCGCGACCAGCCGCACGATGTCGGCGTCGACGTCTCCGGGAGCCAGGCCCCGGTCGCCGCGGGCGTCGATGATGCGCTTGTACCGATCGGCAAGCCGCGTGCCGAGTTCGCGCTCGGCCTGGCGGATGGAGCGTCCGAACTCGTCGTCCAGCTCGACCGGCAGGTCGGCGATCATCTTGTCGGGGAGGTCTGCGGCGACGTCCTTCTTCTTGCGCCGCACGATCCCCATCGAGATCACGGCGTCGCGCGCTTCGGGGTAGAACGCCTTGTCGGCCGGTGTGAGGCCGGTCGCGTCGAGACGCTCCATGAGCTGCGGACCGGGCTTCTCCCCCGTCGTCCAGCCGAGGAATCGCCAGATCGCGTCGAAGTCCTCGACGTCGTTGATCAGAGGCGTGCCGGTGAGGGCGAGCAGCAGCGGGTTGCGGACCTGTTCGCGGATGCGGGCAGCCAGCGCGAGCACGTTCTGCGACCGCTGCGATCCCAGGTTCTTGATGAAATGCGCCTCGTCGACGACCATGCCCTTCAGGCCGATCGAGCTGAGCCACGCCAGGTGCCGGTCGAGGATCTCGTAGTTGACGATGAAGACGTCCGCGAACGCGTCGATGTCCTCGCCGTCGCCTGTGATCACGGTCGCGCGTCGTTGGGGCGTCCAGCGCTCGACCTCGCGCGCCCAGTTCATCTTCACGACGTTGGGGACGACGGCCAGCAGCGGGTACGCATCGGCGACGGATGCCGCCAGCACGGACTCCGCGGTCTTGCCGAGCCCCGGCTCATCGGCCAGCAGGAACGTGCGGTGACCCTCGCGGACGGATTCGAGGAACCTCGACTGGTGCACCATGATCTCGGAGCCCTTGGGCGAGAGCCGATCGAACTCAGGGACGGAGGGCAGGTCCATCGAGGCCTGGCCGCCGCCGGCGCCGGTCTCGAAGGCTTTGTACAGCGGCCCCATCAGCTCCCAGCCGTCCAGGCGGCGCCGCGGCGTCTCCTTGGGCGCCCGGGCGCTGAGGTCGGGGGCGAGGAAGGGGTTGGCCATCTGGCGGGACTCGATCGTCGGCGGGATGACCTGGCGCTCGGCCAGGGCGGCCGGGACCACGTTCGCCGTCTGCGGGGCGACGTCGGTGATGATCAGCTCGTCGGGGGCCAGTTCCGCACCCGACTCGAGCAGCCAGTCGCGGCGCATCCGCCGGGCGACCGGGCTCGCGGCCTGATCGACCTCGAGGAGCTGGATGAGCGAGGTGTCGCGGGCGGCGGTCTTCGCGAGGATCGTCGCGACGCCGTCGAGGCGCTTGAGCAACTCCGAGCGGGCGGAGTCGGCCAGCGTCGTGTCGGCCTTCACACGGGCGCGCTCCTCGCGCACCAGGAAGGCGATGACCTGGAACTTGACCCGGTTCGTGGGGCCGAGCTTGCCGCGCTGGGCCTTGGCCTCGACCTCGCGCACCTTACGGGCGAGGATCGGGATGATCGGGGCCTCGTCGTCGCGGCGCGACGATGAGGGCTTCCTGCGCCGTTGGTTCGTCGAGCCCTGGCCCGTCGACTTCTGCGCGGCAGATGCCGTGGTCGGCATGCTCCTCCTGAGCGTGAGTGCCGGAATGCTCCGGCGGTGACCGGTCGGGACCGGCGAGGTCGGCGTGCTCCCGGGGGCGGCAGTGCCGTCACGAACGCGGGACGGGATGTTGTCTCCTCCGGCCGCGGGCACTCGCTTCTGCGAGCTGCGGTGATGTCGGTGACGAGATCCTCGGCTGTCAGTCTAGCGGAACTCGCGGGATTCAGCCCCAGAGCGTCGCCATGATGTCTTCGGTGTACCCCTCCGACCCGAAGTTGATCGTTGCGGTGGACACCCAGACGTTCGCTCGCAGGGCGTGCGTCTCCGTCAACTCGACGAGGTCGTCGTCGAGGTCGACCATCGTCTGCGTGTATCTGCAGACGGTCGCGGCGTCTCGGGACTCGCATGCGAAGCCGGCGTTCGCGAGCGCTGTCGCGATCGCCGCGGACTGCGCGGCGTCGACGATCGACACGTTTGTCGCAAGACCGGTCTCGCTCGGAGCGCCCCAGGTGCAGCGGATCGTCGGGATGCCCGATGTCAGAAGTTCCAGCGCGTCGACGGCCTGGGTGGAGGTCATGGTCACCCCGGGATCGTTCAGCGGACCCTTCTGCTGAAGCGATGCGAGCATTCCCGACGAGTACAGCTGTTCGCACCCGGTGGGCAGCTCGATGTCCTCACCGGCCTGCGCCGACTCGGTCGGCGCGGGCGTCGCCACGGTCGGCGAGGCGGAGGCCGTAGGCGATGCGGAGGGTGTCGGAGTCACGCTGGCGGAGGGGCTCGGTGGCTCAGGCTGGCATCCGACCATCACGAGGCAGATCACGCTTGCGGCCGCGGCGCCTGCGGCGACGCGCCTCGGCGATCTCGGACGCCTGAACGTGGTGGACATGGCACCTCCGGGGTCGCGATCCCCGTCGAGGCTACTGCTGGCCTGCGACGCCCTGCTGCCAGATCGAAAGAGTGGCGGGATCGTCGGTCACGATACCGTCCACCCCGAGCGCGGTGACGGCATCCCACTGCGTGTCGCTGTTGAGCGTGTACACGACGACGCGGATGCCGGCGGCATGCAGCTCGTCGACGACCTCGGGCCGTTTCAGGAGCGCGCGGCGCTCGACGACGAGCCCGCGCACGGTCGCTTCGGTCGCCGCCTGTACGACGTCTTCGGGCAATTGGCGCAGGATGAACAGTCGCGGCACCACGGTCGAGGCGGCGCCGGCCATGGCGAGGGTCCGGGCATCGAAACTCGACAGCGCGACACGCCGCTCGAGCCTGCGGGCGGTGACCTCGTCGACCGCGGCCTCCACGGCTGCGGCATCCCACTCGCCCTTCAGCTCGATCAGGGCGCGATGCCCCGATGCATCCAGCACGTCGAGGAACTCGGCGAACGTCGGCACCCGCGTTCCGGCATACTCGGCGTCGAACCACGAACCCGCATCCAGAGCCTGGACCTCGGCGAGCGTCAGATCCGACAGGCGGCCGTGCCCGTTGGTCGTGCGGTCGACCGCCGCGTCGTGCATGAGCACCGGATGCCGGTCGGCGGTGAGTGCGACGTCGACCTCGACGTAGCCGAAACCCGCCGCGAGCGCCGCGGCGATTGCCGGGAGGGTGTTCTCGGGCGCTGTCGTGCCGCCGCCCCGGTGGCTCGCGATGAACGCCTCGTCACCGGCCGCGCGGGTCTCGCCGAGCAGCTCCGTGGCGCTGACGCGGGCGGGAGAGGCGCCGATGAAGGCGATGACGAGGCTCGCCACGGCGAGCACACAGACGATCATCAGCGCCTGCAGTCGATCGCGCGCAGGACCGACCACGGGGTCGTCGGGCATCGGGCATGTCCTCCGGTGGTACACGCGTCGACATCGACGCGTGCGTCCACCCTACCTGTCCCGTTACCTTTCCGTTACCGAATTTCCGCTCAGGATCGAGGACGGCGCTACACCATGCTCTTGGTGTGCCACACCGTCTTCGTCTCAGTGAACACGCTGATGCGCTCGAGGCTCGGAGCGGCGGCATCCGCTCCCTCTTCGGGCGGAAGGACGCGCTTGAGCGTGTCGGCGGCGGCGATCTGCAGGTCGACCCAGTCGAGCGCCGAGGCGCCCACCAGATCGAGCGCATTCACGTCGGCGTGGGAGGCGAGCCAGGGGGCGATCTCGGCGGGCGATCCGGTCAGCACGTTCACCACACCGCCGGGCACGTCGGAGGTCGCGAGCACCTCGGCGAGGCTGATCGCCGAGAGCGGGAACCGCTCGCTGGCCACCACGACGACCGTGTTGCCGGTCACGAGCGGAGGCGCGACCGCCGAGACGAGGCCGAGCAGCGACGAGTCCTGCGGTGCGATGACCGCGACCACGCCGGTCGGCTCGGGCACGGAGATGTTGAAGTACGGACCCGCCACCGGGTTCGCGTTGCCGGCGACCTGCGCGTGCTTGTCCGCCCATCCCGCGTACCAGACCCAGCGGTCGATCGCCTCGTCGACCTGAGCGGACGCCGCGGCGGCGCTGATGCCCTCGAGGCGGGTGATCTCGTCGACGAACTGCGCACGTCTGCCCTCGAGGAGCTCGGCGATGCGGTACAGCACCTGGCCCCGGTTGTAGGCGGTCGCACCTGCCCAGCCTTTGACGGCGCCGCGCGCGGCGACGATCGCGTCACGTGCGTCTTTGCGAGAGGCCTTGGCGACGTTCGCGACGAAGTCGCCTTTCACGCTCTCGACCTCGTAGGTGCGGCCCGACTCGCTCCGCGGGAACTTGCCGCCGATGTAGAGCTTGTACGTCTTCGGCACGGCCAGGCGGGTCATCGCTTCGCTTCCTTCTTCGATAGAGCCGGCTTCTTCGCGCTTCGGGTCGCTCGCGCCGAGGCCGATGCGGTCGCCCCCGCCGTGAGAGCCGTCTGGCGGGAACGGGGTGCGGACGAGCCGGGTGCGAGGTACGCGGCCAGGCCGTGGCGCCCGCCCTCGCGGCCGTAGCCGGACTCCTTGTAGCCGCCGAAGGGCGACGACGGATCGAAGCGGTTGAACGTGTTGGCCCAGATCACACCGGCGCGCAGGCGATCGGCGACGGCGAGGATGCGGGAGCCCTTGTCGGTCCAGATGCCGGCCGACAGCCCGTAGGGCGTGTTGTTCGCCTTCGCGATCGCCTCGGCCGGCGTGCGGAACGTGAGCACCGAGAGCACCGGGCCGAAGATCTCCTCGCGGGCGATCCGATGGCTGGCCTGGACGTTCGTGAAGATCGTCGGCGCGAACCAGAAGCCGTTCTCGGGAATGACGCAGTCCGCGGTCCATCGCTCGGCGCCCTCCTCTTCGCCGATCTTCGACAGCGCCCGGATGCGATCCAGCTGCTCGCGGGAGTTGATCGCGCCGATGTCGGTGTTCTTGTCCAGCGGGTCGCCGAGGCGCAGCGTGGACAGGCGATCCTTGAGTCGGGCGATGACCTCATCGTGGACGTTCTCCTGCACGAGCAGGCGGCTGCCCGCGCAGCACACGTGCCCCTGATTGAAGAAGATGCCGTTGACGATGCCCTCGATGGCCTGGTCGATCGGCGCGTCATCGAAGACGATGTTCGCGGCCTTGCCGCCCAATTCGAGCGTCAGCTTCTTGCCCGATCCGGCGGTCTCCTTGGCGATCGCGCGACCGACGCCGGTCGAGCCGGTGAAGGCGACCTTGTCGACATCGGGGTGAGCGACCAGGGCGGCGCCGGTCGCACCCGCGCCCGTCACGATGTTCACGACGCCCGGCGGCAGGTCGGCCTGCTGGAGGATCTCGGCGAAGACGAGAGCGGAGAGGGGCGTGGTCTCGGCGGGCTTGATGACGACTGTGTTGCCGGCCGCGAGTGCGGGGGCGATCTTCCACGCGAGCATGAGCAGCGGGAAGTTCCACGGGATGACCTGGCCGGCGACCCCCAGCGCTCTCGGGTCGGCGCCCAGACCCGCGTAGTCGAGCTTGTCGGCCCAGCCCGCGTAGTAGAAGAACCAGGCGGCGACGAGCGGCACGTCGACGTCGCGGCTCTCCTTGATGGGCTTGCCGTTGTCGAGGCTCTCGGCCACAGCGAGCTCCCGCGCCCGCTCCTGCACGAGTCGGGCGATGCGGAAGAGGTATTTGCCGCGGTCGCGGCCGCTCATCTTCGACCAGGTCTTGTCGTAGGCGCGACGAGCGGCGGCGACCGCTCGGTCGACGTCGGCCTCGCTCGCCGAGGAGATCGTGGCGATATGGGTCTCGTCCGCAGGCGAGATGGTGGCGAAGCTCTCGCCCGTGCCGTCGACGAACTCACCGTCGATGAAGAGACCGTACGCGTCGCGCAGGTTCAGGATGGCGCGCGACTCGGGCACCGGTGCGTATTCGAGAAAGCTCATTGTGGGTCCTCAGTCGCCTGTCTCTTAGTCGATCGTCACGTAATCAGCGCCGGAGTAGGCCCCGGTGCGCAGCTTCTGCCGCTGCAGCAGCACGTCATTGAGCAGGCTGGAGGCGCCGTAGCGGAACAGATGCGGCTGCAACCATTCCTCACCCACCGTCTCGGCGACCGTGACGAGGTACTTGATCGCATCCTTCGAGGTGCGGATGCCGCCCGCCGGCTTCACGCCGATCTTCTCGCCGGTCGCCCGGTGCCAGTCTCGGACCACCTCGAGCATGAGGAGCGTCGTCGGCAGCGTCGCCGCCGGCTGGACCTTGCCGGTCGAGGTCTTGATGAAATCGCCGCCGGCAAGGATCGACAGCCACGACGCCCGCTTGATGTTGTCGTAGGTGGTCAGCTCACCGGTCTCGAGGATGACCTTGAGGGATGCGTAGCTGCCGTCGGCGCGGCGGCACGCCTGCTTCACCCGGGCGATCTGGTCGAACACGAGGCCGTATCGCCCGGCCAGGAACGCCCCGCGATCGATCACCATGTCGATCTCGTCCGCACCGTCTGCGACGGCATCGGCGGTGTCGGCCAGTTTGATCTCGAGCGATGCCCGCCCGCTTGGGAAGGCGGTGGCAACGGCCGCCACCGAGACGAGTCCGTCGTCGGGGTCGCCGTGGGCCGCGCCGAGCGCGGCGACTGCGTGCGGCACCATGTCGCCGTACACGCAGACCGCGGCCACGCGCGGGCAGGTCGGGTCCGCGGCATCCGGATTCAGTGCTTTCGCCACGAGCGAGCGCACCTTGCCCGGGGTGTCCGCGCCCTCGAGTGTCGTCAGGTCGATGAGCTCGATGATCTTGTCCAGCGCCCAGGCCTTGGAGGTCGTCTTGATGGAACGGGTGCCCAGGCCTGCGGCGCGCTGCTCCAAGCCGACCGCGTCGACCCCGGCAAGCCCGTGCAGGTAGCGGCGCAGGGTCGTGTCATCCGGCTCGCCGCCGAGCAGTTCGACGGCGCGCTCCGGAAGCGTCTGCAGGGCTGTTCGGCTCATCGGTCTCTCCCTCTCGTTGTCGGTCCTGCGAGGGCGAGCGTGCTCACCCGCCGGCGTGCGAACCGGTGCCGGATATCGCCCGTGTGTGCCGCAGCATCACGATCACGCCGATCGCGACGACGATCACGAAGGCGATCGTCAGGCACGTGAACGCGAACCAGTTCTCGTCCAGCGCCAGGACGATCCCCGCCGAGATCACCGCGATCGCGGCGGCGGCGAGCTTCGATCCGAACTTCAAGCCTACCCCCGGGGTGAGTCTGCCCGCCGGTGCGTCATCGCGCGCGAGGATGAGGTCGGCGAAGCCGTCGAGGGTGGCCAGCAGCGCCGCGGAGTACGCGACTGCGCAGCCGAGGGCGCCCCACAGGTTCACAGAGTCGACCGGCGCGGCATCGACCACGGCGCGCAGCAGCATGAGGGCATCCACGGCTCGATCGTAGGGGGCGGGATGCCGCGGGTCTACGGTGCGACGCCCGCCCCGCCGAGGGGACTACGTCAGCGCAGCGCGCACCCGGCCGACGTCGTCGGTGATCTGCGCCACGAGCGCCTCGACGCCCTCGAACGCCGCCATGCCCCGGATGCGCCGCACGAACTGCACTTCGACGCGGTGGCCGTACAGGTCCAGGTCGGTCTCGTCCAGGACGTAGGCCTCCACCTGACGGACGGCGACATCGTCGAAATGCGGGTTGACGCCGATGGAGATCGCCGCCGGATAGCGGATGCCGGAACGCAGGCCGTCTGCCGAGCCCTCGTCGATGAGCCAGCCGGCGTAGACGCCGTCGGCTGGGACGAAGCCCTCCAGATCGGGGGACAGATTCGCGGTGGGGAACCCCAGCGCGCGGCCACGCTTCAGCCCGTGCACCACCTCGCCCCACACCGACGCGGGGCGACCGAGGAGCTTCGCCGCCGTCTCCACGTCGCCCTCGGCGAGCAGTTCGCGGATCCAGGTCGAGGAGACGCGTCGACCCGCTCCGATCGCGCGGACGTCATCGACGACGTCGACGTCGAACCCGAGTTCGCGACCCAGCTCCCGCAGCACATCGGGGTTGCCTGCTCCGCCGCGTCCGAACCGGAAGTCGCTGCCGACCATCACGGTCCGCACGCGGAGCGCGTCCACGAGGACGCTCTGCACGAACTCGCGCGCGGTCAGGCTCGCGAGGTCTTCGTCGAAGCGCAGCACGAGCGTCGCATCGATGCCGGTCTCGGCGAGGAGCTGCACCTTCTGGTGGACGCCGATCAGATCCTCCGGGCAGAGCTCGGGCCGCAGCAGCGCGAGCGGATTGCGGTCGAACGTCACCGCGACGACGCGCGCACCGCCGGTGGCGGCATCCACCCGAGCACGATCCAGGACCGCGCGGTGACCGGAGTGCACGCCATCGAACTTGCCGATCGCGACCACGGACGGACCGAAGCCGGCGGGCACCTCGGACGGATCGCGGAAGACGATCACGATGCCACCGCGGCGGCCGCGGCATCCTTCGCCTCAGCGGATTCCCCCGGTCGGTGTGTCGCGAGCCACCAGATTCCGAAGAAGGGCAGGACGAGCGGGACGAACAGGTAGCCCATGCCGAACCACGACCACACCGTGGGGTGCGCGAACAGTTCCGGCAGGAGGAGGCTCAGCGTTCCGATCACGAGCACGCCCAGGAGTTCGAAGCAGATCGCCACCCACGCCGTGATGTACCAGCCTCTCGACCCGGCGAAGACGAGCGCGAGGGTCGCGAGGATGTAGACGACGGCGGATGCCGCGGACAGCGTGTATGCGAGAGGGGCCTCGTCGAAGCGCTGCGCGATCTGGACGAACGACCGGCCGGTGGCGGCGAGGGCCATGATCGCGTAGACGATCACGAGCACGCGTCCGACGCCGGTCATGCGGGGGCGGGGTGACGACGACATGACTGCTCAAGCTTAGGCGGTGCGGCGTGACTCGCGCCGCCCGTCAGGCGACCTGGATGGTCCAGATCGCCTGCATGCGCCACACCATGACGGCGACCGCGAGCGCGGCGACCCCCATGATCACCGTGCTCCACCGACTGCGCTCCAGCAGCGCCCACGCCACGGCGGCGGGCGGGATGAGCGCGGCCGAGACGAGGTACACCCAGAACTCGAGCAGGCTGCCCGTCGGCGGGTTGCCCGCGAACGGAGCGATGATCGCGATCACGATCTGCATGACGAGCAGGAGCTCGAGGAGGGCGAGTCCCGCGACGCTGAGGTCGCTGGGGCGGCGGCCGGCGAGCCCCAGGACCATGCAGAGCAGCCCGGCGGCGACCGCGACCACGATCTGGGCGATCGTGAACCACAGGATCATCCGGAAGCCTCCCCCGGGAGATTCATGAGGCTCTTGATGTCTTCGCCGCGGCGGTCCACGATGCCGACGAGCGCGCCGGCAGGGTCGATCGCCGCCGCCGGAGTCGCGTGCAGGCGCGCGGCAGCGCCGGCGAGGCGCTTGCCGTGACGCAGATCGCGCGCTTCCTCGGCCGAGACGTGAACGGCGCCGAGCACCGCCGACGCGACCTCGGCCGGGTCGCTCAGCGGTGCCGTCGCGAGCACGTCCACGGATGCCGCGCCTTCCACGCCGAACGGACCGACCCGCGTGCGTCGCAGTGCGGTCAGGTGACCGCCGACGCCGAGCGCAGCGCCGAGATCGCGCGCGAGGGCGCGGATGTAGGTGCCGCTCGAGCAGTCGACGAC
>Ga0190275_10000931_pt1 | contig 22889 bp, 27 predicted proteins | sample Popmic550T_FD_133745 | JGI IMG/M metagenome (GOLD analysis project Ga0190275, IMG submission 133745) | Populus adjacent soil microbial communities from riparian zone of Yellowstone River, Montana, USA - 550 T | ecosystem: Environmental > Terrestrial > Soil > Riparian zone > Trees stand | place...
ATCCGAAGCCGCATTTGGAGCAGCCCTTCGGGCGCGAGCTGAAGCCTGCGGTTCGCTCGCCGCTCACCTCCCGGTGTCCGCAATTCGGACAGATGAAAAACGGCATGACCGACAGGCTACAAGTGCGCGGCTAGAAGAGGCTCGCGGCGCCCTCCGGCGCCGGCAGGCCGAGGTGATCGTAGGCTCGCTGAGTAAGCACTCGCCCGCGCGGAGTCCGCTTCAGCAGGCCCTGTTGAAGCAGGTAGGGCTCGAGCACGTCCTCGATCGTGTCCTGCTCCTCGCCGATCGCGATCGCCAGGGTCGAGAGTCCCACCGGCCCGCCGGCGAACTTAGTCGCCACGGTGTCGAGCAGGGCCCGGTCGCTGCGGTCCAGGCCACCGGCATCGACCTCCAGCATCGCCAGCGCCCCGGCCGCGACCTCGGCCCCGATCGCACCGCTTCCCTTCACCTGCGCGAAGTCGCGAACCCGCTTCAGCAGCCGGTTCGCCACCCGCGGCGTGCCGCGCGAGCGCGAGGCGATGGTGTGGGCGCCCTCAGCGTCGATCTCGACGCCGAGGATCTTCGCCGAGCGCTCGATGATCAGCGCCAGGTGCTCGGGGGTGTAGTGCTCGAGGCGGTGAGAGACACCGAAGCGGTCGCGCAGCGGCGTCGTCAGCAGGCCGGCTCGGGTGGTGGCTCCGACCAGGGTGAAGGGCGGCAGCGGCAGGGTCACCGTGCGTGCTCCCGCGCCCTGGCCGAGCACGACCGGCAGCTCGCCGTCCTCCATCGCCGGGTAGAGGGTCTCCTCCACCGCCCGCCCGAGCCGGTGGATCTCGTCGATGAAGAAGACGCTCCCCGGCTCCAGCGAGGTGAGAAAGGAGGCGACGTCGGCCTTGCGCTCGAGCGCGGGGCCCGCGGTCTGCACCATCGGCACGCCCATCTCGGCGGCGACGATGTGGGCCAGCGAGGTCTTGCCGAGCCCGGGAGGACCGGCCAGGAGAACGTGGTCCAGCGGCTCGCCGCGGCCACGCGCGGCCTCGATGAAGATCGCCAGCTGCTCGGTCACCTGCGCCTGGTTGACGAAGTCGGTCAGGCTCGGCGGGCGCAGCGAGCGGTCGAGATCCTCGTCCGGGACGTCGGCGCGGGCGTCGTGGACGCGAACCTCGGCGTCGACCGGGACCGGCTCGTCGTCGATTCCCGGCGTGCGGATCCGGTTGGAGCCGATGTCGGAGGGATCGCTCATGCGCTGCTCCGGGCAGCGGCCGCCTTGCGTAGCGCCGCCGCGACCAGCTCCTGCGGGTCCTCACCGTCGAGGCCGTCGAGCAGCTGCTCGGCCTCCAGCGGCGCGTAGCCCAGGTTGACGAGCCCGTCGCGGGCGAGCGAGCGGGAATCGCCTTCCTCGCCGGCCAGTGCCACCTCCTCCTCCAGCGCTCCGGCGACTTTCTCGCGCAGCTCGACGATGATCCGCTCCGCGGTCCGTTTGCCGATCCCCGGCACCGCCTGGAAGCGTTTGGCGTCGCCGGCGGCGATCGCCCGCAGCAGCACGCGGGCGCTGCCGCCGCAAAGGGTCGCGATCGCCACTTTCGGGCCGACGCCGCTGACCGAGATCAGCAGCCGGAAGAGGTCGCGCTCCTCCTCGGAGGAGAAGCCGTAGAGCGCCAGCGAGTCCTCGCGGGCGATCAGCTCGGCGTGCAGGAAGGCCTCGTTGCCGCTCGCCGGAACCGCTTTCAGCGTCTCCGCCGAGACCGCCAGCCGGTAGCCGACGCCGGCGGCGTCGATGACGACGTGGTCGGCGCGACGCACCAACACCTCACCGCGCACGGCGGCGATCATCCGGCCACCCGCTGCGCGACGTCGAGCGGAGCTGCTCCGGCAGAGGCAACCGCCTGCCGGTGCCCGGCGCCGCCACCGTGGCAGATCGCCACCGCGAGGGCATCCGCGGCGTGGTCGGGGGTCGGCGGCTCCGGCAGCCCGAGCAGGGTGCCCACCATCCGCTGCACCTGGCGCTTGCCGGCGGCCCCGGAGCCGCAGACCGCCATCTTGATCGCCTGCGGCGTGTAGGCAAAGCAGCTGATCCCGCGCTGAGCGGCGGCGAGCATCGCCACGCCGCTGGCCTGGCCGACCGCCGTCGCCGAGTGCACGTTCTTGCCGAAGTAGACGGCCTCGATCGCCAGCGCCCGCGGCTCGTGCCAGGCGATCAGCTCCGCCAGGGCCCGGTGGATCCGCTCCAGCCGCTGCTCGATCGGCGCCTCTGCGGTGGTCTCGACCACGCCGCCGTCGAGAGCGACCATGTGATTGCCCTCGACACGCACGATGCCGAAGCCAAGATTGGCCGCACCAGGATCGATTCCCATCACTACTTGCATAGGGAGGGATTCTCGGAAGCGGGTCGGATGCCTTCCTCGAGGGTTGGCCTGTGAGGGAGGGATGGGGTGACCCTCTCCCGGAGACCGTCGCGCAGCTGGGTCGAGCCCCGAGGGTTCAGGCGCGGTTCCTCGAGCCTCCGGGAGAGGGTCACCCCATCCCTCCAACGACAGAAACCCCGGGACGGCTCGAGTTCAGAAGCTGTTTCAGCTTTGAGCGGGGCGACGATCCCGCGGCTTCTTTACAGAGATTCCGCACCCTGAGCGTCCGCCGGAGCGCGTTGCGTCGGAGGGCGGTCGGTACCCCTCCAGCGGAAGCTCAAGGAACCGCGCTTGAACCCTCCCAGCTGCGCGACGGCTTCCGATGGAGGGGTACCGACCGCCCTCCCCCACATCACCCCCATCCCGCCGACCTCAGGCCGCGAGTTTTTCGAGCACGTCCTCGGGAATATCGAAATTCGCGAACACTTCGTCGACGTCATCCTGCTCGTCCAGCGCATCGAGCAGCTTCAGCAGCCGCTCGGCATCCTGCCCCTTGACTTCGACCAGGCTTTTGGGTTCCGTCGCCAGCTCGGCCGACTCGATCTCGACCTCGGCGCCCTCCAGGGCCTCGCGCACGGCGCTGAGGTCGCTGGGGTCGCAGAGGACGCGCAGCTTGTCGCCGTCCTCGCGCACGTCCTCGGCGCCGGCGTCGATCGCGAGGATCAGGTCGTCCTCGCCGTAGCGCTCGCCATCGACGACGATCGCGCCTTTTTTCTCGAAGAGGTAGGCGACCGAGCCGGGCTCGCCGAGGCTGCCGCCATGGCTGGAGAAGGCGAAGCGGATCTCGGCGCTGGCGCGGTTGCGGTTGTCGGTCAGGGCCTCGACCAGGATCGCCACCCCCGCCGGGCCGTAGCCCTCGTAAAGAATGCTTTCGATTGCCGCGCCGTCGGCACCGGCGCCGGTGCCGCGGTCGATCGCGCGCTGGATGTTGTCCTTGGGCATCGAGGCGTCGCGGGCCTTCTGGATCGCCGTCGCCAGGGTCGGGTTGTGATCGGGGTCGCCGCCACCGTCGCGGGCGGCGACGATGATCGCGCGCGCCAGCTTGCTGAAGAGCTTGCCGCGTTTAGCGTCGGCGGCGCCCTTCTTGTGTTTGATCGAGGACCACTTGGAATGACCGGACATATGCCTGTCATTCTATGAACCAGGGAGATGGCCGCACACACGCACATCCACAATCCGGCACGGGGGATCGCCGCGGGCCTCGTCTTCGTGGCGATGCTGCTGGCCGCGTTCTCGCTCTGGACGGCGATCCCGCTGAGCTGGCTCTACATCGGCTCCAAGGTCTCCGAGACCCAGTTCCCCAGCGGTGGCCCCTACGCGGTCGTCGCGGTCGGGATCATCGTCTCGATCATCTTCATCGCCTGGCTGATCGGTCGCCTCAACGGCCTCTACGTGCGCATCACCGGCACCAACCGGCTGGCCCCGATGCGGCCCGCCTGGCTGAAGAGCATGCGCGACACCGGCTCGGCCCAGAGCTCGGCGACCGTGGTCGAGGCGGTGCTGATGGGCTCGGTCGTGCTGGCCGCCCTGGCCCTGACCGTCTGGTTCTTCCTCCTCGCCGGCTCGCCGCTCCCGAACCAGTAGCTCTTCGGTCGCGAAGCTTTTGCGTTTCGCAGACAGATCGTTACGCCTTACCTTCTAAGCTGGCATCATGGAGGCGATGAGAGAGAGCTGGACCGACGATCGGCTGGACGACCTCAACCACCGGGTCGACGCGGGGTTTGGCGAGGTCAGCCATGAATTCAAGGCACTGCGCCTGGAGATGCGAACCGAATTCGCGGCCGTCCGATCGGAGATGAGGACCGAATTCGCGGCCGTGAGATCGGAGATGGCGACTGAATTCGCGGCCGTCCGATCGGAGATGGGAGCCATACGCTCCGAGATGGGGGCGATGCGCTCCGAGCTGGGGGCGGAAATGGGAGCCTTGAACCGCACCGTCGCCCAGGCCTGCATCGGGGCGATCGCCACGCTGGTCGTCGGGTTTGGCGGCACCATCGCCACCATCCTGACCCAGGTCTGAGGCCCCCGGACCAAGCAGGTCAAGGACGCAGGGAGCGAAGCGTGCTCTGCACGCGAGCGACCGAGGACGCCGAGATGCGCAGGTCCGGGGGCCTCAGACGATGAATTTGCCGTTTTCCTGCATCACCACGCCATCGACTTCGAGTTTGCCGCCGAGGCGGAGGTCGCAGACCAGGTCGGTGTGGACGGCGGACTCGTTTTCGCCGCCTGACTCGGGATAGCTGGTGCCGACCGCCATATGGACGGTGCCGCCGATCTTCTCGTCGAGCAGGACCTCGCGGGTGCCCCGGTCGATGCCGTAGTTGGTGCCGATGCCGAGCTCGCCGAGGCGGCGGGCGCCGGGGTCGGTGTCGAGCAGCTTCAGCAGGTACTCCTCGCCGCGGGCGGCGCTGGCGTCGACGACCACCCCGGCCTCGAAGCGCAGGCGCACGCCGGAGACCTCGCGGCCGCCGATCACGGCGGGCAGGTGGAAGCTGACCTCACCCTCGACCGAGTCCTCGACCGGGCCGGTGAAGAACTCGCCGTCGGGCATGTTGTGACGGCCGTCGCAGGGGATGAACCTACGGCCGGAGATGCCGAGCCTGATGTCGGTTCCGGGCGCCGTCACCCGCTCCTCCTCATGGCCCTCGATCCACGCCGCCAGCCGCTTCGTCTCCTCCGAGGCCCGCTTCCAGGCGCTGAGCGGATCGCCGTCGCTGGCCAGGCAGGCGCCGTAGTAGAAGTCTTCGTAGTCGACCAGGCTCATCTCCGCCTCGGAGGCGTAGGCGCTGGTCGGGTAGAGCGTGTAGCACCAGCGGAAATCGCCCTCGGCGCTGCGCTTCATCGCCCGCGCCATCAGCTCACCGGTCGCCGACTGGCGCAGGGTCTGGCGCTCCGGCGCGACGCCGGAGAGCTCGCGGGTGTTGGTGCTGGCCCCGATCGCGATCCGCACGTCGGCGTTGTCGACCATCCACTCGGCGAAGGGCGAGATCCATTCCAGCTGAGCGTCGGAGGCGTGCTTGAAGTAGGCCGCGATCTGGCCGTCGAGGGCGACGTTGAGAACCGGGTTGGCGCCCGCCTTCAGCACCTCCTCGTAGACCGCGAGCAGCAGCGGCGCGGCGGCGCTCTCGCCATCGATCGAGACCACCTCGCCCTCCTTGACCTCGGTCGAGTAGCCGACCAGGATCTTCGCCAGGCCTGCCGTCCTCGGGTCCCTCATCTCGTCGCCTCCTTGGCGCGCTCGCGCGCAGCCGTAGTCATCGCCATGAAGATCGCGTGGAAGCGGGGGTCGTCGGCCAGCTCGGGGTGAAAGGCCGAGGCGAGCACCGTGCCCTCGCGGATGGCCACCGGGTGCCCCCCATAAGAGGCCAGCACCTCCACCCCGGGCCCGTGACGCTCGACCCAGGGGGCGCGGATGAAGACGGCCCGCAGCGGCTCGTCGCCGATGCCCTCAATCTCGAGGTCGGTCTCGAAGCTCTGCAGCTGGCGGCCGAAGGCGTTGCGGCGGCTGCTGGCGTCGAGAAATCCGAGGTGGTCGGCGTCGCAGACGATCAGGCCGGCGCAGGTGCCGAGGATCGGCCTTCCGGCCTCGTGGTGGGAACGCAGCGCCGGCTCCAAGCCGGCCATCGCGATCCCCTTGACGATCGTCGTGCTCTCGCCGCCGGGGATGACCAGGCCGTCGAGGCCCTCCATCTCGGCGGCGGTGCGAACCTCGGCCACGGCGGCGCCAAGCTGGCGCAGGGTGCGGGCGTGCGCCTCGAAATCGCCCTGCAGGGCTAGAACGCCGACGCGCAGCTCAGGCTCCGCGGTTCTGGAGCAGGGCGTCGGCAGCGGCGAGGTCGGCGATCTCGAGGCCGGGCATCGCCTCACCGAGGCCGATCGAGGCTGCCGCAACCCGCTCGGGGTCGTTGAAGTGGGTCGTGGCCTCGACGATCGCCCGGGCGCGGCGGGCCGGATCGGAGCTCTTGAAGATGCCGGAACCGACGAAGTTGCCCTCGGCGCCGAGCTGCATCATCAGCGCCGCGTCGGCAGGAGTGGCGATGCCCCCGGCGCAGAAGAGCGGCACCGGGAGGCTGCCTGCGGCTGCGACCTCGCGCACGACCTCGATCGGCGCCTGGTGCTCCTTGGCTTCGGCGGAGAGCTCCTCAGGGCGCAGCCCGGCCAGGCGCTTGATGGCGGAGGTGATCTCGCGCATGTGGCGGACGGCCTCGACCACGTTGCCGGTCCCGGCCTCGCCCTTGGAGCGGATCATCGCCGCCCCCTCGCCCAGCCGCCGCAGCGCCTCGCCGAGGTTGGTGGCGCCGCAGACGAAGGGCACCTGAAATGCGAGCTTGTCGATGTGGTTGCGCTCATCGGCGGGAGTCAGGACCTCGGACTCGTCGATGTAGTCGACCTCGAGCGCTTCCAGGACCTGGGCCTCGGCGAAGTGGCCGATCCGGGCCTTGGCCATGACCGGGATCGTCACCGCCTCCTGGATCCCCTTGATCATCGCCGGGTCGGACATGCGGGCGACGCCGCCATCGCGGCGGATGTCCGAGGGGACCCGCTCCAGCGCCATCACCGCGCAGGCACCGGCGTCCTCGGCGATCTTCGCCTCCTCCGGCGTGACCACGTCCATGATCACCCCGCCCTTGAGCATCTCGGCAAGGCCGGTTTTCAGGCGGAAAGTCGCGCGCTCAGTCATCGCACCCCATATTACGGGGCGGGCCTTACTTGAGTTTGTAGGCGCGGATGCGGTCTTTGTGGGCCGCTTCGTCACGGGCGTAGAGACCGTGGGCGAGGGCCTGGACCAGCGCCATCAGAGCCGTGTTCGAACGCGCGAACGAGGGGCTGTTGGAGGAGAAGTAGAGGGTCAGCTCGGCGTGCTCCCCCACCTCCGACATCGTCGCGTCGGAGATCGCCAGGGTGCGGGCGCCGCGGTGCAGGGCGAGCTTCATCGCCCGCAGCAGCAGCGGGTGGGCGCGACCGGCGGAGAGGGTGATGACGAGCGTGTCTTCGCCGATGCGGCCGAGCCGCTGCAGGGACTCGCCGCCGGTGCTGGCGACGATCTCGGCGCGGATGTCCAGCAGGCTGAGGGTGTGCCGCAGGTAGCTGGCAAAGAAGGCCATCTGGTCGACGCCGACGATGACGATGCGCTGCGCCGTGGCCAGGGCCGCGACCGAGGCGTCGACCTGCTCCGGCGTCAGTTTGCGCGCCGTTTCCTCGAGGTTGGCGTAGTCGGCGCTGAGCGACCCCTCCAGCTCGGAGTGGTCGAAGGAGAAGAGGGCGCCGCCGTTGGCGGCGCCGGCCGCGGCGATCGTGGTCCGGTACTCCTCGATCGCGGCCTGCTGCAGCTCGGGGTAGCCCTCGAAACCGAGGGCCTGGGAGAAGCGCACCACCGTCGATGACGAGGTGCTCGCTCTCCGGGCCAGCTCCTCGGCGGTGAGGAAGGCTGCCTCGTCGAGGTGATCGACGATGTAGCGGGCTACGTCTTTCTGGGAGCGCGAGAACTCTTCGAAGCGCTCCTGGATGTAGTCGGAAAGACTCTTCAGTTGTGGGGACTTCGTCGCGGTCTTGGTCACGGCGGTCGATTTCGCCGAACCTCACCTTTTCCCTTCTTGCAACCTCACACTCGTGGAGGCAGATGGGCGCCGATCTGGTTGGATTGACGGGGATGACCCTTGCAGAGGCGCTGCGCCTGACCAACCGCAACATGATCGCCTTCGACCTGCTGCTCGGAAGCGCGGCGATCGCCGCCCCGGCCCAGACCCTGAAGCTGCTCGGCCACGACGAGCCCTCGCCCGACGCCAAGCACCTCTTCCGCCGCTGCGGCCCGATCTGGTTGACCTTCGCGGCCGCCCACGCGGTCGCCGAGCGCCGCGGCGCCCCCGCCGACTGGCAGTCGCTGGCCTGGCTGCGCGCGACCGAGATCGCCACCGATGCCCTCTGGGCCCAGTCGCCCGCGGTCAGCAGGCCTGGCGCCAAGCTCGGCCTCTACGTCGCCGGCGCGGCCAACGTGGCGATGGCGGCCGGCTTCGCCTGGATGTCGAGGCGATGAGATGGGCCAGTTCGACGGCCAGCCGAGCATCCGCTGGAGCCTCTGCGGGCTGACCGAAGAGGGCGACGAGACCTGGCTGATCCGCGGCATCGCCCGCAAGCTCTACCGCTGCCCCGGCTGCCATGGCGACATCGAGGTCGGGGCCGAGCACACGATCGTCCAGTACGTGCGTCGTCTCGGCGGCACCGACCACCACCACTGGCACCGGCGCTGCGCTGAAGAACTGCTGATCCCGGAGCTCGGCAACCTGAAGCGAACACCGGCCTCGGAGTCGAGCCAGTCGCGCCTGGAAACGCGCGGCCGGCACAAGTCGGGTCGCAGGCGCAGCTGACGTGAGCCGGACTCGCAAACTGGCCTCGATCTACGTCCGCATCGGCCGCACGTACTGGTCCTGGGCGCCGACCCTGCTGCTGCTGGCCCTGATCGTCTTCCTGCCATTGGGCCTGCTCGACGCGATCAGCACCGAGCTCGACACCGAGTCGTTCGAGCTCGACAGCGGGATCAAGATCGCGGCGCTACTGACCGCCATCGCCGCCCTGACCGCGACCAGCCTGCTCGGCGAGGTCTTCTACAGCGGCGCGATCGCGATCTCCCTCACCCATCCCGAGCACGAACGGCCGCCGTCGCTGCGAGAGATCGCCCGCCGCATCGACTACCGGCGGCTGATCGCCGTCGACCTCGTCTACGTCGCGATCGTCCTCGTCGGGCTGCTGCTGCTCTTCGTGCCGGGGGTGCTGGCCTTCGTCTGGTTCGGGCTGGCCGGGCCGGTGGTGGAGATCGAGAAGCGCAGCGTCGGCGGCGCCCTGCGCCGCAGCGCCAGCTTGATCCGCGGCAGCTTCTGGGTCGTGGCGCTGGTCCTGATCCCGATCGAGGTCGGCGGCGACGTGATCGGCGAGCTCCTCGCCAGCCTCGTCCATGACGTCCTCGGACACACCTTCGTCGCCACCTGGCTGGCCGACGCCGTCGCCAACGCCTTCCTGACGCCGATCTTCGCCGTCGCCGCGGTCCTGCTCACCCTCGACCTGATCGCCGAGAAGGACGGCAGCGGGCCGAAGCTCAACCCCGCCCCCGAGCCGGCGCCCGTACCCGCATGACCACCGCCTCGATCCTGACCGAGTTCTGGAGCGAGCAGATCGTCGCCAACAACCGCCAGGGCGTCTTCCTCGTCCTGGTCGGATTCGTCCTCTCCTTCGCCTTCATTCGCATGAGCACGCGGCTGATGCGCAGCCCCAAGGTTCCCTGGTGGCCGGGCAGCGTGGTCAGCGAGAGCGGTGTCCATCTGCACCACCTGGTCTTCGGGATCGTGACGATGATGATCGCCGGCACGCTCGGCTTCGCCTCCCACGGCGAAAGCCCCTGGGCGGAGATCTGCGCCTTTCTCTTCGGCGTCGGCGCCGGCTTGACGATCGACGAGTTCGCGCTCTGGGTCTACCTCGACGACGTCTACTGGGCCGAGGAGGGCCGCAGCTCGATCGACGCCACCGTGATCGCCGCGGCGATGATGGCCCTGGTCGTGCTCGGCGTCAACCCGCTCGACCTCGGCGACGGATCGGAAGGGTGGCTGGCGGTGATCGTCTCCGGCCTGCTGCTCTTCCTGGCCGTGGCGGCCTGCTTCCTCAAGGGCCGCCAACTGCACGGCATCATCGGCTTCTTCGTCTTCCCGATCGCGCTCTACGGCGCTTGCCGGATCGGCAAGCCGAGCTCGGCCTGGGCGCGGCGGCGCTACGGCGAGCGCAGGCCGAAGAAGCAGGTTAAGTCCGAGGCGCGGTTCCAGCCGGACCGGCGCACCGAGCACTTCAAGGAAGCCTTCCGCGACATCGTCGGCGGCAAGCCGGAGGGTGTCGTCGCCGCCCGCGACGAGGCGATCGCCGCCACCCGCGAGGCCACCGCGGAAGTACGCAAACGGGCCGAACAGGTCACCCACGCGGCCGAACGCAAGCGCGACGAGGAGTAGCTAGCGGGCCAGCCGGCGCTCGAGGTTCGCGCGCACGGCCGGCCACTCCGCGGCGATGACGCTGTAGAAGGCGGAGTCGCGGAGACCGACGTCGGGGACGATCATGTGGTTGCGCAGGATGCCCTCGAACTGGGCCGGGAGCGCCGCCATCGCCGCCCGCGAGCGCTCGTTGCGGGCGTCGGTCTTGAGTTCGACCCGGACGCAGTCGAGAGCGTGGAAGGCGTGGCCGAGCAGCAGCAGTTTCGCCTCGACGTTGATGCCGCTGCGCCAGGCGACGGGATTGAGCCAGGTCCAGCCGATCTCAAGCGCGCGATCGACCGGGCGGACGTTCATGTAGCGACTGCTGCCGACCACCTCGCCGCTGCGGCGGTCGCGGATCGCGAAGATCCCCTCCCGGCCGGCGGCCGCCGCCTCGAAGGACAGCGCGAGCCATTCGTCGAAGCGCTCGCCGTCGTCGAGGTTGGCCAGCCAGCTCCAGATTTCGGGCGCCTGCGCCGCCCGCCGCAGGCCGTCGGCATGCTCGGGATCGAGCGGCTCCAATATCGCCAGCGAGCCGTCGAGCCTGACCGCGAGGCCCTCCATCAGCCCTTGGGAACGCTGCAGACGGCGAACCCGATCTCGCGCGCCAGGCCTTCGCGCAGCGAGTCCTCGGCGTCACGGCGCTCGCGCGCGGCTTCGACCCCGGCCACGTCGCCCTTCCTGGCGGCCGCGAGGGCCTGCACGTCGGTGTCGTAGACCCGTTCCTGGGCTTCGACGTATTCCCCGTAGGGCCCGGCGAGCGCCGGCGGTGGCGTCAGCCGCGCGAGGTCGCGGACACGGGGACGGGCGATCCGGACGAGAGCTTCGGCATAGGGCACGTCGTCGGAGTGCTCGCCTTCGAGGTCGCGGATCTGGAGGTAGCGGCGCTGGCTCACCGCGCAGACGTCGTCGGCCCGCCTGATCAGCTCCGACCTGCTCAGGGAGCTGGGCTCGGGCCGAGTCTCCCGTTTCGGCGTCGTCGCCTCCTGCTTTTGAGCGGCGGCCGCGGGGTCGCCGGCATCGGCTTCGCCATCGCCTCCCCCCGAACCGGCCAGGGCGAGACCCCCGGCCACGATCGCCGCGACCGCCAGCAGACCGGCGCCGGCGAGGGCGAGGCGCCGGCGTCCGAATCCCCCGGGAGCCGTGGGTTCGAGCCTTCGGGTCAGAGGCGAACCGGAGCCTTCCGTCGCGCCTGCCGGGGCGAGCGGAGTGGGCTCGGACTCCCGCGTCGCCGCCGCGCCCGTCGCCACAGTTCGCTCCGGGACCGAGACGCTGGTGCCGCCGATCGCCGCCGCCGCGGCCCGGCCGAGATCGCCGGCCGAGGGGTAACGGTCCCCGGGCTGCTTCGACATCGCCCGGGCGACGACGTCGTCGAGCGCCATCGAGACCTCGGGTGCGTAGAGCGAGGGGGCCGGCGGGGGATCGTTGAGGTGCGCGTAGAGCCGGGCGGCCTCGCCCTCGCGCGGGAACGGGACCTCGCCCGTGAGCAGCTTGAACAGCAGGCAGCCGAGCGCGTAGACGTCGACTCGGGCGTCGACCCGGGAGCCCGAGATCTGCTCCGGGGCGACGTAGTCGAGGGTGCCGACGAAGCGGCCGGTCTGGGTCAGCCCGGACTCGGTGGCGACGTTGCGGGCGACGCCGAAGTCGGTGATGTAGGCGTGCTCGTCGCCCTCTCCCCCGCCCAGCAGGACGTTGGCCGGCTTGACGTCGCGGTGGACGAGGCCAGCGGCGTGGATCGCGTCGAGGCCGTTACCGACCTGGGCGACCAGCGCCACCGCCTGCGCCGGCGTCAGCCTGCCCTCACGGGCGAGGCGCCTGGCCAGGTCCGAGCCGGCGACGTAGCGCATCGCAATGAAGGGGATGCCGTCCTCCTCGCCGGCGGCGTAGATCGGGACGACGTTGGGGTGCTCGATCGAGGCGGCGATCCGCGACTCCTCGGCGAAGCGCTTGGCGAACACCTCTTCCGCGGCTGCCTCGGGGGCGATCAGCTTCAGCGCCACCCGGCGATCGAGGCCCGGCTCCACCGCCAGGTAGAGGATCCCCATTCCCCCTCGTCCCACGCGGCGCTCGATCCGGTAGCCGGCGAACTCGTCGCCATCCCCCAGCTCGGTCCAACCGTGAGCCTCAACCATCGCTCAACCCTAGCCGCAGAATCCGGCGCCTAGACTGAAGGTTGCCGATGTCGCCGCGCCTGCTCATCCCAATCGTCGCCGTCGTGCTCGGCCTGCTCGGAACCGGTCTGGCGCGGGCGGAGCTGAGTCAGGAGGGCAACCTGCGGATCTCCTTCAGCGGCGGCTTCACCCCGCACTCGCTGCCGCGCGACCAGCCGGCGCCGATCACCGTTCACGTCAAGGGCGCGATCGGCACCACCGACGGCAGCCATCCACCCGCCGTGCGAAAGATCGAGATCGCGATCAATCGCAACGGCAGGCTCACGACCGCGGGCCTGCCGGCCTGCAGCAGCGCCCGTCTGCAATCGACCAGCAGCGAGGCGGCGATGGAACGCTGCGGCCCCTCCCTGGTCGGCCGCGGGCGCTTCGGTGCCGACGTCCAGTTCCCGAGCGTCTCACCCTTCCCCGCGACCGGCAAGATGCTCGCCTTCTACGGCACTCGCCAGGGTCAGCCGGCGCTGCTGCTTCACCTCTACGGCACCACCCCGGTCCGGACCACCTTCGTCCTGCCGTTGAAGATCAGCCGTCAGCCCCAGGGCCAGTTCGGGACTCTGCTCTCGGCCCGGATCCCGACGCTCGCGGGTGGCCTCGGCTCGGTCACGGAGATCGACCTCACGGTCGGCCGCACCTACACCTACCGCGGCCAGCGCCGCAGCTTCATCAGCGCCAGCTGCGCGGCGCCGGCCGGCTTCGGCGTCGGCATCTTCCCGCTTGCGCGCGGCACCTTCTCCTTCACCGACGGCAGGGCGCTGGAGACCACGCTGGCCCGCGCCTGCCGCGTGCGCTGAGCGTCACCGCAGGCCGAGACCGCCGACCCCGTGCTCGTCCCAGCCGAGGTGATGCGCCAACTCGTGACGCAGGGTCTTCTCGACCTGGCGTGCGAGCAGGTCACGGTCGTGCCCGAAGTCGCGTTCCAGGGTGTCGCGGTAGATCACGATCCGGTCCTCGAACCCTTCGCGGGCGATCCCATCGCCGAAGTACTCGCCATAGGCGTGGTGCTCGGTGCCGAGGTCGGAGACGACGACGGCAATCTCCGCCAGCACCCGCTGGAACTGGTCCGGCAGGGCGTCGATCGCGTCCGCGACCAGCCCCTCGAACGCCTCGCTGCGGTCGTCTTCCGTCACAGGGCCAACGGTAGAGTCATCGGCACTGAGAATCCACCCTGGGAGAGTTAGATGAAAGACGTAGAGGGCAGCACCAGGCTCCGCCAGCTGAGCGCGGGTCTCGCCGTACTCGCGATCGCCGGCGCCGGCGCCGTCTGGAGCGGCTGCGGCAGCGACGACAACGGCGACACCACCGGCACGGCGCAGGAGGAAATCGAAGCTGGCGCCAAGACCGCCGAAGAAGGGCTGGAAGAAGGCGTCGACAAGGCCAAGAAGGGCCTCGAAGAAGCGAAGGACCAGATCGGCGACGGCAACGGCAGCGCCAAGAAGGGCATCGAAGAAGGCGCCAAGCAGGCCGAAAAGGGCATCGAAGAAGGCAAGGCCCAGGCTGAAAAGGGCATCGAAGAAGCTAAGGAACAGGCCGAAAAGTACCTGCCCTAGCTGGAGCTGGGAGAGCGGCCCGCCAACCGGCGGGCCGCGGCGACTTACGCCTTGTGGCTCTCGACGAAGATCTCGAACTGCTTGTGGGTCGGCTCGCGGACCTTGCCGCTGCCGTGGAAGACGCGGTCGACCTCCATCCCGACCGAGGACATGATCTCGGTCAGCTCCTCGACGGTGTAGAGGCGCTGGCGGAATTCGATCGGCCGCAGCTCGTCCAGCACCTCGCCGAAGCGGACCGGGATCATCGCCCCTTCCATGTAACGGTCGCGCTTGTTCCAGCGGTGCTCGACCAGTTCGATCATCGAGGAGCCGGAGATCCACGATTTCTGCGGCAGGTGCTCGCGCGCGTAGAGGACGTTGGGCAGCTGCATCAGGTGACGGCCGGCCGGCCGCAGCGAGCGCGAGATCACCTCGAAGGTGCGGAGATTCTCCGCTTCGGTCTCCAGGTAGCCGATGGCGCCGTCGTTGAGGCTGAGGACGATGTCGAACTCGGCGTCGAACTCGAGCTCGCGCAGGTCGGCCTCGACGAAGCTGACGTCCAGCCCCTCCTTCTCGGCGTCACGCCTGGCGATCTCCAGCAGCTCCGGCGAGATGTCGGCGCCCACCACCTCGAAGCCGCGCCGCTTCAGCTCCAGCGAGTGCCGGCCTGAGCCGCAGGCGAGGTCGAGCACTCTCTCGCCACCCTCCGGCCTCAGCATCCGCATCGCCCGCTCGACTTCGGACTCGGTCCGGTCCGTCCAGGCCATGTCGGCCGTGTCGGCGAACGCCGTCCGGTACCAGTCCTGCGCAATCTCCTTCGAAAGCACGCTCATGACCGTTTCCCGCCCCCTTTAAAAGCCCCGAAAACCATCAATCACTCAACTTCCCCATAGTGGCGGAGACGATAGCGGATCGGAATGCCCCGGTCCTGCCAGGACGCTCTGCCATCGATGTCCGGGAGGCACCGGTTTACGATTGACCAATGCAGAGGAAATTCATCGATCTCGAGAACCTTCCAGGCGCAACCCTGATCAGGCAGGGCGCCGAGGACTTGGGCGCCGAGCGCGAATCCGCCGAGGCGCTCCTCGTCTCAATTGGCGCCCCGCGGTTGCGGTCCCTGGGCATCGAGCTTCCGCTGCCGATCGCGTCTCCCGAGCACAAGCTCTACGCCCTCCTGGCCAAGGAAAAGGGCGATGCGGCCCATTCCGCCTACAACGCCCTGATCCGCCGACTCGTCAGCTTCGAGCGGGGCTCATGCTCCGCCGCCCGCAACTCGAGCATTCCCGCCAGCGCATCGAGCGCCATCTCGCGGGCCTCCTCCTTGGTCCGGCCCTGGCTGAGTACGCCGGGGACCTCGGGGATCGAAGAGACAATCCAGCCGTCGCCTCCCTCCTCGTAGAGGATCGTGAGGTGCAGGGAGTCGCTCATAACCCAATTGTATGGGGCAGGAAGGACTCGAACCTTCGACCGACGGATTATGAGTCCGCTGCTCTAACCAGCTGAGCTACTGCCCCGAAGGGGGCGAGCCTAGCGCGGGATCGGGGAGCTAGGCGCTGAAGAGCTGGGCCAGGGAGCGACCGACGTCCGGTGGCTCTTCCTCGCCCTTGGCGGCGGCTGCCGCACCCTCGGCGAGGGCCTTGGCGGCGTCGGCGATCTGGTGGGCGCGGCCGCCGCGGATGACGCCGGTGGTCTTCGCCTCGGCGAGGTCGGACTCCATTAGGCCGGCGAGCTCGGCGAGGCGGCGCAGGCCGACGACGGCGGCGGTGCCGCGCAGGGCGTGGGCTTCGGCGCGCATCGTCTCGAAATCGGTCGTCTCGGTGGCGAGGCCGGCGGCGATCACGTCGCAGCGGCGGCGCGCCTCCTCGGCGAAGGACGCGCGCAGCTCCTCCTTCGAGGCCAGCTCCTCCTTCGAGGGCTCCTTCTCCTTCGAGGCCTTCTCTTTCTTGGGGCTCATTCGGCCACCACCCTCTTCACCGCTGAGGTCAGGAGCTCGCGGCCGAAGGCGCCCTCGATCGCGGAGCTAACCGTGCCGTCGCGACCGATCGTGAACAGCCATGGCTCGTCGGGCAGGCTGAAGGCCCGCACCTGCGGCCGCACGGTCTCCGTGCCCGGGTCGTTGTCTTTCCAGATCTCCATGTGGATGAAAGCCGCTTCGTCTCCGTATTCCTGCTTGACCTGCTCGGCCACGTCGACGACAGGCCCGCAGACCCGACTCTGGCAGAACTGGGGGGTCGCAAACAAGAGCACAATCGGTTCCTTCCCGAGCGCGTCGGCGTAGTCGACCCTGTTCTGCGTGTCTGGAGGGATGCGCGTGGTCACCTTCGAGGCGTCGCCACCGACGTCCGCGAGCGTCGGCGTGTGGATCCTCGGTGCCTGCTGACCGGGCCGCGGGATCTGGTCGAACTCGCCGACCACCGCGCTCGGCAGCAGCGTGCCTTTGATCTCGCCGTCGTCCTTGATCAGGGCGGCGATTCGCCACTCGCCGTTGCGGTCGAAGTCAAGCGGGGTCGAGTAGACGACGCTGGCCGCGTCGGGGTCCTCGCTGGTCGTCTTGGCGCGGAAGGCGGGCTGGGTGGCAAGGCTTTCGATCGAGGCCGGGAACGGGCCGATCGCGGGCTCGTCGAGCGCCTGGGCTTCGGCTTTCGCCGCCGGGCCTTTGTGGCCGGACTTCGATTTCGCCCCTGGCCTGGGCTTTGGGGCCTTGGCGAGATACAGAGCCACCTCGGCGTCGGAGACCGGGGTGCGGTCGCGCTCGAAGACCCCGAACGGGTAGCGGTTCCTGCCTTCGTAGAAGGCCATCGCAGCCGGGGAGACGACCAGTTCGGCCGGTCCGTCGGCCGCTTTCAGCACCTCGCGCAGGGTCCTGCCGGCAACGGCGGGGAAGGCGCTCTTGGCAGGTGCCGGGCGGCTTTCCGCACTCGCGCCGGAACCCGAGGTGGTGTCGGTCGAGTCGGAGTCGTCCCCGCAGCCGGACACCAGCGCGGCGCCGGCGACCAGGCAGACGGAGGCGAAAGCGAAGCGGAGGGGGGCGCGCATCGGCGGCATGTTATTCAGACAGGAGACCGAACCGTTACGCCGCTACGGCCGGAAAATGCTGCCGATAGGGTGCGCGGGCGGAGGCGTCCAAACAGGAGGAGAGCGAATGGCGGCACGAGCGGCACTGGTCACGGGGGCATCGAGCGGAATCGGCCTGGCGATCGCGCGGACCCTGGGCGCAGAGGGCCACGCGCTGACGATCTCCGCCCGTCGCCCGGAGAAGCTGGAGGAGGCCGCCGCCGGCCTGCGCGAGGACGGCTTCGAGGTCGAGGCCGTCGCCGCCAACATGACCGAGGAGGACGACGTCCTCGCCCTCTTCGCCGCCCACCGCGCCAGCTACGGCCGGCTCGACGCCCTGGTCAACAACGCCGGGGTCGGGATCGGCGCGCCGATGGAGGAAATCCAGACCAAGCACCTCGACATGCAGCTCGCCGTCAACCTGCGGGCACTGATCCTCGGCACCCGCGAGGGGCTGCCGCTGCTGCGCGAGGCGGGCAGCGTGCACGGCAAGGCGCTGATCGTCAACACCGCCTCGATCGCCGGCAAAAGCGGTCAGGCCTGGCTCTCGATCTACGCCGCGACCAAGGCTGCGGTGATCAACTTCACGCAGTCGACCCATCGCGAGGTCGGCAGTGCCGGCATCCAGTGCACGGCTCTGGCGCCCGGCTTCGTCGACACCGCGATGACCGAGTTCGCGAAGAGCCAGGTTCCCGGCGAGGAGATGATCCAGCCCGGCGACATCGGCGAGGCGGTGCGCTTCCTGCTGCGCACCTCCCGCAACTGCCACGTGCCGGAGATTGTGTTTACTCGCCCCGGTGAGGGACTCGATACTCCGTGACGGCCCCCAGCTGAGAATCCTGGTCGCCGCCTTCGGCGACCCCGGGCACGTCTTCCCGGCGATCTCGCTCGGCCGGGCCCTGGCCGGGCGTGGGCACGAGGTGACGATCGAGACCTGGGAGGAGCGGCGAGCAGCCGTCGAGGGTGCCGGCCTCGCCTTCGCCGCGGCCGAGGAATACCGGATGTTCCCGCCGCCCGAGCCCGATTCGGCCGACGGGCAGCACGCTGCCGAGGCGGCGCGGGCCTTGCTGCCCCTGCTGGAGAAGATGCGCCCGCACGTCGTCGTCAGCGACATCCTCACGCTGGCGCCGGCGCTGGCCGCCGAGCGCGCCGGGGTGCCGCTGGTGACCCTGATCCCCCACATCTACCACGTGGTCGAGCCGGGAATGCCGTTCTTCGCGATCGGCCTGCGACCGCCGCGAACGCCGCTCGGCCGGGCGATCTGGAGAACGGGCCAGCGGGCCCTGGACGTCGGCCTCGAGCACGGCCGCCGCGACCTCAACCGCCAGCGCCAGCGCCTGGGCCTGGCGCCGGTCCAGCACTTCCACGGCGGCATCAGCCCCGAACTGGCCCTGGTCGCCACCTACCCGCAGCTCGAGTATCCGCGCCGCTGGCCGCCGGGGGTCGAGGTGACCGGGCCGATGACCTTCGAGGTCCCCCACCCCGCGATCGAGCTGCCGCCCGGTGAGCAGCCGCTGGTCCTGGTCGCCCCCAGCACCGCCCACGACTCCGAGAACCACCTGGTCCGCACCGCGCTGAGCGCGCTCGCGGACGAGCCGGTGCGGGTGGTGGCGACGACCAACCGCGTCGCCCCGCAGCGGCCGATCGAGGTCCCGGCCAACGCCCTTCTCGTTGACTGGCTCAGCTACAGCCAGCTGATGCCCGCCGCCGCGCTGGTCGTCTCCCATGGCGGCCACGGCACCGTCGCCCGCGCGCTCGGCGCCGGCACCCCGGTTCTGGTCTCCGCCATCACCGGCGACATGAGCGAGACCGCGATGCGGGTCTCCTGGGCCGGCGCCGGCCTTTCGCTGCCCTGGCGCCTCTGCCGGCCCGAGCCGCTGCGCTGGGCCGCCCGCCGCATCCTTCACGAGCGCTCGTTCGCCGCCCGCGCCGGGGAGATCGCCGCCTGGGGCCGGGAGCACGACGGTGCCGAGCGTGGCGCGGAGCTGGTCGAGGCGCTGGCTCGGCGCGCGCCGGCGAGCTGAGGAGACAGAAGAAAGCTCCGGGGGTGGGACTCGAACCCACAACCCTTCGATTAACAGTCGAATGCTCTACCGATTGAGCTACCCCGGAACGAACGGCCCGGATCGTCCCGGACCGCTCGGAATTTACCGACTCGGGCGGGGATCAGCTCTGGACCCGCTGAGTGCGGGCGATCTGCTCGACCAGGACGGCGCGGTCGCGACTGAGCGCGGCGCGGCGCTCGTAGTCGTCGCGTTCGCCGGCGGCGGCGATCTCGCCCTCGAGGCGGCGCTGCTCGAGCAGGAGGAAGTTCAGCTCCATCGACTCCCGCGAGGCCGGCTCGTCGTGGGCCAGCATCACCAGCTCGGTGATCAGGCCGCTGAGCTCGCCGTCGTCGTGGGGCAGGTTGGACGCGGGGTCGGAGGGGTGCTCGCGCAGCCAGGCGACGGCGCGCAGGCCGGTCGGCGAGAGGTGGGCATCGGTGAGGCGGGCCAGGTACTCGCGGCCCGCGTCCGGCAGGGCGATGCACATCGCCAGCAGCGCCCGCTCGCGGCGCTCGCGCGAGGTCAGCTCGGCGGCCCGTCGCGGCGGCGCGGGCGCGGGCGCCCCGCCGCCCCGGGCCGGCGCCGGCTCGGCCCCGCCGCTGGCCGGCCGTGCCGCGACGATCCGCCCCATCACCATCGCCGGCTCCAGGTCGAGCCGCTCGGCCACCTGGCGCACCAGGTCGTCGCGGCTAGCCGTCTCCCCCATCGCGCCCAGCACCGGCGCCACCTCGGTCAGCGCCCGGTCGCGCTCGACCGGCGAGGCGACGTCGGTGCGGTCGAGCACGAGCCCGACCTGGAAGGCGTTGAGCTCCACGGCGGCGGCGATCAGCGCCCGGAAGCGCTCGGCGCCCCCCTCTGCCCCCACCATCTCGGCCGGATCCTCGCCGGCCGGCATCCTCGCCACCCGCAGCCGCATCTTGCGCCCCGCCGCGACCCGCTGGGCCCGCAGCATCGCCTCCTGGCCGGCCGAGTCGGCGTCGAGCGCCAGCACCACCTCCTCGACCATCCCCGAGAGCGCTGCCACCTGCTCGCCGGTGATCGCCGTCCCCATCACCGCGACGGTCTCCTCGACGCCCGCCTGGTGCAGCGCCAGGACGTCGGTGTAGCCCTCGACGACGACCGCCCGCGTCGCCTTGGCGATCGCCGCTTTCGCCCTGTCGACGCCGTAGAGCAGCTGGCTCTTGTGGAAGAAGTCGGTCTCGGCCGTGTTCACGTACTTGGCGCCCTGCTCGGAGCGCATCGCCCGGCCGCCGAAGCCGAGGACGCGGCCGCGGCGGTCGCGGATCGGGAACATGATCCGCGAGCGGAAGCGGTCGTAGTCGCGCCCCTCGCGGTTCCTCTGCACGAGGCCGACGCCGTGCAGCTCCTGGACGCTGAAGCCGGCCTGCTGGCCGCGGACGAGGATCTTGTCCCAGGCGCTGGGCGCGTAGCCGACGCCGAAGCCGCGCAGCGCCTCCTCCCCCAGACCCCGCTCGGCCAGGTACTCGCGCGCCTTGCTCGCCTCCGAGGACTCCCAGAGGTAGCTGGCGTAGTAGGCGGCGACGCGCTCCAGCAGCTGCTCCAGCCGGCGCCGCTGCTGGCGCCTGGCCTCCGCCTTGGGGTCCTCCTGCTCGCGTTCGAGCTCGACCCCGTAGCGGTCGGCGAGCAGCTCGACCGCCTCGGCGAAGCCCAGCCCGTCCTTCTCTTCGACGAACTTGATCACGTCGCCGCCCACCCCGCAGCCGAAGCAGTGGTAGAGCTTTTCCTGGGCGTCGACCGAGAACGAGGGCGTGCGCTCGTCGTGGAACGGGCAGAGGCCGGTCCAGCGGGCACCCGCGCGGCGCAGGTCGGTGTGGGCGGAGATCACCTCGACGATGTCCACCGCCTGCTTCACCCGCTCGAGGCTGTCGGGGGAGATCAGCGCCACTAGAACCTCGCCTCCTCGGGGATGGTGAGCTCGGTGAACTTGGCGATGCAGAAGCGGTCGGTCATGCCGGCGATGTAGTCGGTGACGCGCTGGCTCTCGCTTGCCTCCGGGTCCCAGCTGGGCAGCTCGGCGGGGTCCTCGAGATAGTGGTCGAAGAGGCCGCGCATGGTCCGCTCGACCCGCTCGTGCTCGCGCTGGGCCTCGGTCCCGAGGTAGACCCGTTCGAACATGAACTTGCGCAGGCGCAGCATCGCGGCGCCGATCTCTTCGCCCTGGACGATGTCGCCGGCCCGCTCGGAGCGCTCGACGATGTCGCGGACCAGGGTGTCGATCCGCTTCGAGCCGGTCGGTCCCAGCAGCTCGATCTCCGCCGCCGGCAGGTCGGCCGGCCGCAGGATGCCCGCCCGCAGGGCGTCGTCGATGTCGTGGTTGATGTAGGCGACGCGGTCGACCAGCTTGACGATCCGGCCCTCCAGGGTCGCCGGCTCGGTCGGCCCGTTGTGGTTGAGGATGCCGTCGCGCACCTGCTCGGTCAGGTTCAGCCCCTGGCCGTCGCGCTCGAGCACCTCGACCACCCGCAGCGAGTGCTCGTTGTGCTTGAAGTGGCTGCCGCAGCGCTCGCGCAGGGCGGCGTCGAGGGCGTCCTCGCCGGCGTGGCCGAAGGGCGGGTGGCCGAGATCGTGCCCGAGCCCGATCGCCTCGGTCAGGTCCTCGTTCAGCCCCAGCGCCCGCGCCACCGTGCGGGCGAGGCCGCAGGCCTCGAGCGTGTGGGTGAGTCGGGTCCGGTAGTGATCCCCCTCGGGAGCGACGAAGACCTGGGTCTTGTGCTTGAGGCGGCGGAAGGACTTGGAGTGGACGATGCGATCGCGATCGCGTTGAAACGGCGTCCGCAGCGGGCTGTCGGCCTCCTCCGTGGCGCGCCGCGCCGGGTATGAGCGGGTTGCGTGTGGGGAGAGGAACTCAGCCTCCCAGGCCTGGATGCGGTCCTCGAAGGTGCTCGTGGCGGGCATCCGTCGATCATAAGGAGCGGGGGCTTGTGTAGGGACAGGGGGAGGGACTCGGCGGAGCAACAGCGGGGAGGCTCCGCCGAGTCCCTCCCCTGCCCCTTACGCGGCGGCTCTTAGCTGAACATGCGCGTGATGCTCCAGCGTCTCTCCTACGGCTCGCTCGACTTGACGAAGGGCCAGCGGTTCGGCCTGGGGAGCCTCAGCTAGGGGCTGAGCTAGAGCTTCGACCATGAAGCGGTGGGCGTCCTCGGAGAGGCTGAAGGAGCCGGCTTCGCAGCCCGCACAGACGGCGCCGCCGGCGGCGCCGGAGAAGCCGGCCAGGTGCTCGGCCTCGCCGCAGCGGGCGCAGGAGGCCAGCTCGGGCACGAAACCCGCCGCCATCGCCAGCTTCAGACGGAAGGAGAGTGCCACTTCCAGCCTGGCTCCATGCGGGTCGGGGTCGTCGAGCAGGGCGAGGTAGCGGCAGAGCAGGTTGTAGGCGGGCAGGTTGGCCTCGGCCGAGTCGAGCAGTCGCAGCACCGCGTCGCAGGCGCGGGCGCCCGCGCTCAGCGCCGGGCCGGAGGAACGCAGGCGCGGGTAGCCATCGAGGGTCGAGACCGCAGTCACGGTCATCAGGTCGCCGCGCCCTTCGTGCAGGATCAGGTCGAGGCGGAAGAACGGCTCCAGGCGACCGCCGAAGCGCGACTTCGGTTTCCGCGCCCCCTTGGCGATCGCGCCGAAGCGGCCCCGCGTCTTCGAGTAGCAGTGGAGGATGCGGTCGGCCTCGCCGTAGCGGATGCTGCGCAGCACGATC
>Ga0190275_10000932_pt1 | contig 22888 bp, 18 predicted proteins | sample Popmic550T_FD_133745 | JGI IMG/M metagenome (GOLD analysis project Ga0190275, IMG submission 133745) | Populus adjacent soil microbial communities from riparian zone of Yellowstone River, Montana, USA - 550 T | ecosystem: Environmental > Terrestrial > Soil > Riparian zone > Trees stand | place...
ATCAGCGCCGACGCGGCGCGGACCGCGGCCGCCGCGGACATCGACGCCAAGCTCGGCACCGCCAAGGCGACCAAGTCCGGCGCGGTCACCAAGTGGAGCGACGGCGGTACCGCCAAGCAGGTCTGGTTCCACACCGCCGACGGGCTGCGCAAGGGCTGGCTGACCTACGTCTCGGCCGGCAACACGAAGAGCTACAGCCATGTCATCGACGCCGAGACCGGCGGCCTGCTGTACCGCCGCGACCTGGTCAGCCACGGCAACGGCGACGCGCTGGTGCAGGACAACTACCCCGGTGCCGCCAAGGGCGGCACGCAGCGCATCGAGAACCTGATCTACAACAAGTGGCTGCCGAAGAACGCGAAGACGCTGCTCGAGGGCACCTCGGTCGCCGCGTTCGCCGACGTCAACGACGACAACCAGCCCAACGCGGGCGAGACGGTCAAGGTGCCCGGCACCAGGACCACCGCGGAGTACAAGCTGACTCCCTTCCAGTCCAGCTCGTACTGCGCGGCCACGTTCGTCTGCACCTGGGACCCGGCCAAGCCGGACTCCTGGAAGACGAACATGAACCAGGACGTCACGAACGGCTTCTACCTGGCCAGCAACTTCCACGACTGGCTGGCCAAGCCGCCGATCAGCTTCACCCAGGCAGCCGGCAGCTTCGACACCGCCGGCGGTGACCCGGTCCTGCTGAACGCACTGGACGGTGCGGCCACCGGCGAGGGCGGCGGCCCGGACGGCAACCACGTCAACAACGCGAACATGAACACCCCGCCGGACGGCACCTCGCCGGTCATGCAGATGTACCTGTTCCACGCTCCGGGCGCGAGCGACGAGCAGGACAGCTACTTGCCGAGCAGCTCGAGCAACGACGCGAGCATCCTGTACCACGAGTACGTCCACGGCCTGTCGAACCGCCTGGTCGTCGACGCGACCGGCAACTCGACGCTGAACAGCATCCAGGCCGGCGCGATGGGTGAGGCGTGGAGCGACTTCTACGCGCTGGACTACCTGGTGGCGCACGGCCTGGAGAAGGACACCAAAGCTGCAGGCGACGTCTTGATGGCCAAGTACGTCAGCCACGGTGGGCTGTTCCGCACCCAGGCGATCGACTGCCGGGTGAAGGCCGTCAGCGACAACTGCATCGGCCTCGACGGCTCGAAGGGCGGCTACACCTACGGCGACTTCCCGAGCATCGGCGGCGCCCCCCAGGTGCATGCCTCCGGTGAGGTGTGGGCCCAGACGATGTGGGACCTGCGCGAGCGCTTCGGCCGTACCTATGCGCTGAGCCTGATCACCCGCGCGATGGAGCTGTCCGCCGCCGACCCGACGATGCTGGACATGCGGAACGCGGTCGTCCAGGCCGACCTGATCGCTACCGGCGGCAAGAACGCAGGCGTGCTGTGGCAGGTCTTCGCCAACCGGGGCATGGGCTGGTTCGCCGGTGCACTCGACGGCGGCGACTCGCGTCCGGTCGAGGACTTCCACATCCCGCCGACCGGTGCCACCACGACCATCTCCGGTGCCGTGACCGACAAGGACACCGGCGCTCCGGTGTCCGGCGCGCTCGTCTTCATCGGCGGTCACGCCTCCGGCTACGCGGGTGACTACTCCGCCGTGACCGGCGCCGACGGCAAGTACACGATCACCGGCGTGCTGCCCGGCACCTACGGCAAGTTCGTCGTCTCCGGCGCGGGCTACGAGGTCATCGGCGATGCCCTGACCGTCAAGGCCGGTGGCACCACCGCGAACTTCGCCTCCCGGCGCAACTGGGCGGCGGTCTCCGGCGGCGGCGCGATCAACGCCTTCACCGGTCCGGACTTCTCACCGCAGTGTGGTCCCGGCTACGCGATCGACTCCAGCCAGGGCACCGGCTGGGGCAGCACCACCGGTGACGACAACGGCACACCGACCAACGTGATGATCCCGAAGAACCTGGACATCGCGCTGCCGGCCGCCGTGAACCTGACCACCTTCTCGATCGACCCGTCCAACACCTGTGGCGACCCGGGCAGCGCCTCGACCGGCAAGTACCGGATCGAGACCTCGACCGACGGCACCACCTGGGCGACCGCGGCCGAGGGCGAGTTCACCGCCGCCAACCGCAACCAGTTCAACGAGGTGACGCCGACGGCCAACACCACCGGCGTGAAGTTCGTCCGGTTCGTGATGCTCAGCCCACAGGTTCCGGACTTCGCCACGAACTGCCCCGACGGCGGTTACGGCGGCTGCCAGTACACCGACCTGACCGAGATCCAGGTCTTCGGCACCAAGTAACTACAAGCTCCACCCGGAGGGCCGGCCGAGTACCCACTCGACCGGCCCTCCGGCTTTTCCAGAACCGAATGTGTGCGTCAAGAGTTGGTCAGAAGAAGGACCGCAAGGCAACCAAGCATCGGGCCATGCAGAATTTGAATGGTCGCCGGGCGAGTTGAACGACCGAACCTGGCATCGATGGCAGGTCAGGTCCGGATCAGGCCGATGACACGAACGACCAGGATGACGACAACGGGGCGGCAGACCCGCCGGTGAGCGCCGGCTAATGGCGAGTTCAAGGCACGCCAGCCGTCGCGCGAAGCCGGCAAACAGAAAGCCCAGGTCCGGGAACATCCCCCTGACCTGGGCTTTTGCCATGTTCAGACAATGGAGCGGGTGACGAGAATCGAACTCGCACTGTCAGCTTGGGAAGCTGATGTTCTGCCATTGAACTACACCCGCGGACCCGCCGGTCGACCGGCGGACTTGGAGATCATACCTGGTCGGCCGGGCGGTTTGCACGGGGGGTTATCGGGCAGTTTTCCACAAAGGGCACGCCCAGGACTGGTTAGCCCGGTCATCTTCTGGCAGATTAGAACGCGTTGCCGGGGGCAACATTCGACGCAACGTGAGGATGCGGTCCCGACTGGGACCGGACAAGATGGTTGCGGGGCAACTGAAAAGAAGGGGTGAACGGTGGCAACTGACACTAACGACGCGCTGGAAAACCTGGAGAAGGAACTCGTCACGCTGGCCCGCCGGCTGCGTGGACTGCAGCGGGCACTGTCGGACGAGGCGCATCCGGACCTGGAGCCGGCGCAGTACGCATTGCTGAATCACGTCGAAGAACTCGCGCCGGTCCGGATGGCCGACCTGGTCGCGGCACTCGAGGTGGACAAGGGTCCGGTCAGCCGGGCTTGCGCGCGCCTGGAGGAAGAAGGTCTGCTGAAGCGGGCCGCCGACAAGTCCGACGCCCGGGCAACCCTGCTGACGCTGACCGCGAACGGCAAGCGCAAGCTCGCCGCCGCTCGCAAGAAGCGGCACAAGGTGATCGAGGACCTGCTGAAGGACTGGTCGCCGGCCCAGGTCAAGACGTTCGCCGGCCAGGTCTCCAAGTTCAACAAGCTGGCCAACTGAGCCGTTGCCGAGGGCCCGTAGCCGCGACGGCGCTCCGGGGAGCTGAGGGCTCCGGAACAGGTCGCATCGCCGGGTCCCGGCGACCGGGGTAGGGCGGAGTTGCAGCACGCTGCGGTAAGTTGCGTTCGTGCTGCTCTCCGACCGTGACATCTTGGCCGAGCTCGACGCGAAGCGGGTCCAGCTGGATCCGTTCGAAGCTGCGATGGTGCAGCCGTCGAGCGTCGACGTACGGCTGGACCGTTTTTTCCGGGTGTTCGAGAACCATCGCTACCCGCACATCGATCCGGCCGAGGAACAGCCCGACCTGACCCGTGAGGTCGAGCCGGAGGGCGAGGAGCCCTTCATCCTGCACCCGGGCGAGTTCGTGCTCGGGTCCACCTACGAGCTGGTGACGCTGCCCGACGACGTGGCGGCGCGGCTGGAGGGCAAGTCCTCGCTGGGCCGGCTCGGCCTGCTCACCCACTCCACCGCCGGCTTCATCGACCCCGGGTTCTCCGGTCACGTGACGCTGGAGCTGTCGAACGTGGCGACGCTGCCGATCAAGCTCTGGCCCGGGATGAAGATCGGCCAGCTCTGCTTCTTCAAGCTGTCGTCGCCGGCCGAGCACCCGTACGGCTCCGCGAAGTACGGCTCGCGCTACCAAGGCCAGCGCGGCCCGACGCCGTCACGCTCACACCTGAACTTCCACCGCAGCGACATCTGACGCCGGTACGTCGAAGGCCCCCGGCAGCGTCTCTGCCGGGGGCCTTCGCGTAGTACCGGATCAGGCGGTCGGCTTCATCGCGATCAGGATCTTGTCGACGTCGTAGTTGTCGGCCTTGTCGTTCTGCAGGTAGGTAGCGCCGTACTTCGTGATGGCGGTCGGCGACGGCGTCCCGAGCTTCGGGTTGAACTGCGACATGTCCGAGCCGAGCATGGTGCCGGCGTCCTGACTCGGAGTACCGGTCGGCGGAGTGACGCCACCGTCGTCGGTCGGCGTGGTGCTCGCCGACGGCGTCTCACTCGGCGCTGTCGAGGGCTGCGGGATGTCCGCACCGGTCTTGGCGTCGAGCATCACCGGCTGCTCCTGCGCGTGGCCGTAGACGACACCGTGGAACGCGCCCGTGACGAGCGGGACGACGCGGCTGGCCGAGCTCTTGTTGTAGCCCCAGGCTTTCTTGCCGGTGGTGTCGTCGATGCCGACGATCTCTTCGGTGCCCATGTTCTCACCGGTGGAGCAGACCACCGCACTGGCCTGGTCGGCCAGGCAGTTGAAGGTATGGGCGCTCTCGGTGCCGAGGGTGGATTTGACCTGCCCGACCAGGGTGCCGGTCGCGATGTCCACGACATACAGGCCGGAGTCGTACGTGTACTTCAGCGACTTCGAGTTCGGCACGTACGACGAGCCGTTCAGGTACGCGTGTTTTGTGCCGCCGGCGGCCGGGCTCAGGTAGTCCATCTTGGTGGGGATCTGCTTGCTGACCTTGCCACTGGCACCGTCGAAGATGACGACCGTACCGTCGTGCGCGCCCTCCTGGTTGCGGCCCTTCGCGCCGGCAACCGTGCCGTTGAGCAGACCGGCCGGGCGGACGAACGAGACGATGGTGGCCTTCTGGGTCTTCGGGTCGGCGAAGACGGTGAAGCCGTTGCTGCCGCTCTTGGCAGCGTCCGGGCCGTCGGCCTGGAGCCCGAGCGCGACCTGTCCGGTCGCCGTATCGAACAGCTGGTCGCTCACCCCGGCGGCGCCGGTCCCGGGACCGAACTTCGCGCTCAGGTCCACCAACACCTCGGCGACCTTCTTGCCGTCAGTGGCGTCGAGCCACTGGATCACCACTTGGCTCTTCGCCTTCTGGGTGCCGTTGCCCTTGTCGGTCTGGGTGTAGGCGATCACCGCGACGTCCTTGCCGTCGAGCTGGACCGGCATCACTTCGCTGTGGTCGTTGGTGGTGATCGTGGCGGGCTTGTCCGTCGACGGCACTGAGAACGGATCGCGCTGCCCGGCGATGTGGCGGCCCGTGACACCGATCTTGCCGGCCACGAAGGTCGTCTGGCCGACCATGCCGGCGGTCAGGGTCCGGTCCTCGGTGCGGGTTTCCTGGTCGATCGGGATGCCGTACGCCGCCACGGGGGTGAGGCCCTTCGGTGGATCGAAGGACGGAACCTCCGGCGTGGGCGGTGTCGTCGGGCTGGACGAACTGTTGTCGCCTCCCGGTTCGGAGCCGGACTTCTTGTCCTCACCGCCGCCGCTGCAACCGGCCAGCAGTACGACTGCGGCGGTCGCGGCCACCAATGGACGCAGCACCATCGTTTTCGCTCTCCCCAAGATTCGGCCATGCGTGACGGCCTGAACCTAGCAGCGTCAGCGGTTCGACACCGGCAGCAGACCGAGGCGTTGCAACAAGCTGCAAAGTGCCTGATGAGTCATCGAATTCACCGCACGACCGAGAGACCGGTACGCCGGTGGCGCGGCTGCGGCTCGAGCCGGTCGGCCAGCCTCCGCAGTACTCCGGCCAGCTCGTGCCGGGGGCCAGTACCGTGCCCCTCGGCCCGCATCGCTTCCTTGTACTCGTTGCGCTGGGCCCTTAATTCGGCGGCCCGGATCTGCTCGGCGACCCGCTGCCGGGCGACCGCTTCCTGTTGGCTGAACATGGTCCTGCTCCCCTCACTGGTCCCCGTGACGATTGATGTGTTCAGACCCGGACGACGGTGATGTCGCCGGACACGGTGCGGGCCCGCAACATCAGCGAGCGGTCGCCGTCGGCCGGCTTCTCGCCAGGCTCGAGGTCGCACCGGATCTGCCCGGTGACCGTCTTCAGGTCCAGATAGGTCGGCACACCGTCCGGTACGCCGATCTGGACGTCGCCGCGGGCAGTCTCCGCCCGGACGCTGGGGCCTTCGGCCGACTCGACCCGGACGTCGCCGGAGCCGGAAGTCGCGATCGAGTGGTCCCTGATCCGCTCGATGGTGATGTCACCAGAGCCGACCTTGACCGTCGTCGGGCCGGCCGCGTCACCGATCCGGACGTCGCCCGAGCCGGTACTCACGCCGACCTGGCCGATCGACTCACCGATGTCGATGGCGCCCGAGCCGGTCTTGGCCCGGACCGCCTGCCCGGCGGACCCGATCCGGACGTCGCCGCTGCCGGTACTGGCCGCGAGGTTGCCCTCGATCCGCTCGACGCGGATGTCACCCGAACCGGTGGACAACCGGGCCTCGCCCAGCGGCATCCGGGCGGTGATGTCACCCGCACCGGTCTGGATCCGGGCGTTCAGGGTCGCCGGGGTGTCGATCAGGACCCGGATCTCCGGGCCGCGGCGCGACTTCTTCGGGCCCTCGACCACCAGTTCGCCGTCCACCAGCTCGAACACCACGTCGCTGCCATCGCTGCCGTCGACGTCCAAAGTGATGGTGGTCGTCTCGCCGTCGACCGGGCGGATCTCCACCAGGCCCGAACCGATCTCGATCCGGACCCGGTCGACCTCACCGGGTTCGCCGACCAGTTGGTTGCTGTAGCTCACTGTGCCCACCCCTGCATGCGCTGGCCCGGGCCACGTCCGCCCCGGCGCTGGTCGCGACCGCGGTCGCGGTCCCGATCGTCACGGCGGTCGCCGCGATCACCGCGGTCACCGCGGCGTCCCTCGCCGAACAAGCCGTCCGGTCCGAAGACTCCGTCCGGTCCGAAGACGCCCTCCTTGCCGAAGATGCCCTCCGGGCCGAGCGGTCCCTCCGGACCGAGCGGGCCGTCGGGGGCGAAGATGCCGGGCCGTGGCGGGCGCGGCGGGCGGGGCGGACGGCCGTAGCCGCCGCGGCCACCGGTCAGCGCCGTCATCACGGTGCGCATCAGCCACGCGTTCGAGGAGATGCCCTCGGTCGCGGCGGCTTCGTCCACCTTGTTCTTGATCGACATCGGCAGCCGCAGCGTGATCCGCGCGGTCGGCTCGTCGGCGTCCGGGGCGAGGTCCTCGGCCACCGATTCGGCGGCGGGCTCGTCATCCAGGTCGTCGTCGCCGGTGTCGGTCAGCTGGCTCGGGGCCTGCGTGACCACGAACTCGGGACGGCCACCGGCCATCCGGAGCTCGACGGAGCCGGGCGACAGATCCCGGCTAATCTCGCCGGCGGCGTCGGACAGGGCTGAGATGAGGGCCAACCGGCCTGCGTCATCCAGCGTGGCTCCGAGGCGCTGGGCCACCGAGCGAGTTTGGTCGTCGGCCAACGCGGTGGCGTTCTCCACGCTACGGCGGACCGACTCGAGATAGTGATCAAGTTCCATGACGCAATCATGACGTCATAGTGACGTCACTGTCAACCACTTCTGATGTCACCGAGGCGCCAAGGTGATGCCAGGGCAGAATGAAGGCAGTCCACGGAGAGGGGAACACGGTGTCCAGAGGAGTGCTCGTCACGGGTGCGTCGCGCGGTGTCGGAGCGGAGGTCGCCAAGGCATTCGCCCGAGCCGGCGATCGGGTCGTGCTGCATTGCCGCGGCGCGGTCGACAAGGCTCACGCAGTACTGGCGGAGCTGCCCGGCGATGGTCATGCGGTGGTCTCTGGCGACCTCGGCGATCCGGCTGGAATCCCTTTAGTTGTTGAGGAATCGGTGCAAGCGCTCGGGCGGATCGACGTCCTGGTGAACAACGCCGCGCTGTTCGTCGATGAGCCGGTCGCAGGGTCGCGCCGGATCGGGCATCCGCTGTTGGAGACGTCGTACGACGACTGGGTGGCGGCCTGGCGCCGGACCCTCGCGGTGAACCTGGAGGGCGCGGCTCACCTGACCTGGTGTGTGGCCCGCCAGATGCTCGACGTACCGCCCGCCGATGGCGTCAAAACCGGCGCAATCGTGAACGTCGGATCGCGCGGCGCCTACCGCGGCGAGCCGGACGTACCGGCGTACGGGGCAAGCAAGGCTGGTCTGCACGCCTTCGGGCAGTCGATGGCGGTCGCGCTGGCGCCTCATGACATCACCGTGACGTCAATCGCGCCCGGTTTCATCGCCACCGACATGGCCGCACAAGGCCTGAACGGCCCCGGCGGCGATGCGATCCGCGCCCAGAGCCCCTACAACCGAGTGGCGACCGCCGCAGAAGTCGCAGCAGCCGTCCACTGGCTAGCCTCCCCCGAAGCCACCTGGTCCACCGGCACCATCCTCGACTTCAACGGCGCCTCCTACCTCCGCTAGCGCTTCGCGATGATCTTGCTTGGTGCGGGGGCGGTGATCGCGACCGGCTTGTTGTAGTCGGAGATCGTCATCACCATGGCGGCGCCGGCCATCGCGAACGTCATCCGGTAGACCAGCTTGTCGCTGCCCATCCAGATCGAGTAGACGATCGACTTCGGCATGCCCTTCGGAACCGGCTTGCCCTCGGCCTTGAACGCCGTAGCGGTGTCGACGGTGATGTCGTACCGGTCCAGCTGCCGGCCGCCGATCGTCTCGGTCTTGACGAACTTGACGCTGCGCAGGCCCTTCTCCCAGGCCTGGTAGGACTTCGTCGGATCCGCGTTGTCGAGCATCGAGCCGAACGACGCGACCGCCGGGTCCTTGGCGTTCTTCAGGTTCAGCTGGATGTACTTGCCCGCCCCGGTCTGCTTCGGGATCGACAGGTACAGCGTGGACTTGATCAGGACCATCTGCATCGCGCCACCCGCCAGCGGGTTGACCATGTCCAGCTTCATCGCCAGCGGACTGGTGGTCTGCGACGACTCCATGGTGATCTTCTGGCCGCCGACCGTCATCACCGCCGACGACTTGAAGGACTTGGCCTTGCCGGTGTTCGACTTCAGCGCCGGAATGAAGCTGGCGCTGGTCAGCCGGACCGGCTCCTCGGCCTTCGGCGGTGCCGGCACCGAGGCGGTAGCCGTCACTGTCGGTGTGCTGCTGGTGACCGGTGCGGACGGCGTCGTGCCGCCACCGGCCCGGTCACCGGTCGCCTTGTCGCCCCCGCCACACGCCGCGACACCCAAAATCATTGGCAGCGCCAGCACGGCGGCCGCTACCCGAGTACGAACCTTCATGATTTCCCTCCCCATTGGAACAACCAGCGGAGCCTATGAGCCAGTCCGCTGACTGGGAAGGGAAACTGCACCAAGTTGCAGTGCAGATCAGCTGCCGCGTTTGACCGACGTGAGGAGGAGCTGGGCGACGTCCTGAACCTCGACCGACTCGCGGGCCGAGCCGTCGGCCTGCTTGGCGGTGAGGCCGTCGGACAGCATCACCCGGCAGAACGGGCAGCCGGTCGCGATCTTGTCCGCGCCGGTCTCGACCGCCTCGGTGGTCCGGTTCACGTTGATCCGGCTGCCGGTCTTCTCCTCCATCCACATCCGCGCGCCACCCGCACCGCAGCAGAACGACTTCGTCTGGTTCCGCGGCATCTCGGCGAACTCGGCGCCCGGGATGATCTCGAGCAGCTCACGCGGGGCGTCGTACACCTGGTTGTGCCGGCCCAGGTAGCACGGGTCGTGGTAGGTGATCTTCTGGCCGTTGAGCGCGCTGTCGGTCGGCGCGACCGGCGTCAGCTTGCCCTCCCGGACCAGACGGTTGAGCAGCTGGGTGTGGTGGATGACATCCAGCTCGACACCGAGCTGGGAGTACTCGTTCTTCAACGTGTTGAAGCAGTGCGCGCAGGTGGACACGACCTTCTTGACGCCGGTCTCCTTGAACACCTCGGCGTTCTGCATCGCCAGCTGCTGGAAGACGAACTCGTTCCCGGCCCGCCGCGCCGGATCACCCGTGCACGTCTCACCATCACCCAGTACCGCGAACGAGACCCCCGCGATGTTCAGCAACTCGGCGACGGCCTGGGTGGTCTTCTTCGCGCGATCCTCGAAGGCACCAGCACACCCGACCCAGAACAGGTACTCGACCTCGGCCAGCGTCTCGACATCCGTACCGACCTGCTTGACCTCGAACGGCAGGCCCTTGGCCCAGTCCATCCGGCCGGACGGGTTCATGTTCCACGGATTGCCCTTGTTCTCCAGACCCTTGAACAGCCCGTTCAGCTCGGACGGGAACGACGACTCGATCAGCACCTGGTAGCGGCGCATGTCCATGATCGCGTCCACGTGCTCGATGTCGACCGGGCACTGCTGCACGCACGCGCCACACGAAGTACAGGCCCAGAGGGCTTCTTCGTCGATCACGGCGACGTCGGGCGAGCCGACCAGCGGCCGCTCCTGCTCGGCCAGGACCAGCTCGGGCAGCGACTTGCGCTCGTCGTCGTCGCTCGCCAGCAGATAGGGCGCCTTGGCGTACGCGTGCTCGCGCAGGTTCATCATGATCAGCTTCGGCGACAGCGGCTTCTCGGTGTTCCAGGCCGGGCACTGCGACTGACAGCGGCCACACTCGGTACAAGTGGTGAAGTCGAGCAGGCCCTTCCAGGTGAAGTCCTCGACCTTGCCGACGCCGAGCGCGGCGTCCTCGTCGAGCTCCTCGATGTTCTCGAAGTCGATCGGCTGGCCCTTGACCATGATCGGCTGCAGCGCGCCCAGCGCGGTCCCGCCGTCGGCCTTGCGCTTGAACCAGATGTTCGGCCAGGCGGTGAACCGGTGCCAGGCGACACCCATCGTGGCGTTCAGCGAGATGGTGATCATCCAGGCGAACGAGATCAGGATCTTGATCATCGCGACCAGGTAGACGGTGTTCTCCAGCGCGTGCTCACTCAAGGAGCCGAACAACGCGTCACCGATGAAGAACGTGCTGGGGAAGTGGAACTTGCTGCCGGCGCCGAGCTCGTACTCCAGCCCGCGCAGCAGCAGGATGCAGATCAGCACGCCGAGAATCGTGTACTCGACGTAGTACGCCTGCCACGCGCGCGAACCGAAGAACCGGCTGTACCGGCCCTCCGACCCCTTCGGCAGGTGCCGCAGCCGGATGGCCATCAACCCGATGATCGAGATCAGGCCGGTCCAGGTGAGGAACTCGCTGGCCCATTCGAAGACGAACCAGTGCCCGATGATCGGCAGCGCGAAGTGCGCGTCGAACAGCTGCCCGAAGGCCGTCACCAGGCTGAGCACCAGCCCGAGAAAGCCGAACGCGACGAACCAGTGCAGGACGCCGATGTGGCTCCACTGCAGCATCCGGGTGTGCAGCAACGACTCCTTGGCCAGCGTCACGGTGCGCTGCCCCGGATTGTCGGTCCGCGCGACCGGTTGGCCGAGCTTGATCACGGCGATGATGTGCCCGATCGTCTTGCCGAACAACGCGATACCCACGGTGGCGATCGCGAGCGAGACGACGATGGCGAGGATCTGCATACCAGCGATGTTATTGGTTGGTTACCGGTCAGTCATGTCGGTGTCGGCCTCATCACGCCTGCGTGTTGCGTCTCACTTCCGCTGACGGTCGAGCTGAGCCGCCAGACCGTCGAGCAAAAACTCCAGTCCGGTGCCGAAACTGCCGTCCCAGTCGTCGTCGTACAGATAGCCCTGCGCGGCCAGCGTCGGGTACTTGTCGCGGAGCCTTTCCTGGCCGACGCGCCGCTCCTCGGCAGTGATGGTCAATGCCGTCTGAGCGGCAGCCGAGCCCATCACGTGGTTGTACAGCGCCCAGGTCGCGGCGGACAGCGCACTGCCTGTGAAACCCGCCTTCACCAGGTTGGCCTGCAGAATCTCCATCCAGCCAAGGAAGTTCGGGCCGATGGCGGGTCTGCGTCTGGCCGGTACCGCGGCCGCCCACGGGTGTTCGAGCAAGGCCGCACGCCAGGCGTTGACGACGACGCTCACATCCGCGCGCCAGTCACCTGTACTTCCGGCCGGCGGCGGTCCGAAGATCGCGTCGACGGCCAAGTCGATCACGTCTTCCTTCGTGTCCAGGTGCCCGTAGAGCGAGGGAGCCGCGACGCCGAGCCGCTCGGCCAGCCGCCGCATCGTGAGCCGGTCGATCCCTTCCTCGTCGAGCAGAGCGACCGACGCCTCGACGATGCGCGTCAGGGACAGCGGCGGCTCGCCGCGCGAAGGACGCCGCGGCCGTAACCAGACACTCCGAAGCTCATCGCTGCCCGCACTCTTCATCGCGCCAGTGTAGTACGTTGTTCGCCTTAACTAACAACGTTCGGATAGACATACAACGTTAGGCAGGTGGTGGAATGACCGACGTCGCGGATGCGCCGGCGGACCTTCGGCAGCGCTGGTGGACGCTCCCGGTGGTCAGCGCGGCCCAGTTGCTCGTGGTCCTGGACGGCACGATCGTGAACATCGCACTGCCGTCCGCACAGGCGGATCTCGGCATGTCCGACGCCAGCCGGCAGTGGGCGATCACCGCCTACGCCTTGGCCTTCGGCGGACTGCTGCTGATCGGCGGCCGGATCAGCAGCGCGTTCGGGCACCGGCGCACGTTCGCCCTCGGCATGGCTGGTTTCGCCGCCTCGTCCGCCCTGGGCGGCTTGGCAGTGAACCCGGAGATGTTGTTCGGCGCCCGGGCTCTGCAAGGGGCGTTCGCAGCCCTGCTCGCACCCGCCGGGCTGGCACTGCTGACGACGACCTTCACGGACGCGAAGGAACGCGGCAAAGCGTTCGGGGTCTTCGCCGCGGTTGGCGCCGCGGGGTCGGCGGTCGGTCTGGTCGCGGGCGGTCTGCTGACGGAGTACACGAGCTGGCGCTGGTGTCTCTACATCAACGTGCCGATCGCGGTACTGGCCCTGCTCGGTACTGCGAAGGTGCCCGGCCGGCCTGGCGCCGGAGGCCGGCTCGATGCCGGAGGAGCGCTTCTCAGTACCGCGGGTTTCGTGGCCATCGTCTATGCGTTCAACGAAGCCGAGCCACGCGGTTGGGCGTCTCCGCTCGTACTGTCATTGCTGGCTGGTGGCTTGCTGCTGCTGGTGGCGTTCACCGTGCTCGAGTCGCGGGTGTCCCAGCCACTGCTGCCGCTGCGAGTTCTTCTGCATCGCGGGCGCGGAGGCGCGTTCATCGCTATCACCCTGTTGTTCGTCGCGATGTTCGGCTTCTACCTGTTCATGAGTTACTACACGCAGACAGTGCTCGGCTACTCGCCGGTCGAGGCCGGCCTGACCTTGATCATCAATGCACTGGCCGCCTTGATCGGCGCGACAGTCATCGCCGGCAGACTGCAGGGCCGAGTCCCACCAGCCGTCGTCATCCTCTCCGGGCTGGGCGCAGCGGCCGCGGGGTTGCTGATCCTCACCCGGCTGACCGCCACCAGCACAGACATTCTGCCGCTGTACCTCGCCCCGGCACTCGTCCTCACTGGCCTTGGCCTGGGACTCGTCCTACCGGCGACGGCAGCGCTGGCCACCACAGCAGTCTCCTGGCAGGACATCGGCGCTGCGTCCGCGACGTACAACGCATCCCAGCAACTCGGCGCCGCGCTCGGTACGGCCCTGCTGAACACCATCGCGAGCAGCACCACCGCTGCCTACCTACTCCGGGATGGCGACCCAGCCGCAGCCACGGTGCATGGCTACACCATCGCCCTGACAGTTGCCTTCGGCATCCTTCTCGCCGCCGCAGTGATCGCAGTACCGCTGATCCACCGAAAGGACCCCGCATGACCTCCCTCGACGACTACGTACCCGTCATCGACCTCTCCGCCAGGAATGACCCAGCCGGCCGTACCGCGCTGGCCCGGGCGATCGGGAGCGCCTGCGAAGAGTCAGGATTCTTCGTCATCGTCGGCCACGGCGTACCGGCGGAACTGGTCGAGGCGATGTACACGGTGACAAACGCCTTCTTCGAACTGCCTGACGCGGACAAGGACCTGGTCCTCAACCGGCCAGGCGTTTCCGGCTTCCGCCGGTTCGGCGGGACCACCGCACGGAGCCTCGACCAGGAGACGCCACCCGACCTCTGCGAGGCGTTCAGCGCACACGTCACCGGGGACCTGAGCGAGGAGGAGCGCGCCAGGCTCGGCGACTACTGGGCGACCTGGAAACTAGCGAACATCTGGCCGCAGTACCCGGTGGGGTTCGAGAGGGTCTGGCGGGAGTACATGGGGGCGATGACGGTCCTCGCAGCCGACCTGCTGCGGTTGTCCGCGCTCGCACTGGATGTGGACGAGGAGTACTTCGACCGCAGCTTCGACGCACATGTGTCGTCGCTGGTCGCCAACTACTACTACCCACAGATCGAGCCGCCCCTGCCGGGGCAACTGCGGCGTGGTGCGCACACGGACTTCGGCGGCCTGACCGTGCTCTACCAGGAGGACAACCTCGGCGGCCTGCAAGTCCTGCAAGGTACGGACGGCTGGCGGGATGTGCGGGCCATCCCCGGCAGCTTCGTGGTGAACATCGGGGATCTGATGGCACTGTGGACCGGCGGTCGCTGGGTATCGACCATGCACCGAGTCACCAACCCGGAGCGGCACCAGACGTCGTCCCGGCTGTCCGTCCCGTTCTTCTACCAGCCAAACCACGACGCCGTCGTCGTACCGCTGCCATCAGCCGGCAGCCAACCCCAGCCCGGCGTCGTCGCCGGCGAATGGATGGCGACCAAGATCCGGAAGATGTTCGCAGCAAACTGATTTTGGTCGGGGGTAAGCGGTTGCCGTAAGATAGTTTCGGCTGGTTGACTCTCGGGGTGAGGTTTTTCCCCTTCGCCCGGGAGTACCAGTGGACATCACCCGTCGCCGCCTGCTGTCTTTTGTTCCTGCCGCCGCTTTGCTGACCGCGGTCAATCCCGCGCCGGCCGGCGCGGCCACTCAACAGGCAGGCGCGTCAGAAGCAGCCCGCCTGCTGGCCAACGCGATCGCCGTCTTCGCCGGTACGCCGGAATCGAACGCTCGTCCCGAGGTCAAGGCCAAGCTCGCCACCATCGATCAGACCGCGCGCACCTGGCTGGCCGCGATGGACCGTGCCCAGCCCGGCGAACTCTTCGCCGGGCTGGCCCTCGGGACGAGCGACCCGAACCTGATCGCGTCATATCTGCACCTCTACGAGATCGCGCTCGCCACGCGGCGGCCTGGCCCGGCTTCTGAGTTGCAGGGCAATAGCGAAGTACGGGCGAAGGTGCTCGACAAGTTGCGGTGGCTGCACGCCAACTACTACGGCGATCAGTCGAAGGGGTACTACGGCAACTGGTTCACCTGGGAGATCGGCATCTCGCAGCACGTCGGCAAGACGCTCGCACTGCTCGAGGCGCCGGCCGACCTGATCACGACGTACGTCGCCTCGATGGACGCGTATCTGCGCAACGGCAAGAACGGCGACGTCGACCTCGACTCCCGGTTCCACACCGGCGCGAACCTCGCCGACATCACCGCCAACCGGATCATCCAGGGCGCGCTGCTCGACGACGACGCACGGATCCGCAAGGCGCTGCAGGACCAGTTCACCGTCTTCGCCACGATCGATCCGTACCATCTCCAGCACGGCGTGACGGACGGGTACTACGCGGATGGCTCGTTCATCCAGCACAGCTCGGTCGCGTACACCGGCTCCTACGGCAAGGGTCTGCTCACTCGCGTCGTCCAGTCCGTGAAGACGCTCGACGGTACGACGTATGCGCAGACCGATGACCTGGTGAAGGTCGTCCAGGGATGGGTCGAGCACGGGTTCGCGCCACTCATTTTCGAGGGCTGGATGATGGAGATCGTCAAGGGCCGGGCGATCTCGCGACCCGCCACCGGGTACGACGACGTCGCGATCGTGGTCGAAGCGATCGTCGACCTGGCCGACTACGCGGCGGCCGCTGACGCCGCCAGGTTGCGCAGCTACGTCAAGTTCACCGCCCGGCCAACGCTGAACCCGAACAACTTCGTCTCACCGGTCAGTATCGCCCGCTTCGCCGACATCGTTGCTGACGGCAACATCAAGGCGGCCGATCTCAATCCGGCCGCAAGCTCGGTGGCATTCAACTCGATGGACCGGACAGTCCACCGCCGGCCCGGTTATGCGTTCGCGCTGGCGCGGAGCTCCGAGCGGATCAGCAAGTACGAGTACATGAGCGGCGAGAACCTGATGCCGTGGTTCCAGGGCGACGGCGCGTACTACCTCTACCTGAGCGGCCAGGACCAGACCCAGTCGTTCGGTGTCGACTACCTCACCACCGTGTCGCCGTACGGGCTTGCCGGAGTCACTGCGCCGGTGGAGCAGCGCAAGTCGATCCCGGAGCTCTACGGGACGGCCTACTACAACAACCCGCCGGACTTCACGCCTTCGTCGGTACTGCAGAACAAGTACGTGTACTTCCCCGTCGGCACGAACCAGTACTCCGGTGGCGCCACACTAGGCCCGTACGGTGTTGCCGGCTGGGTCCAGTCGAGTGACGCGGCCTATGCCGATCGGGAGCAACTGCCAGACGACTTCGTCGTCTACCGCAACGCCGAGGCGACCAAGTCGTGGTTCCTGCTGGACGACGAGATCGTCGTACTCGCTGCCGGGGTTGGCGATCAGGCGAAGCGTGTTGTGACGACCTCGCTCGACGCGCGACTCGCTGCGCCCACGGACGCAGTACAAGTCGCCGGAGTACTACGGAACGGGCGCGCGTGGTCTGGTACCGGTACTGCCGACCTCAGTTGGCTCCGCTACGCCAACACCACTGCAGGCACCTCACTCGGCTACTACTTCCTACAGCCGAGCCCTGTCACCGTCGGCCTGGAGCAGGTCACCCGCAGCCGCCGGGTGGTCCGCGTCTCCAACCCGGACACCGCAGTCACCAAGCAGGTCTTCACCCTCACCCACGAGACCAACAAGCGCGCGGCACTCGCCTACGCGTTGATCCCCAACGCCACAGAAGCCAGTCTCCGCTCGTACCGCTACGGCCGGCTCCTACTCCTGTCCAACACCCCACGCCTACAGGCGATCCACCACCCAGGCTTGAACCTGACAGCCGCCAACACCTTCACCCCGGGCCACCACCAGGTCCTCAACTACACAGTCGATGGCCCGGCGTCCTTCCTCACCCAACGCCACCCCGACCGCACCACGACGATCGCCGTGGCCGACCCGACCACCACCCGCGCAACCATCACGGTGACAGTCCGAGGCCGCCGGCTGACCAAACGCACGGCCGATCCCGGCGTCGGCGTACGCCGCACCCGCACCGGCACCCGCCTGACCTTCCCCACCCACCAGACCTACGGCCGAACCCTCACGGCCACGTTCCGCGCCTGAGGGTCAGCTACCGCCGGCGCCGACGAGTTGGGTGTCGATGGAGAGGATGCGGGGCTTGCCGGTCTTGGGGATGGTGATGGCTACCTGGTGCAGGTAGTCCATGTGCAGGCTCTGGGTGTACTTGACCATGCTGCTGAACGCGGTGACGCCGCCGGTGGTCCAGTAGGCGTTGGAGCTGGGTGCGATGTTCTCCAGGAGTTGCTCGGTGAAGGTGTAGAAGACCAGCGCGTCGCCGTTGGACGCCATGAAGGAGAGCGGCTGGGCCGACATCCGGAAGGTGTCGGTGACGCTGGCGATGTAGTCCTTCTTGGTCTCGTCCACCTTGGTCTTCTCGCGCGCGGTGAGCAGCCTGAGCGTGCCGGGCGACGGGACGAAGAGCGCCGCCTGCTTGGCCTTCGGGCCACCCGACAGGTACGCCGCCAGGTTGCTGCCGGCCGTCTGCGGCAGAACAGGAAGCCTGGCCATGTCCGCCTTGGTCGGCGTCCGCATCCCCTCCACCGGCGGCAGGACCATCCCGGCGGGCGGGTAGACCGAGTGCGTCAGCAGCCACGGAGTACCGGCGTTCTGCCGCTCCCAGACCCCGAGATGGCGGCCGGTCGGGTCGTCCGAGAGTTTCGCCGAGGCGACGAACCGCATCGGGTAGGCCGCGAACTGCGGCGCGCCGATCTCCGGTTCGTTGTATGTGAACGGCTTGGCCTTGTCCTTGCCGTCGGGATCGAGCTTGCGATCGATCTGGTAGCCGGCCCGGGTCTGCGCGAGGGTCGGCTCGCCCTCGATCGTCTCGGACAGCTTGGCGTCGCGGGCCAGGTTGGCCTTGTTGTTGATCTCGTTGTACTTCTTGATCACCGCTTGCCCGTCGGCCAGCGTCACGGCGGCCCGGGTGGTCACCTGCTGGCTGGTGTTCTTCGGCGGGATGGCGGCACAACCGGTTGTCACTAGCAACAATGCGGTGGCGAGCCCGGCGGCCCGGCGTACCTGGGTCTGCTGCGGCGGGGCCGGCGGGCTGTACGGCATCACTGGCGCGACCATCGGCTGTGCCACCGGTACCGGCGGCAGCGGGCGCGTGCGGCGCCGCACGAACATCAGCAGCAGGCCGACAACGAGCAGCAACACACCCACGCCGAACACCAGCAGACACGTCCCGAACAGGCCGTCGATCTCGATCCCGTAGGTGATCTTGGCGTCCACCCCGGCCGAGCCGTCGGCGTTCATCACCACCACGTCGTACCGGCCGTCGGCGATCGGCCACGCGATCGACTGCTCCCCCGCGCCGGCCGCCTTGACCGTCCACCAGTCCAGCCCGGCCGGCGGGGTCAACGCATCCGGCTGCCCCTTCATCCACTGGGTGTCCAGCCGGATCGGCAGCTCGAACCGGACGATCCGGGTGTACTGCGAACCGCTCAGGTAGCTGGCCACGTCGAAGTCCTGACCCACGCCGACGAAAACCGGCTTGGCGCCCGACGCGGTCACGTGCAGCGTCGGCCCATGCCGATCGATCAGGTCGGGCGCGGTCATCACCGCCAGCCCCAGGCTCGACATCGACCGCTCACCGGTGTCGACGGTGTTGTCGGGACCGACCAGCCAGAAGGCGGCGACACCGCCGGCCACCGTGACCAGCAGTCCGGCCAGGGCCAGCAGCAGGCCAAAAGCGATGCGGGCGAAACGCATGAAAGTACTCCCCGTTGACACGACCAACGGCCCAGGGCGGAAGGGCCGACCGGCAAAGACCCTAGCCGGACCCACTGGAGCCCGGCCGTCCGCCCGTCGTAATCGAATAACTGACCGCGCAGCGATCAGTTACTGCCTGGGGAGTTAACGAATCAATTTTCCCAACCTGCGGGAGCAGTTCAGGCGCGGCCGCGGGTGGTGTAGAGGCTGCGGCGCAGGCGGAGTTCGTCGCGGATGGCCGGGGGGATCGGCAGGTTGCGCTCGAGCAGAGCGGCCTCGCAAGCCTCCAGGCTCTGCAGCAGGCGGTCGGCACGCGGTCCGCCGGCGGCTCCGACCCTGGGCGCGCCGCGCTCCTGCTGGTTCGCCGAGCGGGCTGCGTTCAGCTCGGCGAAAATGACGCCGAGCGTGATGTCGGATGGTCTCAGCCGCAACGGTTCGGCCTGGGCTGACGGCAGGAAGAGCGGGAACGACATCGACATCGCCTCGTCACACCGGAGTCTCCAAGGCGCGCTCGACTTTGAGGCGCCACCGACTCCGATAACTTCAAGATACCCCTACCACCGCCGTACGGGCGCTTCGGCTGCTCAGCAGAGCGGCGCCGGCGAGCGCCGTACCGGCTGCACAAGTCAGTACTGCGAACCGCGGCCCGGCGCTCGCCACGCCGCCCAGCAGGTTCATGGAAACGATCAGTGGAAGCGTCTGAGCGAGGGACAGCAGGGACTGCAGCCGGGTCAGGTGGGACCGCGGCGTGCTGGCGACGAACAGCGGTGCCAGGTGTGAAGTGAACAAGCCGACTCCCACGCCTTGGACGGCGCCCGCGAGCAGCGCTGCGTAGGCCGTCGATGACAGTGCGAGACCAGTGATGCCTGCTGCGGCCAGGAGGCAGCCGAAAGCCGCCGAGGCGCCCGGACGCGCAAACGTGCCCCACCGAGCGACGACGAGCGTGACAAGCAAGCCGCCGACCACAGTGGCGCCGACAATCAGTCCAGCCTGTGACGCCGTCCAGCCGTTGGCACGGGCAAGCAGTGGGACGCAGAGCGACGTCACCGGCAGTACGAACGCCGCAGTCAGCCCTACGCTCAACAGCAGCGAGCGAAGTACCGGCTCGGACCAGGCGAGGCGGATACCGTCCAGTGCCTCCGTCACCACCGAGTGCCCGGCAACAGTCTCAGTGGAAGCCAGCGGCGGCTTGAAGACCAGCAAGAGGGCGAAGGCGATCAGGAAACTGGCACCGTCGACCACCAACGCTCCAACCAGCCCAGCAGTCGCAACCAGTACTCCGCCGATAGGTCCGGCCGCCAGCGTCACCACCTGCTGAGTCGACGTGCGCAGTGCCATCGCCCTAGGCAGTGAGGCGTCGTCGGCGAAGAGCCGAGGAAAGGCGCCGGCGGCGGGTAGAGCGAAGGCCTCGACTGTTCCGATGGTGGCGGCAGTCAAGAGGAGCAGTACGGCCGTAGTACCGATCAGCTGGAAGGCCGCGGCCAGGAGGAAGGTGAGGAAAGCTAGTAGGAAGTAGCAGGTGAGCAGGACGCGGCGGGGGCCCCAGCGGTCGCCGAGTACGCCGCCGGCGAGCAGTAGGACGGCTCTGGGCAGGGTGTAGCCGGTCAGCACCAGACCGGCGACGTGCGGACCGAGATCCGCCGCCGCCCAGCCGAGCGCGAAGAACAGCGCGGCGTCACCGAACGTCGAGAGCGACGCACCAGCCAACCAGCCGTAGAAGGCCCGGTTCACCCGTCGAGGCGGGTCGGCATCACCAGCGTGGTGAAGGTGCCCTGGTCGGCCGAGCGAACCACCACTGGCCGGTCCTCGGCACAGAGCTCCAGCAGTACATCCGGCCCGACACTCACGCTCAGCGCAGCCGCGAGCAACGAGGCCGAGAACCCGAGCCGCACCGCACCCGAGCCGATCCCTTCCAGCTTCCCGAGCGTCTCCCCCGAGTCGGCCGCGCTGACCACGAGCCGGCCAGAGTCGATGTCGAGGGCAACAGTCTCGCCGGTCAGCAGCGTGAGGAGCTGCTGGCGATCGGCGACCACCCGGCAGACAGGCGGGGCCAGCCCTTCCAGGATCGACTGGTACGCCGGGAACTCCTCGTCAACCACCGGCACGACCCGCGACTCGCCATCGACGACCAGCGCCGTACCGGCCGGTCCTGTCTCCAGGCGGACCTCCACTGCTGCACCGACCCAGCGCGCGAGCGCAGTCAGCTCAGTCGCCCGGACCAGCAGGTTGCGCGGGTACCCGGCAAACCCGAGCGGCTGTAGCTTCCGTACCGACAGCCGGTACCGGTCGGTCGCCACGAGCGTCACCTCGTCCTCGCTGAGCTCCAGCAGGACGCAGGCGAGCGCGGGGATCTCGTCAGTCGCTGCAGCCGCCGCGGACACCTGCCGGATCGCACTGGCGAGTTCCGCGCCACCGAGCCTGACTGCGCATTCGTAGGGCACGGCCGGCAGCGAGGCGAGGATCCGCGCTGTTGCCCGCCGAGCTGCCTCCGCCTTGCCCTCGACCGTCCGCAGGTGCGCCTGCACGACGGCCACGCCGGCTGCGGCGCCCTCGTCGAGTACCACCCGTACCTCGGCCAGCGGCAGGTCGATCTCGCGCAGGTCCCGCAGCAACGCGGCGCGTGCCTCCTGCGACGGGGAGTAATAGCGGTAGCCGTTCTGCTCGTCGACCGAGGCCGGCCGGAGCAACCCACAGTCGTCGTAGAAGCGCAGCGCGCTCGGGGTCAGCCCGACCTGGCGGGCGAAGGCGCTGATCGTCAGCAGCTCGTCTGTCATGCCGCCGATCCTGGGTCTTCGACCAACTCGAAGGTCAACTCGCCGACCCCGGGCGCACACTCTCGCGGGGTCAACCTGCCGACCCCGGGGGCGCGCGTTCGCGGGGTCGGTGAAAATGAGGGCGTGACGAGGTTGTTCGTGGTGACGGGCGCACCGGGCGCGGGCAAGTCGACGGCGATCCCGGAGCTGCTGCGGCTGAGGTCGGAGCCGTTGGTGGTGATGGATATGGACGAGCTGCTCGACGACGAAGGCCGGGTGCTCGGGATCACCATCGCCGACACGTCCGCGGCGGCGAACTGGCCCGCGTACAACGCGCTGTGGCGACGCATCACCGAGCTCGTCCGCCGCTCCGGTACGCCGATGCTGCTGCTCACCCCACTCGTCCCCCAGGAGCTACCCGAGGGCCGCTGGCTGCACCTGGACTGTCCCGACGACGTACGCCGCCAGCGCCTGGCCGCGCGTGGCTGGTCGGAGCAACAGATCGCCGCTGCCCTCGATGACGCCGCCGAGATGCGCAAACTCGTCCCCCGCTCCGTCCCCGGCGACGGTACGCCGGAAGAGTCCGCCCGCCTGATCCTTGCCTGGGTCAACGAGTAATTCGCAACGCTTGTGGTGCCCGGCGCGGCGCCGGCGACACTGGCAACGGCCCGTTCCCCGGAGTGATCGACCCAAGCACACTGCTGTGCCGCGCGCCAGTACAACTCGGCACAGTCCCGCCAAGCCCGTTCACAGTCAAAAACCCCAGTACTGCGAACGCATACGCCTCCTTAGCCGCCGACGGCATCCCCAGCTCATCAGTACTCCGCAGAGGCACCCCGCGAAGCTCCTCGGCCAGCATGTGCATCAACACCGGATTGCGGATACCGCCACCGGCAGCGATCACCTCAGTACCGCCGTAGCCGCGTACCGCGTCCGCCACTGTCCGCGCGGTCAATGCAGTCACCGTGGCGATCAAGTCATCCGGCGCAATCAGCGGAAGCCCACTCATCGCCTCCGCGAGGTACCCGAGGTGAAACAG
>Ga0190275_10000933_pt1 | contig 22872 bp, 19 predicted proteins | sample Popmic550T_FD_133745 | JGI IMG/M metagenome (GOLD analysis project Ga0190275, IMG submission 133745) | Populus adjacent soil microbial communities from riparian zone of Yellowstone River, Montana, USA - 550 T | ecosystem: Environmental > Terrestrial > Soil > Riparian zone > Trees stand | place...
CCACGTGTTACTCACCCGTTCGCGGCTCTGCCCCAGGGCAAGCCCTGGTTCGTCGCTCCACTTGCATGTGTTAAGCACGCCGCCAGCGTTCGTCCTGAGCCAGGATCAAACTCTCCGTGAAAAATGCTTCATGGAAAGCTGTCGTATCCGTACTGCGCGGGCCCTGCGTACACGTTGCGGGACCCTCGGATCGACGGGTTCTTACTACCTACTCAGTTAAGCCCCACGCCCATCGGCAAAGCCGATCGCGCAGGGTCGAACCTGGACGCGACTGAATCCTTGCGGATTCGGTCGCACATGCTGTTGAGTTTTCAAAGACCGCCCGCACCCTCGGGCGGTGATTCCGCCCTTCGATACGTCCCTGCACATGAGAAAGGCCTCCGTAGAGGCCCAGCACAGCTCTCGTCTCGCGACAGAGGGCTAAGCGCCTGGCATCTCCGTGGTCTTGCTCATCCGAAGGGACGAAGAAGTATAGCGCTGCGCCGGCAGAATGTCGCGGTGGCGGTCGATCCGTCGCTCAATCGATGCGCAAACGCGCGAAACGGCGCTTGCCGACCTGCAGCACGACGCCGTCGAGCCGCGCGGCTGGAACGTCCAGATCCCCGGCGTCGACCGGTTCTCCGTCGATCTTGACCCCGCCCTGGGCCAGCAGGCGGCGGCCCTCGGACGTCGACATCCCGAAAGCGTCGCGCAGCACGGCCGGCAGATGGACGGCGTCGCCATTGGCCGCGACGGCGTGCTCGGCGATCTCGTCGGGAAGCTCGCGCTCGACGTGCAGACGGTCGAAATGCTGCTCGGCGGCGCGGGCGGCGTCCTCGCCGTGCAGCCGTGCCGCGATGCCGCGCGCTAGCGCGCGCTTGGACTCGACCGGCGGGCGCTCGGGATCGAAGTCGCCCTCGAGCAGCAGGTCGTAGTAGACCGGCATCGCCGCGTCCGGGACGCGCATCAGCTTGCCGAAGACCTCGTCGGCCGGCTCCGTGACGCCGACGTAGTTGCCGAGCGATTTCGACATCCGCTGGACGCCGTCGATGCCCGGAAGGATCGGCATGGTCAGGACCGACTGCTGCGGCACGCCGTAGGCCTGCTGGATCTGACGGGCGAGCAGCAGGTTGAACTTCTGATCGGTCCCGCCGAGCTCGACGTCCGCCTCCACCGCGACCGAGTCGTAGCCCTGGAGCAGCGGGTAGAGCAGCTCGAGCACCGAGATCGGCTCGTTGGCCGCATAGCGCTTGGCGAAGTCGTCGCGCTCGAGCAGTTGGGCGACGGTCGTCGTTCGCGCGAGCGCGAACAGCTCCTCCATCGCCATCGCCAGCCACTCGCCGTTGCGGCGGACCTCGGTCCGCTCGGCGTCGAGCACCTTGAAGGCCTGGCGCTGGAAGGTCTCGGCGTTCGCGTCGATCTGCTCGCCCGACAACACCGGCCGCGTCGCCGAGCGTCCCGACGGGTCTCCCACGCGCGCGGTGTAGTCGCCGATGATCAGAACGACGGTGTGGCCGAGGTCTTGGAACTCGCGCAGCTTGCGCAGGACGACGGTGTGGCCGAGATGGATGTCCGGCGCCGTCGGGTCGATCCCGAGCTTGACGCGTAGCGGCCGCCCCTCCCCGAGCTGGCGCTCGATCATCCCGGCGGGAAGCGCCTCGACGGCGTTGCGGCAGAGATAGCGGGCGTCCTCCGCCGCGGATTTCGTCATGGGGGCCAATGCTAAACGGCGCGCGCGACACCGGCGATCCCGACTCCCCTACCCTCTTCTGCGATGTCTCCCCACCCTTCGCCACCGGCGGCCGGCGAGCCGCCGGCGCGCAAGCCGAAGGTCAAGAAGCTGCGCTTGCTGCTGATCTTGACCGGACTTGGCGCGCTCGCTCTGGTCTCGACCGTCTTCGGGATGATGATGGCGGTCGCGAGCGACCTGCCGCAGCTCGAGAGCAAGGCCGAGTACGACCGCGCCAAGAACTCGACCGTCTACTCCGATCGCGCCTCCGGCCGGCAGAAGCTCGCCCGCCTGACCGGCAACGAGAACCGGATCCTGCTCGAGGAGCAAGACATCTCGCCGAACATCACCAATGCGGTGATCTCGATCGAGGACCGCCGCTTCTACCAGCACGAGGGCGTCGACTACCGCGGCATCGCCCGCGCGCTGTTCCAGGACGTGCTCGCCCGCCGTGCGGCCCAGGGCGGCTCCACGATCACCCAGCAGTTCGTCAAGAACGCGCTGGCGGCCCAGTCCGACCGCTCGGTGTTCCAGAAGCTGCGCGAGTCGGCGCTCGCCTACCACCTCGAGCGCCAGTGGAGCAAGCAGAAGGTGCTCACCCAGTACCTCAACAGCGTCTACTTCGGCAACGGCGCCTACGGCATCGAGGCCGCCGTTCGAACGTACTTCCGCTCGGACGACGCGACCACGACGATCGACCCCGCGACGGGCGCGGTCGTGCCTGCCGAGGAGGTCGACCCGGCCAGCGGCGCCGACGATCCCGCCGCCCTGACCGTCAGCCCGGCGCAGGCCGCGCTGCTCGCCGGGATCATCGCCTCGCCGAGCATGTACGACCCGGTCCAGAACCCCAAGGACTCGAAGGCGCGCCGCGACATCGTGCTCCAGCGGATGCTCGACCAGGAGATGATCACGCGCGCCGACTACGAGGAGGGCATCCGCGAGGAGCTTCCCGACGCGGACGACATCCAGCAGCCACAGCCGCACTCCAACCAGCCGTACTTCACGACCTGGCTGACTCAGCAGCTCGTCGACCGCTACGGCCCGGGCGCCGTCTTCGGCGGCGGGCTGGACGTCACGACGACGCTCGACCCCGATCTGCAGGACGCCGCCGAGCAGGCGATCTCCGGACGGCTCGGCGCGATCGGGCCGGCCGCGTCGCTCGTCGCGATAGAGAACAAGACCGGCGAGGTCAAGGCGATGGTCGGCGGCCCCGACTACCAGGAGCGGCCGTTCAACCTCGCGACCAACGGCCATCGCCAGCCCGGCTCGTCGTTCAAGCCCTTCATCCTGGTGCGCGCGCTCGCCGACGGGATGAGCCCCGACGCGACGTTCACCTCGCAGCCGAAGGAGTTCCCGGTCCCGGGCTCCGCTACCGAGAAGTTCGTCGTCAACAACTACGACGACTCCTACTCCGGCGTCGCGTCGCTGTGGAGCGCGACCTCCAACTCCGACAACTCCGTCTACGCCGAGCTCGGCCTGAAGGTCGGCACCAAGCGCGTCGCGCGGCTGGCCAACCGGATGGGCGTCAAGACCGAGATCTCGACCAACCCCGCGATGACCCTCGGCGGTCTCAGCGAGGGCCTCACCCCACTCGAGCTGGCGTACGCCTACTCGACGATCGCCAACAAGGGCCGGCGCGTCTCCGGAACCCTGGCCGCGTCGGAGAACGGACCGGTCGCGATCGAGAGCGTCAAGGGCGGCGGCCGCGACGTCGAGAACGAGCGCCGCGAGGAGCGCGTCTTCTCCGACTCCGTCGGAGAGACCGTTCACTCGATGCTCGCGGGCGTCGTCACCGGCGGGACCGCCAAGGCGGCGCAGATCGGCGAGTTCGCGGCCGGCAAGACCGGAACGACCGAGAACTACGGCGACGCCTGGTTCGTCGGCTTCAACAACGAGCTGACCGTCGCGGTCTGGGTCGGCTACCCCGACGAGCTCAAGCCGATGGAAACCGAGTATCTCGGCGGACCGGTCGCCGGCGGCACCTACCCGACCGAGATCTGGCACGACCTGATGATGGCCTGGATCGGGATCCGCGACCAGCGCGCCGCCGAGCGCGAGGCGCGCGAGAACGGGGACGAGACGACCGAGGACGGCGGGACCTATGTTCCGCCGAGCTCGCCCACGACGCCGGACACCGGCGCTCCGGACGGCGACAGCGGGGAGACCGACGGCGGCGACGAGACGCCGGACGGCCGCACTCCGGCGCCTGGCGGCTCACAGCCGGCCGAGCCCGCTCCGACGCCCACTCCGGACCCGGCGCCCACCCCCACGCCGACACCCGCCCCCACTCCGACGCCAACGCCGACGCCGGGCGGCGGCGGCGGCGCAGCGGCGCCTCAGTAGCAGTCCCGCTAGCCGCGAGGGACCGGCCGCGAGAGGTGGCGGCTGCCGATCTCGCAGAAGCGCCACGGCAGCTCGACCGCGCGCGTGATGCCGATCCGCTCACAGGCGGCGCTGGGCGGTGGCTCGCCGGGCGGGCGCGCATGAAAGGAGATCGGGGGGCTCACGCCGCCCAAGCCCCCTGCGGCACCTGGCCGGCGAGCGACGGGATCGGCGGCGTAGAGCGGGGTGTCGTTGAGCTCCAGCCCGATACCGAGCGCCTGGGTCAGCTTGCCGGGGCCCGAGCAGAGATCGCGCTCGCGCTCCAGACCGCGCCGCTCGCGCATCAGGTCGACCCCCTCCAATGGCTCGAGCGCGCGGATCAGCACCGCGGCGCCCTGGCCCTCCGGCTCACAGACCGCGTTCAGCAGCGCGTGAATCCCATAGGAGCGGTAGACGTAGGCGATGCCCGGCGGTCCGAACAGGACGCGTGTCCGCGGCGTCAGGCCGACGTAGGCGTGACAGGCCGGCTCGGAGTGGTGGTAGGCCTCGGTCTCGACGATCCGGCCAGCGGTGTCGCCGTGGCGGATGACGCAACCGAGCAGGTCGCGCGCAACAGCCACTACGGGACGGTCGTAAAAGGACGATGCCAACGGGGGGCTCACGCCCCCCGGGCCCCCCGCGGCGCCAGGCCGGCTGGCGGCGAACTCAGCCTGCTCGTCACGCGCCCGACTCGGCCAGCAGGTGCCGTGCCTGGGCGAGCTGGTCGCGGACCCGGGCCAGCGAGGTGCCGCCGTCGGAGACCTTCGACTCGAGCCAGGCACGGTCGCCGAGCAGCTCGTAGTACTCGCCGTCGAGCTCCGGAGCGATCTCCGCCAGCTCGGCCTCGGTCAGCTCGGACAGCGCCTTGCCCTGGTCGACCGCAGTGCGGACGACGCCGCCGACGATCCCGTGGGCACGGCGGAACGGGACGCCGCGCTTGACGAGCAGGTCCGCGATGTCGGTCGCGGCGAGCAGCTCGTCGGTCGCCGCGGCGGCCATCCGCTCCTGGTCGAAGGAGATCGTCGCCAGCATCTCGCGGGCGACGCGCAGGCAGAGCTCGACGGTGTCGATCGCGTCGAAGAGCTGCTCCTTGTCCTCCTGGAGATCCTTGTTGTAGGTCAGCGGCAGGCCGTGGAGGACGCCGTGGAGAGTCGTCAGGCGTCCCACGACGCGCGGCGCCTTGGCGCGCAGCAGCTCGGCGACGTCGGGGTTCTTCTTCTGCGGCATCAGGCTCGAGCCCGAGGCGAAGCGGTCGGCGACCTGGCAGAAGCCGAACTCCTCGCTCGACCAGAGCACGAGCTCGGCGCCGAGCTGCGACAGATGGGTCGCGCAGGTAGCGGCCGCCGACAGGTAGTCGAGCACGAAGTCGCGGTTCGAGACGGCGTCGAGCGAGTTCTCGGCGATCCCGCCGAAGCCGAGCTCCTGGGCGACGAACATCCGGTTGGTGTCGAAGTTGGTGCCGGCGAGCGCGCCTGCGCCGAGTGGTAAATCGTCTGTCGACGTCATGCAGAAGTTGAACCGCTGCAGGTCGCGGCGGAACTTCCAGAAGTAGGCGAGCAGGTGGTGCGATAGGTAGACGGGCTGCGCGCGCTGGAGATGGGTGTAGCCGGGCATCGGCCAGTCGAGGTGGGACTCGGCGAGCTCGACGAGCGTGCCCATCAGGTCCGCGAGCAGCGACTTGGCGTCGAGCGTGTGGGCGCGGACCAGCATCGCTACGTCGGTGGCGACCTGGTCGTTGCGCGAGCGCGCGGTGTGCAGCCGCGCGCCGGCGTCGCCGGTCAACTCGGTCAGCCGACGCTCGATCGCCATGTGGACGTCCTCGTCGTCCGGGCGGATCTCGAAGCGGTCCGACTCGATCTCCTCGCGGACTTCGTCGAGACCTCGAGCGATCTCGGCGGCATCGCCTTCGCTGATGATTCCGCTGCTGGCGAGCATCTGCGCGTGGGCCTGCGACTGCGCTATGTCGTAGGGCCAGAGCCTGAAGTCGAACGAGATCGACGAGTTCAGCGCCTGGAAGAGCGGGTCCTGTGGCTCGGAGAAACGGGACATCTGCGCCGCCAGCATACGATCCCCGCCATGCGAGCACTGGTGACGGGAGGAACCGGCAAGGTTGGCAACGCGGTCGCGCGGGCGTTGGTGGCACGGGGCGACGAGGTGCGGGCGCTGGTGCGCGACCCGGAGCGAGCGGCGGGCGTGCTGCCCGCGGGGGTCGAGCCGGTGCGCGGCGACGTGACATTCCCGGACTCCGTCGTCACGGCCGCCGAGGGCTGCGAGCTGGTCTTCAACGCGATGGGCCTGCCCGAGCAGTGGCTCGCCGACCCCGGCGAGTTCGAGCATGTCAACGCGATCGGCAGCGAGACCGTGGTGCGCGCCGCGGCCCGCGCCGGAGCGCGACGGGTCATCCACACGAGCACGATCGACGTCTTTCATGCCGACGACGGCGCCCGCTTCGACGAGTCGAAGGTTGCCGACTACCCGAAGGGCACCGCCTACGAGCGCTCGAAGCAGCACGCCGAGCGACTCGTGATGGCCGCCGCCAAGCATGAGGGGATCGAGCTGGTGATCGCCAACCCCGCTGCCGTGTACGGCCCGGGACCGGAGGGCAGCGCATCGATCGAGCGTGACCTGTTGCAGCCGGTGGTCGAGGGACGAAGGGCCGCTGCGCCAGTGCTGCCGCCAGGCGGATTCGGCGTGTTGTTCAGCGAGGGCGCCGGCGCCGGTCACCTGCTGGTGGCGGACCAGGGCAAGCCGGGCGAGCGTTACATCCTCTGCGACGGCCACGTGACGCTGACCGAGTTGGCGCGCACCGCCGTAAAGGTGGCCGGACGAGGCAAGGTGCCCCCCACACTCCCGGTTCCGCTGGCCAAGGCGATGGCAGCGGCCGGCGAGCCGATCGCGCGGCTGACGGGGAAGCCGCCGCTGCTGCCCAAGGGCCAGCTGCTCTTCTTCCTCTGGAACGCGGCGCCGGACTCGGCGAAGGCTCAGCGTGAGCTCGGGTGGCGGCCGACGCCGATCGAGGACGGCGTGCGGGCGACGCTTGCCTCGATGGGCCTGCTGCGCTAGACGACGGCGGCTGACTCGACGACGTCGGTGAGCGCGGTGACGACGCGCTCGACCTGGCCGTCGGTCAGCTCGGGGAAGAACGGGAGCGCGAGCGAGCGGGCGGCGACGTCCTCGCAGACGGGGAAATGGCCCTCCCGGTGGCCGAACCGCTCGCGGTAGAAGCTCATCAGGTGGATCGCCGGGAGGTAGGGCTTGCTGTCGATGCCGCGGGCGCGCAGAGCGCGGATCGCGTCGTCGCGGTCGACGCCGTGCGGTAGCTGGACGACGTAGACGAACCAGCTACGACGGTCGCCGTCGACGTTCGGGCAGGGCAGCTCGACGCCCTCGACATGGGCTAGCGCGGCGTTGTAGAGACCCGCGATCCGGGCGCGTGCCGCGAGCATCGAGTCGAGCCGCTCGAGCTGCGCGAGGCCGAGCGCGCAGGCCACGTCCGACAGGCGGTAGTTGAAGCCGAGCCGGTCGTGGTCGAGCCAGTCCATGTTCGGCGCTCGGCCCTGGTTGCGCTCGCTGTCGATCCGCTGCTTGACGGCCGCGTCGGGGCTGACCACCACACCGCCCTCGCCCGTCGTCATCTGCTTGTTCGGGTAGAAGGCGAAGACCGCCGGATTGCCGCGCGCGCCGACGGTCGTGCCGTCGCCGTGCGCCGCGCCCAGCGCCTCGCAGGCGTCCTCGACGATCCAGAGGCCGCTGCGCGACGCGAGCAGCTCAAGCTCGGCCATCGCGGCCGGGTAGCCGAAGATGTGGACGGGCAGCAGGCCGGTCGTGCGCTCCCCGACCGCCGCGGCGGCGGCTTGGGGATCGATGTTCAGGGTGCGTGGATCGATGTCGCAGAAGACCGGCCGGGCGTCCTCGTAGAGCACCGAGTTGGCCGACGCGACGAAGCTGAACGGCGTCGTTACGACCTCGTCGCCCGGCTGCACGCCCGAGGCCCGCAGCGCGAGGTGGAGGCCGGCGGTGCCGCTCGAGACCGCCGAGACGTGCTCGGCGCCCAGATGCTCGCCGAACGACTGCTCGAAGGCGGGCAGCATCGGTCCGAGCGACAGGTGCCGGGAGCGCAGCACGTCCAGCACCAGCTCCTCCTCGCGCGCCCCGATCAGCGGGCGCGCGACGGGGATCGGCTCGTGGTCAGCGCTCAAGACGGGCTGACCTCGGGCGCGGCTGGTTGGCGGCCGCGCTCGACGCGCGCGGGCAGCATCCCCGCCTCGAGCGAGTCGACGAGTGCCTCCCAGCTGGCCTCGATGATGTTCTCCGAGACGCCGATCGTGCCCCAGGTCTCGCTGCCGTCGCCGGCGTCGAGCAGCACGCGGGTCGCGGCGCCGGTGCCCTTGCTCTCGTCGAGGATGCGCACCTTGTAGTTGACGAGCTCGATGTCGCCGAGATGCGGATAGGTCTCGGCGATCGCGTCGCGCAGGGCGTTGTCGAGCGCGTTGACCGGACCATTGCCCTCCGATGTGCGGACGAAGCGCTCGCCGGCGACCCAGATCTTGATCGTGGCCTCCGTCTGGACCTTGCCGTCCTGTTGCTTCTCGACGATCACACGCCACGACTCCAGGCGGAACAGCGGCTCGTAGTCGCCGGCCTCCTTGCGGATCAGCAGGTCGAACGAGCCGTCGGCCGCCTCGAGGTGGTAGCCGCGGTGCTCGAGATCCTTGACGCGCTCGACGACGCGCGCCGCGGCCTCGGAGTCGAGATCGACGCCCGTCTTCGCCGCACGCGCTTCGACCGTGCCCTTGCCGCTCAGCTCGGAGATCAGCAGCCGCCGGTCGGCGCCGACCTGCTCCGGATCGATGTGCTCGAAGGTGCGGGCGTCGCGGTTGACGCCGGCGACGTGCATCCCGCCCTTGTGGGCGAAGGCGTTTGCGCCGACGTAGGGCTGGTTCGGGTTCGGCGAGACGTTGCAGAGCTCGTCGATCAGGTGCGCCGTCTCGGTCAGCCGCTCCAGCTGCGCGGGCGCGACGCAGTCGTAGCCGAGCTTGAGCTGCAGATTGGCGAGAGTCGTCATCAGGTTGGCGTTGCCGCAGCGCTCGCCGTAGCCGTTGACCGTCCCCTGGACCAGCCGCGCGCCCTGCTCGACAGCCGCCAGCGAGTTGGCGACGCCGCAGCCGGCATCGTCATGGGCGTGGATGCCGAGCTGGACCGTGTCGCCGAGCTCGGCGACGACCGCCGCGGTCGCCTCGGCGACCTGGGCCGGCAACGTCGCGCCGTTGGTGTCGCAGAGCGTCAGGTTCTCGGCCCCCGACTCGGCGGCCGCCCGCAGGCAGCGGAGCGCGTAGGCCGAGTCGTCGGCCCAGGCGTCGAAGAAGTGCTCGGCGTCGTAGATCACGCGCTTGCCCTCGCCGCGCAGGAAGGCGACCGAGTCGGCGATCATCCGCAGGTTCTCCTCGGGATCGACGCGGGTGACCTTCTCGAGGTGCAGCGACCACGTCTTGCCGACGATCGTGCAGACGGGCGCGAAGCAGTCGGCGAGCAGGCGCAGCGCGGGATCGTCGGCCGCGGCGCTGTCCTTGCGGCGCGTCATCCCGAAGGCGGCGATCTGGGCGTTCGCGAACGACTCGCCGGCCAGGAGCTCGAAGAGCGCCTCCTCCTTCGGGTTCGAGCTCGGAAAGCCAGCCTCGATCAGGTGGACGCCGAGCTCGTCGAGCGCGTGTGCGACGCGGACCTTCTCGTCCGCGGACAGCGACATCCCCTCCCCCTGCATCCCGTCGCGGAGGGTGGTGTCGTAGAGAAGTACCTGCTCTGCCATCTGTGTAAACGCCTTTCGGATGTCAACTTCGAGAAGAACGGACGGGCGCCTGCCGCGGGCAGGCGTGCGTCGGTGCGCGGGTCAGCGCGCCGACGCGTCCGTAATTCGCTCGAAGCGGGCGTTCACGCCTTCGATGGTACAGGCACGACGTCGAGCCATTTCGAATAGCGCTCGACGCGGCCGCAGAGGGCGTCGTCGTAGATGTTCTGGATCTGGCGGGTGATCTCGCCAGGCGGACCTAGCTCGATGTCGTCGATCTCGCGCACCGGCGTCAGCTCGGCGGCGGTGCCGACCAGGAAGACCTCGTCGGCGAGCACCAGCTCGGCGCGCGCGACGTCGCGCTCCTGCACCTCGTAGCCGAGGTCGGTCGCGATCTCGATGATCGACTTGCGGCTGATCCCGTCGAGGATGCTCGCCGTCTGGCCCGGTGTCGCCAGCACACCGTCCTTGACGACGAAGATATTCTCGCCCGTGCCCTCGCAGACGTGACCCTTGTCGTCGAGCAGGATCGCCTCCTGATAGCCGGCGCGCTTCGACTCGATCTTCGCCAGCACCGAGTTGAGGTACTGGCCGCCGGCCTTCGCGTGCGGGATCAGCGACTGCGGTGAGATCCGGCGCCACGACGACACCTTCGCCCGCACACCGTCGCGCTTCGCGTCATCGCCGAGATAGGCGCCCCACTCCCAGGCCGCGATCGAGACGTGGATCGGGTTGTCCTCGGGATCGAGACCCATCGGTCCGTAGCCGCGGAAGACGAGCGGCCGGATGTAACAGCTCTTGAAGCCGTTGCGGGAGATCAGCTCGTGGGTCGCGGTACGGAGCTGCTCCTTCGCGAAGGGCAGGTCCATGTAGTAGAGCTTGGCCGACGCCTCGAGGCGGTCGAGATGGTCCTGGTGACGGAAGATCGCCGGGCCGGCCTCGGTCTCGTAGGCGCGGACGCCCTCGAAGACGCTCGTGCCGTAGTGGAAGGCGTGCGACAGGACGTGGACCTTGGCGTCCTCCCAGGGGAGGAACTCGCCGTCCATCCAAATCAGGTCCGCTGTCTGCATCGCCTTCTCTCGGTTCAGAGGTTCGCCAAAACCGTCCGCGTCGCCTCTTCGGTGGTCGCCTCGCCGCCGAGATCGGCGGTTCGCAGGCCGCCGTCGAGCGCGCGGTCGATGGCCGATTCTAGGGCAGCGGCCGAATCCTCCAAAGCGAGTCCGTGCCGCAGCATCAGCGCGACCGAGCCGAACATCGCCAGCGGATTCGCTTTGCCGGTGCCCGCGATGTCGGGCGCGGAGCCGTGCACGGGCTCGAACAGACCCGGCCCATCGCCGCCGACCGACGCGCTCGGAAGCATGCCGAGCGAGCCGGTGAGCATCGCCGCCTCGTCGCTGAGAATGTCGCCGAACAGGTTCTCGGTCACGATCACGTCGAAGTCCGACGGCCGCGACACCAGCTGCATCGCCGCGTTGTCGACGAGCAGGTGCTCGAGCGGAACCTCGGGAAACTCCTCCGCGTGCAGGCGGGTGACCGTCTCGCGCCACAGCCGCGAGGTCTCCAGCACGTTCGCCTTGTCGACGCTGGTGACCTTCGTGCGGGCGCTCTGGAACGCGATGCGGGCGATCCGCTCGATCTCCCCCACGCTGTAGGCGCAGTCGTCGTGGGCGGTGTCGCCGTCGCGTCCCGACTCGCCGAAGTAGATGCCGCCGGTCAGCTCGCGGACCACGAGCAGGTCGGTGCCCTCGATCCGGTCGCGCTTCAGCGGGCTCGCGTCGAGCAGTGCCGGGCTGGGCCGGACCGGGCGCAGGTTGGCGAACAGGCCAAGGCCCTTGCGCAGGCCGAGCAGGCCCTGCTCGGGGCGCGGTGCTGTTGGGTCGGCGGCGACGGCGGCATCCCACTTGGGGCCACCGACGGCTGCGAGCAGTACGGCATCCGCTTGCTTGCAGGCGGCGAGGGTCTCGTCGGTGAGGGCGGTTCCGTGGGCGTCGATCGAGGCGCCGCCGATCGGGCGCTCGTCGTAGTCGAAGTCGCCAAGGCGGTTGAGGATCTCGAGGGCGGCGGCGAGGATCTCGGGGCCGATTCCGTCGCCGGGGAGAGTGACTATTCGTGAGGGCACGCCGGGCAAACTATCGACGTGGCGGGTACGCCGCAGGGCGACGAACGTCCAATCCGCTTGGGAACCGCTACTTGGACATTCGTCGCCCTCCGGCTAAATGGGCCGTGCTGAGCTACGCCGGCCGACGGGCGTTGATGTTCAAGCGGATGTACTCGAGCGTGGGTGGCTGGCCGTAGCGGCTGGTGACCTCATCGAGAAAGGGGTCGCGCAGGTTGTCGGGGAGTGCGGCGAGGTGGTGGCCGAGGCAGACGGTGCGTAGGTACTCGCGGGGCTCGGGCGGGTCGACGGGCCAGGGCTCGAGCCAGGTCTCGATCTCGTCGAAGCCGGCGCGCTCCAGGCGTGCTCGTGTGTCCTCGGGCGAGGCGTAGTTCCAGGGGTCGGTCCAGCCGGCGAGCGCGTCGGCGTAAGGCTGCTCGGTGGCTACCTCCGCCGCCAGCTTGCGCAGGCGGTCGATGTTGCCCTTGCCGCCGCACTGGGCGACGAACTGACCGCCGGGCTTCAGAGCGGCGAACAGGCGCTGAAAGAGCAGGTCGTGGTCGGGAACCCAGTGGAAGACGGCGTTCGAGAACGCCGCGTCGACCGGCTCGGGAACCGTCAGCTCCTGGAGATCTGACTGGAAGACCGTCGCGCGATCCCCAAGCGCCGCCCGCGCCTCCTCGACCATCGACGGAGCGGCATCGACCGCGACAACGTGGCCCCGCGGCAGGCGCTCCATCAACAGCTGCGTGACGCGCCCCGAGCCACATCCCGCATCGAGCACCGTCTCGTCCCCAGCCAGCCGCAAGCGATCGAGCACCGGCCCCGCCATCGCGACCTGGGGGTCCGAGATCCGGTCATAAGTGAGGGCGTCCCAGTCCCTCACCGCCGCCTCTCAGCCGCGGGAGTGGGATGTCCCCAGCAGCGGTTCCTGAGCGGATGGGGACATCCCACTCCCACGGCTACGCCTCCAGCGCCGTAGTCACAGGCCCAACCCGCTCACGCTGCCGCTCATACGCAGCCAAAGCGTCCGCCTGCAGCAACGTCACGCCAATGTCGTCCAGACCGTTCAGCAGCCGCCGCTTCGTCTCCGGATGGATGTCGAACGAGTAGGTCTCGCCCCCGGCGGTCACCGTCTGGGCGTCGAGGTCGATCCGGGCCTCGCCGGCCGCCATCACCGCGCGGACCTCGTCCTCCTCCAGCGCTACCGGCAGCAGGCCGATCTTGGTGCAGTTGGAGTGGAAGATGTCGGCGTAGCTGGGCGCGATGATCGCCTTGAAGCCGTAGTCCTCGAGGCCCCAGGGGGCGTGCTCGCGCGAGCTGCCGCAGCCGAAGTTGCGGCCGGTGACGAGGATCGGGTTGTGCGGCAGGTCCCAGCCGTCCTCCTTGGCCCAGTCATAGAACAGGAACTCGCCGAAGCCGCTGCGCTCGACCCGCTTGAGGAACTGCTTCGGCATGATCTGATCGGTGTCGACGTCGACGCGGTCGAGCACCGAGACGGGACCCTCGATGACGTTGATCGGCTCCATGTTCAGCTCCAGTTCCTGATGTCGACGAAACGGCCCTCGATGGCGGCCGCGGCGGCCATCTGCGGGCTGACGAGGTGGGTGCGACCGCCGCGCCCCTGACGGCCCTCGAAGTTGCGGTTCGAGGTCGATGCGCAGCGCTCGCCGGGATCGAGCGTGTCCGGGTTCATCCCGAGGCACATCGAGCAGCCGGCGGAGCGCCAGTCGAATCCCGCGGCGCGGAAGACCTCGTCGAGGCCCTCGGCCTCGGCCTGGGCCTTCACCTGCGCCGACCCGGGGACGACCATCGCGTTGACGGTCGAGGCGACCTTGCGACCCTTGACGGTCGCGGCCGCCTCGCGCAGATCGCCGATCCGCGAGTTGGTGCAGGAGCCGATGAAGACGCGATCCAGCTCGATCTCCTGGATCGGCGTGCCGGCCTCCAGGCCCATGTACTCGAGCGCCCGCTGATCGCCCTCGCCGGCCGGCTCGGGCACGGCGGCTGTGACGTCGGTGACCATCGCCGGGTTGGTTCCCCAGCTGACCTGCGGCGAGATCTCCGTGGCGTCGATCACGACCTCGCGGTCGAACGCGGCGCCGTCCTCGGTGTAGAGCTCGCGCCAGCCGGCTACGGCGGCGTCGAAGTCCTCCGGCGCCGCCTCGCGGCCACGGACCCACTCGAACGTCGTCTCGTCGGGGGCGATCATCCCGGCGCGGCCGCCACCCTCGATCGTCATGTTGCAGACGGTCATCCGGCCCTCCATCGAGAGCGCCTCGATCGCCGGTCCGGCGTACTCGATCACGTAGCCGACGCCGCCGTCGACGCCCATCCGGCCGATCGTGCCGAGGATCAGGTCCTTGGCGGTGACGCCCGGGCCGAGGTCGCCCTCGTAGCGGATGCGCAGCGACTTCGGCTTGCGCTGCTGCATCGTCTGGGTCGCCAGGACGTGCTCGACCTCGCTGGTGCCGATGCCGAACGCCAGCGCGCCGAACGCGCCGTGCGTCGAGGTGTGCGAGTCGCCGCAGACGATCGTCATGCCGGGCTGGGTGACCCCCATCTCGGGACCGATCACGTGGACGATGCCCTGGCGCTCCGAGCCGATCGAGTAGACCGGGACGCCGAACTCGCGGCAGTTGTCCTCGAGCGTCTGGATCTGCTTGCGCGACAGCGGGTCGCTGATCATCGGCAGGCTCGTCGAGCCGTCGGTCGGGATGTTGTGGTCGGCGGTCGCCAGCGTTCGGTCGGGCCGGCGGACCGGGCGACCGGCCAGGCGCAGGCTCTCGAACGCCTGCGGGCTGGTGACCTCGTGGACGAGGTGGAGGTCGATGTAGATCAGCCCCTCGGACACTTCGTGTGCGTCCCAGATCTTGTCGAACAGCGTCTTGGGCATCAGGACCTCCTCAGTCCGGCGGCGACTACCGCGTAGAAGCGCGCGTCGGCGCCGGTGTTGTTCTCGAAGTGGTGTGGCAGGTCGGCGTCGAAGGTGACGGCGTCGCCCTCCCCCAGCTCGTGCGCGGCGCCGTCGCAGACGAGCGTGACGCCGCCGTCGGCGACGACCGCCGTCTCGCGGGCGCCGGGCTCGTGGATCGGCGGATCGCCCGGGCCGCCGGTCGACGCGCCGGGCGCCAGCGTGTGCAGCGAGACCTCGGCACGCTGGCCCGGCAGCGCGGGCGTCAGGACGTCGTAGCGGTGACCGCGCGCTGTGGCGCCGCCGCGCAGGCGCTCGTCGACGCGGACGACCGATACCGCCCCGCCCTCGTCGAGCCGCAGCAGCTGGGACAGCGTCAGCTCGAGGCCGGAGGCGATCCGCGACGCGACGGCCAATGTCGGGCTGGTCTCGCCGCGCTCGACCTGGCTCAGCATCTGCGCCGAGACGCCGCTGCGCTCGGCGAGGTCGCGCAGCGAGAGGTCCATCCCCTCGCGCAGCGCGCGGACTCGCGCTCCGATCTGGATCTGAGCCTGCGGGTGATCTGGTGGCGCACCGACCGCGTTCACGCTGCGTACGTTATCACGGACAAACGTCCGGACTATCCGCGCTGGCGGGTGGGGCGCACCAGGACCTCGTTGACGCTGACGTGCTGCGGCTGGGTGACCGCGTAGCGGATCGCGTCGGCGATGTCGCCCGGCTCGAGCGCGTCGCCGACCTGATCGCGCATCTTCTCGAAGCCCTGCAGGACGAGGGGGTTCTTGTTGTGCCCCTGCAGCTCGGTCTCGACGAAGCCCGGCTCGACGCAGGTAACCCGGATGTCGGCATGCAGCGCCTCCTGGCGCAACGCCTCGGAGAACGCGGTGACGCCGAACTTGGTCATGTTGTAGACGGCGGCACCGGCACCCGCGCGGCGTCCGGCGACCGACGAGACGTTGACGACGTGCCCTCCCCCGCTCGCGGTCATCAGCGGCAGCGCGGCGTGGGTGCAGTAGAGGAGCCCGAGCAGATTGACGTCGAGCATCTGCCGCCACTCCCCGGTGTCGGCGCCGTCGACCGGGCCGAGCAGCATCACGCCGGCGTTGTTGACGAGCACGTCGAGACCGCCGAGGCGCTCGTTCGTCGCGGCGACGAAGGCGTTCGCGGCCCGCTCGTCGGTGACGTCGACCTCCACGGCGATCGCACGACCTCCGGCCGCGCCGATCCGCTCGGCGAGCGCCTCCACCCGGTCGAGGCGCCGCGCGCCAAGCGCCACAGCGGCGCCGGCATCGGCCAGCGCGAGCGCAGTCGCCTCGCCGATTCCCGACGACGCGCCGGTGATTGCCGCAACCCTGCCCTCCAGTGGCCTCGCCATCGTTCGATCCTAGCCGGGACCGCGACCCCGCGAGCGAAGCGCCAACTCGATCTCGAAGCGAGCGTCCGGATCGTCGAGACGGTCGCCGTAGAGCTCGCGCAACCGCCCCATCCGGTAGCGGACGGTCTGCGGGTGGACGTGGAGAGCGGCGGCGACCGCCTCCGTGCGGCCACGGTGGCGCAGCCAGGCGGCCAGCGTCTCGATCAGGCGCTCGCGCGAGGCTGGCGTCTCGCCGTCGAGCGGCGCCAGGGCGGCCGTGGCGATGACGCGCGCCAGACCGCGGTCAGCGTTGACGAGCAGGGCGACCGGGTGGTCGGTGGCGGCGATGAGCCCCGTCGCCGTGGGGGCGCCCGCGGGGGGAGGTCCCCCGTGAGCTTGGGAACCGCCCCCGGGGGACTTCCCCCCGCGGGCGCTCGTGGACGTCGCTTTGGGATTCGGGATGGAGCCGTCTTGGACCAGTGCGAGCGTGGCATGAGCGCGAGCGGCGCTGATGCGGGCGTCGCGCCAGGGGACGGCGGGGCCGAGGGTTCCGAGGCGGTCGGCGAAGGCGGCATCGAGCTGCGCGCGGCGGCCGGGGGCATCGGGGTCGGGCACGAGCGCGCAGGCGCCTGCCGGTAGGTCGGCGGCGATCGTGCCGGCGCCGAGCCGAGCGGCAAGCCGGTCGGGGTCTGCCCCATCGGCGACGTAGATCGCCCCGATCAGAGCCGGCAGGCGCCACCCGGCGTCGAGCGCGGCCGCCTCGACCGCGGCGGGGTCGGCCGGTGGGTCCTGGACGAGCAGGGCGGCGAGCTCGCGGCGGCGGCGCTGCTGGGCGCCCGCGACGGCGGCCTGCTCCATCGCGTAGCCCTCGATCGACTCGCCCGACAGCTCGTCGATGTACGCGAAGATCGACTCGGCGAGCAGGTAGAGCGTGCGCGACTCCAGCCCCTCCCGCTCACCCGCGGCGGCGAGGCGGCGCCAGGCGACGCGGGCGCCGAGGCGATAGGCCGCCAACAGGGCGTCCAGCGGCCGGCCGGAGCGTAGCTCGCCGCGACCGAGGTCGACGTAGACCTGGCGCGCGGGTTCCGGGCCGCTCTCGGCTTCGCCGATCAGATCGAGGAAGCGCTGCAGCGCGCGCTCGACGCCCATCCGCAGCCCCTCGCCGAAGCGCCCCTCGAGCGGCAGCGCGTACTCAGGCACGCCCACGCTGATCGCCGCGATGATCTCCTCGGCGACGGCCGGCAGCTCCGGGCGCAGCGCCGCGGCGGCGGCCGGCGGGAGCGCGGCCCAGGGTCGCTCGTCGAGCACGGCAGTCATTGTGCGAAATCTACAACTTTCGCCATCGAAGTCGTTGTGCAACGGGTCAGAAGCAGCGAGATATTGGGCGTACCTTCCAGTTCATGACCCGCATCCAGCGCAACGCCAACATCGCCGCCGTCATCGTCCCGTTCGTCGCCGTCATAGCCGCGATCCCGCTTCTGTGGAACGAGCTCGTCGGCTGGACCGACCTCGGGATCATGGTCGCGGTCTACCTGGCGACCGCGTTCGGCATCACGATCGGCTTCCACCGGCTGCTCACCCACCGCGCGTTCGAGACCTACCGCCCGATCAAGTACCTGTTCGCGATCCTGGGGTCGATGGCCGTCCAGGGCCCGGTGATCGGCTGGGTCGCCGACCACCGCAAGCACCACGCCCACACCGACGAGGAAGGCGACCCGCACAGCCCGCACGTCGGCGAGGGCAGCGGCCTGCGCGGCCTCTATCACGCGCACGTCGGCTGGCTTTTCGAGGAGAACGGCACCGCCGACGCCAAGCGCTACGCGCCGGACCTGCTCGAGGACGCGGGCATGCGCTTCATCAGCCGCCACTTCCTCTGGTGGGTGCTGCTCGGCCTGGCAATCCCGTTCGGACTCGGCTACGCGATCGGCGGGACGCTGACCGCCGCCCTGCTCGCTCTGTTCTGGGGCGGCTTCGTGCGCGTCTTCTTCGTCCACCACATCACCTGGAGCATCAACTCGATCTGCCACTTCTTCGGCAGCCGGCGCTTCGAGACCGACGACCGCTCGACCAACGTCGCCTGGCTTGCCGTCCCCTCGCTCGGCGAGGCATGGCACCACAACCACCACGCCTTCCCGCGCGCCGCCGTCCAGGGCCTGCGCTGGTGGGAGGTCGACATTTCCGGCCTGACGATCCGCGCGATGGAGAAGCTCGGTCTCGCCTGGAACGTCATCACGATCTCCCCGGAGCGCCAGCAGCAACGGCTCGCCGAGGGACCGGCGCGCCAGGTTCGCCAAGCCGCCTAGAGCGCGGCGCGCAGCAGTACCTCGAGCTCGGCCTCGACCGGCGCGCCACCGGGAGTGTTGCCGAGCGCGGGATGCCCGACCGCCGCGTGGGCGATCTGCGGAATCAGGTCCGGGTCGAGGCCCAGCTCGCCGAGTCCGTCCACGCCCGTCTCAGCCGTCAGCCGAGCGATTCGGACCGGCGCGTTCGCGGGGTCGCCGTCAGGGTCGCCAAGCGCTTCGGCGAAGCGCCCCACGGCCGTCGGGGCACGGATCGCCATCAGCCCCGAGGTGTGCGGCAGCATCACGGCGTTGACCTGGGCATGCGGTAGATCGGCTACCCGCACGGTCGTCTGGCAGAGCGCGTGGTGGACGGCGAAGCCGGTGGTCCCAACCGCGTAGCCCGCCAGCAGCGCCGCCAGCGCCACCTCTTCGACGTCCGGGCGCTCGCGCGGGAGCTGGCCGCCGAACAGCGCCGCCGCGCGCAGCGCCGCCATCTCGGCGACCGGATTGGCGTGCGGCACGTAGAGCGACTCGAAGGCGTGCGCGAGCGCGTTCATCGCCGTGGCGACCAGCTGCGCGCGCTCCAGGCTCGCCGCCAGCCGCGGATCCCAGACGACGAGCGACGGCCGGATCAGCTGGCCGCCGCGGGTTCCCGTCGGCAGCCGGTGGAACGGCGTCATCGGCGAGCCCGCGAGCGTCGTCGGCACTGCGGCGCAGCCAAGGCTCTCGACCCCGGCGACGGCCTTGGCCGCGTCGACCACACGCCCTCCTCCGAGCGCCACGACCGGCCGATCCTGGACGCCCTCCAGCACGGCGGCCGCCGCGTCCGGCACAGAGCCCGACGGGACGTGCAGGACGACCGCCGCCGCCTCCACCAGGTGCGGCGCGCTCGCCTCTGCCCGCTCGGTCGTCAGCAGCGCATAGCCCTCGAAGCCCCGCTGCGCGAGCAGCCCCGGCGCGTCGTCGAGCGCGCCGGCGCCGAACCGGACCAGCCGCTCGCCGTCGATCCAGGTGAAGGACCCGGACATCCTTGCCCTACGGTGTCGCGCTCTTGACGGCCGCGTCGATGTGGTGCTCGGCCTCCGCCACGGGCGAATCCGCCAGGGCGTTGGTGATCGCGCGCAGGTAGGCGCGGCCGGAGGCCTCCATCGTGTCGGGTGAGACGCCCTGCCCCTGAGCGGTGACGCCGTCCAGCTCGAGCAGGACGGTGACCTCGGCCAGCGCGTCGCGACCGGCCGTGACGGCAGAGACGTGGTACTCCTTGAGCCGCGCCTCGCGGTTGGTCGCGACGTTGAGCGCGCTGAAGAACGCGTCGACGGGACCGTCGCCGGTGAACTCGCCCTCGGCGACGTCGCCGGCGGGCATCTGGACCCGCACGCGGGCGAACGGCGAGCGGTCGGAGCCGGCCTCGATGTCGAACGACTCGAGCACGTAGGCACTCTCGGACTGGCGCATCTCGTCGGAGACGATCGCCTCCAGGTCGAGCGCGGTCACGTTCTTCTTGCGGTCGGCGATCTCCTTGAAGCGCTTGAAGGCCGTGTTCAGGGCGGCGCCGTCGACGGTGAAGCCCAGCTCCTCCAGCGCCTTGCGCAGCGCGTGACGGCCGGAGTGCTTGCCCAGGACGATCGAGTTCGACTCCAGGCCGATCGTCTTGGCGTCCATGATCTCGTAGGTCGAGCGCTCCTTCAGCACGCCGTCCTGATGGATACCGGACTCGTGCGCGAAGGCGTTGCGGCCGACGATCGCCTTGTTCGGCTGCACCTGGTAGCCGGTCAGGCGCGAGACCAGGCGGCTGGTGCGGGCGATCTCGGTCGTCTCGACTGCGCTCTGGAGCCCGTGCTCGGCCGCGCGGACGGAGAGCAGCATCACGATCTCCTCCAATGACGCGTTGCCCGCTCGCTCGCCCAGGCCGTTGATCGCGCACTCGACCTGGCGACAGCCGGCCTGGACGCCGGCGAACGAGTTGGCGACCGCGAGGCCCAGGTCGTCGTGGCAGTGGACCGACGTGACGACGTTCGCCAGGTCGGGCACCAGCCGGTAGAGCTCGCGCCACATCGCCGCGTACTCCTCCGGCATCGAGTAGCCGACGGTGTCGGGAACGTTGATCGTCGTCGCGCCCTCGTCGAGCGCGATCTGCAGCACCTCGGCGGTGAACTCCAGGTCGGCGCGCGTCGCGTCCATCGGCGAGAACTCGACGTCGTCGGTGTAGCCCTTGGCGTGGGCGACGGCGGCACGGGCCTGGCCCTTGACGTCCTCGCGAGTCGTCTGCAGCTGGTGCTCGATGTGGATGTCGCTGGTCGAGATGAACGTGTGGATCCGCGGTCGCTCGGAGTCCTTGACCGCGTTCCAGGCCGCGTCGATGTCCTGGACGCCGGTGCGCGCCAGACCACAGATGACCGGGCCATGAACCTCGCGGGCGATCGCCTGGACAGCCTCGAAGTCTCCGGGCGAGGCGATCGGGAAGCCGGCCTCGACGATGTCGACACCGAGACGGGCGAGCTGGTGTGCGATCTCCAGCTTCTCCTGGGTGTTCAGCGAGATGCCTGGCGACTGCTCGCCGTCGCGCAGCGTCGTATCGAAGATACGTACGCGATTCGCCTCGTCACGTGCTGCCATGTCGTCTACTCCTTCTAGCTCTCGACCTGCTTCTCCTGTGCTTGCGGCTTAGCGGCCGCCACGCATTAGTCCCCCCGAGGGGGGAGGAGAAGGAGAAGTCGCAGGTCGAGCTGGAACGACATCGCAGCCCAGGGTACTACAGGCTGACGCTGCGCCCAGCAATAAATCCGTCTGAGGCGACGATCGAGTCGACGACGTCCTGTGACACCTTCGAATCGGCGGTCACGACCATCACGGCCTCGCTTTCGTCGGCCCCGTCGGGCTGGCGGCCGACAGCGGCCGAGACGATGTTGACGCCAGCCTCGCCGAGGACGGTCCCAACGCGGCCGATCATCCCGGGCTGGTCGCGGTAGCGGAAGATCGCCAGGTACGGCTCGAGCTGGACGTTGAAGCGCGAGCCCCATGCCTCGAGCAGGTGCGGCCGGTCGCGGTTGCCGAGCACGGTGCCGACGACGCGCGAGCGGTCGGCGCCGCTGACGACGGTGACCCTGACGAGGTCAGTGAAGTCGCGTGCGCGCTCACTGGTCGTCGAGCTGACGGCGATGCCGCGCTCCTCGGCGAGCGTCGGCGCGTTGACGTCGTTGACCTCCTCCTCGGTGTGGCCGGCGAGCACGCCCTTGATCACCTGGATGGTGATCAAGCGGGTGTCCCGCTCGGCGAGCCGCCCGAGCACCTCGACCTCGATCGCGTCGACCGACGTGCCTTCGCTGAGCGTCGCGGCGATCTTGCCGAGGTTGGCGGCGAGCGGCAGGAACGGCCCGAGGGCCTCGAGGTCCTCGCCGGCGACGGCTGGCGCGTTGACGGCGCTGGTGACGGTCCCGCCGGTCAACGCCGCGATCACCTGCTCCGCCGCCTGGTAGCCGGCGCGGTCGGTGGCCTCCGCCGTCGACGCGCCAAGGTGCGGCGTCACGACGACGTTGGGGTATCCGAACAGGGGGTGCTCGGTGATCGGCTCGGACTGGAAGACGTCGAGTGCGGCGCCGCCGACCTTGCCGGAGTCGAGCGCGGCCTGGAGGTCGGCATCGACGAGCAGCGGCCCGCGGGCGACGTTGAGGATCCGCACGCCGTCCTTCATCTTCGCGAACGCCTCGGCGTTGAGCCAGCCCTCGGTCTCAGGGGTCTTCGGCAGGTGGATAGTCAGGAAGTCGGCGTCGGCGTAGACCTCCTCGGCGCTATCGGCGCGATCGACGCCCAACTCGCGGAAGCGCTCCTCCGCGATGAAGGTGTCGAACGCCAGCACACGCATGCCGAAGCCGCGCGCTCGCTGGGCGACGAGCTGCCCGATGCGGCCGAAGCCGATGATGCCGAGCGTCTTCTCGTAGAGCTCGGTGCCGCTGTACTTCGAGCGGTCCCAGGCGCCGCCGACCAGCGAGGCGTGGGCCTGTGGGACGTTGCGCGCCAGCGAGAGCAGCAGCGCCATCGTGTGCTCGGCGGCTGTGACGACGTTCGACTGCGGCGCGTTCGCGACGACGATGCCGCGACGGGTGGCCGCGGGGATGTCGACGTTGTCGACGCCGACGCCGGCGCGACCGACTGCCTTGAGGTTGTCCGCCTGCTCGAGCAGCTCCGGCGTCAGCTTCGTTGCCGAGCGGATCAGGATGCCGTCGAACTCGCCGATCCTGCGCTCGAGCTCGCCGTCCTCCCAGTCGGCTCCCAACTCCACCTCGAGACCGGCGTCGCGCAGCAGCTGGACGCCGGAGTCCCCGATCTTCTCCTTGACGAGCACCTTCATCGGGTGACCTCCCCCACGTTCTCGATAG
>Ga0190275_10000934_pt1 | contig 22841 bp, 25 predicted proteins | sample Popmic550T_FD_133745 | JGI IMG/M metagenome (GOLD analysis project Ga0190275, IMG submission 133745) | Populus adjacent soil microbial communities from riparian zone of Yellowstone River, Montana, USA - 550 T | ecosystem: Environmental > Terrestrial > Soil > Riparian zone > Trees stand | place...
CGCTTACCGTATTGAGTTCATGGTCGTTCCCGTAGGGACGCAAGAAGAAAGGGGAAAGTTTATGCGGAAGCTCGCCATCGCTATGGCGCTTTCATCCACCCTGCTCGCCACTCCAGCCTTTGCACGCGACGGCGCGATGTATATTGGCGGCGAATTCGGGGCGATGATCGTCGAAGATATGAATGTCGATGTCGGCGCGACGAACGACGCCATCACGATCAACCATGATTATGGTTATGACGGTGGCATCTTCGTGGGTTACGACTTCGGTGCGTTCCGGCTCGAGGCCGAGGCCGCCTACAAGAAGGCCGACCTCGACGATTACCAGACGACGATCAGGCTTCCTCTGGAAGGCGCTCTCTTCGCGGCGGGCCGCGATGCCCGCGGCAGCTCGAGCGCGCTCAGCTTTATGATCAACGGCATGCTGGACTTCGGCGACGACGACGGAATTTCCGGCTTCGTCGGCGGCGGCGTCGGCATGGCGCGGGTGAAGGCGAACAACTATCGCAACTTCGCCAATGCCACGCCCTTCCTCGACGGCTCGGACACGAAGCTGGCTTGGCAGGTCTTCGCCGGCGTCCGCCAGGCGATCAGCGACAATATCGACGTGACGGTGAAGTATCGCTTCTTCAACGCCGACAAGGTCGAGCTGCTCGCCTTCAACGGTGCCGAGAGCGAGCTTCGTTTCCGGTCGCACAGCCTTCTCGGCGGCCTGACCTTCAACTTCGGTGGCGCCGAGCCGCCGATCCCAGATCCGGTGCCGGTCCCGGATCCGGTCCCGGTTCCGCCTCCGCCGGCCGATCCGGTCCCGCCGCCGCCGCCGCCGCCGTGCGTCGCCGGTCCGTTCATGGTCTTCTTCGACTGGGATCGCGACGAGATCACTCCGCAGGCTTCGGCGATCCTCGACAACGCGGCTTCCGCTTATCAGACCTGCGGCCAGGCCCAGGTGATGATCGCGGGCCACGCCGATCGTTCCGGTTCGGACCAGTACAACGTCGGTCTCTCGCAGCGTCGTGCCGCGAACGCCCGTTCGTACCTGGCCGGCAGGGGCATCCCCGACGGCGTCATGACCACGGAAGCGTTCGGCGAGAGCCGGCCGCTGGTCGAGACCGCCGACGGTGTCCGCGAGCCGCAGAACCGGCGCGTGGAGATCACCTTCGGACCCGGCTCCGGCTGGTAAGAAGGGGGTTCGCCGCTCCGGCGGCGCAACGCCAAGACTTAAGAAGGGAGTCGGCTTTCGGGCCGGCTCCTTTCTTTTTGCACCTGGCGCGGGAGATGACGGGGGCGGTGCAGGTCCCAGGTCTGGAAACGAACCTCGGCGCGAAGCGCCTGTCGCTGCAGGCGACCGGGTCCCGCCCGTCCGGCTGATCGCATTTCAGATTTGAATGCGACGACGCCACGATGCCGAGTGCGCGATGGCGGCGCAGATATTCCGAAAGGACGGCATTATCCGATGAGTGTCCGCATTCGCGGACTCGTTGCCTCGTTGCGTCGCATTTTCTGACTTGCGGGACTTCGAAGGCTCGCGGCAGCCGGAGCGGTGCCACGTAAAAGCGCTTGTCGCGCCGAACCCGCGCGGGCTAAGCGCTCCCGTTCCCCAGCCAAGGATCCCCGATGCGTATCGCGATGGTCGGTACCGGCTATGTGGGCCTGGTCTCCGGCGCCTGCTTTTCCGACTTCGGACATGACGTCGTCTGCGTCGACAAGGACGTCAGCAAGATCGACGCCCTGAACCGGGGCGAGATGCCGATCTTCGAGCCCGGGCTCGAGGATCTGGTCGGGCGCAACGTCCGGGGCGGACGCCTCTCCTTCACGACCGATCTCGACGAGGCCGTGGGGCAGTCCGAAGCGGTGTTCATCGCCGTCGGCACGCCCTCCCGGCGCGGCGATGGCCATGCCGATCTCAGCTACGTCTTCGGCGCCGCCGAGGAGATCGCCCGAGCCCTGCGCGGCCCCGCCGTCGTGGTGACCAAATCGACCGTTCCCGTCGGCACCGGCGACGAAGTCGAGCGCATCATCTGCGAGACGGCGCCCGGCGCCCAGGCCTGGGTGGTCTCCAACCCCGAATTCCTTCGCGAGGGCGCGGCGATCGAGGATTTCAAGCGGCCGGACCGGATCGTCGTCGGCACCGACGTAGAGGAAGCGGCGGAACTGATGCGCGAAATCTACCGGCCGCTCTATCTCAACAAGGCGCCGTTGATGTTCACCGGCCGCCGCACCGCGGAGCTGATCAAATATGCTGCCAACGCCTTCCTGGCGACCAAGATCACCTTCATCAACGAACTCGCCGATCTGTGCGAAGCCGTCGGCGGGGACATCCAGGAGGTGGCCCGGGGGATCGGCCTGGACAATCGGATCGGCTCCAAATTCCTCCACGCGGGCCCGGGCTATGGGGGCTCCTGCTTCCCCAAGGACACGCTCGCATTGCTGAAGACGGCCGAGGACTATCAGGCGCCGCTTCGAATCGTCGAATCGGTTGTGAAGGTGAACGACGCCCGCAAGCGCGCGATGGGGCGAAGGGTCGTGCAGGCGCTTGGCGGCGAGGCCCGCGGGCGGACGGTCGCTCTGCTCGGCCTCACCTTCAAGCCGAATACCGACGACATGCGCGACGCGCCTTCGCTCAGCATCGTCCAGGCGCTTCAGGATGCCGGCGCCGCCGTTCGCGGCTACGATCCCGAGGGTATCGAGCAGGCCCGTCCGATGATGCCCGGCGTCGAATTCTTCGACAATCCCTATCGTGCGGCGGCCGGAGCGGATGCGGTGGTCCTGGTCACCGAATGGGACGTCCTGCGCGCACTCGACCTGAGGCGCCTCGCCCGCGAGATGGCGCAGCCGGTCTTCGTCGATCTTCGAAGCGTCTATCCTCCCGAAGATGTCGAGGAAGCGGGCCTGCGCTGGTTCGGAATCGGACGGCCGCCGCGGGACAGCGCGTTTCAATGATCCCCGGCGAAGGCCGGGGCCGGGCGCCCGCCTGAACCGCCGGACCCCGGCTTTCGCGGAAACGGCGAGCGGCAACCCTCGGCATTCCGGTTCGTTCATTCCGCGAAGAGGAGAAGAGAATGAGGCTCGCCACATGGTTGATACCGGGTTTTTCGGCCCTTGCCCTTGCCGCCTGCGCCACGGACGGCGGCGCCGATGACGGAATGGCTGCCGACAGTGCCGGCGATCCCGGACCGCCGGCCGCGGTCTCGACCATCGGACCGCCCCGCCTTAGCGCGGACGTGCGCGACGCCGAGGGACGGACCCGGGCCCGCGCCACCGCGGAGACTTCCGGCGACAGTCTCAGGGTAAGGATCGAGGCGGTGGGGATGAGCCCGGGCGCCTATGGCGCTCATATCCATACCACCGGCCGCTGCGACCCGCCCGGCTTCGAATCGGCCGGCCCGCACTGGAATCCTACCGGCCAGATGCACGGCAAGGACAATCCCAAGGGAATGCACAAGGGCGACCTGCCCAACCTCACGGTCGGGACCGACGGCCGCGGCAGCTTCGAATATACGATCCCCAATGCCGGGCTGTCGGGAATGATGCCCAACTCGCTCATCGACGGCGACGGCGCGGCGGTGGTGATCCACGCTTCGCCGGACGACTTCCGAACTGACCCGTCCGGCAACAGCGGGGCGCGGATCGCCTGTGGGGTCCTAGGCTAGATCGGCTCCCCGGCGGCGCGCGCCCGCTCGACCCGGGTCGCCTCGAGCTCGGCGATCCGGCGGCTGCCCAGCCAAAGCCCGATGAGGGTCAGTGGCACGATCAGGTAGAGCGCGAAAATGCCGACGCGAAGGCTGTCCGCGAGGTCGGCGACCTTGCCGGCGAAATAGGGCCCGAGCGCCAGGCCAACCATAGTGGTGCCCAGGACATAGGTCGCCCCGGCCGTGCCCCGCATTCGGGGCAGGACCAGGTCCTGTAGGGTCGCGACCGCTGCTCCGACCCAAGCCGCGCCGCACATATGGGCGATCGGGAACACCCAGTAGAATGTCGTCAGCGAATCGGTGGTGAACAGAAACCAGGTGAGCGGCGCGGCCGAAACGACCGAGAGCATGTTGACGAAGATCCGCCCACGGGGATCGCTTCGCCTCCACAGGTCGGAAACGACTCCGCCCAGGATCACCCCGACCGCCGCCGAAATTGCGGCGCCCCAGCCCATGATGAAGGCAACCTCTTCCGCCGCGGTCATGCCGCCGATGAAGGTGCCGGGACCGAGCGGTTCCGGATAGAAGGTGCGGAGCACATAGGGCGGTCCCCAGAAGCTGACCGCGTAGTTGACGAAGGCGATGCTCCCGAACGCCAGGGCGAGGACGATCGTTGCGGGCGTTCCCCAGATCAGCCGGTAGGTCGGCGGATCGCGCTGCTTGAGCGACTGCACCCAGGAAAAGACCGCGTAGATTCCGAGCCCGTAGGCGGCCCATTGCGGCAGGTCCCCGGTCAGGACGACCAACCCGCAGGCGCAGATCGTGACGATCGTGAGCACGATCAGGTTGAGCTTGAGCGCTCCCGGAATGCGCGAGACAGTGAGCAGGGTCAGCGGAGGCAGGATCGCCGCCAGCTCGCGGCCGAAATCGCGCCAGGCGTTGGGACGGACGATCGGCTGCGGCAGGCCGTCCGAGGCCCCTCTCTGCGGCTCCTTCAGCGACAGCACCCATAAGGCGATCAGCAGCCCGGGTATGCCGACGGCCAGGAAAGCCGCCTGCCATCCGACCAGCCCCAGCGGCGCCTCGGCCGGGTTGGGATAGGCCATGTTCCAGCGGCTGAGCACGAACCCGCCGATCGGCAGGCTGAGCGCGCCGCCGATATAGAGACCGCTCGAGTAGATCGACAAAGCGGTCGCGCGCTTCTCTTTTGGAAACCAGTCGGAGATCATCGAATAAGCGGCGGGAGACGCGCTCGCCTCGCCGATGCCGACGCCGATTCGGGCGACGGCGAGCATCGCGAAGCTGTTGGCGAAGCCCGATAGCGCGGTCATCGACGACCATAAGGCGAGGCCGATCGCCATCAGCCGTCCGCGGTACCAGCTGTCCGCCAGCCGCCCGAGAGGTATTCCGAAGAGCGCGTAGAAAACGGCGAAGGCGGTGCCGTAGAGGAAGCCGATCTGGGCGTCCTCCAGGCCGAGGTCGTGCTTGATGTCCTGCGCGAGGATCGACAGAATCTGCCGATCGATGAAGTTGATCATGTAGACCAGGACGAGAACGAACAAGGCGTACCAGGCGTAGGCGCCGATACGGACCGGAGGAGCGGGCGCAGATGCAGCGGGATCGGACGCCATGGGCCCCTCTCATTGTACTTTTGGTTCCATGTGGCTAGCAGAGCGGGCCGCTTTGGCAACAAGGCATCGCCCATGAAGAGCTCGGTCCTGTTCGTCTGCCTCGGCAACATCTGCCGCTCGCCGCTCGCCGAGGCCGCCTTCCGGCACGAGGCCGAGCGGCTCGGGCTCGAGGTGGAGATCGACTCCGCCGGCACCGGCGACTGGCATATCGGCTATCCCCCGGACCCGCGGGCGGCGGCAGCAGCGGCGCGCAACGGAGCCGACATTTCCCAACTCAGGGCGCGATTGGTGACGGCGGACGATTTCCGCAGGTTCGACCATATCGTCGCCCTCGATTCCCAGAACCTCGCGGACCTCCAGTCGCTTCGCCCGGCCGGCGCCAAGGCGCGGCTGTCGCTTCTGCTCGACCATGTCGAAGGCCGGGAGGGGCAGGCGGTGGCCGATCCCTATCATGGCGACGACAGCCATTTCGACGCCGCCTGGGACGATGTCGTCGCCGGCGCCGAGGGGCTGGCGGGCCGGATCGCCGCGGGCGGATGACGGCCTTCGCCCGGCGGGTCGCGGCGCTGGTCGGTCTGCCCGAGGAGCGGCTCGAGCGGCTCGCCGGCGGCGATCTTTCCGAGGCCTTGCTCGTTCGGCGGACGGACGGGCGCTGCTCGGTCGCCAAGCGCGCCCACTCCGCCGGCGCCGAGGCCGCGATGCTTCGAGGAATCGCCGCGGCCGGAATCCCCGCGCCCCTGGTCGAGGGCGAGCATGAGGGCGTTCTTCTGCTCGAGCATGTCCCGAACGACCGGGTGTTCAGCCCGGCCGCCTGGAGCGACGTCGGAGCGGCGCTTCGGCGCCTTCACGATCGCGAGGGCGGGCAATATGGCTGGCCGGTCGATTACCAGATCGGCACGGTCGCGATCGACAATCGGGAGCGGCGCGACTGGCCGGGTTTCTGGACCGAGCAAAGGCTGGTCGCAACGGCGGGCGTGCTCGACCGGCCCTGGCGGGAGCGGGTCGGAGCCCTGGCGAGGCGGGCCGGCGAGATCGCTCCCCCCGCGCCGCCCGCGTCCTTGCTGCACGGCGACTTGTGGACCGGCAACATCCTCGTCGCCGACGGCCGCCTCGCCGCCCTCATCGACCCGGCCTGCTATCATGGCGACCCCGAGGTCGATCTCGCCATGCTGACCCTGTTCGACACGCCGGGGGAGAGCTTTTGGGAGGCTTACGGGCCGCTCGAGCCGGGCTGGGAGGAAAGGCGGGCGCTTTACCAGCTGTTCCCGGGGCTTCTCCACATGCGGCTGTTCGGCGATACCTATGCGGGGATGGTGGACCGGTTGCTGTCGCGGCTCGGGGCGTGAGGTTCCTTCATTCCTGCGAATGACGGATTCAACTCATCCCAGCCGATACCGCTCAACCACCTCGTAATGCGGGCCGTCGGGGGTGAGGCGGCTCTCGTAGAGGCAGAAACGGTCGACCTCGAAAGGCGGGCTCGTGATTCCGCCCCCCCGCTCGACCAGTCCCTGCACCGGCCCGGCACCGCGGGGGAGACGGGCGAGGGTGATGTGCGGCATGTAGGCGCGCCGGTCCGGCTCCACCCCGATCCGGGCCAGTGCCTGGTCCACCTTCTTGTGAAGCGCCCGGAGCGGCGCATGCGGGGTGGCCCCCACCCACAAGGTCACCGGCTCGCCGCGCCGGTCGAACGCTCCGAGGCCGTCGAGGGCGATCGCGAAAGCCGGATGATGGACGCTGCCCAAGGCGGCATCGACGTCCCGAGCCAAATTCCGGTCGACCGCGCCGATGAAGCGCAAGGTCAGATGAAGCTGCTCCTCGTCCTGCCAGCGCGCTCCGGCAATCCCGCCCATCAGATCGAGGAGACGGGCGCGGACGCCCGCCGGCGGGCGGATCGCGACGAACAGGCGGTGCATGGCCCCGTGCCTTAACGACCTGCGGTCGCCGTGCGTACCGGTTTTCCTTGAATATAGCCCGCAATCCCACGATATTGGGGCGACGCGGCGACGCATTCGCTGCGAAAGGAGAGAGTTCGAAATGGCTAATGGATTTGACCCGCGCGCGACCGCCGCGCCGCATACGGCCACCGCGGCCGGCCGCGAAGGCGTCGCTTTCGACGCGGGCCTGCGCTCCCATATGCTGTCCGTCTACAATTACATGGCGTCGGCGGTGCTGCTCACCGGCCTCATCGCCTATGGCGCCGCGGCGACCGGCATCGCCCAGCAGATTTTCTACGGGGGCGGCCTTCTCAAATATGTCGTCCTGTTCGCGCCGCTGATCATGGTCTTCGTCCTCGCCGCCCGCCTGGGCCGTATGACCACCGGGGGTCTCCAGGCCTTCTACTGGTCGTTCGCCGCGATGATGGGCCTGTCGATGTCGATCATCCCGCTCCTTTACAGCGGCACCTCGATTGCCGCGACCTTCTTTGCGACCTCGGCGGCCTTCGTCTCGCTGAGCCTGTGGGGCTATACCACCAAGAAGGATCTGTCGGGCCTGGGCACCTTCCTGATTATGGGGCTCGTCGGGCTGATCATCGCGATGGTCGTGAACCTGTTCCTGCGCTCTGACACGATGAGCCTGGTCATCAGCGCCATCGGCGTATTGCTGTTCGCCGGCCTCACCGCCTACGACACGCAAAAGATCAAGAGCATCTACTTCCAGGTGGCCGGCTCCGACATGCTCGGCAAGGCGGCGATCCTGGGCGCGCTGACGCTCTACCTGGACTTCATCAACATGTTCCAGTTCCTGCTGAGCTTCATGGGCAGCCGCGACTAGCGGCTCCGACAGGCTGAAAAGGGGAAAGGCCCGGCGGAAACGCCGGGCCTTTTTCTTTATCCTCCCCATGCGGGCCTGAGGAGGATCCTAAGCGACGTGCTTCCCGAAGAAGTCGAGCGTCCGTCGCCAGGCGAGCGCCGCCGCCGCGGCGTCGAAGCGCTCGGCCGAGGTGTCGTTGTGGAAGGCGTGGTTGACCTTGGGGTAGACGTGGGCGTCGACCGTCCTGCCGGCGGCGGCGAGGGCGTCGCGCCAGGGGAAACCGGTCTTGTTCACGCGCTCATCGAGCTCGGCGTAATGAAGCTGCAACGGCGCCCGGACCTGCCCGGCCAGCGCCGGATCGGGGGCCGGGCCGTAGAATGATACGCCCGCGTCGAGCATTTCCCCGGCGGCCAGCGCCACCCGGTTGACCATCCCCCCGCCCCAGCAGAAGCCGACCGCGCCGGCCTTGCCGTTGCTCCCGGGAAGCGACTTGAGCAGGCGCAGGGTCGCGACGGCGTCCGCCGCCGTCGCGCCCAGGTCGAGCTTGCCGATCGCTTCGCGCGCGGCGTCCTGATCGGCAGGGGTGCCGCCGACCGGCGACAGGAAGTCCGCCGCGACCGCACGGTAGCCGGCGACGGCGAGTCGGCGGGCGACATCCTCGGCATAAGCGTTGAGGCCACGGTTTTCGTGGATGACGAGCACCGAGCCGAGCGGACCCGCGGGATCGCGCGGCTCGGCCTGATAGCCTTTCATCGTCCGGCCAGGCCCAACGGGCCAGCTCATTCGCCGGGCGCGGATTCGGCGGTCGGTCTCAGGGACGACGGCCGCGGCGGCCGGATCGGCGGCGATACCGGCGAGGAGCGCGGAGGCCGCGGCGGCGCTGCCGGCGAGGCGGGTCAGCTCGGCCATGAAGGCGCGGCGGTCCATGCCTTCATGGGTGTAGCGATCGTAAAGAGCGATGGCGGCGGCGCGGATGTCGCCCATGTCAGGCCTCCTGGGGCTCGGGGCCGGACTGCTGGGGCATCAGCGCGTCATCGAGCTCGCGCGCCCGGATCGCGGCCGGCCGGCCGCTGATCCGCTCGAAATACTCGACGAAGCCTGGCCTCTTGTCGATCGAGTTGAACATCATCCCCCAGCCGATTTGCGAGCCGACATAGACGTCGGCGGCGGTGAACTGGTCGCCGCAGATATAGGGTCCGGAGCCGACGCAGAGCTCGAGGGCGTCGATCGTCTCCTCGAAGCTGCCGTAGCCGGCCATCGCCTTCTTGTCGGCGGGTGCCAGCAGGCCGAGCGACTTGGCCGTCACCGCCGCCTCGACCGGACCGGCGGCGAAGAACAGCCAGCGATAATAGGGCCCGCGCTTCGGGTTGCCCGAAGGCGGCGCCAGCCCGGTATCGGGAAAGGCGTCGGCGAGATAGGCGCAGATAGCGGCGCCTTCGGTCACGATCGTATCGCCATGCTTGATCGCCGGCACCTTGCCCATCGGATTGATGGCGAGATAGTCGGGCGCCTTCATCGTCGTGCCATAGTCGAGAACCACCGTCTCATAGGGATGGCCGACCTCTTCCAGCATCCAGCGGACGATCCGGCCGCGCGACATCGGGTTGGTGTAGAAGGTGAGACTGGTGTCGGACATGGCGGCGATCCTCCTGTGTATTTCCCACTAGCGTCGGAGCGCGACAGGAGGAAGGCCTGCCGAAGGGCAGACTGTCCGGAGGCCGGGAGTTCCAGACGGGTCCGTCATGCTGAACTCGTTTCAGCATCCAGCGTCGAATCGCCTCGCGGGGGAATAGCGGACCCTGAAACAAGTTCAGGGTGACGGCGGAGGGAAGGAAGCGGCGGGGAGGGCTGGCCCTCCCCGCCGAACCTCAGGCCTGCTCCTCGGGCTGGCCCTGCTCGCCTTCGGGCTGGCTCGGCTCGGCTTCGGGCTCGATCACCTTCTTACCGCGCTTCTTGCTCGCCTTCGGCGCCGCGGCGACGATCTCGAAGACAGGGGCGTCGTCCTTGATCGTGACCTTGACCTCGCCGCCGTGGATGAGCTTGCCGAAGAGCAATTCCTCGGCGAGCGGCTGCTTGATCTTCTCCTGGACGAGCCGGCCCATCGGGCGGGCGCCGTAGAGCTTGTCGTAGCCGCGCGACGTCAGCCACTTCCGAGCCTCGTCGTTGAGGTCGATATGGACGTTGCGGTCCGCCAGCTGGAGCTCGAGCTGGAGGATGAACTTGTCCACGACCCGAGCGACGACTTCGGTCGGCAGGTAGCTGAACGGAACGATCGCATCGAGGCGGTTGCGGAATTCCGGAGTGAACATCCGCTTGATCGCTTCCTCATCCTCGCCTTCGCGCGTGTTGTTGCCGAAGCCGAGCCCCTCGCGCGCCATGTCGCTTGCGCCCGCATTGGTGGTCATGATCAGGATGACGTTGCGGAAATCGACCGTCTTGCCGTGATGGTCGGTGAGGCGTCCGTTATCCATGATCTGGAGCAGGATGTTGAACAGGTCCGGATGGGCCTTCTCGATTTCGTCGAGGAGGAGCACGGAGTGCGGATGCTGGTCCACGGCGTCGGTCAGCAGGCCGCCCTGGTCGTAGCCGACATAGCCCGGAGGCGCTCCGATCAGCCGGCTGACCGAATGGCGCTCCATATATTCGGACATGTCGAAGCGCTGCAGCGGGATACCCATGATCGAGGCGAGCTGGCGCGCCACCTCGGTCTTGCCCACGCCGGTCGGACCGCTGAACAGATAGGAGCCGATCGGCTTGTCCGGATCGCGCAATCCGGCGCGCGACAGCTTGATCGCCGAGGCGAGCCGGTTGATCGCCTCGTCCTGGCCGAAGACGACCCGTTTCAGGTCGCGGTCGAGATGCTCGAGAGTCTTCTTGTCGTCGGACGAGACGCTCTTCGCCGGAATCCGGGCGATGGTCGAGATGACCTGCTCGATCTCCTTGGTGGTGATCGTCTTCTTGCGCTTGTTGGGCGGAACCAGCATCTGCATCGCCCCGACCTCGTCGATCACGTCGATCGCCTTATCGGGCAGCTTCCGGTCGTTGATGTAGCGGGCCGAAAGCTCGACCGCCGCCTTGATCGCGTCGCTCGTATATTTGACCTTGTGATGCTCCTCGAACGCCGACCTCAGGCCGGCGAGGATCTTCACCGTGTCCTCGATCGTCGGCTCGTTGACGTCGATCTTCTGGAAGCGGCGGAGAAGCGCCCGGTCCTTCTCGAAATGGTTGCGAAACTCCTTGTAGGTGGTCGAGCCGATGCAGCGGATCGTCCCGCCCGAAAGGGCCGGCTTCAGCAGGTTCGAGGCGTCCATCGCCCCGCCCGACGTGGCGCCGGCGCCGATCACCGTGTGGATCTCGTCGATGAAGAGGATGGCGTCGGGAAGCTTCTCAAGCTCCGTCACCACCGCCTTGAGGCGCTCCTCGAAATCGCCGCGATAGCGGGTTCCGGCGAGCAGCGCGCCCATGTCGAGCGAGTAGATGACGGCCGGCCTCAGAACCTCGGGAACGTCGCCCTCGACGATCTTGCGCGCGAGGCCCTCGGCGATGGCGGTCTTGCCGACCCCGGGATCGCCCACGTAGAGCGGGTTGTTCTTCGAGCGGCGGCAGAGGATCTGAACCGTCCGGTCGACCTCCGGCCCGCGCCCGATCAGGGGATCGACGCGGCCGCTGATCGCCTTTTCGTTTAGGTTGACCGTGAATTGCTTGAGGGCCGATTCACTCTTCTTCTTGCCCTCGTCAGGCTTCGATTCCTCGACGCCCTTGACCTCCTGCGGCTCGGACGAGGCTTCGCCCTTGCCGACGCCGTGGCTGATGTAGCTGACCGCGTCGAGGCGGCTCATATCCTGTTGCTGAAGGAAATAGACGGCGTAGCTCTCACGCTCCGAGAAGAGCGCGACGAGCACGTTGGCACCGGTCACCTCGTCGCGGCCCGAGGACTGAACGTGGAGGATGGCGCGCTGGACGACCCGCTGAAAGCCGCTGGTCGGCGAAGGATCGGTCTGCCCATCGACCTTCAGGGCTTCGAGCTCGCTGTCGAGATAGGCCTTCACCGCCTCGCGAAGCTCCTTCAGATCGACTCCGCAGGCGCTCATCACCTTGGAGGCATGGGCATCCTCGGTGAGAGCGAGCAAAAGGTGCTCGAGGGTCGCATATTCGTGCCGTCGACCGCTGGCTTCCGCCAATGCGGTATGCAGGGTCTGTTCGAGTTCGCGGGCGAAGGAAGGCAAGACGGTTACTCCTCAAAGCCCGCAGAAATTCACGGACTACACGGACTCAATGTCGGGCGTCGGACTGCCGTCATCAAGCGCACCTCCGAAAAAGCTGGGGAAAAGGCCGAATGTTCCCGCAGCTCCCTCATTTCTTGAATAACTGTTCGGCGCTTGCCCGGTGGTTAACCGCGGCATCGATTTTCGAGCGCACTCTTACGATCTCGGCCTCGAGCGCTTCGATCCGGGCATGAAGCTCGTCGACCGAAAGCGGATCGAGATCCTGCCGCCCGAGCAGCAGCAGCGGATCGTCGGGCTTGCTTGGGAAGAGCTCGTCCAGGTCCATGGCCTGCAGAATCCGCCTTCCGCATCGCCGCGTCAAGGCGAAGGACTTGCACCGCGGCGCTTTCGGCGCGAGGCGTAACCGCATGGACGCATTCCCAGAGACGATGATCGCCATCGACCCGGCAGCCCCCGGCGGGCCGGAGGTACTTCAGCCGGTCGAGCGGCCGGTGCCGAGACCCGGGCCGAGCGAGTTTCTGATCCGGGTCGAGGCGGCGGGGGTCAACCGGCCCGACGTGATGCAGCGCCTCGGCTTCTATCCGCCGCCGCCGGGCGCTCCGACGATTCCGGGGCTGGAGGTCGCGGGCACGATCGCCGGCGGCGACCGCGATGGGGAGCGCGTCTGCGCCCTGGTCGCGGGCGGCGGCTACGCGCAATATTGCGTCGCGCCCGAAGGCCAATGCCTGCCCGTTCCCGCGGGTTTCTCGATGGTCGAAGCGGCGGCGCTTCCGGAGACCTTCTTCACGGTCTGGACCAACCTCTTCCAGCGCGGCGGCGCCAAGGCCGGCGACTCGGTGCTGGTCCACGGCGGTACCAGCGGCATCGGCACCACCGCCATCCTGCTCGGCAGGGCGTTCGGCCTCACAATCATCGTCACCGCCGGCTCGGCCGATAAATGCGCCCGGGCGCTGGAGATCGGTGCCGCGCACGCGATCGACTACAAGGCGCAGGATTTCGTGGCGGAGGTGAAGCGGATCACCGACGGCGCCGGAGTGACGATCGTGCTCGACATGGTCGGCGGCGATTATGTGCCGAGGAACCTCGCCTGTCTGGCCGAGGACGGCCGTCATGTGTCGATCGCCGCGCAGCGCGGAGCGAGCGTCGAGATTCCGATCTGGGACGTCATGCGCAAGCGCCTGACCCTCACCGGCTCGACCCTTCGGGCCCGTTCCGTCGGGTTCAAGGCGGCCCTCGCCGACGAATTGCGGCGCCACGTCTGGCCGCATCTGGAATCGGGCCGGATCCGCCCGGCGATCGACGCGACCTTTCCGCTCGACAAGGCGGCCGACGCCCACCGGCGGATGGAAGCCGGCGACCATGTCGGGAAGATCGTTCTGACGATAGGCTGAGGAGTCTCCGGAGGGAGCCTGCGCCACCGCTTTCGGATCAGTCGCGGTGGAGGGCAGCGATGCGCGAGGCCAGCCGCCGCAGCTCGGCGCGGAGGGAGGCCGGGCTCAGGACTTCGATCTCCTCGCCTATCGCCATCAGGGCCAATGCCGCCTGGGCGTCGCCTTCGATCGGCAAGGCAAGCTCTGCCCATCCCTTCGGATCGGGATCGCCGGCCGCCGCCGCCGCTCGTGTGGCATAGGCGCCGAGCCCCCTGAGCCGGACCAGCCCGGTCTGCGTCGCGCGCAACGCCGCCATGCGCGGGCGCAGCTCGGCCTCGAACCGTTGCAGGGATTTCGACCAATGGCCCGCCAGGTCGAAATCCGCGGGTCGCTCGAACCTCGAATCGCCGACCGCGCAGGCGGTCATGCTCGCGACCTTGAACGTGGACGTTCGGCCGCCGGCGGCCGCGACGCAATACCAGGACCCGGCTTTGAGGACCAACCCGAGGGGCTCGATCCGCCAGTCGCGCACGCCCTTCCAGCTTTCGTAACGGACCTCGACGACCCGCTGATCGAGCAGGGCACGCGCCAGGCGCGGAAGGAACGGCACGGCTTCCTCCGAGCGATACCAATCCACCGGATCGAGGTGGAATCGAGCGCCGATTCGCCCGGCGCCCTCGAGCGACGGCCCGGCCAGCGCGGCGAACAATTTGTTCTTGGCCCGCTGTGCCGCCTGGCCGAGCCCGAGGGCGGTCGCCGGACCGGGCAGGCCGATCATCAGCATCGCCTCCGCCTCGTCGCTCGACATGCCGGTCAGCCGGGTCCGGTAGCCGTCGAGCAACTGGAACCCGCCCCCGGGTCCGCGATCGCCATAGACCGGAATGCCGGCGGCGCTGAGCTGGTCGATGTCCCGGTATATGGTGCGCTCCGATACCTCGAATTCCTCGGCGAGCTGACTGGCGGTCAACCGGGCCCGAAGCTGGAGCAGGATGAGGATCGCGAGGAGCCGGCTTGCGCGCATGGGTCGATCCTAATGAGGCCGGAAGCCTGCACTCCCGAAAAATACTGACGGAAACTGTCAGTTATAGCCCCGTAAAGTGCAAGCCTCGGCAGTGGAGGGGATTGGGACGATGAAATCGACGATAGGGCGGCGGGCGGTGTTGCGCGGCGCCGCCGGGCTGGCAATTGCGGGTGTCGCGGCGAGAGGCCTGCGCGCGGCGGAGAATTCGCCCGGAGGCAAGCCGGGGGACTTCGATTTCCTCACCGGCGAATGGCGGATCGCCAATCGTATGATCAAGCCGGGCACAACCGACGAATGGATCGAGTTCATGGGCGAGGCGACTTGCTGGTCGATCCTCGCCGGGGTGGGCAGCGTCGAGGAGCTGCGAATCCCCGCCCGCAATTTTTCCGGGATGGGCCTTCGGCTCCTCGACGTCGACAAGCGGATATGGTCCGATCACTGGGTCAATTCGAAATCGGGCGTGATGACGGTCCCGGGCCAGACCGGCCTGTTCCGGGGCGGCGTCGGAACGTTCGGCGCGGACGACATGGACGGGGATGTGCCGGTCAAGGTCCGGAGCGTGTGGGATCGGATCACTCCGAACTCGTGCCGCTGGTATCAGGGCCTGTCCCGGGACGGCGGCAGGACCTGGAGGGACACCTGGTTCATGAGCTGGAAAAGGGCCTGAAGGGCCGGGCCGGGTTTGACGACAGGCCCCGCCGACCCCCTATAGGACGCGTCACCCGGGAGCAGACCATGTCCAGCCTTATTCTCCACGAATATTCGCAATCGGGAAATTGCTACAAGATCCGGCTGACAGCGGCGTTGCTCGGCCTGACCCTGGAGCGGCGCGAATATGACATCATGAGCGGCGCGACCCGGACTCCCGAATTTCTCGCCGAGGTCAATCCGAACGGCCGGATCCCCGTTCTTCAGGTCGGCGACCGCTTCATCCCCGAGAGCAACGCCGCCTGCTTCTATCTCGCCGACGGCTCGGCCCTGGTGCCCGAGGACAGGTTCGACCGGGCGGACATGCTCCGCTGGATGTTCTTCGAGCAATATAATCACGAGCCCAACGTCGCGACCCTGCGCTTCTGGCTCGCCTTCGTCGGCCTGGAGGGACTGGACGAGCAGCAGCGCACCCTTCTGCCCGGCAAGCGCGAGGCGGGCGTGGCGGCGCTCAGGCTGATGGACAAGCATCTCGCCGGCCGCGACTTCTTCGTCGGTGACCGGCTCGGCCTCGCCGATGTCGCCCTTTATGCCTATACCCACGTCGCTGGGCAGGGCGGCTTCGATCTCGGCCGCTACCCGGCGATCGAGCGCTGGCTGGAGCTAGTCGCCGCCGACCCCGGTTACATCCCGATGGCGGAGTGACGAAATCTCAGCCGACGAAGATCGCGATCAACAGCCCTCCGACGGCGACTGCGCCGATACCCAGGATCACGGCGGCGCCCGTCAGCACCTTGTCGCCCGTGCTCTTGCCCTTCCTGGGCCTGTCCTCCCGACCGTCCTCCGCTCGCGTCGCCGCCGGCGCGTCGCCGGCACGAGCCGGGATCGCCGTCTCGTCTCCGGCGGGAAGGTGGGAAGGCTCCTGCGCCAGGGGGACGCGTCCCTGAAGCGCCGATTGCTCGGGCTGACGCTCCGCGGCCTGCGCCGGGACGGTCGAGAGCTGAGCGGCGACCAGCGCCGCGATTATCCTCCTCATGATAATCGTCCTCTCACTCACTCTGGTCGCCGATGTAATCGAAGATCAGCACGCCGCCGATGATGATGGCGACGCTGGCGCCGATCGCGACATATCCCAGGGTGGAGAAGCCCTTCTTGTGCCCCTCCGGCCCCGACCGGCCCTGGGCAAGCCGGGAAAGCGGCCGGCCCGCCAGGCTCAGGCCGAGCTTCGAATCCCCGCCGCCGAAGCCGAGCTCCGCCCCCTTGGCGAAGCGAAGGTCGCCGGTTGCGCCGCTGCGCAAGGTCGAGGTGAATGCGAGACCGGCGCGCGGTTTCTCGCGGCCGCCGCCGAGCGGCACCCGAAGGCGAGCCCCGGCAAAGGCGGAGACTTGGCCGGCCGTGACCGTGCGGTCCTGATTCAGCTCCGCCGCCGCGGCCGGATGCGCGGCCGGGAGCATTTGGGCGGCCCCGACCAGGCCGGCGATCAATATTTTTCTCATTCGATATTCCCCTTGCGGGCCGCGCGACAGGCGGCCGATTTCATCGAGCTTCACCGGTAAGGATGCCGGGACACACGGCCTTGGATGTGGCCTCGTCGAAAAAAGATGGGGACGTCGGCGGGACGGCATTCGCCTTGCCCTCCGCCGCTCGCTGCAGTAGATCGCTGGGCAACGTAACGGCCGCTCCGGGAAGGGGCGGCCCTTCTTGTTTTTGGAGACTCACGTGGTTCAGCCGCTCATGCCCCATGCGACCGCCGCCTGGCTGGTCGACAACACTTCGCTTACTTTCGAGCAGATCGCCGAATTCTGCGGCCTCCACATCCTCGAGATCCAGGCGATCGCCGACGATACGGCCGCGACCAAGCTCACCGGCCGCGATCCGATCCGGGCGGGCGAATTGAACCAGGACGAGATCGACCGCGGCCAGGCCGATCCCAATTACAAGCTTCGCCTCCTCAAGGAGCCCGACCAGACCCGCCGCACCAAGGGCCCGCGCTACACGCCGGTCTCGAAGCGGCAGGACAAGCCCGACGGAATCGCCTGGATCATCCGCAATCATCCGGAAATCTCGGATGGCCAGATCGGCAAGTTGATCGGAACCACCCGCACCACCATCGCCGCGATCCGCGACCGCAGCCATTGGAACATCGCCAACATCCAGCCCAAGGATCCGGTCACGCTCGGCTTGTGCTCGCAGCGCGAATTGGACGCGATCGTCGCCAAGGCCGCCAAGGCGGCGGGGATCGAGCCGGCGCCGACGGACCATCGCCTGGCCGGTGACCGCGAGGCCCTGATCGAGGAGCTGCGCCGCGAACGCGACACCGCCGCCCGCGAGGCCGAAGCGGCGCTCGCCGCCGAGGAAGCGGGCGAATCCGCCGTCCCGCGCGAGCCGACGGCCGATGACCTCTTCAAGAGCTGACCCCGCAAGCCCAGACGTCTCCCTCACGGATCCGGGCGAGGCCGACAGCGAGGCCTATACCCACCGAGGTCTCACCTACCCGCTCGGCCGACACGCCCCGGATCAGGGCGAGCTCATCGCGCTCGCGGACGGGGTCGGCTGGGCGAGGCTGCCGATCCCCGGCTCGCTCCGCCACATCAATATCTGGGTGCTCGAGGATGGCGAAGGCGTCGCTCTCGTGGACACCGGCCTCGACATCGCACCCTGCCGCGAAGCCTGGGAAGCCTTGTTCGAAGGCCCGCTGGCCGGACGGACCGTCACCCGGGTCATCTGCACCCATTTCCACCCCGACCATCTCGGCCTCGCGGGCTGGCTGACCGAGCGTTTCTCAGCGCCCTTGTGGATGACTCGGGGCGAATGGCTCTACGGGCGCCTGCTCGCCAGCGACGTTCGCGAAGCCCCGCCGCGCGAGGCTCTGGCCTATTGGCGCTCGGCCGGCTGGGAGGAGGAGCGGATCGCGGCGGAGGCGGCGAAGGGCTGGGGCCGTTTCGCCTCGGTGGTGAGCCCCATCCCGATCGGCTTCGTTCGGATGGAGGACGGAGATCGACTGACGATCGGAGCTCGAACCTGGCGAATCCTCGTCGGCAACGGCCATTGCCCGGAACATGCCTGCCTGATCGAGGACGACGCCGGCCTGATGATCGCGGGCGACCAGGTGCTTCCGAGGATCACCTCCAACGTCTCGCTGAGCCTAAGCGAGCCCGAGGCGGACCCGCTGGGCGACTGGCTCGCCTCGATCGAGAAATTGAAGGGGCTTCCCGACAGCCTCCTCGTCCTTCCTTCGCATGGCGAGCCCTTCACCGGCCTCCACGCCCGCCTCGACGCCCTCGCCTTCGGCCACCGCGACCGCCTCGACGCGCTCCACGCGAAGCTGGAGGAGCCGCGCCGGGCGGTGGACTGCTTCGGAGTGCTGTTCGCGCGAAAGATCGACGACAGCATGCTCGGCCTCGCTACCGGCGAGGCGCTCGCCCACCTGCGCCGGCTCGAAGTGGAAGGCCGGGCGGTCCGTGAGGCGGAGGGCGGCGTCCACTGGTACCGCGCCGAGTAGCAGCGGCGTCTCGCAGCGTCCGCCGCACCTCCTCCCTCTCGTCGCCTACTTCTTGTCGCCGCTCAGGGTCTCGCGAACCGCGTCCTTGGCTCCGCCCCAGGCATTTTGAAGCTTCCCTTCCGCTTGATCGGACTGGCCTTCACGCTTCATCTTCTCGTCGCCGAGGACTTTGCCGGCTCCCTCCTTCAGGTTGCCGCCCATCTTCTTCAGGCTGCCGTCGATTCGATCGGAATCCACGCCCTTGCTCTCACTATGATCGTTCATCTCGCTCTCCTTGCGGGTTGAATGCACAGTAACATGTGAACCGACGATAAGGTTCTGCACCCAACCGGTTCTTCGGCTTCGAGTCCGCCGCCCCGGCTTGACCCTCCGCCCGCGCCGGACCAAAGCTGAGCCGATGTCCGAGCAAAGCGAACCCATTTCCGAGCTTTCCTTCGAAGCCGCTCTGAAGCGGCTCGAGGAGATCGTGCGCCGGCTCGAAGGCGGCGAGGCGTCGCTCGACGAGTCGATCGAGCTTTACGGCGAGGGCGACAAGCTGCGCCAGCAATGCGAGGCCCGGCTGCAGTCGGCGCAGGCGAAGATCGAGAAGATCCAGCTCGGCCGCGACGGCCAGCCGGCCGGCGCCATTCCCTTCGACGCCGACTGAGCCGCCGCTGGTGGCGGATTGCTCGCTCCTCGCGCCCGCATTCAGCCAGGTCCGGGCGGAGGTCGACGATTTCCTTTCCGCTGTGCTGGCGGTCCCGCCGGACCGGCGGGCCAAGCTTTACGAAGCGATGCGCTATGCGGCGCTCGGCGGCGGCAAGAGGCTTCGTCCCCTGCTGGTCGTGGCCGCCGCGACGCTCTTCCACGCGTCCCGCGAACGGGCCGTCAGGGTCGGCGCCGCGGTCGAGTGCATCCACGTCTATTCGCTGATCCACGACGATCTTCCCGCGATGGACGACGACGACCTTCGCCGCGGCAAGCCGACCCTGCACAAGGCTTTCGACGAGGCGACCGCGATCCTTGCCGGCGATTCGCTCCATGCCCTGGCCTTCGAGATCCTCGCCGACGCGGAGACCCACGAGGATCCGTTCGTCCGGGCGGAGCTGATCGCCGAGCTCGCCCGGGCCGCGGGCCCGGCCGGAATGGCCGGCGGGCAGATGATGGACCTTGCCGCCTGCGAGGAAGGTCTCGATCTCGCCGCCGTCACCCGCCTCCAGCAATTGAAGACCGGCGCACTGATCGGCTTCTGCCTGGACGCGGGCGCGATCATGGGACGGGTCCCGGCCGACGGGCGGCTCAAGCTGCGCGGCTATGCCCGCGACGTCGGCCTCGCCTTCCAGATCGCCGACGACCTGCTCGACGAGGAAGGGCAGGAGGAGAAAACCGGCAAGAAGGTCGGCAAGGACCGCGCCAGGGGCAAGGAGACCTTCGTCACCCTGCTGGGCCGCGAGCGCGCTCGCCGGCAGGCCGAGCTGCTCGTCGGCCAGGCCGTCGAATATCTCAAGAGCTACGGAGCGGAGGCCGATCTGCTACGGGCCATCGCGCGCTTCGCGGTGGAGCGGGACCATTGACCGGTCTAAGGGGGGAAGGATGAGGACAGGCGTCTATCCGGGCACGTTCGATCCGATCACGCTCGGCCATATGGATATCATCCGCCGAGGCGCGAAGCTGGTCGACCGGCTGGTCATCGGGGTGACCACCAACCCGTCCAAGTCGCCGATGTTCTCGGTGGAGGAGCGGATGGCGATGGTGCGCCGAGAGCTCGACGGGCTCGGCGAGGAGATCGAAATCGTCTCCTTCGATTCGCTGCTGATGGATTTCGCCGAGCGAGCAGGCGCCTCGATGATCGTACGCGGCCTCCGGGCCGTCGCCGATTTCGAGTATGAGTATCAGATGGCGGGGATGAATCAGCAGCTGAATTCGAGGATCGAGACGGTGTTTCTGATGGCCGACGTCTCGCTTCAGCCGATCGCGTCGCGCCTCGTCAAGGAGATCGCCCTCTACGGCGGCGACATTTCGAAGTTCGTTCCGCACGCGGTGGTGGCGGACGTCGCCCGCCGGGTCGAGGCGCTGGGCCGCAAAGGCACTTGATCCCGCGCCGGGCGCCGCGCAATATCACCTCCAAATGAACGGATTTATCCGGGGAAATTCCTGAACATGCGTATCTCGACCTTGCTGGCCCTGCTGCTGGGCCTGTTTCTCGCCGGTTCGGCGCTTGCGCAGGGCCTGGCGGTCCCGCCGGCGACTCCGGCCGCCGACCCGGAAAACACTCTGCTTCTCGACCTCTCGAGCGGCGGGCGGGTGGCCATCCAGCTCAGGCCCGACGTCGCTCCCGCCCATGTCGCCCGGATCAAGGAGCTTGCGCGCAAGGGCTTCTACAACGGCCTCACCTTCCACCGGGTGATCGACGGCTTCATGGCCCAGGGGGGCGACCCCGCCGGCGACGGCACCGGAGGCTCCCAGCTCCCCGACCTCAAGGCCGAGTTCAACGGCCTCCCGCACGTTCGCGGGGCGCTCGCCGCCGCCCGCCAGGGCGCTCCGGACAATGCCGACGCCGCCACCGTCGCCGCCGCGGAGAACAGCGCCAACAGCCAATTCTACATCATGCTCGGGACCCGGCTCTCGCTCGACGGGCGCTACACCGTCTTCGGCCGGGTGATCGGCGGAATGAACTTCGTCGATGGAATCGAGAAAGGCGAGCCGCCGGCCAGCCCGAGCCGGATCCTCCAGGCCTCGATCGCCGCCGACAACAAGGCGCCGCCCGCCCCGGGCCAGATTTTCGCGGCGCCGGCGGCCTCGGCGGGCGCCCCGGCCCGAGGCGGAAACGCGGCCGGCCCGGCCGTCCCGCCGCCGATGTCGATCCGGCTCCCCGAATCCAAGCCCAAGCCGCCGCCCAAGAAACAACGGTAAGCCGGCCAAGTGCGCGTCGACGACTTCGACTTCGCGCTCCCCTCGGACCGGATCGCTCTGAGGCCGGCGAGCCCGAGGGACTCGGCCCGGCTGCTCGTCCAGCGCGGTGACTCGGCGCCGGAGGACCGGGCCGTCGCGGACCTGCCCGGACTCCTCCGCTCCGGCGATGTCCTCATCTTCAACGACACTCGGGTCATCCCCGCCCAGCTCGAGGGGCGGCGAGGACAGGCGAGGGTCGGAGCCACCCTCCACAAGCGCGAGGGCGTGCGCGAATGGCGTGCCTTCGTCCGCAACGCCAAGAGGGTGCGCGAGGGCGACCGGATCGATTTCGGAAGCGGAGTCGCGGCGATCGCGGGCGCCAAGGCGGAGGACGGAAGTATCCTGCTCGCCTTCGAGGGGGACGAGCCGGTCGAGCTGCTTCTCGAACGGGCCGGACGAATGCCGCTCCCGCCCTATATCGCCGGCAAGCGCGAGGCGGACGCGCGCGACGCCGAGGATTACCAGACCCTGTTCGCCGCCGAGAAAGGCGCGGTCGCGGCGCCCACCGCGGCGCTCCACTTCACGCCCCGGCTGATGGAGGCCCTGGCCGCGGCCGGCATCGGCCACGAGATCCTGACCCTCCACGTCGGCGCCGGCACCTTCCTCCCGGTCAAGGCCGAGGACACGGCCGACCACAAGATGCACTCCGAATGGGGCCGGATCGACGCGTCCGTCGCCGACCGCCTCAACGCCGCGAGGGGCGCGGGCGGCCGCCTGATCCCGGTCGGAACCACCTCCCTCCGCCTCCTCGAAAGCGCCGCCGACGAGGGCAGGCGGGTGCGCCCGTTCGAAGGCGACACCGCCATCTTCATCACGCCCGGCTATCGCTTCCGGGCCACCGACGGCCTGATCACCAACTTCCACCTCCCCCGCTCGACCCTGTTCATGCTGGTCTCGGCGCTGATGGGGCTCGAGACGATGCGGGCGGCCTACCGCCACGCGATCGAGGGGGAGTATCGGTTTTACTCCTACGGGGATGGAAGCCTGCTCCTCCCCGGCTGACGGGCTCGGTAAACAGTGACATGGCGTAATTGAGGTAGGCCCACCCTCCTGCTGATACGAAGTCGGCTCTGCAACCGCTTCAAGGAGGAGGATGGACCCATGTCTTTTTACCTCGGACTGGATGTTTCCG
>Ga0190275_10000935_pt1 | contig 22839 bp, 20 predicted proteins | sample Popmic550T_FD_133745 | JGI IMG/M metagenome (GOLD analysis project Ga0190275, IMG submission 133745) | Populus adjacent soil microbial communities from riparian zone of Yellowstone River, Montana, USA - 550 T | ecosystem: Environmental > Terrestrial > Soil > Riparian zone > Trees stand | place...
GAGCAGGATCGCCAGGGCAAAACCAGTGGCAACAAGCCGGGCAGGTCGCCCGAGGGCAGCCAACAAACCCTGTCGTTTTGCTGGCCGCGGGGAGCGTGCGTCGCCTCCGACCTCGGTCATGTTGCCAGCGCCCGGTACGCGGCTCGCTTGGTTTCACCCGTGAGCCGGTCGATGTAGAGCCGCCCGTCCAAATGATCGATCTCGTGTTGTAGACACCGAGCCATGAGACCGTGCCCGGACAGGGTGAGCGCATCCCCGTACTGGTCGACGCCCTCGGCCACGGCGTAGGTCGCTCGAAGGGTGGGGAACCACAGACCCGGGATTGACAGGCAACCCTCGTCCTCGGTCTCGGTCTCCGCCGAGCGTTCGACCAGGCGCGGATTGACCAGGTGTCCGATGGTTCCGTCGATGTTGTAGGAGAACACCCGCAGGCCGACGCCGATCTGCGGCGCGGCGAGCCCGGCGTGTCCAGGAGCGTTCACGGTGTCCTCGAGGTCCCTGACCAGTGCGGTCAGTTTGTCGTCGAAGTCACGGACCGGATCAGCCGGTGTGCGCAGGACCGGATCACCGACCTGCCGGATCGCTCGCACGCTCACGCGGGGCATTGTTCCCGAGAACGCCTCGCCTGCGGTGGCCGGGAGTCGGCCTCGCGAGCAGCCAGAGCCGAACCGCACCGATCATTCGTTGCCGAACCCATCAGGACGCAGTCGACGTCCCCGAGCGGGAGATAGCGACGCTACCGCGGCTGACGAACCGAGATCCAAGCTGCGAACAGCACAACAGTTTCCGCGGTCCCTGCGTTAGTGAGGCAGTAGCGTCGAGGAGGTCGAGTTGGTGCAAGGCATCGCAGAGCGCCATAAATTCGCTTCCCAACATGAGACGGACGGGGAACCCACGGACTTCGACAGATTCGTTCTCGCCCAGTTGCACTCTTTGATCCGCTACGCGAGCCTGCTCACCCGGTCGCGCGATGTCGCCGAGGACATCGTGCAAGAGGCGCTGATCAAGACCCACGCGAAGTGGAAGCGGATTTCGATACTGGACAGTCCGGAGCGCTACGTCCGGCGAATCGTGACCAACGAGTTCCTGAGTCAGCGGCGAAGGCGACGGCTGCCCACGGTGGAGTTGCGAGCCGCGCACACCGAGGTCGCCCAGCAGGACCGGCCACCCAGTCATGAGCAGACCACTGCAGACCGAGACGCGCTGCTGGCCGAACTCGAGCGGTTGCCGCCGCAACAACGAGCCGTCCTCGTCCTGCGGTTCTACGAAGGACTCACCGACGTCGAGATTGCGGGGGTACTGGGCTGCCGTCCGGGAACGGTCCGCGGATACAGCTCGCGGGCGCTGTCGACCTTACGAATCGAATTCGACGAGCGGCACGGGGCTGAGGCTTCCATCCGATCGCAGGAACGGAGTTAGGTCATGAGAACTCAAGAAGACCTCCGCCAGGCCATCGAGTCAGTCGAGGAATCCACGGTCGACCCGAAGCGAATGCTGGCTCGGATTCATTCCGGGAGTGCCACCCGCAAGACGGCACAGCGTCACCGACGTGCGGGATGGTCGGTAGCCGCGGCAACCGCGCTGATCGCCGTCATGGCTGTTGTGGTCCCGTCGCTCGGTGACGAGGAGCCAGAAGACGACCAAGTAGCCACCCCCCAACCCACGGCACAGGAATTGCCCCGGACCGAGATGGCCTTCAGCGTCGGGGAGTTGCCCGCGCCGTACGCCGTCGGCTACGCCGGGAGTCAACCCGGCTTGCAATTTCTCGAGATCAGCCCGCCGCTCACCGCATCCGGGGCTAGCGGCCCGGAGCAACCCGAGGCGATCCGGATCGAGCTTTTCGATCCCGTCCTGTCCGGGCTGCCGGCGCCGACCCCGAGCCGCGAGTCGATCTTGGTCGACTCAGCGTACGAGGGTCCGCTGGCGATGCATGTGACCGAGGAAGCCTCATCGGGAGTCAGCGACGTGAGCTGGCTCAGATTGGCTGTTCAGACCGACTCCGGCCTCTGGCTTGTCGTACTTGCTGACTCCGAGGTGCCCGGAGTGCCCCAAGTTGTGCTCGACATCGCCGCACAGATCGATCTGGGCACACCCCAGCCGTTCTCGTTTCCCTTCCAACTCGGTCTGGTTCCCGACGGTTTCGAGGTGGTTGGTGCAAACGGTCCCGTCAGTGACGATGGAACGCTGGAGGGCAGGCTCGAGTTTGGTGTTGCCGCGGGGGATGCCACGGCAGGGCCCACACTGACCATCTCAGCTTCGGAGTTCTTCGGGGTGCCGGACGGCATCACGCCGAACACGACCGTTGGTCCTTATCAAGCCGAGCGGGTCGACCGCTTCGGTGCGTCGTGCCTGAACCTTTTCGGCGTGGACGGGTTCATGATCAGCCTGGAGATCAGGCCCATGGACCAGGAACTCATCGACGAGGCACAGCTGCTCAGGATCGCCGAGTCGATTGTCGTCATTCCCGGCGCGCGAGACGATAACACCGTGTGGACCACAGGACCGCTTGGCTGAATCCGCCATGACCATGGGCTTGTCATGTGTCAGTGCAGAATCATTTCGTCGCGGTGGATGACCTCCCGGCGCAACTCCGGCGGGAGGTCGCTGGTGGACTTCCCCAGCATTGCCGGTAGCTCGCGGGCGTCGTAGGCAACCAGTCCGCGGCCGATTGCCGCTCCGTCGGGCGCGAGGAGCTCCACCGGATCATCGGCGAGGAAGTCACCAGCGACACCGATGATCCCAGCCGCCAGCAGTGATGCACGCCGGGCCCGCAGGGCGCGCACAGCTCCGGCGTCGAGCATTATCGAGCCTCGTGGGCGGCTGGCGTAGCGCAGCCAGAACAGTCGTGCGGTCGGCCGACGGCCGGTCGCGGGGAACAGTGTTCCCACGTCGTCACCGCCAAGAGCTGCTGGTACGTCCTGCGCCCGGGCGATCCGCACCGCCACTCCGGAACTGGAGGCGATCAGGGCCGCCTCGACCTTGCTGCTCATCCCTCCGCGCCCGAGGCCGTCACCCCGGGGGGCCCCGATGGTCAGAGCGTCCAGGTCGGAGGCCCCCGTGACGATCGGGACCCGCTCAGTCCTTGTACGGCGCGGGTCACCGTCGTGCAAACCGTCCACATCGGATAGCAACACCAAGCCCGTTGCCTCGGCGACGTGTGCGACCAGAGCGGCCAATCGGTCGTTGTCCCCGAACCGGATCTCCTCGGTCGCCACCGTGTCGTTCTCGTTGACCAATGGAACAACACCGAGGGCGAGCAGCTTGGCGATCGTGCGCGAGGCGTTGCGGTAGTGCGAGCGGCGGTGCAGGTCGTCGGCGGTCAGTAGCACCTGCCCGACGGTCAGTCCGTGTACGGCGAAAGCCGCCGCGTAGGCCTGAGCGAGTAGCAGCTGTCCGACGCTCGCTGCGGCCTGGGCTGTCGCCAAGTCCCGTGGTCGAACAGCGATTCCCAATGGGGCGAGTCCAGCGGCGATCGCCCCCGAGGAGACAACGACAATCTCGTGACCGCCCGCACGGTGGGCCACCAGGCTCGCCACGAACTGGTCGAGTCGGGCGGTGTCGAGCCCGCCTGCGATCGAGGACAGCGACGATGACCCGATTTTCACGACGACTCGCCGCGCGGAAGCAATCGGGTCAGCCGCCGACGTCATGTCTGGCTGCCGGCTTCGGCGGTTGCTGGCGGCAAACCGATGTCGTCCTCATCCTCGGGACGCCGACGCCGTGCCTTCTTCATGGCCAAGCGCTGGTCGGCAGAGACTCGCTCGGAGACGTCGAGGCGTGGATCCTCCCCGCGCCGGCCGATCACGGCGCTACTGGCATCAGGCGTGCTCGGCACCCAGTCGAAACTCACCTCACCGATCGTCACCGGGCACCCTGGCACCGCACCGGCGTTGACCAGGGCGTCCTCGACGCCAAGCCGAGCAAGTCGATCGGCGAGATAGCCCACGGCTTCATCATTGTTGAAGTCGGTCTGGCGGACCCAGCGCTCGGGCTTTGCTCCGCGTACAACGAAGCCGTCGGGAGCATCGGCATCGGCAAGAACGCTGAACGTGTCATCGACCGGTGCCGGCCGGATGATCAAACGGGTGGGAGCCGGGGCTGGACGGGCCGCCCGTTCCGCTGCGACTTGATCGGCAAGGTAGTAGGTGAGCGCACTGACACCCTCGCCGCTCACTGCGCTGATGGGGAAGACCCGATATCCGCGCTCGCTGAGATCGGCGGCCACAAGGTCGGCCAGATCTCGGGCCTCGGACACGTCGACCTTGTTGATGGCCACCGCCTTGAGCCGGCTCACCAGCGAAGCGCCCATGCCGCCGTACTCGGTGAGCTCCTTCTCAATTGCCTCGATGTCAGTCAGCGGATCGCGCCCCGGGTCCAGCGTGGCGGCATCCACGACATGGACCAGGACCGAACACCGCTCCACGTGGCGGAGGAACTCCAGTCCCAACCCCTTTCCCTGGGCCGCTCCAGGGATCAGACCGGGTACGTCAGCCATCGTGAAGGTGTGATCGCCGGCCGAAACAACGCCGAGATTTGGCGTCAGGGTGGTGAACGGGTAGTCGGCGATCTTGGGCTTGGCCGCCGAGACCGCTGCGATCAAAGATGACTTGCCAGCCGAGGGAAACCCGACCAATCCCACGTCGGCCACGCTCTTGAGTTCCAGGACAACGTCCAGGGAGGCGCCCTGTTCACCGAGCAGGGCGAATCCGGGTGCCTTTCGGCGCGCAGAGGCCAACGCTGCGTTGCCCAGACCGCCTCGACCACCTTCGGCGACGACGTAGCGAGTGCCAGCACCCATGAGGTCGATCAATGTCTCGCCCTCGGCAGTCGTGACGACCGTGCCCTCAGGGACAGCTAGCAGGCGGTCCTCGCCCTGAGCGCCGTTGCGATGATCGCCTTGCCCGGGTTTCCCGTTACCGGCCCGGTGGTGTGGCCGGTGGTGGAAATCGAGCAGGGTATGCACGCCTGGATCTACGACGAGCACGACGTCGCCGCCACGCCCGCCGTTGCCACCGTCTGGTCCGCCCATCGGCTTGTATTTCTCTCGATGGACCGACGCACAGCCGTGCCCGCCATCTCCGGCAGACAGGTGCAGGACCGTACGGTCGATGAAGGCGGCCATAGTCAGTGGGGCACGCAGTCAGTCAGTCACGCAGCAGCGGACGGCCGAACATCCCGCGCAGCGCGCGTGATGTCACTCGACCGGGACGACGCTGACCTGGGCGCGACCGCGGCGCCTGCCGAAGGTGACCGCACCGGGCTGAACGGCGAAGAGTGTGTCGTCTCCGCCCCGCATGACGCCGGTGCCGGGGTGGAAGTGGGTTCCGCGTTGGCGCACGATGATCTCGCCCGACTTCACGATCTCTCCGCCGAAGCGCTTGACGCCCAGGCGCTGGCTGTTCGAGTCACGGCCGTTGCGCGAGGAAGACGCGCCCTTCTTGTGTGCCATCTCGCTCAGCCCTTCTTCTCGTCAGGATCCGAGGACTTGCCGGCCTTTGCAGTCTTTGCTGGCTTTGCTGCCTTGGTCGACTTGTCCGCGGACTCGGCCTTGACCGTGGCTTTCGCTGGGGCGGTCTTGGCAGCCTTTTTCGGTTTCTCGGCCGAGTCGGCCTTGGCGCTGGCCTTTGCCGGCGCGGACTTGGCAGTCTTTGTCGGTTTCTCGGCCGAGTCGGCCTTGGCGCTGGCCTTTGCCGGCGCGGACTTCGCAGCCTTGGCCGGCTTGTCAGCCGAGTCGGTCTTCGCGGTCGCCTTTGCCGTCGCCTTCGCGGTCGCCTTTGCCGTCGCCGGGGCGGACTTGGCAGCCTTGGCCGGCTTGTCGGCGGACTCAGCCTTCGCCGCATCAGCCTTGGCTGCGTCGGGCTTCTTCTTCGGCTTGCCGTCATCGATGTCGGTGACGAGCAGCTCGGTCAAGAGTTGTCGGTGTCCGATGCGTCTGCGGTAACCGGTCTTGTTCTTGTACTTGAGGATCTTGATCTTCGGACCCTTGTGATGGCCGACGATCTCCCCAGTGATCGCGATCTTGGCCAGGGCGGAGGTGTCGCTGATGACGGTGCGACCGTCGACCACGAGCAGCGCCGGGAGGTTGACAGCATCGCCAGCCTCGCCCTCGAGACGGTTGATCTCGACGACATCACCGACAGCGACCTTGTGTTGCTTGCCGCCAGCCTTGACCACTGCGTACACCACGGTTCTCCTCATTCCTTCTAAAGTCTTCGTTCGCTGCACTCACCGGTCGGACCGCTGCCCGCCCACTTGCGCTGGCTGCCTGTCGGCGTCTTGCTCGCCGCACATCGAGGTGGACTCCGATGAGAGGACTGGTGGCGCTGACCGCTGGTAGGACCCACAACTCGCCTGGGTCAAGTGCGGCGGCACGCGAAGTCCCAGCTTACCGGAGACTGCGGACAAGCACCCAACCAGCCCGACCAACCAGCTGCTCAGCCGTCTGCACCAGGAGGCCCTGCGGGCCGTGAGGCGGCTCGCCGACCACGGCGGCGAGGGGTCGCCGTCACGCCCTCCGATGATGCTGCCGCTTCCTGCTCGCTCCATGCCCGCACATCGGCGGACTCGGACGTGTTGACCGGCGCTGGCATGCTTGGCGCAACAGGCGGGAGCGCTACGGCAATGTCCGCCTCGGCTTCCCGGACCAGTTGTGCCGGCGGGATATCCACGTGATGACCGGAGTCGGCCTCCGGCGGAGCCACCACCTTGAGCTCGTTGCCTACCGTGGGTGGGTCACCAGCGGGACTGTCAGATCGTGAGGTCGCGCCACGGCCTCGGCCGCGACCGCCTCGTTCGTTGCGACTCGCGCTCCGACCGTCGCGGTCACCACCTCGGTGGTGATCCCCGTTGCTGTCGCTTCCCGAATTGTCAGCGTTCCGGCCGCTGTCGTTCCGGGCGCTGTCGCCACCTGATCGACGACGCTTCTCGTCAATGGGGTCGGCATTCACAATGATTCCGCGACCGTTACACACCTCGCAGGATTCCGAGTAGACCTCGAGCAGCCCCTGGCCAACCCGCTTGCGAGTCATCTGCACCAGGCCCAGTGAGGTGACCTCCGCGACCTGATGACGGGTGCGATCGCGACCCAGGCACTCCGTGAGTCGGCGCAACACGAGATCTCGGTTGCTTTCCAGGACCATATCGATGAAGTCGATCACGATGATTCCGCCGATGTCGCGCAGTCGAAGCTGACGAACAATCTCTTCGGCGGCTTCCAGGTTGTTGCGCGTGACGGTTTGCTCGAGGTTTCCGCCGCTACCGACGTACTTGCCGGTGTTGACGTCGACAACAGTCATGGCCTCGGTGCGGTCGATCACCAGCGAGCCGCCCGAGGGCAACCACACCTTGCGGTCCAGCGCCTTGGCCAACTGCTCGTCGACGCGTAGATCGGTGAAGACATCGCTTTCGCCGGTGTGCCGACTGACCCGGTCGGCGAGGTCAGGTGCCACGTGAGCGACGTAGGCCTCGACGGTGTCCCAAGCCTGGTCCCCAGAGACAATCATCCGGGTGAAATCCTCGTTGAAGACGTCGCGAATGACCCGAATCGCCAGGTCTGGCTCCTGGTAGAGCAAACTCGGCGAACTGGTCGACGGCGCCGCCGCCTTCTTCTGGATGACGTCCCATTGGGCGGTGAGTCGGTTGACATCTCGCGTCAACTCTTCCTCGCTGGCGCCTTCGGCCGCGGTGCGGATGATCACGCCGGCGTCCTCTGGAACGATCTTCTTCAGGATCGCCTTGAGCCGAGCGCGTTCGACATCGGGAAGCTTTCGACTGATCCCGGTCATGGATCCGTTGGGGACATAGACCAGATAGCGACCGGGCAAGCTGACCTGAGAGGTCAGCCGGGCACCCTTGTGACCCATGGGGTCCTTGGTGACCTGGACAACCACGCTGTCCCCGGACTTCATCGCTGTCTCGATGTTTCGCGACTTGCCCTCCAGCCCGGCGGCGTCCCAGTTCACCTCGCCGGCGTACAGGACGGCATTGCGGCCCTTGCCGATGTCGACGAAGGCCGCTTCCATGCTCGGCAGAACGTTCTGGACCTTGCCGAGGTACACGTTGCCGGCGAATGAGTTGGAACTTGCCTGGGTGATGTAGTGCTCGACGACGATGTCGTCTTCGAGTACGGCGATCTGGGTACGTTCACCGTTCTGTCGGATGACCATCGCCCGATTGACCGCCTCGCGACGGGTGAGGAACTCGGCTTCGGACAGGATCGGCGCACGCCGACGGCCGGTCTCGCGGCCGTCACGCCGGCGCTGGCGTTTTGCCTCCAGGCGAGTGGAACCGGAGATCCCTCGGACCTCTTCGTTTCCGCCGCCCGCCTGCCCGCGGGCACTCTCGCCTCGCTCGCCGCCGTCACCGCGACTTCCGGCGCCACCTCCACGTTCATTGCTGTCGCCGCGGCTCGCAGCACTACCGTCCTCGTCGTCGGAGCGGCGCCGGCGCCGGCGCCGGCGCCGGGTGGATGAGCCACCGTCGCCGTCACCCTCGCCGTCTTCGTCGTCTGAGCCAGCCCCGGCAGGGCCGTCGTCGGAGTCCTGACCCTGTTGGCTGTCACTGTTGTCCGAGCCGTCGCCGTCACTGTCGTCGCCGGTCTTTCCGCGACCGCGGCCTCGCCGGCCCCGCTTGCGACGGTTGCCACTGTCGGCATCGGCATCGGCATCGGCATCTGTGCCGGCGTTCATGCCGAGGTCGTCAGGCGGTGACTCGAAGAGATTTCCGGTTGTTATGTCATCAGCGCGTGCCTGGTCAAGACCACCAGCAACGGATGTTCCCGCCTCGCCGGCCGCCGCTGATTGGGCCGCCCCGGTGGCCTTTTTCGCCCTTGTGGACGTGGTGGCGCTACCCGACTTTGCCGCTTTGGTTGCCTTTGTTCCTTTGGCTGCCCTGGTTGCCTTGGTTGGCTGACTGTCGTCGGCGGTTTCACCGACCTTGGCGGCGGTGGCCTTCTTTGTGCCGCGGGTTGACGTGACTGGTCGCGCGACGGCGCCGGCGCCCTGCGCATCAGCGGCGGCAGTGGTGTCGGCGGTGTCGGATTCGCGCTCTGCACGCTGGCGCGGGATGACCGGATCGGGTTCCGGAGGGGCCATGAAGGCCATGACCGGTGGTGGGGCGCCGCGACGCCTCGCCCCACTGGTTGGCGGGTCGCTGCTAGGCGCTGCGCTGGTTTCTGTTTCGTTGTTGTCGTCGGTGGGCTCGTTGTCGAGCACTGGTTCTCCGTTTCGCGTACCCGGGCGCCGCCCACCAAGTTCGGTGTTCGGCCGCCGCTCAGGCACGGCTGGTCAGGCGTGGCCGGTGTCCGCGTGTCGCGCCCGAGTGGGCAGCGGCGGGATCCGGTCTCGCAGAAGTCTTCGTATCGAGTGCCGAGAGGCACTCGATTGGTACCGACGAAAGTTCGTAGATCGATCCGCGATCAAGTCTCGCCTGGTGCACCGTCCCTGGCAGCGGCGGCACGGTCGAGACTGAGCGGATCGATCAGCACTCCGGTGGTGCCGTCGAGCCGACCCTGGGCGAGCCGCGTCGAACGCGAAGTGAGCGGCTCATCCAGACCGGCGACGACACCAAGAGCGGTGAGCACATCGTCGGGTCGTACCGCAGGGCTGACCTGTCGCACGACCAGATCAAGTATCGCACAACCGTCGACGTTGGTCGTCTTAGCCAGGCCAAAGCCATGGTCGCATTCAGCCGGCCGCTGAACTGAGGCACTGAATACAGCTGCTCGGGCATCGAGCAGGCGAAGCCCCTTCTTGGTGACCCGCTCGACGATCACGCTCTCTCGGGACAGGAAGTCGTTCAGGGCTTTGGCGAGCGAGTCGGGTGCGACTCCTGGCAATTCGATGCGCCAGTGCGAGGCCTCGATCTGTTCAGGCAATCCGCCCGGGCCAGCCGGCAGAACCTCGAGTATGTCCAGACCTTCCGGGAGTGCCTCGTCAAGGGCAGCCAGAACCTGGTGTGGGTCACATTCGGTCTGCAGACCGATCTCGAGGTATTCCGCTTCACTGGCCGCCCCGGTCGGAGCCGCGCCGACGTAGGAGATCTTGGGGTGCGGGCTGAAGCCTGCCGAGAAGGCCATCGGTACGCCGGATCGGCGTAGCGCCCGTTCGAAGGCACGAGCGAAATCCCGGTGCGACACGAACCGCAGCCGGCCGCGCTTGGCGTACCGGATCCGCAACCTCTGCACGGTCGGCGGAGGAGGCGGGCCCTCTGGCTGGCGTGTCCCCATCGAGGAACCGGCTAGCGGCCGGCGGGCACCGGAGTCAGCGGAAGTAACCGCACGCCAGTGGGGCCGATCTGAATGTCTGTGCCCATACCAGGGCACACGCCGCAGTCGAAGCACGGAGTCCAGCGGCAGTCGTCCTGCTCCTGCTCGGACAGTGCGTCCTGCCAGTCGGCCCAGAGCCATTCCTTGTCCAGCCCCGAATCCAGGTGATCCCAGGGCAGCACCTCGTGCTCGGTGCGCTCGCGGGTGGTGTACCAGTCGACGTCGAGTCCGTACGACGGCAGAACCTGCGCGCAGGCGGCCATCCACCGGTCGTAGCTGAAGTGTTCGTTCCAACCGTCGAATCGGCCACCGTCGCGCCAGACCTGCTCGATGACCGCACCGATCCGGCGGTCGCCGCGGGAGAGCAGGCCTTCGACGATGCCGGGCTTGCCGTCGTGATAGCGGACCCCGATCGCCCGACCGACACTGCGATCGGAGTTGATCGCCGTCCGCAGGAGCTTGAGTCGCCGGTCGATTGTCTCGTGGTCAGCCTGCGCCGCCCACTGGAACGGGGTGTGCGGCTTGGGAACGAATCCGCCGATCGAAACCGTGCACCGGATGTCCTTGTGCCCGCTGGCCGCCCGCCCTGCCTTGATCACCTCGCGGGCCAGGTCGGCGATCTCGAGAACGTCCTCGTCGGTCTCGGTCGGCAGGCCGCACATGAAATAGAGCTTCACCTGGCGCCAACCGTTCGCGTACGCGGTGGAGACCGTACGGATGAGATCTTCCTTGGAGACCATCTTGTTGATCACCTTGCGCAGCCGCTCGCTACCACCCTCGGGGGCGAAGGTGAGCCCAGAACGGCGGCCGTTGCGGGACAGCTCGTTGGCCAGCGTGACGTTGAAGGCATCGACCCGGGTGCTGGGCAGCGACAGGCTGGTGTTGGTCCCCTCGTACCGGTCGGCCAGGCCTTTGGCGATCTCCCCGATCTCGGAGTGATCCGCGCTGGACAGGCTCAGCAGACCGACCTCCTCGTAGCCGCTTGCCTTGAGGCCGGCATCGACCATCTCGCCGATCCCGGTGATCGAGCGCTCGCGGACCGGGCGGGTGATCATCCCGGCCTGGCAGAACCGGCACCCTCGGGTGCAACCGCGAAAGATCTCCACGCTCATCCGCTCGTGCACGGTCTCGGCGAGCGGGACGAGCGGCTGTTTGGGATACGGCCACTCGTCGAGGTCCATCGTGGTGCGCTTTCCGACCCGGAATGGGACGGCTGCCTTGTTGGTGGCGACCCGACGGATCCGGCCATCGGGCAGGTAGTCCACGTCATAGAAGCGGGGGACGTACACGCCGTCGACGGTGGCGATGCGGGACAGGAGCCCGAGCCTCCCGTCGGGTTCGCCGTCACGCTTCCACACCTTGACGACGTCGGTGATGTCCCCGACGACCTGCTCTCCGTCGCCGAGAACCGCGGCGTCGAGAAAGTCCGCGATCGGCTCCGGGTTGAAAGCTGCGTGTCCGCCGGCAATCACCAGTGGCTCGTCGGTGCGGTCCTTCGCATGCAGGGGGATGCCCGCCAGGTCGAGCGCTTCGATCATGTTCGTGTAGCCGAGTTCGGTAGAGAAACTGATCCCGAGCACGTCGAAGTCGATCACCGGACGGTGGCCATCGACAGTGAACTGCGGGACGCCGTTCTCGCGCATCAATCCGGCGAGGTCTGGCCAGACGGCGTAGGTGCGCTCGGCCAATGCGTCCGGGCGCTCGTTGAGAACCTCGTACAAGATCATGATGCCCTGGTTGGGCAGGCCGACCTCATAGGCGTCGGGGTACATCAGTGCCCAGTGCACCTCGACGGAGTCCCAGTCCTTGAGTTGGGCGTTGAGCTCACCGCCGACGTACTGGATCGGTTTGCTGATCCGCGGCAGGAGCGCTTCGAGCTGAGGAAAGACAGAAGTCACAGGCATGGCGGCTCCCAGGGTACGGCCGCCCGCGCGGTGCCGACCCCAGCGGTGTTGACAAGCCAGTGTCCTGACCTGTCCACAGGGAAGCGCGATCGTCCACATCGCCGACCTCGTCCGCTCGCGACCGCCCGGCTACGCGCACGCTGGCCGGCGTGGGTTTACGAGACCAAGCTGGCAGTGATCATGGAGTCATTCCGCGGGCCGAGATGCTGGCAGCGGGCATCAGCCGCGCCGAGATCGATTGGGCATGCCGTCGAGGATCACTGGTCCGTGATCAGCTCGGTCTCTACGCAGTCACGGGCGCACTATCGACCGAATTGCGTCGCGCTCGGGCTGCGGTCCAATCCGTTGGCTCAGCGGGCCATGCTGTCGCGAGCCACGACACTGCGGCGCACCTCCATGGGATCGACACGGTACGCAGGCAGCAATTCGAACACGTCACCATCCGGCGATCCACGCGTCGGCCACAACGCGCGGCGCTGTGGCTGCACGCGCATGACCTGTCTGACGACGACGTCACGCTCGTGGACGGCGTGCCGACCACCACCGTGGCCCGCACCCTGCTCGACCTCCTGCTGCGCGCTGACCGGCTGACAGCCGTCTGGGCCTGCGAGTCAGCCCTGCGCGCAGGGCTGCTCTCGCCTGACGAGCTCGGACTCGCCATGGAGCGCGGTGCGAGGCGACGCGGGATCAAGCTCGCCCGCCAGCGTTACCAGGCGATCAACACGCTGAGCGAATCCCCGCTGCAGACCGGGGTACGCCTTGTCTTCGCGGACTTCGAGTTACCGACGCCCGCGTTGCAGGTGCCGATCACCTGGTCGGATGGCACGGTCCTGTTCCGGATCGACCTTGGGTACGAGGAAGACAAGGTTGGTGTCGAGTGCGACGGTCGGTCGGTTCATGAGCAACCGAGTGCCGTCTTGGTCGACAGGGAGCGCCTGAACGCCATGCTCATCGCTGGCTGGCGGTTGTTGCGCTTTACCTGGTCTGACTACCGCAACCGCCCGCGCTATATCGCCGCAATGACGGCCAGCATGATCGGGCACCGCCTCTAGCCCGGCTGCCGCCCGGCAGAGTTGTCCACCGCCTGTCGCCGAGATGCCACTCCGAGGTGCGGCGCTGGCTACTTCAGGAGGAGCGTGGCCAGTCGCTTGCTGCCGATGATCAGGCCCAGCGCACCCATGACGGCCAGATAGAGGACGTGCCAAAGGATCGAGAAGTCCACCAGCCCGGTCACAAGCGAGCGCACCAGTTCGATTCCGTGATAGAGCGGTGTGCACTGGACGACGACTCTCAGCACGTCGGGGTAGACCGACAAGGGGTAGAACGTCGTCGAGAACAAGAACATCGGCAGGATCGCCAGCTGCACGAACTCGAAGTTCTGCCAGCTCTTCATGAACGAGGTAGCCGCCAAACCGACTGCAGCAAAGGCGAACCCGATAAGGATGCACGCGGGTACGGCGAGGATCGCCCACCACGACTGCACCAGGCCCAGAGCGAGCATCACGGCGAGGAATGCGGTGGAGTACAGGGCACCACGCATCAGTGCCCAGGTCGTCTCCCCCGCCGCGACATCGGAGGCCGACAACGGGGTGGCCAACACGGCGTCGTACAACTTGGCGTACTTGAGCTTGAAGAAGATGTTGAACGTCGAGTCGTAGACGGCACCGTTCATCGCCGACGCCGCCATGAGGGCCGGGGCGACAAAGACGGTGTAGTCGATCGCCACGCCGGCGTCGGTGCTGACCGTGCCCACCAGCGCACCGATGCCGATTCCGATTGACAGTAGGTAGAACAGCGGCTCGAAGAACCCGGACAAGATCAGCAGCCAGCCGCGTCGGTAGACCAGCAGGTTTCGTTCCACCAGCAGGCTGGCCCGACGAGCCGAGGGCAACGGCATCGGCAAGACCCTGGCCAGAAGCATCGACGACGTGCCGGCGCGGACAGGTCCGAACGACGAAGGAGCCGCGGACGGCGGCGAACTGACGTCCATCCTCAGATCACCAGCCGTTTGGCGAACTGGCGCCTTGCCAGCCACACCCCGACGACAGCGAAAACGGTCAGATATCCGATGTTCATGACGGCCACCAGCGGGTCCAGCTCCCCGAGTGACAGACCCCTGGTCAAGGAGACACCGTGCCAGAGCGGTGTGGCATAGGCGATCGGCTGCACGACGACCGGCAGCTGGTCGACCGGAAAGAAGGTCCCGGAGAACAGGAACATCGGCATGATCCCGAACCGCAGCAGGGCCGCGAATCCGGCATCGTTCTGGATCCAAGCTGCGAACGCCGCCACCGGGGCCGCAAAAGCCAACCCGGTAAGCACCGCCGCTGGCAGCGCGAGCAGACCCAGCGGCATTTCCAGGGCACCGAAGGCACCCATCACCGTGAGGAACACCGCGAGCGTGGTGACCAGGCGAAACAGGATGAACAACAGATGCCCGGTGACCAGGTCACCAACCCTGACTGGAGTGGACAGGATCCCCTCAAAGGTCTTGTGCCACTTCAGGGCACCCATGATCGGGTACGTCGACTCGAACGCTCCGGTCTGCATGGCCGTTGCCGCAAGCAGTCCCGGAGCCAGGAATACGAGGTAGTCGACGCCCTGGTCCAGTCGGCCACCTTCGTCGACGAGGGTGCCCAGGGCGATTCCCATCGCCGCGAGGAACAGGACCGGCTCGAGGATCGACGTGACCACCGAGCCCTTCCAGTTCCCCCGGTAATTGAGCATCTTGCCTTCGAAGACCACCTGCGATCCTCGAGGCCGCACCGCTCGGGGGGCCGACGCGCTCTGCGCCGCAGCCGGACTCTGGGTCGTGCCAGCGGCCATCAATCGACCAGGGAACGGCCGGTCAGCCGCAGGAAGACGTCCTCCAGCGAACTGCGCCGGACGAGGACCGAGGAGGGGCGCAGGCCCCGCTCGACCACCGCGGTCGCCGCCCCATCGCCGTCGTCGGTGTAGAGCAACAGCCGGTCAGGCAGCACCTCGATGCGCTGGGCGATGTCGGCTAGATCCGCGGCGTGCCCCTCGTGCTCCCCGGTTGCGAAGCGCAGCTCGAGAACCTCGCGGGTGGAGTACGTCCCGATCAGCTCCGCCGGGGATCCTTCAGCCGCGATGCGCCCTTTGTCCATGACGACCAGCCGGTCGCAGAGCTGCTCTGCCTCGTCCATGTAGTGCGTGGTGAGCACCAAGGTGACGCCCCGCTGCTTGAGTCGGAACAGCCTGTCCCAGAGAGCATGCCGGGCTTGGGGGTCCAACCCCGTCGTCGGTTCGTCCAGAAGAAGCAGCTCCGGTTCGTTGATCAGGGATCGGGCGATGGTCAGCCGTCGTTTCATCCCACCGGACAGTGGCTCGACCAGGTCGTCGGCCCGATCGGTCAGCTGCACGAAGTCGAGCAGTTCGTCGGCCCGGGCACGTATCTGTGGGCGGGGAATCCCGAAGTACCGCCCGTAGATCAGCAGGTTCTCTCGTACCGTCAGCTCCTGGTCGAGATTGTCGGTCTGTGGCACGACCCCTAGCCGAGCCCGGATCGCTGGTCCCTCGGTGACCGGATCACGGCCGAGAATGCTCAGCTGGCCCTCTGTCGCCGGCGAGACGGCGCCGATCATCCGCATCGTCGAGGACTTGCCGGCTCCGTTGGGTCCGAGGAATCCGAAGGCCTCGCCCCTGCCGACCGTGATGTCGATCCCGTCCACGGCGGTGAACTCGCCGAAGGTCTTCCGCAGGCCGCGGGCCCAGACGAGGTCGTCCACAGCCGGGCGATCCGTCATGTTGAGATTCTCCGCTGCCTCCTCGGTGGCCACGGAGGAAGACTCGGTCATGGTCTTGACGCTAGCCGAGGGCTGCGAGCCGACGCCAAGGAATTGATCGGTCCCTGGCTCGTAACCTTTCCGCCGCCCAGCTGCGTAGAGACGAACATGGCCCCTCAGGGCGGTCCGCATGCACGATCTACGAGAAAGGGTCCCCATGGACGACGCGGCCTTCGACGCGTTCTACAACACTTGTGTCCGCCGCCTGGTGAGCCAGCTGTTTCTCATGATCGGTGATCTTGCCGAAGCCGAGGACTGTGTGCAGGAAGCCTTCGTCAAGGCGTGGTTGCACCGAGGAAAGCTCGATGGCAACGAGAACCCGCAAGCCTGGGTACGAAAGGTCGCCTGGCGCAACGCGGTCAGTAGGTGGCGCCGTAGCAGTGCGACGCTGCGGGCCTACCGACGCCATGGTGTGGCCGCAGATGCAGGTGAGCCGCAACTCGAGAACACCGAGCTGACCGATGCGTTGCGTGCGCTGCCCCTCGACCAGCGCCGCGCGGTGGTCCTGCACTACCTATGCGACCTCTCCGTCGCCGCGATCGCTATCGAGACCGGCGCAAAGCCCGGCACCGTGCGGGTCCGGCTTTCCCGCGGACGGGCTGCATTGGCCCAACAACTGGGCAAACAGGTCGACACGGACCTGACTGCTGCGCAATTCCAATCATCGGCGGGCCATTTCGGCCGCGTCGAAGGAGGCTCCTCATGACTGATTTCGAAGGGTTCGACGACATGATCCGACGTTCACTCCGCAGCTCCGCGGCACGTGCCGAGGAACAGGCCACCGCGCCACCGGCTGGCCACGTCCACCAGCGGGCCAGGAGTCGCCAACAGGGCAGAGCTGCAGCGCTGACCTTCGCCGTCGTCGCGATCCTGGGCGGGGGCACCGCGCTGGCGGCCGCGACCTTTGGCGACGATGGTGGCTCACCGGCCGCCACCCAAAGCGAGTCGGCTGCGGATTCGCCCACGATGACGACCCCTCCCACGACCCCTCCCACGACTCCACCGATAACCTCCCCGACGCCGCCCGAACCGACTTCCGGGGCGACCCAGATCCCGGACGACTTCACACTTCCAGGGCAGGGCGACCCAGGCTGGGAAACTCACGAGGTTCTGACCGCCGACTGGCCTTCCGATGTCTGCGGCAACAACAGTTACCCCGGCGACGCGATGCGCACCGACTTCCGTGCGGTGTCCGCGAGCGGACTGGAGATGGACGCCACAAACGCGCTGGCGGTCTACGACCTGGCCGACACCGCGGTCGGTGTGATGTCTGACATGCGCGCAGCGATCGAGGGCTGCCCGGACCAAGAGAGCCCATCGGGTTCTGTCACGTCATGGGAGATACGCGCACTGGACATCGGTGGCGAGAGCTTCATCGCGGTCCAAACCTCGTCGGTGACCCCTAGTGGCGAGACTACGTCGGGAGGCCAACTGTTCGCAGTGGTTCGAGTGGGCAACGCCATCTACATGACCTACAACTTCGCGGACGGCTTTCCCACGCTCGACGGCGATTTCGCTGCCGAGACGGCGGCCGCTCTGGCCGACTTCGCACCGCGGATGTGCATCTTCACTGTCGCGGGGTGCTGAGCAACGCTTGCCATCCGGCAGCCGCCAAGCGGCTGCCGTTTGGCAGGCTGGGTCGATGCGGATCGCCACCTGGAACGTGAACTCCATCGGCGCCCGGCTGCCCCGCCTGCTGCCCTGGCTCGAAGAGACGGCCCCGGATGTCGTTGCTCTGCAGGAGACCAAGTGCGCCGCAGCAGCATTCCCCTACCTGCCGGTGGAGGCGCTGGGCTACGAGACCCTGGCCGCCGGCGACGGCCGCTGGAACGGTGTGGCGATCTTGTCCAAGCTGGGCATCGCCGAGCCGGTGATCGACCTGTCTGGTCATCCCGAGGCGCGATTCGCTGCGGCGATGTGCGGGCCGTTGCACGTCACGAGCGTGTACGTGCCCAATGGACGCTCGCTCGACGACCCGCACTACGCCTACAAGCTTGACTGGCTGGCCACTCTGCGGGCGGGCTTGGACCACGTCGATCCCGCCAAGCCGCGGGCGATCATGGGCGACTTCAACGTCGCTCCGACCGACGACGACGTGTTCAACGCTGCTGCCTTCGCCGGTTCGACGCACGTCACGCCGGCCGAGCGGGCCGGCGTACGGGCCCTCGTGGACTGGGGACTGACCGATGTACGAGCCCGCCCGGGCAAGGGTGATCGCCCGTTCACGTACTGGGACTACCGGGCCGGGATGTTCCACAAGGACCTCGGCATGCGCATCGACTTGGTACTGGTGACGCCCTCCGTTCCGATACTGGATGCCTACGTGGACCGCGCGGCACGCAAGGGCAAGGGTCCCTCCGACCACGCGCCGGTAGTGGTCGACGTCGATCTCTAGGCGCGCGAAACCCGGATCAGCTGAGCGCAGGATCAGCCGAATTCGGGGAAGAACAGGGCGATCTCGCGCGCAGCGGACTCCGGAGAGTCGGACCCGTGCACGATGTTGTTCTGCACCTCGAGGGCGAAGTCGCCGCGGATGGTGCCCACACCGGCAGCGACCGGGTCGGTGGCACCGGCCAGGGCGCGGAATGCCGCGATTGCGCGCGGTCCCTCGATGACCAGAGCCAGCAGCGGGCCCCCGGTGATGAACTCCAGAAGATCGCCGAAGAACGGCTTGCCCTCGTGCTCGGCGTAGTGCTGGGCCGCGGTCTCGCGGTCCAGGTCCCGAAGCTGCAGGGCGACCAGGCGCAGGCCCTTGGCCTCGATCCGATTGATCACCTCGCCGATGAGGGCACGGCGTACGCCGTCGGGCTTGACCAGGACGAGGCTGCGTTCGGTGTCGGGCACGAGCGCGGAGCCTACCTTCCACCCTCCGGGGGCTGGATGGGCGGCGCGGCGAGCAATTCGGTACGGACCCGCATCAGGTAGAGCCACAACAGGAGGAACAACACACCGAGGAACCACATCGCCGCGGTGAAGAACCCGGTCGCCAGCACCGGTAGTTGGACGGCAAGACCGGCCCGCGGGCCCCACGAGCGCCGCTGCAGCCCCGCCACGAGGATCAGGAGTGCGACCACCAGGAGTACCGCCGCCAGGCGCCAGGGGGTCAGGCCCGGCCCGCTCTGTGCGATCGCCCGCGGGACGAACAGCACAGCCAGGGCTTCGAGAATCAGAACGCCGGCCGCCCCACGGTTGAGGACCCTGGCCAATCGCGGAGACCCACCCGACTCAGGGGCGCCCTGATTCGAATCTTTCGACTCAGGGGCGCCCTGATTCGACTCCATCGGGGGCTCTGGAGAGTCCTCAGGGAATGCCATTCGGGTGTCCGGCTCAGTCTCTGTCGACGAGCAGGGCCCGGGCATCACCGGCCGTGACGACACTGCCGGTGATCAACACGCCGACGCCGGAGAGCACGTCGGTGTCGGTCTCGGCGAGCTCGACGGCCATTTCAATCGCGGTGGGAAGATCGGGTACCACGACGACCCGGTCAGCGCCGAAAACCGGCACCGCAATGGCCGCCAATTCATCGGCCGACAGCCCGCGTGGTGAGCTGTTCTGGCTGACCACCACCTCATGCAGGACGGTTTCGGCAATCTCCAGGATGCCGCGGACGTCTTTGTCGGCCAGACACGCCATCACCCCGATCAGCTTGGTGAAGTCGAAGGCCTCCTCAAGGGCTGCCACCGACGCCGCCATCCCGGACGGGTTGTGGGCCGCGTCGATGAGCACGGTCGGCGCCGAACGCACCGACTCCAGCCGACCCGGGGAGGTCACGGCAGCAAAGCCCGCTCGTACGGTGTCGATGTCCAGCGCACCAGTTGTCGCACCGGCACCGAAGAACGCCTCCACAGCAGCAAGCGCGAGTACGGCGTTGTGCGCCTGATGTTCTCCGTGCAGGGCGAGGTGGACCTCGTCGTAGTCCCCGCCCAAGCCCTGCAGGCGCAGCATCTGCCCACCCACGGCTACGGCACGATCGATGATGCCGAACTCCGCGCCTTCGCGGGCCACTGTCGCGTCGACCTCGAGTGCCCGGCGCACCAGGACCTCAGCCGCTTCTGGATCCTGCGCAGCCAGCACCGCGGTCGATTCCGGCTTGATGATTCCGGCCTTCTCGACTGCGATCGTCGCCACGTCAGGGCCCAGATAGTTGGTGTGATCCAGCGCAACCCTGGTGACGACGGCAACCCTTGCGTCGGCGACATTGGTCGTGTCCCAGGATCCGCCCATCCCCACTTCCAGGACTGCCACATCGACCGGGGCATCGGCGAAGGCCGCCAGCCCTATCCCGGTCAACACCTCGAAATAGGAAAGGGGGATCTCTGCGGCGGCATCGACCAGGGCGAGGAACGGGACGATCTCGTCGTAGACCTCGACGAAGCGTTCGTCGCTGATCTGCTCGCCGTCGATCACGATCCGCTCCGTGACCGACGTCAGATGAGGGCTGGTGAAGCGACCGACCCGCAGACCGAACGCGCGCAGGATTGAGTCGATCATTCGAGCAGTCGAGGTCTTGCCGTTCGTACCGGTGATCTGGATGACCGGGAACGCCCGCTGCGGTGCCCCTAGGGCGTCAGCCAGCGCAGACATCCGAACTAGGGTGGGTGACAGGCGCGACTCGGGCCAGCGGGTCCGGAGCTCGGCCTCGACTCGAGCCAGCCCGGTAATCGATTCCCCGTCCGGGGTAGCCCGTTGCACACTTCCTAGGATGCCAGCCATGCCCGTTCACCCCAGCGCCCCCCACGGCCAGTCAGGTACGTCCGCCGTGCCCGACAAGCCAACCCTCGACGGAATCGAGGAGCGCTGGTCACGAGTTTGGGCCGAGCAGGGCACGTACGACTTCGACCGCGAAACGACGCGGGACCGAGTCTTCTCGATCGACACTCCCCCACTTACCGCCAGCGGCGCGATGCATGTCGGCCACGCGTTCTCCTTTACCCACACCGACCTGATCGCCCGCTACCAGCGGATGCAGGGCAAGAACGTGTTCTATCCGATGGGCTGGGACGACAACGGACTGCCGACCGAGCGGCGCGTCCAGAACTTCTATGGAGTGCGATGTGACCCGTCGCTGACCTATGACCCGGACTTCACGCCACCGGAGGAGCCCGGCAGGGACCAGGTTCCGATCTCACGGCCCAACTTCATCGAGCTCTGCCACGATTTGACCCTCGAGGACGAGAAGGTCTACGAGGCCGTGTGGCGCCGGATCGGCCTGTCTGTGGATTGGTCCACGACGTATCGCACGATCGACGACAACTGCCGGGCGATCTCGCAGCGCGGTTTCCTACACAACCTGGCCAGGGGCGAGGCATACCAGGCCGAGGCCCCGACGTTGTGGGATGTGACCTTTCGTACGGCGGTGGCCCAAGCCGAGCTGGAGGACCGGGAACGGCCGGGCGCCTATCACCGAATTGCGTTTCAGCGCACCGATACCGGCGCACCGGTGCACATCGAGACCACCCGGCCGGAGTTGATCCCGGCCTGCGTCGCGCTGGTCGCCCATCCGAGTGACGAGCGGTACACCGCGTTGGTGGGCACGACCGTGCGCACGCCGATCTTCGGGGTCGAGGTGCCGGTCTTGGCTCACCACCTGGCCGAGCCGGACAAAGGCTCCGGAATCGCGATGATCTGCACCTTCGGTGACCTCAACGACGTGACCTGGTGGCGGGAGCTGTCGCTGCCGACGCGCCCGATCGTGGGCTGGGACGGCCGGATCATCGCCGATCCCCCACCTGGGCTGGACAGCGCCGAGGGGCGCAGCGCATACGAGGAGTTGGCCGGCGCGACGATGTTCGCCGCGCGCGAGCGGGTCGTGGCAAAGCTGCGCGTCTCGGGCGCTCTCGACGGCGAGCCGAAGCCGATCACCCACCCGGTGAAGTTCTACGAGAAGGGCGACCGTCCACTCGAGATCGTCACCACACGGCAGTGGTACATCCGCAACGGCGGCCGCGACGATGACCTGCGTGCCGACCTGGTCGCACGAGGCAAGGAGATCAACTTCCATCCGGCGTTCATGCGGCACAGATACGAGAACTGGGTCGGCGGCCTCAACGGTGACTGGCTGATCAGCCGACAGCGGTTCTTCGGGGTTGCCTTCCCGGTCTGGTACGAGCTGACCAACGATGGCGAGCCCGATTACGAGCGGATCATCATGGCCGATGAGGCCAGCTTGCCGGTGGATCCGAGTTCGGACACCCCGCCGGGTTACCACGAGGACCAGCGTGGCAAGCCGGGTGGCTTCATCGGAGACCCCGACGTGATGGACACCTGGGCGACCTCGTCGCTGAGTCCACAGATCGCCTGCGGTTGGGGCCGCGACGAGGAACTGTTCGCCAACACCTATCCGATGGACCTGCGCCCGCAGGGTCACGACATCATCCGGACCTGGCTGTTCGCCACTGTTGTCCGCGCACACTTCGAGCACGACGGCGTGCCGTGGAATACCGCTGCCATCTCCGGATTCATCCTCGACCCGGATCGCAAGAAGATGAGCAAGTCCAAGGGCAACGTGACCACACCGATGGACCTGCTGGTCGAGCACGGGTCGGACTCGGTGCGGTATTGGGCAGCCAGTGGGCGGCTCGGCATCGACACGGCGCTGGAGCCCGGCCAGATGAAGGTCGGCCGTCGCCTGGCGATCAAGCTGCTGAACGCGAGCAAGTTCGCCCTCGCCCATGATGTGGGGATTCATGCTGCCGACGGTGCGGTGACCCAGCGGTTGGACCAGGCGATGCTAGCGGCCCTGGCCGAAGTTGTGGCGCAAGCGACTTCAGCGCTGGACGGCTATGAGCACCAGCGCGCTCTCGAGGTCATCGAGGCGTTCTTCTGGACGTTCTGCGACGACTACCTCGAGTTGGTGAAGGCGCGC
>Ga0190275_10000936_pt1 | contig 22833 bp, 26 predicted proteins | sample Popmic550T_FD_133745 | JGI IMG/M metagenome (GOLD analysis project Ga0190275, IMG submission 133745) | Populus adjacent soil microbial communities from riparian zone of Yellowstone River, Montana, USA - 550 T | ecosystem: Environmental > Terrestrial > Soil > Riparian zone > Trees stand | place...
CTGCGAAGAAACACACCCCACAAACACCAACCTACAAAAAAAATAAAAAAATAAAAAAATAAAAAAATAAAAAAATAAAAAAATAAAAAAATAAAAAAATAAAAAATAAAAAAATTTATATTAAAAAAAATTTATTTAAAATTTTTTTTTTTAAATTTAACAAAAAAAAAAAAAAATCATTTATTATAAAAAGCTAAAGTAAACTTTGTTACATAATATTTATACCATCTCATATAATGTAAAAAATCATAAGCTTCCTGAAAATAATATCTTGAATGAAAAAATTGTCATTTATTAATTTTTATAAAAAATTTTTTAAAAAATGGTGCTAATCAATAATTAGTCATAGGTTTATTTGAATAACGTGCTCGATTAGCTCTATGCTTATATGTCATTCAATGCTTTAAAGGTATTACTATAGAAGCATCCACTAAAGGCCCTTTACGAGAACTTTCATAAAAAATTTTACTAAATTTAAAATTATATAATATAAATGAAAAATGTAATGGGAAAAAATTTCTTAAGACACGTTGTTTATATTTTCTATGTTTTTTACGAAAAGTTCATATTGATAACTTACTATATTTCATTAAATTTTTTATGTTTTTTCGATAAGCTTTTGATGTTTTAAAATTTAATTTAAACATTATTGTTTTAAAAAAATAAGAAAATATTAAAGCTTTTTTTATAGATAAATACTTACTATGAATTTGTGTAATTGGTGTATAAACCCTCACTTCATTATTTGCTTTATATGTACTTTTTAATAATTGCATACTTTCTCTTAATTTTTTAAAATTATTTAAAGATATAAAACTACCCTTTTTTTTATTTAATAAATCTAAAAATGATGCTTTACGAAGATTTTCATATATATCAGTAAATTTTGTAAAATATTTATGTTTTCTTAATTTAAATAAAGTAAATCAAGTTAATAATTTTTTATATTTTATTAATAAAATTTGTCGAGTAATTAAACTTATAATATAACATAAACTTTCTTTACCATCACTATTAGCTGGTATCGGAAAATTAAATAAAAAATTTTTTACATTAGTATCAACCACTGCTATCATAGGTAAATTTAAACGTCCAGCCTCTTTTGCTATAATATAATTAGATTTGATATTTGATAAAAAAATACCTCTTGGTCATGTATATCGCGTTATAAATCAATAATTAGCAAAATAAGCCTTCGCTGGTGCATTTACTATATATTTTTTTAAAATAAATCTATTCATTGAATCTTGTATACTTTTAAAATTAGATAAAAAACCGCGTATCCATGATTTTGTACAATAAAATTCACCACAATAATTTGCATAATTTCTAAATAAAGCTTCACGTGTAACTTCTAGATTAGCAAACCATACAGGAAAACTATTATTTATTACAAATCTTAAAAATCTTAAAACTATTTTTAAAAACAAAATAGTTTTAAATATATTAATAATTCAAACAAATTTTCTTAATTTATGCAAAAACCAAGTTGTTAATAATATTGTATTCTTTACACTATGCCCTATATGAATTTTATATTTTAATAATTTTTCAAATATAAGCATTATTGTGCATAACTTGCAACTCTATAATAATCCACATTAAAAGAATTTATTATATCTTTTTTAGAAAACATATGTATTAAAATTGTAAAAAAGAAAGTCATAGATACATAAATACAACGTGAAAATAAGAACATAAATGCCTTTCTTCTTAAACGTTTATAAAAATTTCAATAAACATAACCTTTATAAACTACACGAAAACCTACAATATCATATAATTTAACAGAATAATACAATAAAGGTTTAAATTTTTTATTTATCCAAACATTACCTCCTTTAACAAATTTTATACTATCAAATAAATTAGAAAACAACGAAGTTCTATAAATGTAAGAAGGTAATTTACATTCCATAATATACAAATAATTTTGTTCAAAAACACCAAATTTTGATTTGGCTTTTCTAGCTATATGCTTTAATTGTCTATATGAATACATAACATAAAATAATTTTATAACTCTTAAACTTACAAATTGATAATTCATTCTACGCATTTTAAAACGTATTATAGGCTCTCTAGTTTCATATATAAAAGGTCTTCTAAAATATATTTTTTGTTGTAATTTTTTTTTACTTAAAAACGACATAAAAATTTTACTCATTTTTAAAGATATACCAAACTTAAATACATAATTATGTAATAATGACATTAATAATATTCTTTTATGAGTGTTTTTACAATCAATTAATAATTCTTTTAAATCTCTTTTTTTTTGTGTATATTTTTCATAATCTGTACTTATACTACCAGGACTTTTATGGCTTTTAGGTATTTTATTCTTTACATTACTTAAATACAATTTTTTAGCTTTAAAATAACGAATTTTTAAATCTAAAAGTTCGCGATCACTTTCATTCTTAATTTTTTTATCAATTCTTAAAGTAAACATTCCATTTGGAATCCTATAGACAGTATTATCTTTTAACATCTGTAGCGTATTCCTGAATAAACCCCATATATCTAACTTATATCTTTTATAATAAATTAATTTTTGTTTAGCTAAATACGACATTTATTATTATACTTTTTAAAGCTTCATAGTTTTACTACTAAAAATACTATATATATATATATAAAATAAAAATAATTACTATTATAACTAAAATTAAAAAAATATTTTTTATATGATAAAAAATACTCTCATTTATTTATATGTGCAAATCAATAAAAATAATTACCTAAACTAGATAATCTTACCAATGTATTACTAAATCTATCTCATTTAAAAAAAAAACCTAACTTTAATTTTCTTTTTCTTTTATATCTTGAACCGTTAAGATAATTTCGTGGTAATTTTTTCTTATGACTTGTATAATAATTATTTAAACCTATTAATTTAGATAATTGTACATAAAATTTAAAATTATTTAAACATACTTTTAAAAATAAAAAATATCTTCTTTTAATTCTTATATGACCTTTTAAATGATAACGCATTCAAATATATTCAAAAAAAAAATATGGTATTATAATAAACCAATATAATAAACATAAATTAAATGTATTTGAATTTAATAAATTATAAAAAATAAAATTGAATGTTTTCTTTTCTTTAGTTACTTCATAATGTTTTATATTTACCAATTTCATAAAATCATAAATTTTATACAATACAGTAGAGAAATCTAATAAAAACTTTGTATTTTTAATATTAATTATATAATTATTATTAAATTTACACTTTATTTTATTATACATTTTACCTGTTACAAATATTTTAAATAATAATTGTTGAGTAAGATTTTTTTTTGACATTAATACATTAAATGAAAAGAAATTATAAAAATTTTTTATTTTTTTATTACGTCATAAATAGTTGAAATATTTTAACTTCATTTTTGTTGTGTTTTTTAATAAAACATTTGTTTTATTATTAAACATTTTATATCAATTCTCTTGTAAATCATTATTTATAATTTTACAAAAAAAATATATATTATAAAATTTTCGATATATTACAAATAATAAAATAAAAGAAAAAAAATATATAAATAAATATATAAATATTATATAAAGAATAGACTGATTTTTAAATACAATAAAAAGATTTGTTGAAATATTTAATAAATTAATATCATAAGAATTCATTAAATATAAATAATTATATATATTAAAAAAACTAATATTTTGTAAAAACATCATATTATCAGTATAATGTTTAAAAGAATAAATACTCCTAACTGTACGTGTACTTACAAAATTGGATTTAAAATATACTTTAAATTTTTTCGTAAATCTTAAATTTCTTTGTTGTCTAAAATTATAATAATTAGGTTTAAAGTATACCAATGTATTCTTTAAATTAAACATTATTTTGAAATAATATAATAATAACTTACCAAAATAATATTTTATATAAATTATATTATTTAATTTCAATATAATATTTACATTAAAATTAAAATAATATAATTTTAATAAAGCATTTATTTGTGTAGAAATAATATTTAACCATATACCATTATATGATTTTAATATTATTGAAATATATCATTTTATATATATATATGCTTTACCTAATACAGTTTTCTGAATTAAATTATCAAAATATAAATACACATATACAACTTTATTATATATGATATTAAAATATATTAAATAATTTAATTCAATTAAAATTTTTACTTTATTATATAAACTAAAAAATCAATTAACTAATAATTCAATAATTGTAATAAAATGCTGTGTTGTATCATTATTAAAATTAAATGTACTAAATAAATTTAATACTTCAACTTTGAATGTTACATAGTCAACTTTAAATGTTTTTAATATAATAAATTCATTATTTAAAAACATTATATTATTTAATAATCAAAACTTAAAATTATAAAAAAAAAGATATATATATAATCAATTAAAATTATAATTAACATAAAACCAATACAATAAAAAATTTGATTTTATATAAAACTTATTTAAGACTATATACATAAAAATTTTAGTAAAATCATCAAAATAAAATCAAAATGGTAAAAATGCTAATCTTCTAACTCTATACGAATAAATATATCTAAATTTAAAAAATTTATAATAAGATTTTTTTATAAAATTACCAAGAAAAATATATTTATGTATAAGTCATCTAAATCTAAAATATGAATGATAAAATCAATCTACAATATTAAAATATCGTTTAAAAAATTTTAATAATGTATAATTTTTATAATCTATAATATAGCGATATCTAACTAATCTATATAAAAAATTTTTATAATAATAAAATATAAAATTCATAATTAATCTAAAAATTTCAAAATCAGATGAATTATAATAATTAGACCTTCCAAAAGACCAGTAATTTTTTAATTCAGTTTGAATTAAGCCATTATTTAAATTTAATATATTCTCATTTATTTCAAATGTATTTAAATACAAATTAAATATTAAAGAATACTTATTACATTCCATTATTTTATTATTTATAGAATATAAATATATATAACTTAAATTATAATCGTTTACTTTATATAAAAATTTATTTTTAAATATTAAAAAAGAATAAGGATTATGTCATAAAAGATGTTTAATATGATATTTGAAAGAAAAAACATTTAAATATTTAAAGATACTTCAACCACTGTTTCTTTTATTCTGAAAATAAAAAAAACGCTTTAAATTACTAATTTTATTTAAAACTTTTATTTTATAAGTATCAATTTGTTCATGATAACCTATATTTGGATAATTAATATTATGATCACAATAAATATGGTAAGCCATGAAATTTTCACGAAATAAATGATTTAATATACGTATATTTTTTAATAATTTTACATTTGTTCTGTCATTTGTTAAATAAGAATACGTAAATCAGGCCATTCTTAAACTATCAAATCTATCTTGATTACGTAAATTTTGTTCAAAAGAATTTAATGTATCAGGTCATCAATTTTTATATATCGCACGTTCAAAATTTCGATAATAAAAATACAACGAATACATTCTAATTAAGTCATTTCTTAATTTAATATAACCTTTACGAGTCCTTTTAATAAAATACAAATTAACATAGTGTTGATCACCATAAATATTTTTATATTTTTGATGAAAATACTTATTTGTTTTCATATAATCAAAAAAAAATCAAAAATGCATATTATTCTTAGGATTTTTTTTTGATTTAAAAAAATGTAATTTATTAAATGGTTTTTTAAATAAAGATAATCTATATAAAAATTGTTTAATAAAAATTCTATTAGATTCTAAAGTTGTTGTGTAGTATTTTTTATTAAAATATAATTTAGTATTATATATATAATAATATTTTTTAACAATTTTTAAATTATTTAGAACACCAAAATAATTTATAGTACGCTCAATATCATAATATTGATTAATTGCATATGGATAATGCGTATGAATAAATCTTATCCTAAAATTTCGCTTCAAAAAGACCTTTTTTCGAGGTACATCTCTATACGTCATAAATGGATGCTCTGTATCAATTGTTGCAGCATATATAAAATCTACTGTGGATTTATTTGGTTGTCTTCTTTTTCAACGTGATATAGTTCAATTAAAATTTGGTATTTTATGTTTATACCCCATATATTTTGAATTTGCACCATAATCCATAAAAGAATAAAATTGACCTAAAAAAAATTTATAATCCTGTGCAAATATTAATTTTTTTAAACTATTAATACCAAATTTTACTTTTTTTTGAAAAGCTCTTACAGTTTTATACTTTTCAGTATGAGCCATTAATCATTTAAACATGAATACTAAACGCTGGTCCGTTTTATCTGCATAATGTAATGAAGTATAACGTAAAGGTATTTTTTTTATTTTTAAAAAATGACCTAAATTTAACATTACATATTTTTTAGATATTTTTTTTCTATAATAACCTTTAGTATAATAATTATATATTCCTATTTTCCTTTTTAATTCTTGAGTCATTGGGAATTTTTTTTCTATTAAATGTCGTGTATCATGAGAATTCGTATTAAGATTAATACGATTATAAAGATATTCACCCAAACGCTTCTCACGTCTTGTTAAACCTTTTTTAGGCTTATAAAAATGATATACACTTTTTAATTTATTATTAAATATTTTCCTCATTCTTATATATCATTGATATTTCTTATAAGACTTATTTTCATTAAATATTTTAAACATATTATTTAATAAATCTGTATCCTTATTATATATATCCTTTAATGCAGAGTATAACGCTATATTATACTTTGGTGTTATTTTAAAACCATATAAAGATAATGTTTGACTTAAATTATTTAATAAATCATTATATATACTATTATTAAAAACAGAAGCATCAACCAAAGTATTTCGAAATAATACTAAATTATAATAATTACTCAAATCAATTCACTCAAAATTAAAAAAACGAAAAGATTCTTTTACCTGAAAAACTGGTAAATATAACATATAATGTTTATATAAAACTAAGAAAAAATAATGTATACATCAATAATATTTTAAACACAAAAATAATATTATAATATATATAAAGTAATTTCTATATTTTCATAGACTATAAAAAATTATATGAATAAAATTTAAAACAGACATTACTAATATATAAATTAAATTTATTAATATAATATTCAAATAAAATAAACATAATAATAATAAATTTAAAAGCTGTGTACTTTTTGATAACTGTGATTTTTGCATAATTCATATATTTAATAAAAATATATGAATTTTTTTTACATCTAAATCATGTATTATTAAAAAAATATAACTTAAAATATATGCTTTTATTAACTTATTTAAAGTACTAAAATTAACATTAAAGAAAGGTTTATAATCTCTTTTTATAATTCAATAATTAAAAAAATCTACAAATTTTATATAAGTATTTCTTTTTAACAATGGATCTTGAATATTATTCCACCTATTTAAAATATTTATCCTTTTTGTAAATACATATATTCAATTCACATTTATAAAATTGAAAAAATGGTAGCATAATAATATAACACCATTATATAATACATATAATATTTCTTTAATTTTATTACTAAATAATAAAAATTTGCTATTTATTAAAACAATTAAAAATATATTATTAATATAAAAATTATTTTTAAAAAATATAATAATATTATATAATACATATATAAGAATATTATATATATTAGCAATAATATATATAGTTAAATATTTTCAAAATAAAAAATAAATGGATTTTTTTTTATAATAAAACTTACTAACTCGAGCGATTTGATAATAGTAACTAAAAAATCTATAGTTTTTAAATACAAAATAAACACAATAATATAACAAATAAATAATACTATAACATAAAACTATTATATTAAAAAATAGAAATTTTAACAAATATAAAAAGTTTTGAAACTTATAATGTTTTACATTTCATATGTAAACAATAAAAGGTATAATAGATAAGATAAATAAAACTCACATTTTATTTTATCCTTATCTATTATATTTTCAATTAACGATATTTTGATGACTTACAAAATATCCTTTTTTTTCTATTTTTCCTAAAGTTAAAATAATAGCTCCAATCATAGCAACAAATAACAACAATGTGGCACCTATAAATAAAATATATCCTTCATTAAATAATAATTCACCAATAGCCGTGATTTTTATATTTTTATAAGATATCCAATTTACATGAGGCTTTATAATATCTAATTCAATAACACTAAAATTATTTAAATAAATTAATAAAACTCAAAAAAAGAATATTATACTTAAAAAAGCTGCTAATGGTAAATAAATTGAATATGTAGAATAGATTTCTAAAATACGTACATTTAACATCATAATTACAAATAAAAATGATACTGATATGGCTCCTATATAAACTATAACAATATTAAACCAATAAAGTCCGCTCCTAGATAAATAAATAACAAACTTCCAAGAAAATAAACTATAATTAAATAAAGCACTGATTGTATCATATTTTTAGATAAAATTACACATAATGATGATATTATTATTAAAAATAATAAAATATTCATTTTTTTATTTTTGACTAATTTCTGTATAGAAACATTCTAATTCACATAATAAACGTTTATTACGTTTTTCTAATGTTTCCTTTTCTTTTAAAAACACCCACTCTTTTCTTAAATCATCAATTACATTTGTAAAATGAAATTCTATAGCATTTTCATAAATGTTTGATACAATTTAATCCTCTTTTCGATTAAAACTCATATCAATATTTAAATTTTTTCACAAATATAATAAACCTTCAGAATAAACTTCTAGTTTTTGATATATATAATATAATTTTTAACCTTATACAAGCTTTATAAGAACCCACTACTGCATTAGGTAAAAACCTTACTTCATCTTCCTCCAAATCCAAAATAATTTCACTTATTATAGTTATTATACGACCTAATATTGTATAATGCATTCTATGATATATTGTAAGATCAATAGTTATATAAGTATATAAGCTATTTCGTATTAATAGCATAAACCTACCAAAATATCTAGTATTTTCAGGATACCTATAAAAATATAAAGTAATTCAATACATATAAATATTAATGATACACTTAAATATAATAAGAAGCAACCTAATATTCCATTTATAATATATATTCTACAAAAATATATTAAATCTGAAAATAACAAAATACTTATTAAGGATCATTTTCCTATCATAATATAAAATCTACCAAATAATACTTTAATTGTACCTAAAAATAAGATATATATAATGGCCACATAAAAAATTTACCTTTTTTATTGTTAAACACCATAACTTTTTAATATTTCACAAATATATCTCATAACATAAAAAAAAATTTTATCTGTATATAATAAAAATACTAAAAATGAATTTCGTCATTTTTGTATAAATAGTAATATATATATTATTCTGTTTAAAAATAATTTATATGGCTCATATTTAACACGTGTTAAATAAATTTAGATTCATCTCTTAATTCTTGGTAAATATTTTCTAAGTAATTGTATATTATTTTATAAATCAAAATTAGAAAAATTAAAAATACAAATATTTTTATTCTATCCAACGTTAACATATTATTATTATACAATATAACTCAACATATTATTAAAAATGTTCGAATTATATACTTTTTATAATTCAATAATATATTTAAAACTTTTAAATTTAAAGTTAATACTTTTAATGACAATTGTTAAATTTTATTTAACATTATTCTTCAGGAAATTTAATAGGTTCTAAATTGTCAACTTTGTCAACTACTGTAAAATCGAACTGTGTTAAAGGCAATTTTTTAGTAACATCTAACGTATTATAATTTAAATCATAAAAATCTTTACCTGATTTTTCTATATTTAATTTAACGTTTTCATCATCACTTAAAGGAAATTTTGAATTTTCATATATTGTTTAAACTCAATATTTGTCATACTATATTCATACACTTATACATATTTAGACTAAACTTAAAATTAAATTTCATTTTTTTTTATAATTATTATATTTTTAAAAATGAATTATGTATCATATCACCTTCTCTAAAAATTTCCAATACACAAAAACTATCAATGCGTTGTTATAATAGGCCCAGAACCAGTTGTATCTATTTCAATTGCATCTAAATCTACTTCTTCTTCTACATTTAGTTCTGCTGCTTCTTCTTCTACATTTGGTTCTGCTGCTTCTTCTTCTACATTTGGTTCTGCTGCTACTTCTTCTACATTTGGTTCTGCTGCTACTTCTTCTACATTTAGTTCTGCTGCTACTTCTAATGCATTTAGTTCTGCTGCTACTTCTAATGCATTTAGTTCTGCTAACACTGATAATACATTATATTCTGGTAATGCATTATATTCTGCAATTGCTTGAGCTAATTCTTCATTTAGTACCTCCATATTTTTTTCATATCTTACTTTATTAAATAATGATTGTAATTCTTGTTCATATCTTAATCTCTCTATTAATGCTTGTTCATATCTTTCTTTATCTAATAATGATATAAAAGGATCTTCTTCTACAACTGGTTCAATTCTAACATTTGAATTAGCACTACCAATTGTTGTAGAAACAACATCTGGTCCTGAACCAGTTGAGAATGCTTTATATAATACATAAATACCTACGGCTGCGACTGCTACAAAAATTATTTTTTCTAATCATCACTTATAATTTATTTTATTAACTGATTCACCCTCTTTATCTGTTTTTACCTCTTCAATTAAACTGTTAAACAAATCTAAATCTAAAGGCTTTATTCATATAATAAATAAAAAATTAAAGAAATTAAAATATTTATTTAATGATAAACTAAGCTTTAAAAAGAATCAAAAATTTGCAGAATTTTTTATTATTTTATTTTTTAACCTAATAAATAAATATTTTAATTTCATTTTAATGTGGTTCTTTTGGTGGAAATCCTGGGCCTATTATATAATGCATTAATCAAATACAAAAAACACTAGTAGCACAAAAAGATATCACGAAAAATCAATATGCTTTTGGCTCTTTTTCTCTTAAATAATCTAATCACTCACCAAATTCCATAGCATCAAAATCAATTTCCGGCGCTTTTTGTGATTCAACTATTTGTACTACAGTTTCTGCAGCATCTTCTACTTTTGCATTATTTGATTCTTGCTCAACCATTTTACAAGCTAAATCACTAAAATCTCATATAGATGTTAAATCATTCAAATTCACAAAAGAAATTATAAATAAAAATTTTAAAATTATATTTAAATTACTTTTTATTTTATACAAATGAATAAAAAATATAAAAACATTCATTTTTTTTATTTTAATAAAAAATGTTTTAACTAAATTTTTAAAATTTTTCATATTCATTTGTTATATTCTTTAGTAATTTTAGTAATTGGCTAAATAATGTGATATAAAACAATAATATTAATATTATATTATTTATTAATTTAAATATTATATAATGAAGCGATATTAAAGATCCATAAATATTATGTTGTAATAATAAGTTTTCTGAATTAGTTATATTACTAAAACATTTATTAAAACTAAAATAAAATGATGCATTCTTTAATATTTTTATAATATTTAAAAATTGAGTCATATCGTTTATAAAAATACACATACAAGCAGATTTTATAAAAGCAAAATAATTAGAAAATAATACTTTTATATATTTTGCTTTTATAACCATACTTTTTGAAGAATACTTAAATAAATCATTTTTTAAATCTAATAAATCACTATTAGACATATTACATGTATTAAGAACAATGAAAAAGGGATAAATTGTAATACTTTTAACTATTTGTAATAAAGTATAATTATCAAAAAGTAAATTACTTAAATAATCTAATTTTTTTAATTTCATTTTATTTTATTATTATTTTACTTGATAATAAAGTTCCATGTAACATTTTAGCAGCTTTTTTTAAGTCATAAGTAGGAAACTTAAATAAGCAAAGTTTTATAAAATCTTCTAACAAAATATAATGTGTAGTTGTAGTAATACCATGTATATCTTTAACTATCTCTTCCTTTTTTAATAATGATAAAATAAATCCTACAGATGGCATTTTTACTGTAAACGTAAAACTTTTATTTTCTGATACAACAATTCTTACTCCTAATAAAAAATAATCAGGCAAGGTATTTGTAAATTCATTAAACTCTTTGACAAATTTAACTGTCGCAACTCCGATATTACCTAAAATTGTTCCCAAAGGGGGTCCATTTTGAGCCTTACCGGCTCTTATATACAAAGTCAAAACGGTTTGTTGCTTCATTAGAATTCCAATATTATACCTGCTCCTATTGTTATATTACCTTCGCGCATTACAAAACGAAGACCTAAATTTAATGGTACTTTATCCACTAATTTAACTGTAACTTGACAAGAATCTCCTGGCATTACAACACTTACTTCTTCAGGTAGTATTATAGTACCTGTCATATTTGCTGTTCTAAAAAAAAATTGAGGAGTATAATTTGATGCGAAAGGTTTTTTTCTACCACCTTCTTTATGTGTTAAAGCATAAATTTTCGCTTTAAAAGTACTATAGGCTTTTATATTATTTATAGCAGATAATATATAACCTCTTTTTACATCATCGCGTTTTACTGCTTTTACTAATACACCTACATTATCTCCTACTTCTGCTATATCTAAAGATTTTTTAAACATTTCTAGACCCATACATGAAGTAGAGATATTCTCACGTCCACCTACTACTTCTAATGCATCACCAATTTTTACAATACCTGTTTCTATTTTACCTGTTAAAACTGTACCTCTACCTGTGGCCATAAAAATACCTTCAATTGCCATTAAAAATGGTACATCTTTTTTTCTTTCTGGCTGTTTAATATAAGTATCAACAAAATTCATTAATGTTTTTACAGATCCTGTACCTACTTCACTAGGATCTTGCTCTTCTAAAGCTCTACGTGCTGAACCTTTTACACATGGTATATCTCCTGTAAAACCATAAGTATCTAATAACTCACGAACTTCTAACTCTACCAAATCTTTCATGTCCCCTTCCATCATAAGGTCCAATTTATTGATATAAATTATCAAATATGGGATCCCTACTTCTTTGGCTAGGATTATGTGTTCTCGAGTTTGTACTTGTGGCCCATCATTAACTGCTACTACTAAAATAGCACCTTCCATTTGGACTGCACCAGTTAACATATTTTTAACATACTGTTGATGACCAGGACAATCAATATGAGAATAATGTCTTTTTTCAGTTTCGTATTCAATATGCGCTGCATTAATTGTTATACCTCTAGTTCTTTCTTCTACATGCGAATCTATATCATGATAATCATGAAAAGATGTACCTCCAATTCCTTGTAAGCACTTAGTTATAGCTGCAGTAAGAGTGGTTTTACCATGATCTACATGGCCTATTGTACCTATATTACAATGTGGTTTATTTTTTATAAATTTAACAATAATTTTTTTAGAAAACATTTAACTTTTTGTTTTTTTTTTTATCTTTTTAAAAATCTCAAAAAAACCTTGGAATCGAGAGCTTTCTTATACTCTTGAAAGTTTTTTCTTACAACAGGACCCTTATTTTTATAACTTAAACCAATCAATTTTACTAATGCCTTTAAATTGTTTTTCATTAAACCTTTAAATGAATATTTTATTCATGAATTTATTGTAAATTTTACTTGTCTTTCAAAATTTAAATAAATAGGTATTTCTTTCTTTACACTACCCATTCTAAATTTTATAAAATGGATTTTTATTAAGCTATTTAATAAAGCTATCAAAGTTATTAAATTTGATGCTTTTTTTGTTTTTTTTTTTAACATATATTGTAATAATGAATACATTTTTCAAGCATATAATTTTTTACCTCTTTTAATTAATTTACCTATTAATACGACTTTTAACATAGAAAATACTTTTTTATAATACTTTACTTTTAACATATCTCGTATAGTCATTTAACTTAATTTTTTTACACCAAACTTCGAACGTCTATTTTTTCTTAAATAAGGCTCTATTTTAACAAAATCACATAAGCCTCTTATTAAATGATAATTAATACCTGGAGAATCTTTAGGACCATGACCTCTCACTAGAACTAAAGAATGCGCTTGTAAAAAATGCTCTCCAATACCAGGTATTTTTGCAAACAATCGCTTATTATTTCATAATAGACGTACTTTTGCAAAAGTACGTCTTGCTGAATTTGGCTTCCTTGGAGACATTACAGCTATTTTATAAATGACACCTTTTCTTTGGGGTGCATTTCCGAATTTTGGTGCCTTACTCTCATTTTTATGTTTTTCTCTAGGTTTTACTATTAATTGTTGTAATGTCATAAACTACGACTTTAAAAACGCTATTAAATCTAAAGATATACCACCTTTAATTCTATAAAATAAGATTAGAAGTGCTAAGCCTATAGCACTTTCTGATGCTGCACTAGTTAAATTTATTAATGAATAAATTAAACCAAATAAATCATCCAAGTATATTGCACTTATTATAAAATTAATATTAACTGATAATATTAATAATTCTAATGATATTAATATCATTATTGCATGTTTACGATTTAAAAATAATCCTAAAACTCCTATTAAAAATAATAACGTAGAAAAAGCTATTAAAATAAACATTTATTTATTATTTCAATTATTTAAATGATAATAATCATACGCTAGTTTATCTATAAATATACCTAAAGGAAATAATATAAGTATATTTACAAAATATAAAATAGATAAAATGCGTCCTACTGTAACATAAGGTTCAATTACTGGTATTCCTCCTATTCATGATAATAGTATACAAATTACTACAAATATTCAAAAAAATAATTTATGACAAGGTCTAAATGAACCACTTCTTATTATACTATTTTTCATAATATAAGGTAATACAAATAATATAACAATTGCTAAGACCATCGCTACAAAACCTAATAATTTATTAGGTATTGAACGTAATATTGCATAGAAAAACAGTGAATATCATTCGGGTACTATATGTGGTGGCGTAACTAAGAAATTAGCCATTTGATAATTTATTGTATGTCCTAAGATATCTGGAAAAGAATAATTTACATATAATATTAATATTAGAAATATTAATACACTTAATACATCTTTTAAGATAAAATAAGGTGTAAATGGTATTATTTCATATATTGAAGGTATACCTAATGGATTTGTTGATCCTGATTCATGTAATAATGATATATGTATTATAGATAAAAATAATAAAATAAATGGTAATAAAAAATGTAATGCATAAAAACGATGTAATGTGGCATCTTCTATAGTAAAACCTCCTCATAAAAGGTATACAATATCTGGCCCCACTAAAGGTATCGATGCTAATAAACTTGTTATTACCATTGCTGCTCAAAAACTCATTTGTCCTCATGGTAATACATAACCTAAAAAAGCTGTTATTACCATTAATAAAAATAATATTATACCTGATTTTCATAATAATTGTCTTGGATATAAAAATGATCCATAATATAATCCTCTAAACATATGAAAATATACACATAAAAAGAAAAATGATGCACCATTTGCATGTAATGATCTTATTCATCAACCATAATATATTTCATTATTTATATACATTATTGATGAAAATGCATATAATACTGATGGATCATAGAACATTGCTAAAAATACTCCTGTTAATACTTGTATTACTAAAAAATATAATGATAAAACACCAAAGTTTCATCAATATGTTAAATTTGTTGGTGTTTTATAAAATATATAACTATGTTTTATCTTTAAAAATTCAAAAGATTTATATCAATAACGCATTATAAGTTATTTTATACCTTCTTATTATTTGACGTCTTTTTAGTACTTCTCGATTTGCCAAAAGTTAAAATACATTAACTTATTACATTATACTAGGGGTAGTCCTCTGCTCCTTCCTCTGTTTAAATATTCGCTCAGTTCGCAGAGGACTATATATATCTCATATTTAATATTTATATGTATATCTAAATATTATTATTAGTAATTATAATTAAAACTTTTATTTCAATTCACAATAAATATAACTAAAGATTTCTAATTATAAAAAATAAAATATTAAATATAATTTGATTTAATTAGAACTTTATAATTATAAATTATCTAATAAATTTCATTACCAAAAAACGTTTTTCTTTATTTTGATTTCATATTTGCTAGATCCCCATAAGAGTACATTTTAGGTACATATAACTTTCTTAATATCTCTTGATATATATTATAATCTTAAATTAATTTCATTAATTTTTGATATTCTAAATCTAAAAATTCAATTTTAAATTTATATTTTATACTTAAATCTAAATTAATTTCAGATCTTCATTCTTTATATCAATCTTCTATATAACTTTCATAATATAAGGGATTAATTGAATCACTTTGAACTTCTTTTAAAGTATTTATTTCATAATCACTTACCATATTATAAAGTTTTTCTTTTAAATTTATAGTATTAGAATTTTTTACAGAATATACATCATATTTAAATATATCATTAAACAAATTAATATTTCAAAATACATTAAAATCTTTATATTTTATTTTTCAAGAAATTGTAATTCTGATTTTGTACTATTTTTAATTTTATACTTAAAAAATCTAAATCACTTATAGACCATTATAAACAATAATATTATTACAAAACATTTAAACCTATCATACGTTATTCAATTTAATAATAATAAAATATGGGCTGATATCAAAAATTTCAAAATTAGAAATTCTAACAAATTCTTTTAAATTAGCTAAGTCATCAGCTGTGCCCACTAGTTTTGATACGACATCTTAATAATCATTTAAAATTACCTATATGAAAAAGTGAATTAAATCTAGTAAATTCAACTAGTTTCAAACTCACTAATTGCGCACTTTTTATTGTTTTTAATTCATCCACCATTTTCGGTAATTTTAATGGTTTTTCATTAGAAGTACGTAAAGTAAACAATATTTTATTATCTTTAACTTCTATTATACCTTTATGCTTACATATTTTAAACCATTTCCAATTATTAGATTTTAATAAATCAGCTTGTCATTGTTTAATACGACCAACTTGAAGCGCTAAATTTATTATATCCATATTTTTATCAAAAACCTCTGCATTATTAGATATTTTAACAAAACGCACTAGCCTTGATTAAATTAACGATCTATTTCCCCAAAAACTAGATCTTGTGTACCTATAATAGCTACTAAATCAGCTAAATATAAGTTTTTAACCATAAAATCTAGCCCCTGCAAATGCAAAAACCCTGGAGATTTTATTCTACAACGATAAGGTCTATTAGAATCATCAGATGATAAGAACACACCAAATCACCTTTAGGAGCTTCGACCATACTGTATGTGAACCCTTTCTGTACATTAAAACCCTCAGAATATAATTTAAAATGATGAATTAATGCTTCCATATTAAACTTCATTAAAGCCCTTGTAGGTGGTACTATTTTTTGATCATTAAGTATAAATGTTCTATCATTTGTTTCATTTAAAACATGTAACAAATTTAATGCTTGTAAAATTATATAACAAGATTCTCTCATTTCCTCTAATCTAATTAAATAACGATCATAACAATCACCATATAAACCTACAGGTACATAAAATTTAAAAAAATTATAAGCATCATATGGTTGTGCTAATCTTAAATCTCACAAACAGCCAGACCCCCTTAACATAACTCCCGAAAACCCTAAATCAAAAGCCGTTTTTAGATTCACAACACCAATATTCATTAAACGCTGTTTTCAGATCCTATTTGAAGATAACATATCTTTTATTTCATCGATCCTAAAAAAAAATTGATTTGTAAAATTATATATATCATTTAATAACCCGTCCGGTAAATCTTGTGCTACTCCACCAGGCCTTATATAACTAGCATGAAATCTGGCACCAGAAACTCTTTCATAGAATTCCATTAATTTTTCTCGTTCTTCAGAACCCCATAAAAAAGGTGTTAGAGCACCAACATCTAAAGCATGTGTTGTTAATGCTAATAAATGATTTAATATTCGAGTAATCTCACTAAATAAAACTCTTATTATTTTAGCTCTAAATGGTATATTAACATTTAATAGAGATTCAACAGCTATTGAATAAGCTTGCTCTTGTACCATCATACTTACATAATCTAATCTATCAAAATAAGGTAAAGCTTGAATATAATTTTTATACTCAATCAATTTTTCAGTCCCTCTATGTAACAAACCTATATGTGCATCTGTTCTTGTTATCAACTCACCATCTAAAAATAAAACCAGTCTTAAAACACCATGAGCTGCAGGATGCTGTGGTCCAAAATTTAAAGTTATATTTTTAATTTTACTAAAAAATTTATTTAAATACATTTTATAAATATGATGAAATTATGCTTTGTAATATAAATAAATAAACAGAATTATGTATTAATATCAAAAATAAATTTAAAAATATTAGAATTACTAATAAATCGTAAAAACCTAAATTAAATTTTAAAGTAGAATATATTTTTACTTTTTCATTCTTACTTTCACTAAAAAAAATAAATCTTATTAGTCTAATATAATAAGATGCGCTTAAAACACTAATACCTAATAATAAAAATAATTCAAAAAAATTATAATTATTTAATAAGCTTAAAAAAATATATCATTTAGATATAAAACCTAAAAAAAATGGTAAACCAGCCATAGAAAATAATATTAAAGAAAAAGAAAATACCAATAATTTATTACCTATCAAATTACTAAATTGACTTATAGAATCCATATAATATAATTCATTGTTATTCTTCTCAAATAAAAAAAACATAAAACTAAAAGTAAATAACATTAATATAATATAAGAAACTAAATAAAAAAATGCTGCAGTTATAGACTGTACTGTAAATATACTAATTGAATATACAATTAAACCCATATGCACCATTGAACCATAAGCTAATAAACGTTTAAAACTTGTTTGATATAATGAAATAACAGAACCGTAAAATATAGATAAAATTGAAAATATCAAACAATAGTTATTAATAATTGAATGAAATTCCACAAATAATTTAAAAAATAATACAACATAAGCTATTTTAGGTAAAATAGCAATAAATATTACAGATATTAAAAAAGCCCCTTGATATACATCAGGTATTCAACTATGTAATGGGAAAATACCTAATTTAAAAAACACACTAGAAGTAATAAAATACACACCTAATGTAAATAATCAACTTGCATCATTAAAAGTCATTAAAATACTTAATTCATTAAAATTTAAAGTACCTGCTGAAATATATATTAAAGAAATACCAAAAAAACCTATAATAGTTGCTACAGAACTTTGTACAAAATATTTATATGCACTTTCAATACCAATATTAGAATCTTTATTTAAACCTATTAAACAATATATACATAAATTTACTAACTCTAAAAATAAAAAAATAACGAATAGATTATACCGTCTATAATCATTAATAAACCAAAAAAACATGTTCATACCAAAATTAAATACTCAAATATAGGTAATTTTATTATATGATTAAAATTATACAATAAAATCATATAAAAAAACATACATATGAGCATAAAAACTTTTATCAAATATAAAAAATTATTAAATATAAAATAGTTATTTAAAAAATAAATAGAACTATTTACATCTTTTATATTTGATATAGAACAATATAACATAAGTATAATTAAAAACAAACTCATAATTAGGATGTCTTGATCCGTGTATTTTAATCATATATTTAATAAATATATAATTAAAATAAAAACAATTGAAAATAATACTATAATTTCTATACTAAAAAAACTAAAAAAATTTAAAAATGTCATTATTTTTTTAAATGCATTACTTTATATTCTTGATATATAATAAAAAAATTATAACACATTAATGTTACACATAATATAAAAATAAGTAAAAATAATTCAACAAATATTGACATACCACTCATATCATACATAATATAATATAATATATTTTCAATAGTTCTTTCATTAGTTATATCATATATTGAATATAATGATAATAAACCAAAAACTACAGGGGACGTGTTATATAAAAAAAAAGAATAAAGATCAACTACTAATAAATGTAAAATAAATGATACAATTATTAAAATAAATAAAATATATTCTGGATAAAACATTTTCTATACTGGGTTTTTATTATCTATTCAAGGATTATAAAAGTTAAATTTACGGAATGTTTGTGTCATCTCTATAACTTCTTTAACAATTCTATTAATACAATCATCAAATCTTAATTCAGTGAAACCTGTTAATGGGTAATATTTTAATAATGGATGACCTACAAAACCATAATCAGTTAAAATTCTTCGTAAATCTGTATGATAAATAAATCTTATACCAAACAAATCTCAAATTTCGCGTTCTAATCAATTTGCATTTGCATAAATCTCATTAATTGATAAAACTAAATCATCTTTGTTTATAAATAATCGTAAAAAACATTTAAAATTTAATCTATAAGATAATAATAAATAATTAACTTCAAATTCATTTAAAGCCCCTGGGTAATGTAATGCAGAATAATCACTTAAAGTTACAAACTTAAATAAACTTAAGTTTTTAAAATTAAATAAATTAGCAAAATAACCAATGGGATTAGAATTACATACTAATTGAAAATATTTATAAAAAAAACTAAGTAAATTTTTTAAATTTATAGATTCTACCAAATTATGAATATAAGATAACAAATGTAAATTTAAACTATATTCCATTTATGATCAATCTAATGCTCCTTCATATCATTCATAAATAAAACCTAAAGTTAATATAAATAAAAAAAAAAACATTGAAAACATACCTTCAAAAACTAATGTACTAAAACAAATAATTCATGGAAATAAAAATAATAATTCAAGATCAAATATAATAAATAATATAGCAACCAAATAATAACGTATCTCAAACTTATTCCTTGCATCACTAAAAGGATTAAAACCACATTCATAAGATGAAATTTTTTCATTAGAAGGTTTTTGATATACCAATAAAAAAGATAAAAAAAACAAAATTAAACCTATTATTAAAAATATAATTGAATACTTTAATATATACAAATATTCAAAATACATTTTATTATACAATTAAAAATTTTAACTTAAACGAATACATATATACATTCTCAAAAATAAACATTGGAAATATTCCAAAAAATAATACAATAAATAAAAATATAAATAAAAATATAAATTCTAAACGTGTTATATCATTAAAAAATCTTATAAAAAATATTTTAATAGTTCCAAAAAATACTCTATTATATAGAAATAAAGAATACATTAAACTTAAAATTAAACTAAAAGTAGTTAATAAAGTTATAATAAAAGAGAATGTCAAAGCTCCATAAGTTAATAAAAATTCACCTATAAAATTAAATGTGCCTGGAAAACCAAAATTAGATAAAATAAAAACAAAATATATAATAGAAAATATTGGCATTAAAGTAGCTAAACCACCATAATAGAATATTAAACGTGTTCGATATCTATCATATAAAACACCAATACCTAAAAATAATGCAGAAGATACAATAGCATGACTAAAAATCATACAATAAGCACCTGCTAAACCTAATATACTTTGAGAAAATAAACCAATTAAACTATAATTCATATGAGCTACAGAAGAATACGCAATAACTTTTTTTATATCAATTTGACATAATGCTACTATAGAACTATGTGTTAAACTAAATAAAGCAATAACTAAAACAATAAAAATTAAATCATAACATATTAAAGAAAAAGTACCTAATAAAAATCTTAAAACAGCATAACTACCTAATTTTAATAAAATACCTGCTAAAATCACAGAACCTGGTGTAGGTGCTTCTACATGAGCTTCGGGTAATCATAAATGTAAAGGTACCACAGGTATTTTTACAGAAAAACCTAAGAATAATAAAACTCATATAATAAATTGCCTTTTTTCTATAAAATACGAATTTAAGAAAAAATCAAAAGATAAATTACCTTTATTTAATAATATATCAAAAATTGTTATAAACACAAAAATAGAACCAAATAATGTATATATAAATAATTGATATGAAGCTGTTATTTTTCTATTTCTAGAACCTCATATACCAATCAAAAGAAACATAGGTATCACAATTAGCTCAAAAAATATGAAAAAGTTAAAAAAATCTAATGAACTGAAAACATTTATTAGGATCCACAATGAGAAGTTTAATAAAAAAAAATAATAAACAGATCTATATTTTAAATTTCAATAACTCAAATAACAAAATAGTAATAAAAAAGCACATAATAAAATTAAATTTAAAGACAAAATGTCAAAACCTCAAGTAAAATCTATATTAAAAAAAAGTTGCTTATAATAAGTAATCATATAAGAATATCAATATACTGATTTATTATAAAATATATTTAAAAAAAAAATTAATATAAAAAAAAAATTAAAAATATAATAAAAAACTAATCTTAAAACATTGGGTATAAAAATTAAAAAAAATAAATTAAATCAAAAAAATGCTAATATAAAATTTATAAAAAAAAAAATCATTTTAAATGAACAATAATATTAAAAATATACTTAATAATGTAAAACCTAAAGATAACGGTAAGATTACTTTTCACCCTAAGTTCATTAATGATCATACCTATAACGTGGTAAAGTCGCTCTTATTCATACAAAGAAAAACATAATAAACAATAATTTTAATGAAAAAAGAAAACCACTATCTAAAAAATATAAATATGTATGAAATGGCATTAATCAACCACCTAAAAATAATATTACTATAATTGATGACATTAAAATAATATTACTATATTC
>Ga0190275_10000937_pt1 | contig 22829 bp, 21 predicted proteins | sample Popmic550T_FD_133745 | JGI IMG/M metagenome (GOLD analysis project Ga0190275, IMG submission 133745) | Populus adjacent soil microbial communities from riparian zone of Yellowstone River, Montana, USA - 550 T | ecosystem: Environmental > Terrestrial > Soil > Riparian zone > Trees stand | place...
AAGCACAAGACGGACCCCTACGGCATCCATCCCATGGAGGTCTGAGCGGCCGGCGCCGTCAGCCGTGGAGCTTCTTCAGCTCGACGCCGTCGCGCAGGGCGTGGACGTTTGGGTAGGTCTGCGCGAGATCCAGCTCCACGTAGACCTTGTGCTCGTCGAAGAGGGCGAAGCTCGTGGAGACGCAGAGCTGCTCATCCCCCACCCGCTCATAGCCCTCGCGCACGACATCGTGGCCGAAGATGGCGATGCGGCCGCCCAGCGGCGCCAGGAAGGCGCGGGCCTGCTCGGGCTGGGCCATGCGGCTCCACAGCGTGGCCCCCAGCACGGGCACGTGGAAGAACTCGTCGATGCCCATGTGGGCATAGCCCTCCAGCTGCAGGTTCTCCAGCTCGTCGGGGCTGGACAGCTTCGCGGAGGGCGAGGCGTGCAACAGGACGATGCCATTGGGAGCCACCGCCACCAGCGGGAACTCGCGGAAGAGCGCCTGCAGGGCCTGCGTGGGCCCGGGGCCGAGACGCTCCTCGAGCACTCGGGCCTCATCGTCGTGGAACTTGGCGGTGCGAGGGCCGCCCACGTGCGCGTGCTCGTGGTTGCCGAGCAGGCAGTGCACGCGCCCCGGGTAGCGCCCGCGCGCCTCCATGAAGGCCCGGACGACCTCTGGGGACTCATCCCGGTAGGGAGTGCCGAGGTAGTCCGGCCAGTGGTGCTCGGTGTACTCGTCCGGCCCATGGACAAGGTCCCCGGTGAAGATCAGGACGCTGTCCTCCGGGGAGGCCTCGAAGAGGGCCATCATGCGCAGGAAGTCCTTGAGGTTGCCCTGGATGTCCGTGGCGACCAGGAGCCGACCCGAGGCTGGCAGGCGCAAGAGGCGTGAAGTCACGGCCCCAGAGTAGATGCAGCCGGGCCTTCCTCAAATCTCCTGGCCTCCCTTTTCCGTCTTCCGTCTTCCGGCTTACGTCCCGGTCCGGCGTCTCTTCGGCCGAGGGGGCTCGGCAGCGTCGCTGCGGGGGTGGTGCTGGTCGTAGACGGCGCGCAGCCGGGCGCTGTTGACGTGGGTGTAGATCTGCGTGGTGGCCAGGTCCGCATGGCCGAGCATCTGTTGGACGGCTTTCAGATCCGCCCCACGCTCCACCAGGTGGGTGGCGAAGGAGTGGCGCAGCTTGTGGGGGGACAGCGGCTTGCGGATGCCCGCCTTGAGGGCGTAGCGCTTGATGAGCTTCCAGAAGCCCTGGCGGGTGAAGGCGCCGCCGCGAGGCGTCACAAAGAGGGCTCGGGACGCGCGCTGCTTCAGGAGCTGCTGCCGCGTCCCAGCCAGGTACGCCTGGACCTTCTCCACCGCCACGCTCCCCACCGGGACGACGCGCTCCTTGGAGCCCTTGCCGCGAGCCACCAGCCAGCCCGCGCCCAGCTGCACGTCGTTGATGCCCAGGCCGCACAGCTCGCTCACGCGCAGCCCCGTGGCGTACAGCAGCTCCAGCATGGCCTTGTCCCGGATGCCCGCGGGGTGGCGCTCGTCCGGCGCGGCCAGCAGCTGCTCCACCTCCTCCAGCGTGAGGAAGGACGGGAGCTTGCGCTCGAACCGCGGGGTGTCCATGTCCTCGGTGGGATCCTTCTCCGCCCACTTCTCGGCGATCAGGAACCGGTGGAAGACGCGCACGGCCGCCAGGTGCCGTGCCTGACTGCGCCGGGACAGGCCGCGCTGGGCCAGGCGCCGAAGGTGTTCGACGACGTCCCCCTCGGTGACTCGCGCCACCTCGGCAATGCCGCGCGCGCGCAGATCCTCGAAGTACACCGTGAGATCCGCGGCGTAGGCATCCACCGTCTTGCCGGACAGCCCCCGCTCGGCGCGGATGAAGGCGATGAATGCGTCGAGCAGCCCTTCCATGCCCCTAGGGTAGCGGAGCGGCGCGCCCTGGCAACCTCACGGCTCGCCGCCCGCATCCCTCCGCTCCGCGTCCGCGGCCTCCTCGGCCTGGGCCAGCGCCGCCAGCACCCACGGCCACCCCAGCAGGGCGTTGCCGGGAGACTTGAGGCACGCGTTGGCCACCTCCAGCACCTCCTGGGGACGCGAGCGCGCCGCCAGCGCCATGTGCGCGCGCAGGAAGGGGTACGGCAGATAGCTCAGGTTGTGGCGGAGCACAGGAGACCACTGCAGCGTGGGCCACCCTGCCCACCGCTCCGCGGCGTAGGCCACCGCCTGGACGAGCGCCTCCAGCAGGAAGATCGGCAGCCGGAAGGCGGCCACCAGGTAGGCCACCAGCGCGCTGGCCGCCACGGCTCCGCCAAAGTGCCACTCCCCGCCGCTCCCCCACACCGCCATGGGCACCAGGCTCAGCACAATGGCCCCCACCTGGACGCGGTTGATGGACAGGCCCTGGCCCCGGGCCAGCGCGCCGATGCTGCCCGCGCACAGGCCTCCCACCAACCCCAGGCAGCCGCCCATGACGATCCCGGCCACCCCTCCCATCCTCGCCCCGAAGGCCTCCCCCACCACCGCGTGCAGGCCGACCACCATGGCCTGGCTCGCCAGCAGCCCCATGAGCGTGCCGGCCGCCAGCCCCGTGGTGAGCGCGATGAACAGCCCCATCACCGAGCACAGCACCGCGCTCATGGGCCACCCGGGCGCCAGGGTGAGCCCCACGCCATGCACGAGCGAGCCCAGGGCGAAGGTGGACAGCGGAGAGACGAGCAGCAGCACCACCAGCATCCGCCGCACGTAGAGGCCCGCCGCGCGGCTGCCCTCGGACTGCTCGCGCCAGAGCTGCCCCACGCGCCCACCCGGAGAGCGGATGCCGGCCCCGTGCAGGCGGTAGTGCAGATCCACCGGCCGCCACAGCAGCATCCACAGCAGCGAGAGCAGCCCAGGGACCCGCTGCGGAGCGTCTGTTGCTACCTCGTGCGAGCCGTGGAGATCCACTGCGCCACTCCCCTGCCCTAGGCGTCCAGCCGGCCCTTGCCCTGGCGGAGGACTTCCAGTGAGTCGCCAATCAGCGACACCACCGTGGACGGCTCGATGAGCGTCACGCCTCCATCCAGGATCAGATCCAGTCCGTGCCCGAGCTTCTCCTTGATGTCCTTGGCGTCGATGAGCAGCTCGCCCTCGTCGTCGCTGGCCGAGGTGGTGATGAGCGGCCGGCCCAGCCCCGCGGCCAGGGCCCGCGCCAGCGGAGCGGCCGGCACGCGGATACCCACCTGCTTCTGCTTGGACATCATCATCTCCGGCACCACCCGCGTCGCCTCGAGGATGAAGGTGAAGGCCCCGGGCGTCAGCCCCTTCATCGTCCGGTACGCGAAGTTGCTCACGTGCGCGTACTTCGCCACGTCCGAGAGATCCGGGCACAGGAACGACAGCGGCTTCTTCTTGTCCCGCCCCTTGAGCTGGTACAGCCGCTCGATCGCCTTCTTCGACATGAGATCGCACCCCAGACCGTAGTAGGTGTCCGTGGGATATGCGATGAGTCCTCCCCGCTCGAGCACTTCCACTGCGCGTGTGACGTGCCGAGGCTGAGGGTGTTGGATGTCCACTTCGAGGATGGGGGCTGCCAAGTCCAGTTCTCCTGAAGCGGCATAGCTTACGCGGTCTGCGGGCGCTCGTCCCCTCGGGCTTCCCCGCTGCGCTCCAGAGCCCGCCGGGTGAGCACGGGGCCTACCAGCTCATGGGTGGTGATCATCGCGACGATCAGCACCTCCACTTGAGGGCCAAAGTCCGGGAACGTCCGGGAGATGAGCGCCGCCAGCCCGAAAGTCACACCGGCCTGGGAGATGAGCCCCATCCACAGGTAGCGCTTGAGGCGGGGATCCTCTGCGGGCGCGAAGCGGCGGCAGGACTGGTGGATGGCCACGGCGCGCAGCACCACCAGCAGCAGCGCCGCCGGGCCCACCGTGACGAGCGTGGACAGCTTCAGCCCCGCCCCGGCCGCCGCGAAGAAGAGCGCGAACACGGGCAGGCCCGCCAGCTGGATGGCGTGGTGGATGCGCTGGCTGTTGCGCTCGTCCAGGTTGGCGATCAGCGCCCCCGCCGACAGCGCCACCAGCAGCGGGGACAGGTGCAGCCGCGAGCCGCCCTCGGCCGCCGCGAAGCACAGCCCCACCAGGAACAGCGGCAGCTCCCGGTTCACCCGGCGCATGTACACGAGCAGGATCAGCGCCAGCAGCGCTCCCACCCCCACCGAGCCGAACAGCTCCCACCCCACCCCGCTCAGCAGCCCCTGGACATCGAAGCCCCCGCCGAAGGAGGCGCGAGTCACACCGGCCGCCAGCGCGAAGGCCACCATGACGAACAGATCGCCGATGATGACCAGGGCCATGAGGAACTCGGTGAAGGAGCCGCGCGCGGAGGTCTCCTGGACGATGGCGATCGTCACCGTGGGGGAGAAGGACACCACCACGGTGGACACGAGCGCGCTGACGGCCAGCGCCTGCGGCACCGTCATGGGCGTGAGGAAGGGCAGCACCGGCTTGAGGGCGAAGACGGCCGCGAAGCACACCACGAACGTCACCCCGCACACCGCCACGCACAGCATGGCCACCTTCATGCCCACCCGGCGGATGAGCCCCAGGTTCAGCTCCGTCCCCGCCACCAGGGCAATGAGGCTCACTGCCAGCCCCTTCACCAGCTCCAGCCCCTTCACCCCCTCACCGGGGATGAAGCCCAGCGCGTAGGGCCCCACCACCACGCCCACCAGGATGTAGCCCGTGAGGCGCGGCAGCCCGAAGCCCTTGGCCACCTTGCCGGCGAACAGGCCACAGAGGAGCAGCGCCCCGGCCGCCAGCATCACCGAGTTGCCGGTGTCCACGCGCCACTCCTGCACGCCGGAGATGCCCGCCAGCACCGCCACCAGCAGCCCCAACCGGATGATGGCGCCGCTCATGCCGCTCCCTCCTTCACCACCGGCGGGGGGGGCTCCAGCACGTGCCGGAAGGCCCGGTTCGCCAGCACCTCGTTGACCACCGCCCCCAGGGCCACCACGTCGAAGACGTGCTGAGAGAGCGGCCCGGGCACCAGCATCAGGTACTGCACCACCAGGCACACCGCCAACCCGCCCTGGGCGATCAACGCGTAGCCCAGCCGCGGTGGCAGCTCGAGCGCAGTCGCGGCGAAGCGCCGGGCCAGCGAGCCACCCCACACCTTCCCCAGGAAGCGCAGCGCCACGTACCCCGGCAGCAGCACCCACGCATCCACGTCGCGTGCCTGCACGTAGCAGCCGGCGAGGAACACCAGCATCAAGTAGGTGGGCCGCTCGAAGCGCCCGAGCGCCCGCGCCACCTGCTCCACCGCCCGGCCTCCCACCAGCGCCAGCGTCGCCCCGCAGGCCACGCCCGCCAGCAGAGCCGAGACGCGCAGGTACGAAGCGGCGCCTCCCACCAGCGCCACGCCTCCCAGCATCACCGCTGTCAGCTCCGAGAGATCCTTCAGCGCATAGGTGAGGAAGGCGATCAGCGCGCCGCACAGCATGCCCAGCAGCAGCGCCAGGGCCACCAAGCCCCCGCCATCGGCCACGCTGGCCGCGGAGCCCAGCACCAGGGCCAGGGCCAGCACCAGCAGGCCCACCCAGTCGTCCAGCATGGTAAGCAGGGCTACCGCCAGCCCGCGGGCGCGCTCCATTCTTCCGCTGCGGTAGCCGAGCACCGCGAAGTGTCCGGAGGACAGGCTGGCCGCCGCCCCCAGCAGCGCCGCACCGCCCACCACCACCCCCAGCGGCAGCCGCGTCGTCAGCAGCAGCGCCCCCGCCATCGGCACCGCGACGAAGAGGAAGGCCACCCCCGCGTGCGCCAGGGCCGCGGAGAACACCGGTCGCGGCAGCAGCCGCAGCACCCGCGGCTCCAGGTTCAGCCCCAGGATGACGCCGGCCGTGCCCAGCCCCAGGGACACCACCGGCCGCAGCCCCTGCAGATCCTCCGCGGAGAGCACCCCGATCAGCCCAGGGCCCAGCAGGGCGCCGAAGATGAGGAAGATCAGCCCGCTGGCCGCAAGCTGGGCCACACCGGGGAACCGGCTGGGATCCAAGAGCGTCCGGCTCGAGGCGAGCAGCGAGAGCGCCGCGATGGCGAGGAAGACGAGCAGCGCCTGCACAGCCCGTGCTTACACCGCTCGGGGGGGCTGCGTCACTCCCGGCGGAACATGGGGGCCGCAATCACCGGCAGGGCGATCAGCCGTCCCATGGGCGGCTCATCCGCGTCCATCTCCAGTTGGACGCGCTGAACCAGCCGTTCGATCTCCTCGCTGCTGGGCTGAGGCAGCAGGCTCACCAGCAGGAGCCGATCCTCGTCCGCGCCCAGCGCCAGACTGCGCAGGCCCGCGAAGACAGGCACCTCGGCCGACAGCGCGGCCGCAGCGCTCCTGGCGCGCAGCACCAGCGGCTCCGGGATGCCAAAGTCCCGGAGCCGGCGGATGGCCCGCTCGAGCTGCTCCACCTGGTCCAGCAGGGTAATGAGGAGGAACACGGAACCCTCTTACCGGGTCCGTGCCCCCTCGTCACTTACTCCCGCTGGGGCTCCTGCCCCTCTTCCACGACCGGAGGGGTCGCCGCGGGCTGCTCCTCCGCCGGCTTGCCCGCCTGCTGCTCCATGGCGGCGCGGGCCGCGCGCTTGCCCTCTTCGATGAGCTTCTTCACCTTCTGCCCACCCTTGCGGCCGATCTCCTCGTAGAAGTTCGGCCCGCGGGTGGCCTTGACACGGTCGCCACCCTTCTTGCCGATCTCCTCGTAGAACTTCGCGCCGCGCTCGGCCTTCACGGTCTCGCCACCCTTGCGGCCAATCTCCTCGTAGAAGGAGCGGCCGCGCTCGGCTTTCACCGTGGCACCTCCCTTGCGGCCGATCGTCTCGTAGAACTCGCGGCCTCGCTCGTTGCGGACGGTCTCGCCACCCTTCCGCCCCGCCTCAGCCACCGTCATGCTGCCCTTGTTGTCCTTGTCCGACATATCGCTATCTCCTCTCGTTACAGCCCGACGCCTCGCACGGTGCCCCTTGCCTGAAACCTTGGGACGGAAGCGCCCAGATGCAAGCAAGCTCCGTACACCGCCAGCCGTTCCCACCCGACTCACCACATCAGAACCCCAATGATTATGAAGGGTTGTCAGGCTTGCTGGGCGTCCTTGCCGAGCTGATGCCTGCCCGGCAGGACGCTTCTGTGTTGAGAACACTCCACGGCACGTTGCCGATTCCCTGTCATGCATCCACCTTCTCCCGGGCACTGTCGGGCAATGTCGGCCGGCGAGCCTCAGGCCATGTCGGGGAGGTGGGCGTGAAAGGCGGGGTGAAAGGCTGGCTGCGCGTGCTGGCGCCGGTGGGAGCCTCCATCGGCGGACTGGTGCTGCTGCGGCTGCTGGGGCCGGACGTGATGGATCAGCGTCAGCTCCATGACTTCATCGAGCCCTTGGGGCAGGCGGCGCCCTTCGCCTTCCTGCTCGCGCTGGCGATCCGCCCGCTGACGCTCCTGCCAGGCACCCTGTTTGCCGCCGTGGGGGGCATGGTGTTCGGCACGCTCATGGGGACGATCTACGCGCTCATGGGGAGCTTCCTGGCGGCCTGCGTCGTGTTCGGACTGGCTCGGAAGCTGGGCGTGCGGCCCATGAAGCGCCTGGCCGGCGCGCGCTATCCGGCGCTGGCCCGGGCCGCGCGCAAGCATGACTTCCAGTTCGCGCTGCTCGCCTGCATCAACCCGCTGCTGCCCACGGACATGATGCTCGCGGCGGCGGCCGCCTCGGGGGCACGCTTCTGGCCCATGGTGGGGGGGCTCATGGTGGGGACCCTGCCGGGAACGTTCCTCCTGGTTCAGTTCGGCAGCGGGCTGGCCCAGGGGCACACGATGATGACGGTGGTGTCCGGCGTGGGACTGGGGGTGTCGCTCGTGCTGGGCGCCTTCCTCGGCCGCCGCGTGTACAAGGAGCTCAACGCCCCGCCGCAGTCCACGCAACCGGAGCCGCAGCCGGAAGCCCAGGCGGAGCCTCCGGCGTCCCCTGCTCCGCGCAACTTCCCCTTGCCTCGCAAGGATGGGCTGTCCTCCGCTTCGTGAGCTACTGGGGACGCGCCGCGCCCAGGCCCCAGCGCTGCTCGAGCTCGGCGACTTCTTCCGGTGAGCGCCGGGCGGGCTTCGCGCTCGCTCCGGGCTTGCGCAGGACGTAGAGATCCCAGATGCCGCGCAGCCCGAGCCGCTCCAGATCCGGCTGGAGGGCCGCTTCGATCTCCGGGCAGCGCTCCAGCCCGGCGCGGGCGAACTGCCGCGTCCACCACCGGAACGAGGCGATGGTGAGGTGCCCCTCGATGGGAGTACCGTCCGCGTCCTTGAGCAGATCGTAGAACGGCACCGGGCCATCGTACTCGGGGCCCAGCGAGTTGTAGTAGTCCACGCGAGCCCAGCGGACCTTGCCTGGGTACCACCCCCCGGGCCCATGGGGGTTGGGGCCGAAGGAGGGGATCGTCGCCAGCACGTGGCCACGGCTCACCCGGGCCAGCTCCGCCAGGGCATCCGGCACGCGCTCGGGCGGCAGGTGCTCGAGGATCTCGAAGGAGGAGATCAGCTCGAAGCGCCCATCCTCGAAGGGCAGGCCCTGCGAGAGATCCCCCTGCGTGAGGTAGGGACGAACGGCCGCCTGGGCCAGGGAGATGGCGTCCGCGCTGATGTCGCTGCCCCAGGCGTCCACCTTCAGCTCCCGCAGCGCCTCCACCAGGAAGCCCAGGGCACAGCCCACATCGAGCGAGGTGCCAAAGTGGAAGTTCTTCCAGAGGAGATAGGCCGCGATGTTCGCGCGGCTCGTCTTCCGATCGTACTGGACGTAGCCGCTGCGGCGCTCATTGCCGCGCTCCACGCCGAAGTAGCCGGCGCCGTAGATCTCCGGCCCCGCGGCCAGGGCGGCCCCCAGCCCGTCTGCCACGACGCTGGCGGCGTAGCGCAGGTAGCGCGACCGGGAGAGGGCCTGGGTAAGCGAGCGCTCCACCTGCCTCCCGGCGGGGTGGAGCACCTGCTCCTTGAGGCGCTGGCGGATGGGGCGCAGCAGGGACTTGGCGAACTCCTTCATGCGCCTGTCAATCTACCTTGGCCAGGCGGCTCCGGTCCCCGAGGAAATCCTCCACGCCCTGGGCAATCGCCTGGGCCACGGAGTCCTGGTACTCCTCGGAGGCCAGCCGCTTCTCCTCCTCGGCGTGGGACAGGAAGGCCGTCTCCACCAGGATTGCGGGCATCTTCACGCCCAGCAACACGTAGAAGAGGGCCTCCTTGGTGCCCAGATCCTTGATGCCCGTGTAGTCCTTGGAGAGCTGGCCCACGAGGCTCTTCTGGACCTGGGAGGCCAGCCGGGAGGACTCGCCGGTGTTCGCCTTGGTGGCCAGGTCCGCGAGGATGAACTGCAGATCGCTGATGCCCTTCTCGGTGGAGGCGTTCTCGCGCGCGGCGAGCCGGATGGAGTAGCGATCCGAGGAGATGTTGAGCGTGTACGTCTCGATGCCGCGCAGCTTCGCGCTGGCCGCCGCGTTGCAGTGGATGGAGATGAACAGATCCCCATGGGAGTCGTTGGCGAACTGCGCGCGGTCCTCCAGCCGGACGTAGTGATCGTCCTCGCGGGTGAGGATGACCTCCAGCCCGCGCTCCCGCAGCTCCTCGGCGAGCTTCAAGGACATGGCGAGCGTGACGTCCTTCTCGCGCGTGCCGCTCTTGCCGATGGCGCCGGTGTCATGGCCGCCGTGGCCCGGATCGATGATGACGCGGCGGACCTTGAGGCCGAGCTGCTCGATGAGCGTCAGCTCCGCGCGGCGCGAGAGCTTCGCGACGGACTTGAGGCGGGCCTCGGCCATGTGCTTGTCCAGGGCGGGCATGGGGGGCAGCGGCAGCGGCTCCGCGGACAACTTCGACGGCGCCGAGGCGGTGGGCGCATGCTTCATCGGAGCCAGGCTGACGGCGACCTGCTCCACCTTGGCAGGAGTGGACTTCGCGGGCGCGGAGGCGATCTCCGGAGCAGGCGTTGCAGCCACGGCGGCAGCCGGCTCGTCCTTCGGCTTCGCGGGCGGCGTCACGGCCACCACCGGAGCAGAGGCCACCGGGGAGGTGCCTTTCACATCCTTGGCGGCCTTCGCGACGGAGGCAGGCGCCTCCTCGGCCTTCACCGGCGTGATGACCACGACCCGAGCGGCCTCGCTGGCCTTCGGGGCCTGCGGCTCGGGAGTGGAAGTCTGGGCCGGAGCCGCATCCCGAGCGATCTTGGAGATCGCGTCCACGAGTGAGGCGCCCGGACGTGCCGGCTCCTGCTGCGGCGCCGGGGTTGCCTCGGCGACGGCGGGCGCGGGAGCCTTGCGCGCGGGAGGCGCCTTGGACGCGGGCAGCGAGGCGAGCAGCTCCTTCAGCTCCCGGGCCCGATCCCCCTTTGCGTTGACGGCAAGGCTCTCCGTGAGGACGCGGCGAGCGGTGTCCGGCTGCTCCTGGCGATCCAGGTGGATGCGCGCCAGCGAGAGCGCCGCGTCATCCGCGAGCCGGTGGCGCGGGTGCGCCTCCACCAGCCGGGAGTAGTCCACCACCGCGGCCTGGAGATCCTCCGGGAGGAAGGAGAGCCGGCTCAGCTCGTTCATCAGCTCGCCCGCGGTGAAGAGGGCGTCCGGAGCGCGACCGCTCTTGGGGAACTCGGTGGCCACGGCCTCGAAGCGGTGGGCGACGTTGAGCCAGTGGTGACGCAGCTGGCGCCGCACCGCGTCTCCCTTGAGGGCGTAGTAGGCCTTGCGCGCCTCCTGGTAGGCCTCCTCGGCCGCGTCTCGCTTCGCCGCGAGGGCGACACTCGACAGCAGCAACAGGAAGAAGGCGAGGCGAGTGCGCATGAAGCCTCCGGACACGGGGAGCAACCGCTACAGAGGTGTGTCATGGGCTCCTGGCACCCGCAAATTTTCGGCCCTCCCCTCCCCCTGCCGGATCAACGACTTCAGCGGACTTCGACACCTTCGCCGTGTTGGCTTAACACTGGGAGAGCGGGCTCACGGCCAGAGTTCGGTGGCCAGGACACTCCACATGCGCGGCAGGAGCGTCTGGCCCGGCTTGGAGTCCTCGATCTTCGCGATGAGTCCCGTCCTGTCGTTCGGCGTGAAGCAGACGGGCATGCGGCGACCATCGGGCAGCAGGGCCTCGGTGTAACGGCCGTACGCCGCCGCCCGTCCCCACTTCGTGAGCCCCTCCGTCCACAGCTGGCCGTAGAGGAGCGTGCCTTCGGGCAGCCGGCTCGGCATCCCTTCCGTCACTACCCGGCTGACGATGGGCCCCGCCTGATAGGTGCCCACCTGACCCTCGTCTCCCGGTTGGTTGATGTCGATGATGGCCAGGTAGGCGCCCGGGAAAAGGTTCATCTCCCGCATGCTTTGGACGGCCTCCGGGGGGCAGTCCTCCGGCAGTGGCCGGATGGGGGTTGCGGCACAGCCGACGCTGAAAGTGACGCACAACCAGGCGGCGACCGCCCTGACGGGCCGGGAGTTGCTGAGGGTGGACACGAGCAAGCTTCCTTTCTCGGATGCAGCGGGGAAAGTCAGGGAAGAGAGCACAATTCCCAGGAGAAGCACGCCCACCCCCACAGCCACTCCCCAGCGCCGTCTTCTGCGGCGGGCCTGCTCCTGCTCCAAGGTCACGAGCTCCGCTTCGAACTCCTTGGTCGCGGCGTAGATCTGTTCCAGGGCCTGCTTGTCGGAGCGCGCTTCTGCCTCCTGCTTCCGAGCCTCCTGGGCTCGAAGCTCGGACGCCTCCTGCCGGGCCTTGCGCTCCTCCTGCTCGTGCTGGGTGACTGGAGGCGGCCCGCTCTCCGGTAGCACCAGCGGCACCTTCCAGGTCCGACTCTTTCGTTCCTTGGCGGCCTCCCAGAGCGCCTGGTGAAGGGCCTCGGCACTTGGGTGCCGGTCCTCCGGCCGCTTCTCCAGCAGTCGCATGACGATGTGGCTCAGCGACTCGGGGACCTCTGGGTTGAGGTAGTGCAGAGGGCGTGGGACGAGCGTCTCGATGGCGGCGAACAGCTCCGCCGCTGGGAGCTTCCTGGGATCGAAGGGGTGGTGCTCCGTGAGCGCCTCGAACATGAACACGCCGAGCTGGTACAGGTCGCCCGCCACGCCTGCGTCGAAGTGCTCGCCCTGCTCGTTGGCACTCCGCCGCAGGAAGGCGACGCACTCGGGAGGCAGTGTATGGACCATGCTGGGCGGCAGCTTCTCCGTGAGGGTGGAGGCGCCCGGGAGCCAGACGCTGCCCATGTCAATGAAGAAGGGCTTGTTGTCCCCCTTGCGGATGACGATGTTGGAGCCCGTCAAGTCTCGGTGCAGGAGCTTGCGCCGGTGCAGCTCCATCACCGCGAGCACCGCCGCGAGAAAGATGTCCACGAGCTGGGCCGCAGTAGGGCGGGCGCGAGCGCGCCAGTCGTTGAAGGTCTCCCCCTCCACGTACTCGGTGACGAAGTAGAGATAGCCGGCGCTGGGGTGGGGCCAGCGGCCCACCGCGTACAGGCGTAGCAGGTTGGGGTGGCTGGCGTTCGCCATGAGGGCGGCAGCTTCGTGGGACACCCGCCCCTCCACCTCCTTGTCCTCCGAGGCGGGGCGCAGCGCCATCTTCAGCGCGAACAGCACCCCCTCGCACTCGACCTTGAAGGTGCGGCCGAAGCCACCGCTCCCCAGCGACTCCAGGATGCGCCAGGGGCCCACGGATTGCCCTGGCTGGAGCTGATCCGGATGAAAGGTCTCGGTTGTCATGGGCAGGGGCGTCCTACTGCGTCATCAGGTGGATGGAGAGGCGACGATGGCCGCTGGCACCTGCCAGCTCCATGCTGAAGGTCTTGCCACCAGCCCACGGCGGCGTCGCGGCCTCCACAACGACCAGCCCTGTCTCTCCTGGCGCCAGCTGCGCAGGCTTCAACTGCACCAGGAGCACCTTCACCGGCTCTCGTTGCGGCCCGATGAGGCGGACCTGCCCCAGTGCCCACGGCGTCTGGCCTGGGAGGTTGCGCAGGTGGAGGACCACCAAAGTCGAGAACGCGCTCTGGTAACCAGTGCCCCTAGTCACCTCGAGGCCCCTGTCACCTGCCACCGGTCCCTTGAGGAGGCGAACCACCGCCATGCTCTCGCTGAGCCACCCGGAGAGCGCGAGCCCCATAGGTCCGCTCCCCGCCGACCGGGCCTTGAGCTCTTCCAGCTCTGCTTCCTTCTGCGTGAGGGCCGCGAGCAGAGCCTCGGGAGTGTTCGCCCGCCGGTCCACCTCCACGTTCCCGTCCATCACCTTCGAGTCCGTGACGACGGCGAGGACGGCCTGCGCGGGGAGGGCGCGATCCTTGAAGCCGATCTTCACGAAGAGCCGCTCGCCCGGGCCCAGGTCCGCGAAGGGCTGCAGGGCGAGGATGCGATCGCCAACATCCACCCACTTGAAGCGCGTCCTGTCCACCACGAGGCTGTCGCGATCCAGGGAGCCGTTGAAGGCCACGGTGGTGAGATTGCCGGCGGCCACGTACAGCTCGGGGATGGGCTCGGCGGGCGCGGCGGCCAGTGAGGCGCGCCGATCCTGCCGCGAGCGGGCGGAGGGTTGGGGCTGGGCGGCGGTAGTCTTCGCTACCAGCAGGCAGGAGAAGAGGACCCACCAAGGCGTACGGACGTGCAAGGGATGCAGAACCTCCTAGGTAGGCACCCTAGCAGACCGGCGAAGCGAAATGATACCAAGAGATGGGGGCGGGAGACGTGCCTGGGATGCAGCGCACACACAACCCTGTGGGTAGCCTCCCAGGAGTGCTTCCCTGGCCCAGAGCCCAAGCGCATGGCTGCTCATGGCGGGGACGCACACCTGGAACTCGCGCTTGCTGGGAGCCACCTGCCGGGCGCAGCCTGCGCCAACCTGTCTGCTTGTCTGACAGGTTTGTGCCAAGCACCGCCACCAGAAGGCTCCCCGACCCACCTGTCTGCCTGTATGACAGGTTCATTCCGAGCCCGCCGCCACACCCTCTCAACGAATCCAGCCGAGGGTGCGAGCCAGATCCTCGTCGATGACGCGGACCCAGCTCGGCTCGCGGGGCACCACGGCGGCGAGCACCTTCTCCCCATTGCGCACGGGAGCACGGCCGGGGCGGGCCCGTGCGCGGACAGAGTGCTTCACATCATCTCGGTAGTAGAACGCGGGGAAGACGATCTCGCGGCGCGTCTCCGGCAGGGGCCCGTCCGGGGTGAGCCACACCAGCGCTCCGCGGCGCAGGGGCTCCAGTTCGGCGCGGAGGGTGCGGCGCAGCTCGCGCAGGAACAAGCCCACGGCACCCAGCGCTCCCAGTGCCAGCCCCCAGGGGAGCAGGTTGATGGCTCCGGACTGCTCACGAACGAAGCGGGCCTCGCGCGGCCGGTCCGGCTGGTCCGGATCCACCAGCAGCGTCACCCTCGCGCCGCGCCCGAGCCCCTCGGCATACTCGGCGGAGGTGCGTACACCGTTCACGGTGTATTGGCGCTCGTTCACGCTGTAGAGCACCTCCAGCGTGGCCTCACCATCCATCCGCTTCTCCGCGGGAGGCAGCGAGCGGCCCGACACCAGCCCCTCCACCTCCAGCGCGCGAGCGAGGAAGGTGCGCTCCTTGAGGAAGAAGCGCCCGGCCACCGCGGCTCCGGCACCCACGACGGCCATGAACAGGAGCCCCAGCATGGAGGTCCGCACCAGGCGCCCCACCGCACCGGGGACCTGGGCGAGGCGAACGCGCCGGGGCACATGGGGAATCGCGAACTGCACGGGGCAGCCTCCTTGGCTCGCCCCCTTCTTACTTCAACTCCTTCTGGAGCCGAGCCAGGAGGTTGAGGGCCTCCAGCGGCGTGGTGGTGTCTAGCGAGGTGTTGCGCAGCGCCTCCAGCACTTTCAGCTGGGCCGGCGGCACCGCGGCAGCGGCCTCAGGCGCCCCACCCGCCGCTCCGCCAAAGAGCCCCAGCTGCCCGGCCGCCACCCGAGAACCCCGGCGGACGGCGACGCGAGGACGCCCGGCCTCATCCAGCTCGCCGGACTCCAGGTTCTGGAGAATGTCCCGGGCCCGGGCCACCACCTCCTGAGGCAGCCCCGCCAGCCGGGCCACCTCGATGCCATAGGAGCGGTTGGCCCCGCCCGGAATCAGCTTGCGCAGGAAGAGCACCTTGCCCCCGTGCTCCTTCACGGCGACGCACAGGTTCTTCACCCGGGGCTTCTCGCGGGCCAGATCCACCAGCTCGTGGTAGTGCGTGGCGAACAGCGTCCGCGCGCCGAGCTTGTCGTGAATGTGCTCGGCCACCGCCCAGGCGATGGAGAGCCCATCAAAAGTCGAGGTGCCGCGGCCGATCTCATCCAGGATGACCAGGCTCTTGCGCGTGGCGTGGTGGAGGATGTGGCTCGTCTCCGTCATCTCCACCATGAAGGTAGACTGCCCGCGCGCCAGGTTGTCCGCGGCGCCCACGCGGGTGAAGATCCGATCACACAGGCCAATGTGCGCCGCCTTGGCCGGGACAAAGCAGCCCGCCTGGGCCATGAGCACCGTGAGGGCCACCTGCCGCATCACCGTGCTCTTGCCGGCCATGTTGGGGCCGGTGATGACGAGGATCTGCGCCTCCCCCGAGTCCATCAGCACGTCATTGGGGACGAAGGACTCGCCGGCGCTCAGCACACGCTCCACCACGGGGTGCCGCCCGGCGGTGATGGAGAGCAGCTCCGAGTCATCCACCACCGGGCGCGTGTACCCGTACTCGGCGGAGCTCCGCGCGAAGGACAGCAGCGCGTCACTGGTGGCCACGGCCTCGGCGGCCGAGCGGATGCGCGGCGCGGCGGCCACCACCTGGGCGCGCAGCTCCTCGAAGAGGCGGAGCTCCAGGGCGCACCGGCGCTCCTCGGCGGTGAGCACCTTCTCCTCGTACTCCTTGAGCTCGGGGGTGATGAAGCGCTCGGCGCCCACCGTGGTCTGCTTGCGGATGTAGTCCTGGGGCACCAGGTGCTTGTTGCTGTTCGTCACCTCGATGAAGTACCCGAAGACTTTGTTGTAGCGGACCTTCAGCGAGGAGATCTTCGTCCGCTCCCGCTCACGCACCTCGAGCTTCAGCAGGTAGTCCTTGCCGGAGGTGGACAGCGCCACCAGCTCGTCCAGCTCGGCGTGGAAGCCCTGGCGGAAGAGGCCGCCGTCCTTGATCGTCACGGGGGGCTCGTCCACCACGGCCCGCAGCAGCAGCTCGGCCAGCTCGGGCAGAGCGCCCAGCGGCCCGGCCAGCGCCTGGAGCAGCGGGGCCGAGCACCGAGTGAGCGCGGCCGCCAACTTCGGCAGCAGCGCGAGCGACAGGCCCAGGGCGCGCAAGTCCCGGGCATTGCCAGCCCCCAGCGAGAGCCGCCCACACAGCCGCTCCAGATCGGCCACCTCCTTGAGGAGCGTGGTGAGCTCCTCGCGCCACACGCTCTTCTGGGACAGCTCCTCCACGGCGTCGAGGCGGGCGTGGATCTCCGGCAGGGCGAACAGGGGCGCGGCGAGCCAGCGGGCCAGCTTGCGAGCGCCTATGCTGGTGGCGGTGCGATCCAGCACCCCCAGCAAGCTCCCCTTGCGAGCCCCATCCCGGAGCGTCTTGAGCACCTCCAGGTTGGCCCGTGAGGACTCGTCCATGAGCAGGTGCCCGGCGCGCTCCAGGCGACTGAGCCGATCCACATGGGCGGCGCTCGTCTTCTGGGTGTCCTTGAGGTAGCGCAGGGCCGCGCCCGCCGCGCCGGTGGCCAGGGGAGCGTCCGCCAGTCCGAAGGCCTCCAGCGAGGCCACCGCGAAGTGGCCCTTCAGGTAGACGGTGGCGCGAGGAGGCTCGAAGGCGGCCTTGTCCAGCTCCGTCACCGAGGGCGTACGAGACAGCCGCGAGGCGAGGAAGGCCACCTCGGGCGCGTCCTTCTGGCCCTCGGGCACGAGCAGCTCGCGGGGATCCACTCGGGACAGGGCCTCCACGAGCTCCTGGGCACCGGGCGCCTCCACGGTGAAGAACTCGCCGGTGGAGGCCTCGAGCAGCGCGGCCCCGAAGCCCTTCTCGCCCCAGTGCACGGCAGCCAGGAAGTTGCTGGCCCGTGGCTCGAGCACCTCCTCATCCAGCACCATGCCGGGGGTGATGATGCGCGTCACCTCGCGCTTGACGATGCCGGGCCCGCTGCCGGGCTCCTCTACCTGGTCGCAGATCGCGACTTTGAGGCCCTGCTCGATGAGCCGGGCGATGTAGCGGCGGGCCGAGTGGTAAGGCACCCCGCACATGGGCACCTTGTCACTGCCCTTGGCGCGCGCGGTGAGGGTGATCTGGAGCAGCTCCGAGGCGCGCACGGCGTCCTCGAAGAACATCTCGTAGAAGTCCCCCATCCGGAAGAAGAGGATGGCGTCCGGGTGGAGCGCCTTGCTCTCCAGGTACTGGCGCATCATCGGGGTGAGCGCGGCGATCTCGCGCGCCCCGGTGGGCTCGGCCCCGCCGTTCATACCCTCTGGGTTGGATTCCGGAGCGACCTCCGCGCCGGCGCCCTTGGCTGTCTTCACCTGCGTTACTCCCATGAATTTCCTTCTCTCACGCCCCACGCCGCGGATCAACGCGCGCTCGTCCTACCCCCTACGTCACCTGAATCTCACCTCTAACGCCCCCCGCCGACATCCTCACTTCGTTGCTGTAAAAAAGAGTTTCCGCCTGGCGGGCAGGTGTGCAACCTGGCGCGCCCCAGGGTCGCTGGCGGAGCTGGCCAGGCCGCGGAACACCCAGGCATGGACGGCGAGGCCCACCACGAGCCCTCCCAGCACGTCCACGACGAAGTGCTGCTTCACGGTGAGCGTGGAGAGGCAGATGAGCGTGGCCCACACTGCCCAGAGCACCCTGCCCCTGCGGCGCCACAGTCGCAGGAGGCCCAGCACGGTGATGGCCACGTGGACACTGGGGAAGGTGTTGCCGGGCAGATCCTTGCTCCAGAGCCACCGGAACTCCTCGCGCCAGAAGGGGGAGGCGATGGACTCGACGTCCGGGCGCGGGTAGTGGGCGGTGAAGAGGATGAAGCCCGTGAAGCACACAGCGAGGACCCAGAGCACGGCGCGCAGGCCGCGCGAGTACTCACTGGGGTGGAGCTGCCAGGCGACCACCAGGAGCAGCACGAAGAAGCTCCAGTAGGCAGGAAAGGTCCACGGCAGGAACGGGATGGCGGTGTCCAGCGGGGTGGTGAAGTCGAAGCGTGGGGGCAGGGAGCGGTTCAGCCAGGCGTAGCACCGGATGCCGGCGGCGATGACGACCCCCGCGGAGACCAGCCGTCCCACGGGGTGCTGCGTGAGCCAAGAGCGCCACCGCATCCGCACCAGCCGTCCTTCCGGGAGCCCAGGCCCACCATCGTAAGGACGGTGCCACACATCCACAACAGGGTGTTCCACCCTCTGCCCAGGAGCGCCTGGGGCCAACCTGTCAGACAAGTGGACAGGTTCTGCAAATCGCGTGGAGCGGCGGCCCGTGAGCATTCCAGCGCGCTCCCGTCCTTGCCGGAGCGCTGAGCGTTTGCGGGCGCTGCGGGCCCGTGGGAAGGTGCGCAGCGCGTGATCCTCCAGGACCTCAACCGAGTCCGTCAGATCGCCGTCATCGCGGCGCGGTACGGCTTCGCCGATGTGACCGAGCGCGCCGGGCTGTGGCGGATGCTGGGCCGCAAGGAGAAGGTGGAGGTATCTCCGGAGACGCAGCGCGCGTCGACGGCTCGGCGCTTCCGGATGATGCTCAACGATCTGGGGCCCACCTTCGTGAAGCTGGGGCAGATCCTGTCCACGCGCGGCGATCTGCTGCCCGGCGAGTTCGTGGAAGAGCTGTCCCTGCTGCAGGATCAGGTGGAGCCCATCCCGCTGGAGCAGGTGCACGAGCAGATCCGCGAGTCGCTGGGCAAGGAGGTGCAGGAGCTGTTCGCGACGATCGATCCCACGCCGTTGGCGGCGGCGTCGATCGCGCAGGTGCACCGGGCGGTGACGCTGCAGGGCGACGAGGTGGTGGTGAAGGTGCAGCGGCCGGGGATCTCGCAGCGGATCGACTCGGATCTGGGCGTGCTGCGCTCGCTGGCGCGGCTGCTGGAGGCGGTGATCGAGGAGACAGGCGTCTACACGCCGACGGGGATCGTGGACGAGTTCGACAAGGCCATCCACGAGGAGTTGGACTTCGTGAACGAGGCCTCGAACATCCGGGCGTTCCTGGCGAACCACGAGGATCGGCCGTACATGAAGATCCCGCGGGTGTACGACGAGCTGTCGAGCCGGAAGGTGCTGACGCTGGAGTTCATCCGCGGGGTGAAGATCAGCCAGGCGAAGTTGTCGGACGAAGAGCGGAAGGTGCTCGCGAAGAACATCATCGAGGCGAGCTTCCGGCAGCTCTTCGACGACGGGCTGTTCCACGGAGATCCGCACCCCGGGAACATCCTGTTGCTGGAGGACAAGCGGCTGGCGCTGCTGGACTTCGGGGTGGTGGGCCGGCTGACGAAGCCGATGCAGGAGACGCTGGTGATGCTGTGCCTGGCGGTGGCGCTCAAGGACAGCGACTCGGTGGCACGCATCCTCTACCGGATGGGAGTCCCGGACTCTCGAGCGAACCTGGTGGGGTTCCGCAACGACATCGAAGGGATTCTGGGACAGCATCTGCCGACGACACTGGGGCAGGTGGACGCGCGGACGCTGCTGAGGGATCTGCTGGACCTGGCAGTGAAGTACAAGATCCGGATTCCCAAGGAGTATGCGCTGCTGAGCCGGGCGTCCGTGTCGACGGAGGGGATGCTGCGGAGCCTGTACCCGGAGATGAACATCCTGGAGGTGGTGCTGCCCTACGCGAAGGAGCTGCTGGCGGGACGGTACGATCCGAGCCAGCTCCAGGGCGGGCTGATGCGGACGCTGCTGCGCTTCCAGTCGCTGGCGACGGACCTGCCGACGCAGCTCTCGCAGATCCTGCTGGATCTCGAGGCGGGGAAGTTCACGGTGACGCTGCGCGAGGATCAGTTCGACAAGCTGAACGAGAACCTGCGGACGGTGGCGATCATCGCGTTCCTGGGGCTGTGCGCGTGCGGGTTCATCGTGGGCACGTTCATCTCGTTCGCGCAGAAGCCCTGGATGTACGGCGAGGTGCCGGTGCTGGGAATCGTGGCGATTGCCCTGGCGGCTGCGCTCGCCGGAGGCGCGTTCACCTGGTACCTGTTCGGCAGCCGGTTCCGAAAGGTGAGCGTGACCCGCTGGCTCAAGAAGCGGCGGTAGAAGGCGGCCTACTCCACCCTCACTTCCGCATCCGCCGGCAAGCCCTTGCGGATGCGCGCCAGTGCTTCCTCTACCGGAGCTGGCTCGGCGGCCTCGATCGTCACCTTCACCCGGTAGTCCAACTCCAGATCGAACACTGGGTAGGAGCCGATGGCCACGTGCGGCATGTCCAGGGCCACCCGGTCCAGCACCGCCGCGATGTTGCTCTCGCCCAGCCGCACGTAGAGGCAGCGCAGGTGCACCGGCGTCCCCCTTAGCTGCTTCAGCACCGTCTCGAGCTGGAGCTTGAAGAGCTGCGGCACGCCGGGCAGCAGGAAGACGCTGTCCACCGTCAGCACGGGGAACCAGTGGCCCTCCTGCGGTAACAGCACGGCGCCCTCTGGCGCGTCTGCCAGCCGCATGGCCTCCTCCGTGAGGTGATCGGAGCGCTTGCGGATGAGCTCCACCATCTCCGGCAGGCGCACCACCTGGCGTCCCATGGCGAGCGACACCGCGCGCACGGTGACGTCGTCGTGGGTGGGGCCGATGCCTCCGCTGGTGAAGACATACTTTGCCCGCGAGCGAGCCCGAGCCACGGCTTCGACGATGGCGTCCACGTCGTCCGTGACGATCTCCACCGAGCGCAGGGGGATGCCTGTCTCGCGAAGGCGGCGGATGAGGTGGGGCCCGTTGGCGTCCACCACCTTCGCGGTGAGGACCTCATTGCCGATGATGACTGCCGCTGCACCGGTACGCTCCATGGAGCCCGACTCTCACCTCCTTCCGGCAAACGGTAAAGTCCCAGCGATGCTCCGGGATCTGTCGTCGGGTCCGCACGTCATCTATCCTCCTACGCGCTGTCCAGTTGCGTTTGGGGGGCCACCCACGTCTTGCTGCTTCATCGAGATTTCCGGGATGATGATGCGGCATAGAGAGGTCCTGATGTCGAAAGATCCGCTCGTCTCCACCGCCTGGCTGTACGAGCGTCTCTCTGCTCCCGACATTCAGATCGTCGACGCCAGCTGGTACATGCCGTCCGAGGCCCGCGACCCTCAGCGCGAATACGAACGGGCGCACATCCCGGGCGCGGTGTTCTTCGATATCGACGAGATCGCCGACACCGACAGCGGCCTGCCGCACATGCTGCCCTCGCCGGCCAAGTTCGCCTCGCGCGTGCAGGCCATGGGCCTGGGCGACGGCTCGACCATCGTCGTCTATGACGGGGGCGGTCTCCGCGCCGCCCGCACCTGGTGGGCCTTCCGCGCCATGGGGCACGAAAACGTCGTGGTGCTGGACGGCGGCCTTTCCAAATGGATCGCCGAAGGCCGTCCGGTCGAGGATCTGCCGCCCTCGCCTCAGGAGCGCCACTTCACTCCGCGCTATTCGGCCGACCTCGTCCGCGACAAGGCTCAGGTGCTGCGCGCCATCGAGAGCGGTCGCGAGCAGCTGGTCGACGCCCGCCCTGCCGCCCGCTTCACCGCCGAGGCGCCAGAGCCGCGCGAAGGCCTGCGCGGCGGCCATATGCCGGGTGCCCGCAACGTGCCCTCCTCCACGGTCATCGCGCCCGACGGCACTTTGCTGCCGGCCGACAAGCTGAAGGCGGTGTTCGAGGCCGCCGGGGTCGAGCTCGACAAGCCGATCGTCACCACCTGCGGCTCGGGCGTCACCGCCTCGATCCTGGCCCTGGCCCTGGCACGTCTCGGCCGGCCTCGCGTGGCGGTCTATGACGGCTCGTGGACCGAATGGGGCGGCCTGCCGGACACCCCGGTCGTCACTGGCCCGGCCTGATGGACAGCTACGTCATCCGACGGGCTGTCCCAGCAGACTTTCACATCGTGCAGCAGATCGAGCTCTCGGCGGGCGAGCCGTTCCGCGACACCGACCTGGCCTGGGTGGCCGACGATCCGCCGCCAAGCTTCGAGGCGCTGCAAGCCCATCTCGGCCACGATGCGCCGTGGGTGATCGCCCAGAATGACCAGCCCGTCGGTTACCTGGCCGGCGAGACGCACGGCGAGCTGGCGGTGATCCACCAAGTCTCGATCCACCATGGGTAGGGGATGACACGAACGACACGAGCGCAGTGGGCGAAGCGGATTGTGCCGTGGCAGCGCAGTGGATTGGATGAGGCACTGCCCGACGTGATGGCGCGCGTGAAGGAGCGCTTCCCCCGGCTCCGGGTGCTCGTCGTCAATGACTCCTCCTCCTTCGAGGAGACCCTCCGCCTCGACGAATGAGGGGACGGGCGGGGTGAGTCGGCGCGAGCGGTGGCTGGGGGACGGGCGCAAGCCCGCGCAGGGGCGCATCCTTGCCAAGGGTGATGAAGGGCGCCCAGAAATGGGGATGGGGCTGCTGCTCACGTAGGGTCAGCATGGCCTCCCGGAGCGCCATGGCGCGCCCCTTGCCCGCGAGCAGGTTGCGGTAATAGCCCTCCATGAGCATGCGAGTCGTCTCATCGTTGACCTTCCAGAGGCTCGTCACCAGCGTCTCCGCACCCGCGACGACGAGGGCGCGGCGCAGGCCATAGATGCCCTGTCCAAGCTTGACGTCGCCGCGGCCGGTGTCGCAGGCAGACAGCACGACGAGCTCGGTGCCCCACAAGTCGAGCCCCGCGAGCTCGAGCGCCGTCACCAGCGAGTCATCGAGGGTGCGCTGGACGGTGTCGCCAGCCTT
>Ga0190275_10000938_pt1 | contig 22808 bp, 19 predicted proteins | sample Popmic550T_FD_133745 | JGI IMG/M metagenome (GOLD analysis project Ga0190275, IMG submission 133745) | Populus adjacent soil microbial communities from riparian zone of Yellowstone River, Montana, USA - 550 T | ecosystem: Environmental > Terrestrial > Soil > Riparian zone > Trees stand | place...
AACGCGGTCCAGGCGGAAACAAACGCTGCCGGCCGTGCCGGCCCGCCGGAGGCCCCCCGGTCGGTCTCTCCCGTAGCCCTGCACACGGAACACGAACGCTCGCGGCCGCGTTAGACTCGCCGCATGCCGTCTGTCGCCCCCGCCCCGGTCCAGGTACTGAAGGCGAACCCGTACCTGCACCTCGAAGCCCGGCGGATTTACAACCCGCTGACCGACCGGTCGCTGGTGGAGGGGGAGCCGCTGTACGCCTCGATGCGGGCGTTCCTGGGCGGCGAAGCCCCCTCGGAGGAGCTGGTGTCGGGCGGTTGGGTGGTGCGGCAGGACGAGGATCTCTCCCGCCGGTACCTCCTGAAAGTCGTCTCGCTGGAGACGATGACGGCCTGCAACCAGAAGTGTTACTTCTGCCCGGTCTCGGTCGCCCCACGCGAAGACGAGGTCATGCCGGCGGAGCTGTTCACGTCGATCGTCAAGCAGTTGACTTCTTTCCGCTCGACGCTCGAAGGGGTTTTCCTGCAGAGCTACAACGAGCCGACGCTCGACCGCCACTTCGTCGAGCATGTCCAAGAGCTCTTCGCCGCCAGCCTCCCGGTGGCGGTGCTGAGCAACGGGTCCGGGCTGACGCCGGGCAAGGTCGACGCGCTGATGGCGGCGGGAACGCTGCGCTATCTCTGCATCAACCTCTCGACGCTCGACCGCGAAAAGTACGCGCACGACCGCGGCGCCGATCATCTGAAGGTGGTCCTCCGCAATCTCGATTATTTCCGCGATAAGCCGATTGCCCACCAGATGCGCATCGTGGTCCTCGGCGAGATGGACGACGCGCACCGCGCCGATTTCGAGTCGATCCGCGACCGTTTCGCCGGTAGCCGTTTCGAGGTGGAGATGCACCACGCCACCGACCGCGCCGGCTGGCTGGAGGTGGGGATGAAGACGCTCGTCCCGAAGAAGCACCTCGCCGGCTGCGACCTGATCGGCTCGCGCCCCATTCAGCATCTGCACATCACCCCGCACGGTTCCGCGATCATCTGCTGCCAGGATTACGACGAGAATTATGTGGTGGGGGATGTTGCGCAGCAGGGGGTGTTGGGTGTGTTGGAAGGCGATGAGATGGCGAAGATCCGGCGCTGGGCGTACGGCGTGGAAGAAGCGCCGGATGATTTCATCTGCCGGACCTGCGTGTTTGCGCTGGAGCGGTAGGGGCGACGGGGGGCCTCCGGCGGGCGGGCCCGGCCCGCAGCGTTTGTTGCCATAGGCTGAACGTACGCTCACCGTTCGAACGCGATTCGGGCGGAAACACGCGCCGCGGGCCGGGACCGCCCACCGAAGGCCCTTCGTTGTTCGGCGTTCGGCTCAGCCGCGGAGCGGCGAAATAATGTAGCCCCGGGCGTGAGCCCGGGGAACAGACGGCCCAAAAGGTAAGCCGCGGAGCGGCGAAAGAACGAAGCGCTCCTTCTTTCGCCGCTCCGCGGCTTACCATGCGGACGAGTCAGATTCCCCGGGCTTACGCCCGGGGCTACATTATTTCGCCGCTCCGCGGCTCGGAGCTGTTGAGCCGGCTCGCGAACCACCGCTCCAGCCGCTCCCCCGTCTTTTCCGCGCGAAACTGCTCCACCACCTCCCGCCCGCGCGTGGCCAATTGTTCGCGTAGCGCGGTGTCGCCGAGCAGGCGCACGAGTTGTTCGCCCATGGCCGGCCCGTCTCCCTCGGGGGTGAAGAGGGCGTAGTCGTGGTGGTCGTCCCAGGAGAGGAACGAGGGGATCTCCGAGAGGATCGTGGGGACGCCGCCGGCCATGGCTTCGGCGGCGGGGAGGCCGAAGCCTTCCTGGCCGCGGCTGGGGCCGAGGAAGATGTCGGCGGAGGCGATGAGTTGGGCCATCTCCGTCGAGGCGAGGGCGACGTGGAACTCCCGGGCCAGCTCGGAGGGCTCGTCGTCGGCCGGGAGCCACTGGGAGACGCGGATGAGGTCGAAGTGCGCGCCGAGCTCGCGCGCGCGGCGCACGGCTTCGTAGCCGATGTCGATCCCTTTGAAGTCGGCCTGCGCCGGGCCGACGAGCAGGACGCGCGGGAGGCCGCCACGCGGGCGGTGCGGCTGGTAGAAGCCGGCGTCGACGATCTGGCCGACGTAGGTGGCGTCGTCGTGGAAGCGGCGGCAGATCGGGACGAGGTGGGGGGAGACGGTGATCTTCGGGATCGGCAGCCGGTAGGCGGCGTCGATCTGTTCCTTGAGGTCGCGATAGCCGGTGAACGAGCCTTCGTAGCCCTGGCAGAAGTGGACGGCCTTTTCGCCGGCGATGCGCAGGGTTTGCTCGATCGTCAGCCAGAAGGTGCCGACCACGAAGTCGAAGCCGGTGGGGTCGAAGTCGTCGAATGTCGGCACGTGCAGCCATTTCGCGCGCGAGGTGCGCCAGGTGAGCGGGCCGCCGCGGGTGACGAGCAGCACTTCGTGGCCGCGGTCGGTGAGGGCGTCGCCGTGGGCGACGGCGACGCGGATTCCGCCGGCCAACTCGGTGTCGGCGAGGAGGTAGGCAATCTTCATCGCAGGAACACGATCAGGCGGTAGCCGTAGACGCCGCGGGCGTAGAGGTTGCGATAGCGGTGGCCGCTCTCGATCAGATCGTCAACTTGTTGACTGGTGAGGCCGAGGTCGCGGTGGAGGAGGTCGCGGTAGCGGGGGAGGCGCTGGTTGAAGTAGTCGACCGTCGGCGCGGCCTGGTCGGAGAGGTCGACTTCTTCGACCTTCCGGAAGCTGTGCTGCCCGGCCGCTGCGAGGAAGGTGTCGTAGCGGTGCAGCGTCGCGCCTTCTTCCTCGCGGAATGCGAACTCGTCGAGGACGATGACCTGGTTTGTGAGCTCGCGCGCTTTGGCGAAGAGCGTGGCGGAGTCGATGTACTGCGACGATTCCTGGAAGAGCACCGCGTCGTACGGGCCGCCGGTGAGGTCCTCGAACCGGGTGCAGTGGACGTTCACTGCGTCGCCGTAGCGCGCCCGCACCATGGCGATCTGTTTGTCGTCCGGCGTGATCCCTTCGGCGGCGTAGCCCATGCGCGTCAGCCGGTCGAGGGTCGTGCCGAGGCCGACGCCGACGTCGAGCAGGCGCGCGGGGGGAGCGGGGAGGCGCGACAGCAGGAGCTCCGTGGAACGCTGCTGCGCGGCGGCGATCGAATCACCGTCGCCGTCAAAGAGGCCGTAGTGGAGATAGGTGACGCCCCCTTCCTCGTGCGTGAGGATGTGCATGAAGACGTTGAGGGGGTAGTAGAAGTCCCGATAGGGGAGCGGCGGCCCGGCTGACACGCCGCGCATTCTATGATGCCGGGCCATGGAGAAACGGGGGTCGTCACGGTGGTCGAAACGGACCGCGGCGGAGATTGCGCTGCTGCTCCTGCTGCTGGCCGCCGTGGCCGCGGCGTACGCCGATGCGACGAAGCTGTCGTGGACGTACGACGACGCGTTCCTGCTGCATGTCGTCAGCGTCCACGACGCCCGCGGGTACTTTGACTCGCAGCAGTTCTGGCGCTCGATGCCGGCGCAGATGTTCGTGCCGCTCCTGCTGGTCTGGTACGAGGCGGGGTCGCGGGTGTCGGAGCTGGAGGATGCGCGCGGGTTTTATGTGCTGACGATCGCGCTGCTGCTCGCGGCGCTGGCCGTTTCGTATGTGGCGCTGCGGATGTGGCTCGGGGCGGCGGAGTCGCTCGCGGCCGTGGCGATGATCGGGCTGGGGCCGCTGGTGGTGTCGGTGGTGACGCAGTTGATGGCGACGCATTATTTGATTGCGCTGGGGATGGCGGCGGGGGCGGTGGCGCTGTACACGTGGGGGATCTCGGGTGAAATGCAGAATGCAAAATGCAAAATGCAAAATGGAAAAAGGGCGAGCGCCACGCCCTCGTTTTCCATTCTGCATTTTGCATTTTGCATTTTGCATTTCGCATCCGCGCTCTTCTATCTCTTCGCGATGCTGGCCAAAGAAATCGCCATCCCCCTCCCGGCCCTCCTCCTCCTTCTCCCGGCCGGCCGCTTCCGCGACCGCCTCCGCGCGGTGATCCCGCACGCCATCGCCCTCATCCTTTACTTCACGTGGCGAAAGACCATGATCGGGGTGTTCCTCGGCGGGTATGGTTGGGCGGTTACACGCGAGAACGCGGCGGCTCTCATTCGCTCGTTGCCGCGGCAGCTCATCACTTCGATGACGCCGCCGCAGGTCTGGCTGGGCGTTCTCCTCGGCGCGGTGCTGCTGATCCCCATCGTTTTGAAGATGCGCTCGCGGGCTTTTGCCGTTGCCACGATCGTCGCTCTCGGGGCGGCGATCGGGCCGGTGCTGCCGGTGTCGCGGGAGATGCAGCCGCGGTATGCGTTTGTGGCCTGGGTGACGCTCGCCGTCCTGTTCGCGGCCGCGGCGCGGGGGAAGGCGTGGTTGCTGATCGCGGGGGCGCTGGTGGTTGCCATCGCCCATCGCGCGGAGTGGCGCGACGCGCTGCCGCTGTCGGAGCGGATGAGCGCGGAGGCGCGGTTTGTCCTGAGCGGTCCCGTCGATGCAACCCTGCGCGAGCCGAAGGTGCCGCCGGCGGCGATGAGCGAGCTGCTCTGGATGCGCGCGCAGCTTGGTGCACCGGAAGGTGTGCAGTGGTTCTACGACGATCTTTACCTCTGCGCCGGACGGCACGCCGGGCGGCGCGTCTTTGCCTTCATCGAGGCATGCAACTGCGTTCGCCAGGTGACGGCGGACATTGCGTCGTGCAGCGCCGTCAGGGGCAATGCTCCGCTGCAGGCCGATTTCCGTTACGCCGGCGAGACGCTCTTCTGGACGTTCGGTCCGTACGAGCAGGGGACGTGGAAGGTGGTCCTCGCCGACGGTCTGCAGGCGTTCACCGTGCCGCGGCAGGATGCGTACAAGATGGGGAGCCTGCCGGGGATCACGCTGCGAGTCCGGTACGACTCCCCTGAGGGGTGGCGGACCTACTCGGACGACATCGCACTCGACTTCGTCCACCGGCCGCGATATTTGTGGAAGCGCTGATGCCGCCCGTACGACTCCGCACCGACCCCGCCGCATTGCGCGATGCTTACCGCGGCGCCGATCCGTTCCCGCACGTCGTCATCGACAACCTCTTCGACGACGCCGATCTCGAGCGCGTGCTGGAGCACTTCCCGAGGCCGGAGGAGATGCGCTGGACGCGCTTCGACTCGCCGACCGAGAAGAAGCTCGGCTACTACCATGAACACAGCACCATCGCCCCCGAGGTACGGGCGTTCCTCGACGCGCTGAACGGCTTCGAGATGCTGCTCTTCCTCGAATCGCTGACCGGCATCGAAGGCCTGATCCCGGACCCGTACTTTGGCGGCGGCGGCCTGCACCAGATCGAGCCGGGCGGCTTCCTGAAGATCCACGCCGACTTCAACGTCCACCCGAAGCTGCAGCTCGACCGCCGCGCCAACATGCTGGTCTATCTGAACCACGGCTGGCAGGAGGGATGGGGCGGCCACCTGGAGCTGTGGAACGAGCCGATGACCGAGTGCCGCCAGCGCATTCTCCCGGTCTTCAACCGGACGGTGGTCTTTTCCACGACCGACACGTCGTACCACGGCCACCCGCGGCCGCTGCTCTCCCCGCCGGGCGTGACGCGCAAGTCGGTCTCGCTCTATTACTACACGGCCGGAAGGCCCGACGAAGAGCGGTCCGCGCCGCACGACACGATCTTCCGGGAACCGGCTTAGGGCAGCTCCCCGGAACAGGTGGCCGGTCATTGCTGGCGGAGCCGCCGAAGGCGGCGAAAGATCTGTAGGCCCGGCCTTTAGGCCGGGTTCCACAACGCGCCCCCAGGCGAGCCCGCGTAGCGGGCGACAGAAAAGAATGTCTGCGCGGGGTCGTGTTCTGTCGCCCGCTACGCGGGCTCGAAGACCCATCGACGCTTTACCCGGCCTAAAGGCCGGGCCTACAGATCTTTAGCTGCCTACGGCAGCAGAGAGACCGATCGGATTTACGTTGGTCTTCTGGGCGGCCTGCCTGGGACCGATGGGACCGATAGGACGAATAGGACTGATAGGACGTGGATGGCCCGGCTCTCGCACGCTACAGACCGCCATGAGAAGCATCTTCGTTCTGACGCTGCTCGTCACTGTCGCCGCCTGTAATCGCGAAACGCGACCGGCCGAGCCGGCTTCCCCGGCGTCTTCGGGCGTTGAAACCACTACCGTCGCCGGCAAGCGCCGCGACCTGCGCAACGCGCAGATCAGCGTCACCACGCCGCTCATTCCCTCGGCGATGGCGAGCTGTAATCCCGCGAAGACCGAGTATGCCGAGGGAGAGGCGGTCCAACTGCTGCTGAAGCTGAACGAATCGCCTGTCGGCCTCGTCGTCGGTGCGCGCGTCCGTGACGACGACGAAGAGATCGCGTACGTGACCGTACCGGCCGAGGGGAAGAAAGAGCTGACCGTGACGGTGGAGGAAAAGCTCGACGCCGGAACCTATCGGCTGGAAGGCTACTGGGGCGGCAACCTGGTCTGCGAGCATGACATCACGATCCGCTAGTTGTGCGTAGGATCCGCACTTCTCCGGTACCGCGATAAAAACCGCAAGCTCTCGATCCGGCTGGCCAGCTCGTTCCCGATCTCCTCGGCGCGGGCGATGACGTCGCTCTGTTCGAGGAGCTTTTGCTTCTCCGCCACGTCGAGGTTCAGCGACATGATCAGCGCGTTCGCCAGCGCGTCGAGGCTCACCGTCTCGATCTCCGGGACCGCGGTCTGGTCGGGGAGGTAGCGGAGGTACTGGCGCGAGACGTCCGCGAGCCATTCGCGCCGCGCGTGCGCCTCCTCGACGGGGCGCACCTTCTCCGGCTCGGCGATCACGCGGGCGGTGCGGTACGGCACGCGCGAGACTTCCTCGAGGATGCGGAACCGGACGTCTCCGCGGACGACGATGTTGAAACGGCCGTCTTCGAGCGGTACGGCCTGTTCGATCGTCCCGAGCGTTCCCCAGTCGTAGACCGGAGGGCTGCCGAAGTAATCCGCTTCCCAGCCGGGGCGCAGCAGGACGATGCCGAAACGCTCGTCGGTCTCCATCGCGTCCTTGATCATCTGCCGGTAGCGCGGCTCGAAAACGTGGAGCGGGAGACGCGTGTGCGGGAAGAAGACGAGATTCGGCAGCGGGAACAGCGGCAGCAGGAATTCGCCTTCCGGCAACGGCGGCATCCGCCTGATTCTATCGAAACCCTATCGAAACCCTATCGAAACCACGCCCCGGCGAGACGGGCGACCTCGTCCCGCGAAGCCCGGGTGCGGCGCAGAAAAAGCTGGCCCGCGCGAGGCGTGCGCACCGCCGCCAGCGCGGCGTCGAGAAGCCGCGGACGCGAAAGGAGAGCCGCGATCTGCCGGCTCCAGCGGATGCGCGGCTCGAAAAACAGGCGGTGACGGCGGCGATACTCGTCCTCGATCTCGCCGCGTTTCGCGGGCTGTTCGAGGAGGCGCAGGATCATCGGCGCCACGAGCAGCGCCGACTGGACCGCCATCGCCATGCCGTTGCCGGTCAGAGGGTCGATGACTCCGGAGGCATCGCCGATCATGAATACTCCTCCCTCGACGGCCGAGCGTGCCCGGAAGATCACCGGCTCCGAGGAGAGGAACCCCTCCTGCGCCGGTTGCTGCGCCGCGTACAGGCGCTCGAGCTGCGGCTCCTCGGCGCGGATGGTCTCGACGAACGACTCCCACCGTCCCTTGTGCCCGGAGAGCCGGCTGGCGTGGACGAGGCCGCAGATGTTGGTGATGCCTCCCTCGACCGCGTTCACGCCGAGGTAGCCGCGGCGGAAGGCGTAGAGATCGATCGTGCCGTGAGCGTGCTCGCCGCGGTAATGCCGCTTGAAGCCGAAGTTCCGGTGGGAGCGGTCCCGCACGAAGCCGCGGTTCAGTTGCTGGTCGAAGCGCCCCCAGCGTCCCCAGGCCCCGACGACCACCCGGGCGTTGAGGGCGCCGAGATCGGTGACCGTCACGCCGTCGCGCCGCTGCGCTCCGCGGGCTTCCGCGGTACGCAGCAGCAGATCGTCGAAGAGCAGCCGCGACACACCGCGCGCCGCCTGCGGCAGGGAGAACTCGTACGTGCGCCGCGCGCCGATCACCCGGCAGTGCTCGATCCGCGGTGCGCCCGCGCGGTCGACCGCGTCGAGCACGCCGAGCGGCTCGAGCACGGGAAGGGCATCGTAGGAAAGGAACTCCCCGCACAGCTTGTCGCGCGGAAAGGGGTCGCGGTCGAACACCGCCACCTGCACGCCGCGGGCGGCCAGGAGCGCCGCGAGCGTCGAGCCCGCGGGGCCGGCGCCTACTATTGCGACGTCTACAGCCGCGACATCTACTTCCACAGCAGCACTGCCCACCGGTACGGCATCTTCCGGATGACCTTCCAGCGCGCCGCCTTCACCCGCTTCGCGATCTCCCGCACCTCCCGCACCGTGTACCCCTGCCGCACCGACGCCGGTCCATCCAGCGCGGTGATCCTGCCGATCGCCCGCAGCTTGCCCATCACGACCATGAACAGCAGGGGAGCGTAATGCCGGCGCGTGTCCGTGACCGCCACGCCCTTGCGCGACACGCGCAGCGACTCGTCGAGAATCCCGACGTTCTCGTCGGCGGAGAAGTGGTGGAAAAAGTGCGAGGAGGTGATCAGGTCGACCGCCCCGTCGCGGAAGGGTAGCCGGTGCGCATCGCCGACCACCCGATGCACGCGCGAAGCGCCCCGCAGGTAATGCAGGTGCGCGATGTTGAAGTCGAGCGCGATCCGTAACGGCACCTTGCCCGCCGACTCCAGCAGATCCGCCGTCCCCGCCCCGATGTCGAGAATCGACTGCGGCCCGAACGTCCGCACCAGATACCGGTACGTCCGCATCCCCCCCGCATATTTGTTGATGAACCGCAGGTCGCGCAGCGAACGCTCCATCTCCTCGACCGGGACATTGCCCTCGTCGAGAAGCTCGTCGGATTCGGTACGGGTGGGGGTGAGCATCAACGTCCTATTTGTCCCATTTGTCCCATAGGTCCCATTTGTCCCATGGGACGAATGGGACGAATGGGACGTCAGGCATACCGTTTCAATACCAGCGCCGAGTTCTTCGATCCGAACGCAATCGTATTGCACACCGCCACGTCGATCTTCGCCTTCCGCCCGACGTCCGGGATGTAATCGAGATCGCACTCGGGGTCCGGGGTGTCGAGGTTGATCGTGGGCGGGAGGACTTCGTCGCGGAAGGCCATCAGTGTGGCCGCGACTCCCGCAGAGCCGCAGGCGCCCTGCGGATGGCCGATCATCGACTTGGTCGCTGAGCCGGCGAGCCTGGTGGCGTGCTTGCCGAAGGCGAGCTTCACCGCGCGGGTCTCGATGCGGTCGTTCAGGTCGGTCGACGTGCCGTGGTAGTTCACGTAGCCGACTTCGGTGGGGTCGACTCCGGCATCCTTCATCGCCAAGGTCATCGCCCGGGCCGGCTCTTCCCCCGACTCGTCCATCCGCACGCGGTGGTAGGCGTCGCAGGTCGAGGCGTAGCCAGCGATCTCCGCGTAGATGTGGGCGCCGCGCGCGCGGGCGGTCGACTCGCGCTCCATCACGAACATCCACGACCCCTCGCCGAGGACGAAGCCGTCGCGGTTGCCGGTGAACGGCCGCGAGCCTCCCTCGGGTTGTCCGTTCCAGGAGTTGGTGACGATGCGCATGATGCAGAACCCGGTCATCACCCCCTCGGTGATCGTCGCGTCGGCGCCGCCGGTGACGACGTAGTCGCAGACGCCGAGCTTGAGATTGCGGTAGGCGTAGCCGAGGGCGTCGGTGGAGGAGGTGCAGCCGGTCGAGATCAGGTGCGAGAAACCGTGGAGGTCGTAGGCCATGGAGATCTCGGAGGCGATCGTGCCGATCGTCCCCGAGGGGACCGAATAGACCGACGCCTGCTTGACCGCGCCCTTGTACCAGAGCTCGTACATCCGCTCGCTGAACTCCACCGCACCGCCGCCGGAGCCGAGCATCACCCCGATCGAGCGACGGGTCTCCAGGTCGAGCGACGGCGGGTCGATCCCGGCATCGCGGAGGGCCTCGTCGGCCGCCATGATCACCATCGGGACCACTCGGGAGACGTGCCGGATGTTCTTCGGGTCGACCCAGACGGTGGGGTCGAAGTCGACTTCCCCCGCAATCCGGCAGGGGAGCGTTCCCGGGTCGAACTGGGAAATGGTCCGGATACCGCTGCGGCCGGCCCGGGTGGCCGCGAAGTACTCCTCGCGTCCCACGCCGTTCGGGCTCACCGCGCCGACACCGGTGATGACGATGCGATCGTTCATTGGTCCTCTCATCAAGGTTGCGGCGATGCGTCACCATTCCCGATGCATTTGGCCGTAGGGAAATGACGCCGTCTTGACGCTGCGCCCCGAACAACTGTTCGGATTGGGTGTAAACTTTTTGCCGTCCGAAATGGTTCTCCTCTCCATTCAACTCCTGGGGGAGTTCTCTGCGGTCGACTACCGTGGAGACGCTCTCTCGATCGGCAATCGCCGGACGCACGCGCTGATCGTGTATCTGGCGCTGAAGATCGCCGGCCGGACCTCGATCACCGAGCTGGCCACGCTCCTCTTCGGCGACCCTGCCATGGAGGCCGACGTCCGTGAGGTCGTCCGCGACCTCCACTATGCCCTCCGCTTCCTCCCGCACGACATTCTGATCGACGACGGCACCGCCCTGCGCTTCAATCGCGAGACGGTCGACGTCGATGCCCGCCGCTTCGACGAGCTGATCGGAGCGCCGTCGATGAACTCGATCCGGAAGGCGGTCGAGATCTACCGCGGAAACCTGCTGGAGAACTTCTCCACCGGCATCCGGCCGTTCGACGAGTGGCTCGACGAGCGGCGCCTCACATTCTGGCGCGCCGCCCTGGCGATGTTCGGCAACCTGCTGACCACACAGATCCGCGCCGGCTGGTGGGAAGAAGCGCTGGAGACCGCCGGCCGCCTGCTGTCGCTCGATCCGTCGCAGGAAGTCGTCCACCGGACGCTGATGCGGCTGCAGCTCGAGCAGGGGAGGCCCGATTCCGCGCTGCGCCGCTACCAGGAATGCCGCGACATCCTGCGGCGCGACTACAACCGCGAGCCGGGCGCCGAGACCGAGCGGCTGTACAAGGAAGTGACCCGCGCGCTCGAACGGACTCCCGCGCCGCGCGAGGTGATCCGCACCCGTCCGGACCGCCCGGTGCTCGTGCTGCTCGTCGAAGACGATCTGGTCTCCTCGGCGCTGATCGAGGGGTATCTGCACGAGGCCGGCTACGAGGTCGTCTGCGTCACCGACGGCGGCGACGCGCTGATGGAGCTCGGACGCCGCGAGTTCGATCTGCTCGTCCTCGACATCAACATTCCGACCCTGAGCGGCCTGAAGGTCTTCGAGATCATGCTGCAGAAGCGGATCGAGACGCCGGCGCTCTTCATCACCGGGATGACCGGCACCGAAGTGGAGATGCAGAGCCTGGAGATGGGCGCCGCGGGATTTCTGCGCAAGCCGATCCGGAAAGAAGCGCTGCTCGTCCGCATTCGTGGCATCCTGCAACGCAGCCATCGGGGCGCCGTTTCGAGCGAATCATGACCCTGGTTTCCCCTGACATCGCCATTCATCCCGACCACGTCGAGGAGAAGCGGCGTGCCCGCGAATACCGGCTGGCCACGGTCGACATCCCGCTGCTCCGTGCCTTCGCCTTCACGCTGGTCGCGCTCGGCGCGTGGCTGCACAATCACTACATCCTCCCGGACCTCCCGGAGAATGCGTGGCTGATCGCGACGGGCGTCCTCGCCGCGCAGGTGGTGATCGCCTGGGGCGTCGTCTACGCGTTCCTGCACGCGCGGCCGCCGCGCAACCTGAGCACGCTCTTTCTCTGCCTCGACCTGCTGGCGATGACCGCGGTGATCTATTTCTGCGGCGCGGAGCGGAGCTGGGGCTTTTTCATCCTCCTGCTGCGCATCGCCGACCAGACCTCGACCACGTTCCGCCGCTGTCTCGGCTTTGCGTTGTTTGCGACGCTGTCGTACGCCTCCATGATTCTCTGGGTCATCTTCGTCGACGGGCGCGGGTTCGATCTGGGCGTGGCGCTGACGAAGATCAGCTTCGTCCTCCTGGGCGGCCTCTACATCGCCCTGACCGCGCGCACCGCCGAGGCTCGCCGCACACAACTGACCAACGCGATCCGCGTCTCCCGCGACCTGATCCGCCGCCTCGAAGAGGCCCACGCGCGCGCCGAAGAGGCGAGCGCGGCGAAGAGCGAGTTCGTGACCAACATGTCGCACGAGATGCGGACGCCGCTCCAAGGCGTCATCGGCATGCTGCAACTGGCGATCGACGACGAGCCGGCCGAGGAGACCGTGCGGCGACTCGAGACCGCACGCCGCTCCGCCGAGACGCTGATGGCCATGATCGACGACGTCCTCGACTTCTCGCGCATCGAGGCGCGCAAGCTCGAGCTCGAGCCGGTCTACTTCTCGCTGCGCGAGCTGATGACCGACACGATGAAGTCGGTCGCGGCGCTGGCGGCCTCGAAGAAGCTCACGCTGTCGTACTACGTGCATCCGGACTGCCCCGAGACCGTATGGGGCGATCCGGTGCGGCTGCGCCAGGTGCTCTTCAACCTCGCCGGAAACGCCATCAAGTTCACCCACGAAGGGGAGATCGCCGTCCACGTCTCGCGTGCCGGCGGAAAGATCCGCTTCGACGTGCGCGACACGGGGATCGGCATCGCGCCGGCGGTGCGGCAGCGGATCTTCGAGCCGTTCACGCAGGAGGATTCCTCGCTCTCCCGCCGTTACGGCGGCGCGGGCCTCGGCCTGTCGATCGTCGTCCGGCTGCTCGAAGCGATGGGGAGCACCGTCGACGTCTCCAGCCAGCAGGGGAGCGGCTCGGTCTTTTCGTTCACCATTCCGCTGCCGGCCGACGCGGTCGGCGCGGCGCCGGAGCAGCCGGCGTGGGAGGCCGCGCTTGCGGGCCGCTCGATCCTGATCGTCGAGCCGGCGGAGATGGCCCGCGGCACGATGGCGGAGATCCTCCGCGCCCGCGGCGTCTTCGCCAGCGCATTCGGCCGCGCCTCCGACGCGCCATTGGGACGCTTCGCCTGCGCCGTCACCTCCGATCCGTCCGTGCGCACGCAGCCGCAGGTCCTCATCACCTCGCCGCTCGAGCACGCCGGCAACACCATCCACGTGACCCGCCCGGTCGGCGAGCGCGAGCTCCTCGACGCCATCGGCCTGGCCCTCGGTCTCTCCCAGCGGCGTCCGCAGTACACCCTCGAGCCCACCCTCCGCGCCGCCGCCACGCTGCGCGTGCTCGTCGTCGACGACAACGAAGTGAACCGCGAGGTCGTCGCCGAGATGCTCCGCCGCCTCGGCCACGAAGCCACCCTCGCCGACGACGGCGAAACCGCGCTGGCCAGACTCGAGCAGGGCGGCTACGACGCCGTCTTCATGGACGTCCAGCTCCCCGGCATCGACGGCCTCGAAGTCACCCGCCGCGTCCGGGCCTGGTCCCGCACCACGCCGATCATCGGCCTCACCGCCCACGCCTCCCAGCAAGACCGCGACCGTTGCATCGCCGCCGGCATGAACGCCGTCCTCACCAAGCCGGTCATCGCGCAGCAGCTCGAAGCAGCCCTCTCCGCGTCCATCCGCCGCGACGACACCCTCGCCGAGATCGCCGGCAGCAACCCCGCCTTACTGGCCCGAGTCCGCGACGCCTTCTCCCGCCAGACCCCCGAGCTCCTCACCGGCATCCGCGAAGCGATCGCCGCCAACGACCCCGACGCCCTGGCAAGACACGCCCACAAACTCAAAGGCTCATTGAGCTACTTCAACGGCCGGGCCCACACCATCGCCCGCGACCTCGAAGCCACCGCCAAACGCCGCGACCTGGTTGCCTGTGCGGCACTGTTGCCGGATCTGGAGCGCGCGATTACGGCGGTGAATGAGGCGCTGGGAGCGTCGTAAGTAGTTGTCGGTTGTCAGTTGTCAGTTGTCGGTTGTCTGCCATTCCTCGGCTTACGGAGCGCGCTCCTCGAGTGCTGATGACGACCCGGAGCGCCGGTCTTCGACCGGCCGGTCCGCCGGCTTTCAGCCGGCCGGATCTCGGGATGTGCGTCCCCGAGACTGCCGACCGAAGGTCGGCGGACCGGCCGGTCGAAGACCGGCGCTCCGATGACTCGGGGTGCCCGGGGAGTTGCTGCCGTAGGCAGCAAAAGATCTGTAGGCCCGGCCTTCAGGCCGGGTACCACCGGACCCACCAGGCGAGCCCACGTAGCGGGCGATAGAAAAGACGTTTCCTCGTCTGTCGCCCGCTACGCGGGCTCGAATATCCATCCACGCTTTACCCGGCCTAAAGGCCGGGCCTACAGATCTTCAGCTGCCTACGGCAGCAGACAGGCGTGAGGTGATTTCGACGGGCTCGCGAGATGAGGAAGCGCGCGGAGTAGCCCGGTCTACCGTCCCACCCCGTCCTCCACATTCTTGATGTGGAAGGACAGCGACTCGAGGTTGATGCGGAGGTCGACCGACTTTACCTTCACTCCGTCGCGGAGGCGGATCTGGACGGGGGCGAAGTTGAGGATGGCTCGGATGCCGGCGTCGGCGAGGGCGTCGTGGACGGTTTGGGCGCCTTCGGCGGGGACGGCGATGATGCCGATCTCGACACGGTTCCGGCGGACGATGTCGGCGAGGTTTTCCCACGCCAGGACGGGGATGCCGGCGCGGGAGGCGCGGCCGACTTTGCCGGGGTCGGCGTCGAGCATGGCGACGATGTGGAAGCCGTTGGCGTTGAAGCCGGCGTAGTCGGCGAGGGCCATGCCGAGGTTGCCGGCGCCGGCGATGAGGATGTTGCGGGTGCGGTCGATGCCGAGGGTCTGGACCAGCGCTTCCTTGAGGCGGGAGACGTCGTAGCCGACGCCGCGCGTGCCGAATTCGCCGAAGCAAGCCAGGTCTTTCCGGATCTGCGCGGAGTTGAGGTGGAAGCGCTCGGCCAGCTCGTGCGAGGAGACGGTCTTCTGTCGCTGCGACTCCAGGAACGTGAGACAGCGGAGGTACACCGAGAGCCTCCCGGTCGTCAGTTCCGAAATGGTCTCCCGTTCCTGGTTCGAGCTCATGCCAGCATTACTGCTGCAACAGGATGCGCGCCGCGTTCCCCGCGGCCTGGAACAGCGGCGTCGGATAGATGCCGATCGCCAGTATCCCCACGACAGCAATGGTCAGCGCGCCGAGGGCGAACACGCCGCCGCTCTGCTGCACCACGTAGCCCTCCGCCGGCTCCCTCATATAGAGGTAGTAGACGACGCGGAGGTAGTAATAGACGGAGACGATCGAGGTCAGGATGCCGATCAGCGCCACCACGGTGTGTCCCGATTCGATGGCTGTCTTGAAGATGTAGAACTTCGAGATGAAGCCGGCGGTCGGCGGGAGCCCGGAGAGCGAGAACATGCAGAGGGCCAGGACGAAGGCGTAGAACTTCCGGCGGAAGCCCATGCCGGCGATGTCGTCGAGCGTCTGGGCGTCGTTCTGGTTCTTCACCAGCAGCGAGACGACGCCGAACGCGCCGATGTTCATCAGGGCGTAGGTGATGGTGTAGACCGCCACCGCGGCCACGCTGTCGTCGCGGACGGTGAGCATCGCGACCATCATGTAGCCGACGTGGGCGATGCCGGAGTAGGCGAGCATCCGCTTGAGGTCGCGCTGGACGATGGCGACGGCGTTGCCGACGATCATCGAGAGCACCGCCAGCGCCGCGACCATCCCCATCCAGTTGACCCTCGGCAGCATTGGCTCCATCGCGTCGAATAAACGGACCAGCGCGATCAAGGTTGCGGCCTTCGGGGCGACGGAGAGCCAGCCGGCGACCGGAGTCGGCGCGCCCTGGTAGACGTCGGGCGCCCACGGATGGAACGGCGCGAGGGCGAGCTTGAAGCCGAAGCCGGACATGAGCAGGACGAAGGCGACGGTGAGGAGGGGGTTGGCGTCGTTGGTGGCGAACCAGCGGCCCATGGCGCCGAAGTTCGTCGAGCCGGTGGCGCCGTAGAAGAGCGCCGTCCCGTAGAGGATGAAGCCGGTGGCGAACGCTCCCATGAGGAAGTACTTCAGCGAGGCCTCGTTCGAGACCGGCAGGCGGCGGTGGAAGCCGACCAGGACGAAGATGCAGATGGAGAGGATCTCCAGGCCGAGCACCACGATCAGGAGGTCGAGGCCCTTGGCCATCATCATCATGCCGACCGTGCCCCACATCAGGAGGGCGTAGAACGCGCCGTCCTCGATCCCTTCGCGGTCGAGGTAATCGCGCGCGAAGAGAGTGGCCATCATGCCGGCCAGGAGGAACGTGAGGTCGAAGATCATGGTGATGCCGCTGATCTCGTACGTCCCGCCGAAGAACGTGCCGCCCTGGATGAAGAGGTTCTCCGCCCACGCCGCGGCGATGAACATGATGAGCGCCAGCGGCGCGAGGACGCCCTTGGCGCGCGGCGCGAAGGCGTCGACCATGATCAGCAGCATGCCGCCGATCGAGAGGATCAGCTCGGGGAGGATGGCGTTCACCCAGCCCGGCTCCAGGAGGGGCTGGAGATTCACTGCGCACCCCCGGACTGGTTGCTGGTTGCTGGTTGCTGGTTCAAGGGGGTGTCTGCCGGTGGCGGTGATTTACGAGCAACGAGCAGCGAGGAACCGGCAACGCTTTTCCGAGCCAGCACCGGCGTGCGCGATTCACCGCTGCTGCCGTTGATCGTGCTCACGAGGTGTCTCACGCTCGGCTCCATTTTCTTGAGGAACGTATTCGGGTGGACGCCGATCCAGACCATGAAGACGATCAGCGGGACCATCGCCGCGATCTCGTTCCAGGTGACGTCGGGGATGTTGCGGTTCTCTTCGTTCGTGATCGGGCCGAAGAAGACCTTCTGCACGAGCCAGAGCAGGTAGATGGCCGCGAGGATGACGCCGCTCGCCGCGAGCGTCGCCGCCAGCGGGCTGGCCTTGAAGGTGCCGGCCAGGATCAGGAACTCGCCGACGAAGCCGTTCAGGCCCGGGAGGCCGACCGAGGAGAGGACGGAGATGACGAACAGCACGGTGAACACCGGCATGGTGCGGCCGATCCCGCCGTAGTCGGCGAGAAGGCGGGTGTGGCGCCGCTCGTAGATCACGCCGACGAGGAGGAAGAGCGCGCCGGTCGAGAGGCCATGGTTGACCATCTGCAGGATCGAGCCCTCGATCGCGGTCTGGTTCATGGCGAAGATGCCGAGGACGCAGAAGCCGAGGTGCGAGACCGAGGAGTAGGCGACCAGCTTCTTCATGTCCGGCTGCACCCAGGCCACCAGCGCGCCGTAGATGATGCCGATCACCGAGAGGGCCATCATCAGGCCCGTCCAGCGTGTGCTCGACTCGGGGAAGAACGGCAGCACGAAGCGCAGGAAGCCGTAGGTCCCCATCTTCAGCATGACCCCGGCGAGGATGATCGAGCCGCCGGTGGGCGCCTCGACGTGGGCGTCCGGCAGCCAGGTGTGCAGCGGGAAGAGCGGCACCTTGATGGCGAAGGCGAGGGCGAAGGCGAAGAAGAGCAGCGTCTGCGCGGTCGGGTCGAGCGACGTGCCGTAGAGGTCCGTGATGGCGAACGTCGGCAGCCCGTTCTGGTGGTAGTTCTGGAAGACGAGGTAGATGATCGCCAGCAGCATCAGCAGCGAGCCGGCGATGGTGAAGAGGAAGAACTTGATGGCGGCGTAGATGCGGTTCTTGCCGCCCCAGACGCCGATGACCAGGTACATCGGCAGCAGCATCAGCTCGAAGAAGACGTAGAAGAGGAGGAGGTCGGTCGCGAGGAACGCGCCGATCATCGCCGTCTCCATCACCAGGAAGGCGATGAAGTACTCCTTCGGATGCTTGTGCACCGAGCTCCACTGCGACAGGAAGATGATCGGGGTGAGGAAGGTCGTCAGCAGGACCAGCCAGAGAGTGATGCCGTCGACGCCGAGGCTGTAGGTGATCCCCCATTGCGGGATCCAGGCGAGGCTCTCCACGAACTGGAACGAGACCTGGGAGTCGTCCCAGCCGCGCAGCAGGCCGAGGGAGACGATGAAGACCGCCAGCGAGGCGAAGAGTCCCCATCCCTTGATCGCCGTCTCCGACGTTTTGGGAAAGAAGGCCAGCACGATCGCAGCAGCGAGCGGCAGCCAGAGTATGGTCGACAGTAATGGCATCAAATGACCTCAGAGGGCCGAGGGCCGAGGGCTGAGGGCCGAGGGAGAAGCATGGAAACCTTCCCTCGGCCCTCGGCCCTTTGCCCTTGGCCCTTATGCGAAGAATGCGACAAAGACGATCACTCCAATGAAGAACATCAGCGCGTAGTTGCGTACGTTGCCGGTCTGGAAGAATCTCAGGATGTCGCCGAAGCCTCGTACGACGAAACCGAGCATGGCCGCGATGCCGTCGATGACGGCGTCGACGCCTTTCCAGAAGAAGGTGGAGATGGCGGCGAGCGGGCGGACGATGATGGCCGCGTACAGCTCGTCGACGTACCACTTGTTCTCCAGCGCGCGGGCCAGGCCGGGGGCGCGCTGCTCGAACGCGGCGTCGGCGGCGAGCTCGCGGTTCTTGTAGAGGCGCATGGCCAGGAACCAGCCGGCGATGGCGATCAACGTGGAGAGGCCGGCCACGAAGAATTCGGTGGAGGCCTGCAGCTCGATGTGCTGCGGTGTCCCGGCCACTTCCGGGTAGATCGGGTGCAGCCAGTTCGCGAGGAAGGCCGCGCCCGGGACGTGGATGACGTGCGGGATGTTCAGCAATCCGCCGGCGAGCGAGAGACCCGCCAGGATCCAGAGCGGGATCGTCATCGACGGCGGCGACTCGTGCAGGTGATGCTCCTGCTCGTGCGTTCCGCGGAACTTGCCGTAGAACGTCAGGTAATAGAGCCGGTACATGTAGAAGGCGGTGCAGAACGCCGCCAGGGTGCCGAGCAGCCAGACGAACTTGCCGGCGCCGGGGAAGTAGGGCGTCGAGAACGCGGAGGCGAGGATCTCGTCCTTGGAGAAGAAGCCGGCCGCGAACGGCAGGCCGGCGATGGCGAACGTCGCCCACTGGAACGTCCGGAACGTCTGCGGGATCTTCTCCTTCAGGCCCCCCATCTTCCGGACGTCCTGCTCGCCGCTCATGGCGTGGATGACCGAGCCGGAGCCGAGGAAGAGACAGGCCTTGAAGAAGGCGTGGGTGATCAGGTGGAAGATCGCCGCGGTGAAGGCGCCGACGCCGACGGCGATCATCATGAAACCGAGCTGCGAGACCGTGGAGTAGGCGAGGACTTTCTTGATGTCGAACTGCCGCAGGCCGATCGTCGCGGCGAAGAGCGCGGTCAGGCCGCCGATGATGGCCACGACCAGCATGGCGTCCGGCGCGAGGCGATAGAGCACGTTCGAGCGGGCGATCATGTAGACGCCCGCGGTGACCATCGTCGCCGCGTGGATGAGGGCCGAGACCGGCGTCGGGCCGGCCATCGCGTCCGGCAGCCAGACGTAGAGAGGGATCTGCGCCGACTTGCCGGTCGCGCCGACGAAGAGCAGCAGGCAGATCCCGGTAATCACGGCCGCCGGCACACCGCCCGCGGCGGCGACCTGCTGGACCTTGGCGTAATCGACGCTGCCGATGAAGCCGAACATCAGGAACATGGCGATCAGGAAGCCGAAGTCGCCGATGCGGTTGACGATGAAGGCCTTCTTGCCGGCCGGCGGGGCGTAGTCGGTCTGGTAGTAGAAGCCGATGAGGAGATAGGAGCAGAGTCCCACGCCCTCCCAGCCGACGAACATGAAGAGGTAGCTGCTCCCGAGGATCAGGATCAGCATTGCCGAGAGGAAGAGGTTCAGGTAGGCGAAGTAACGCCAGTAGCCTCCCTCATGGTGCATGTAGCCGACGGAGTAGACGTGGATGAGGAAGCCGACCCACGTCACGACCATCAGCATGACGATGGACAGGGGATCGAGCTGGAAGGCGATGTCGGTGCCGATGCCGCCGCTGTTGAACCACTCGTAGACGACGTTCAGGTGCCGCTCGCCGTGGTGGTATTGGCCGGTGTACTGAAAGACCGCCACGGTGCCGAGGACGGCCGCCAGGAGGGAGCCGAGGAGGGCGACGGCGGTGACGAACCCTTTTCCGGCCCGCTTGCCGAACAGCCCGTTCAGCAGGAACCCGATGAAGGGGACGATGGGGATGAGCCAGAGACTGTTCAGCATCTTCGGGGAGCGATGAGAGATGAAAGATGAGAGATGAGCAAAAGGCCGCCCGGGCCCCGTTCATCGCTCATCGTTCATCGCTCATCGCTCGTTCTCCTCGCTGACCGCGAGGAAAACCCCCGCGGTGCTAACTTTCGTTACGTAGTCGGTCCTGATAGTCATCCGAGGATGCCGGATCGAGCTCCCACCGTTTCTTGTCGCGGTCGCGCTCTTTCTCGCCGGCCCTCAGCTCTTCATTGTCCTGATAGGTGACCCCGATGGCTTCACCGATTTCCTGTACGTTGCTCTGTCCCGGAGTGGGCGTGCTGCCGCCGGCTGCTTCGTCGCCCTGCGACTCGGCCATGTCCCACGCGGCATCGATGTCCCCTGCCGAGAGCTTCGGATCGACCGACCCGCCGCTCTCCCGGAGCCGTTGGGCCAGCTTCGCCGAGCCCGTCGCGATGTCGACGTTGGGCGGCTCGATGTCGTCGGCCAGACCGTTCCGGTTCCGGTCTTCCCGTTCGTTCTCTTCCCAGTCAATGAGCTTTTCGGTTTTATCCATTGTTCAGGCTCCTGAGCCTGAACAATTGCTACTGCCGTGCCGTGTGGCAGGCACGAGGTATGGGGCATGAGGTATGAGTCCGTGGCCGGGCCGGCTCAGCGCCTGGGCGGCTTTTACTCATACCTCATACCCCGTACCTCGTGCCTGTTGTACTACCAATGCATGAGATTGGCTTCGTCAACGTCAATCGTGTCGCGGTGGTGAAACAGGGAAATGAAAATGGCGAGCCCGACGGCGGCTTCGGCCGCGGCGATGGCCATGATGAAAAAGACGAAGATCACTCCGTGAACGTCGTGGAACTGCCGCGCGTAGGCGAGGAAGGTCAGGTTCACCGCGTTCACCATCAGCTCGATGCACATGAAGATGGTGATGCCGTTCTTCCGGGTCAGCACGCCCATGACCCCGATGGTGAAGAGGATGGCGCTGAGGATCAGGAAGTAATGCGTCGGGATCATCGTGCCTCCACTCCCGGCTGCTCGGGTGCCGGTACTTTCTCGCGGCTTCCGGTCATTCTGCCGCTCAGCGTCAGCGCGCCGACGATCGCGGCCAGCAGGAGGATCGAGACCATCTCGAACGGAAAGACATACGCCTCGAACATCCTGATGCCGACCGTCCGGGCGTCGGCGGCGAAGAAGCCCGACGGGAGGGCCTCGAAGACCGCGTACTTGAGGAGGTAATAGATCAGGCCGATCGCGAAGGCGGCGGAGCTCGTATAGCTGAGGAACTGCTGGACCGGGCGGGTGGCCGGCTCGGCCATGTGCTGCAGGTTCAGCAGCATGATCACGAACAGGAACAGCACCATGATCGCGCCGGCGTAGACGATGATCTGCAGCGCCGCCAGGAACGGCGCCTCCAGCAGGACGTACATCACCGCCAGGGCGAAGAACGACGCCACCAGCGACAGCGCGCCGACCACCGGGTTACGGTGCAGCACCACCAGCAGCGCGAACACCACGGCGATCGCGGCGAAGACGAAGAAGATCGCATATTCCATAGCGTTTAGAGGGCCGAGGGCAGAGGGCCGAGGGCAGAGGGTCCACGGTATTGACCCTCTGCCCTCGGCCCTTGGCCCTTGGCCCTGTCTCTCATCAGATCCATCTCGCTGCGATGAAGGCGGCCACGATCACGATGTTGATGAACGCCATCGGCAGGAAGACTTTCCAGCCGAGGCGCATGAGGATGTCGTACTTGAGGCGCGGGATCGTCCAGCGCACCCAGACGAAGACGAAGAGCAGGAAGCCCATCTTCACCAGGAAGGCCGCGAACGAGAGCAGGAAGCCGAGGAACGTCGCCGGCTCGTTGTACCAGGGGATGTCCCAGCCGCCGAGATAGAGCGTCGTGATCAGCGCCGACATCGTCGCCATGGCCATGTACTCGGCCATGAAGAAGAGGGCGAACTTCATCGACGAATACTCGGTGTGATACCCGGCCACCAGCTCCGCCTCCGCTTCCGCGAAGTCGAACGGCAGGCGGTTGGTCTCGGCGAACGCCGAGACGGTGAAGACGATGAAGCTGAGCCACATGGCCGGCGAGAGGACGTTCCAGGCCGGCAGCTTGATGAAGTCGAACAATACGAAGTAGTAGTTGGTCTGCTGCGCCACGACTTCGGTCAACCGCAGCGAGCCGGCCACCAGCAGCACGCTCACCGCCGCCAGCGTCAGCGAGAGCTCGTACGAGATCATCTGCGCCGAGGCCCGGATCGCGCCGAACATCGCATACTTGTTCGCCGAGGCCCAGCCGGCGATGGTGATGCCGTACACGCCGAGAGAGGCGAGGGCGAAGATCACCAGGATCCCGGCGCTCACGTCGGCCACGATCGGGTTGAACCAGCGGCCCCCCTCGAAGAGCGTCCGGCCGAACAGGTGCATCTCCGGGATGGTGAAGCTGCGGCCCCACGGCACTACGGCAATGGTGGTGATCGCCGGGAGCAGCCCGAACGTCGGCGCCAGCGTGTACAGCCACTTGTGCGCCTTCGCCGGGATGATGTCTTCCTTCATGATGAACTTCAGCGCGTCGGCGAACGACTGCAGAAGTCCGAGCGG